>Ga0075425_100001023_pt1 | contig 26806 bp, 23 predicted proteins | sample SoiMethybrSBSTD4_FD_75300 | JGI IMG/M metagenome (GOLD analysis project Ga0075425, IMG submission 75300) | Bulk soil microbial communities from a Populus tree surrounding site in Tennessee, USA - Soil MetaG P. TD hybrid SBSTD4 | ecosystem: Environmental > Terrestrial > Soil > Tree plantation...
ACGAGGGCGACAAGCTGCTGCGCATGGAGGCGGAGCTCCACAAGCGCGTCATCAGCCAGGAGAAGGCGATTTCCGCGATTTCCCGCGCCATACGGCGTTCGCGCGCCGGACTCAAGAATCCGAACCGCCCCGTCGGCAGCTTCGTGTTCCTCGGACCGACCGGCGTCGGCAAGACCGAACTGGCGCGCGCGCTCGCGAACTTCCTGTTCGGCAGCGATCACGCGCTGATCCGCTTCGACATGTCGGAGTACATGGAGAAGCACTCGGTCAGCAAGCTGATCGGATCGCCGCCCGGCTACGTCGGCCACGAAGAGGGCGGTCAGCTGACGGAGAAGGTCAAGCGGAATCCGTATTCGGTCGTGCTGCTCGACGAGATCGAGAAGGCCCACCCGGACATCTTCAACATCCTGCTGCAGGTGTTCGAAGACGGCCACCTCACGGACGGCCTCGGCAACCGGGTGAACTTCAAGAACACGATCATCATCATGACGTCGAACATCGGCGCGCGCTTCATCCAGAAGAAGAGCTCGCTGGGGTTCCAGAGCAGCAACGAGAACGAGATCAGCAAGAGCGTGTCGGAGATGGTCCTCGGCGAGGTGAAGCGCACCTTCAACCCCGAGTTCATCAACCGGATCGACGAGATCATCGTTTTCGAGGCGCTGACCGACGACGACCTGCGGCGGATTATGGCGCTGCTCGCCGATCAGCTGAACGCGAACCTGGTCGACCGCAAGCTGAAGATCACGCTGACGCAGGAAGTCGTGGACTGGATCATCGAAGTGACGTGCAAAGACCGCTCGTACGGGGCGCGTCCGCTCCGCCGCGCGATTCAGCGCTACGTCGAAGATCCGCTGTCGGAGGAACTCATCCGCGGCCACCTGCGCGGTGGCGACATCGAGGTCTACCTGCAGGCGGGTCAGCTCGCGTACCGCCCCGCAGGCGAGCTGGAGGCTGGCCGCACCCTGGCGTAACCCGTAAACGGCGACGGATTCCGTAAAGGTCTCCGTCGCCGACCGAAAACCACCGGCCTCAGTCTAAAATCGAAGCAGATGTTGGCTGCCCTGGCGGTCGTGACCGCCATTTCCGGACAGAACTCCCAGCTCCCCTTGCAGTTGCCGCCCGTGACCGTGTGCGGGCAGCAGCAGGCGCCGCGCGCCCAGCCGCCCGACGGCAGCGGGCCGGTGGTGCTGTTTATCGCGCCGTGCTTCGAAGCGCAGGGCGGCCAGTCGGTCATCGAGCCGCAGACGTACCTGTATTACATCCAGCTGAAGCCGAGCACCCCCTCGCAGGCCAAGTGGGTCGCGTACGACGACGTCGCCGAGCGGATGATCGAGGACGACTTCCGCCGCCTCTGGAACACGAAGTTCCTCGACAACCTGTTCATCGACGTCAGCGACTACGCGTTCCCCAACGGGACGATCGGCAAGATCGTCACCTACAACATGGAGGAGCGGCAGCGCGTCAAGATCGTCGACTACGTCGGCAGCAAGAAGATCGAAGCGAGCAAGATCGACGAGAAGCTGAAGGACGGCGACGCGCAGATTCGCCTCGACACGTTCATCGATCCCGGTCTCGTCCGCAAGGTCGCGGGCATCGTGCGCGACATGATGCGCGACAAAGGCTTCCAGTTCGCCGAGGTCACGCCGGAAATCAAGGAGATTCAAGGCGGCGGACCGAAGCTCGTGCACCTCACGTTCCACATGGACGAGGGGCCGAAGGTCAAGATCAAGAGCATCGATTTCACCGGCAACAAGGCGTTCAGCGACGCGACGCTCAAGCACCAGCTGAAGGACAACAAGGAGCGTCCCGGATTCCAGGACGCGTTCCACGTGTGGAACTGGATCGCCGGCTCGCTGGGCGACGGCGGGACGTACCAGGAAACCAAGTTCGACGAGGACGCCGAGAAGCTGCAGTCGTTCTATCGCGACAACGGCTACATCAAGGCGAACATCGGCGTCCCGGAACTGAAAGTCCTCACCGATTCGGAGGACAAGCGGACGCGCTGGATCGAGCTGCGGATTCCCGTCAACGAAGGGCAGCGTTACCGCGTCGCCAGCTTCGACGTCTCCGGCAACACCATCGTCAAGAGCGATTTCCTGGTTCCACTCTTCAAGTCGAAGCCGGGCGAGTACTTCTCGGAGAAGAACATCCGCAAGGGCCTGGACAAGGCACGCGAGCTCTACGGCCAGGGCGGCTATATGGAGTTCACGGGCTATCCGGACTTCAAGTTCAGCGACGATCCGATTCCCAACGAACAGGCGCCGCCGCAGTCGCTGGCCGCGGTCGATCACGAGCCGGAGAAGCTCTCGGGCCCGCACACCGTCAACGTCACGATGCGGCTGCAGGAGGGCGAGCAGTTCTTCGTCCACCGCATCGAGTTCGTGGGCAATACGACCACGCATCAGAACGTGATCCGGCGCGAGATGCGCCTCGTCGAGCAGGCGCCGTTCAACACCGAGGCGTTGAAGTTCAGCGTCAAGCGGCTGAATCAGCTCGGCTACTTCAAGGCGCTCGAGGGCAAGCCGGGCGAAGTGGACGTCCAGAAGGTGCCGGACGCCAAGCCGCCGCAGGTCGACGTCAAGCTGAAGCTCGAAGAGCAGAACCGCAATTCGCTGACGTTCGGCGCCGGCGTGTCGGAATTCGAGGGCGTGTTCGGACAGCTGTCGTTCCAGACCTCGAACTTCCTGGGCCGCGGCGAAAGCCTGACCGTCTCGCTGCAGAGCGGCTCGCGCGCGCAGACGTATTCGGTCGGCTTCACCGAGCCGTTCCTGTTCGACCGGAACATCACGGGCGGCGCGCAGGTATTCCACACGACGGTGCGCTACATCAGCCAGTTCACGCAGGAATCGACAGGCACCGTGTTGACGCTCGGGTTCCCGATCGGCCGCGGCTTCACGCGGATGTTCACCAACTACAGCTACCAGAAGGTGCACGTCACCGAGATCAACGAGCTGTATCAGGACCCGGTGGTCCTGGCGCGCAATCCGTTCCTGCGCGACTCGCTCCTCATCGGCCAGGACGGCGAGCGCATCGTCAGCAAGATCACGCCGAGCATCGTCTACAACACCGTCGATCAGCCGATCTTCCCGACGTCGGGCAAGCGCTACACGGCATCGATCGATCTGGCCGGGCTCGGCGGCAACACGAATTTCTGGAAGCCGATCCTCGAAGGCGTGTGGTACATGCACCAGGCGCCGCGGATGACGCTGGGCCTGCGGGCGCAGTACCAATACATTCACGCGTTCTCGGGAGCGCGCGAACTGCCGATCTTCGAAAAACTGTTCCTCGGCGGCGAATACTCCATCCGCGGTTTCGACATCCGGACGATCGGTCCGCAGGATCCCGCCACGGGCCTCGTCCTCGGCGGCAACAAGAGCGTCCTCTTCAACGTGGAAGAGCAGTTCACGATTGCCGGCCCGGTGCGGGCGATCCTGTTCTACGACGCCGGACAGGTGCAGCCGGGGCCGACAGTTATCGGTCCGCCGGCGTTCGTGCCCGACGGCGGGTCAATCGACGCGCGCGTGGTTCCCGGCCAGAGCTTCAACTGGCAGGACTTCAAGACGTCGACCGGCGTCGAAATCCGGTTCTTCATGCCCGTGCTGAACGTGCCGTTCCGGCTGATCTTCGCCTGGAACCCGCAGCGCTCGGGCGTGCTGGACAACAGCCTGCAGCCCCAGAGCTTCTTCCAGTTCCGGTTCGCCGTCGGCTCGACGTTTTGATATCTGGTTATTTGGTTATCTGGATATCTGGTTCATTGAATGGGCTCAAGTTGAGCCCTTCCAATGACCAATTAACCAGATGACCAGGTAACCAGATGTGTTGTACAGTGAAAGACTTCCGTTTGAACTGAAAGGATAGACCGTAATGAAAGTTCGTGCTGTAGCCGCGACGCTTTCCGTGATGTTGAGCGCCGCGCCCGTGTTCGCGCAGGCCGCGGGGCAACCGAGGCCGGCGCAGCCGCCGGCCGGCCAGCTTCCGAAACCTCAGACGCCCGCGCCCGCGCAGCCGCCGGCGCCGGCCGCCACCGTGCCCGCGCAGCCGCCCGCGCCGTTCCCGGCCGGAGCCAAAATTGCCTTCTTCAATCCGCAGATCGTCTTTCAGAGTTCCGCGGAAGGCAAAGCGGCGCTGACTCGCGTGCAGGCGCTGACGCAGAAGAAGCAGACCGAGAACGCGGCGAAGAACAAGGCGCTGCAGGACGCGCAGGCCAAGCTGCAGGGCAGCGGCAGCGTCCTCAACGACGCGGCGCGCGCGCAGCTCGAGAAGGACATCGAGAAGCAGCAGGTCGACCTCCAGCGCTTCCAGCAGGATGCGCAGGCCGAGATCCAGGAGCTGCAGCAGGAAGTTCAGAACGACTTCGTCAAGAAGCTGAACCCCGTCATCGACAAGATCGCCACCGAGAAGGGGATCCATCTGCTGTTCGACGCGAGCCAGCCCGGTCTCGCGTGGGCCGCGCCGGGCCTCGATCTGACGCCGGAAGTGATCAAGGCGATGGACGGATCCAAACCGAGCAGCACTCCGAAGCAGTAAGGGCTAAGGGCTGAAGGCCAAGGGCTTACCGGGGGCTGCGATACAATCAGCCCTCAGCCCTTTGCCCTCAGCCCTGACACCCGTGATAGACATTCCAGGCCTCTTAGACCGTCTCTGCTACCGGTATCCATCGCTGCTCGTCGACGCGATCACCGAGTACGAGCCGGGGCGCCGCCTTGTCGCCTTCAAGAACGTCACAGTCAACGAGGAATTCTTCCAGGGACATTTCCCGGGCGCGCCGCTGCTGCCGGCCGTGCTGATGCTCGAGTCGCTGACGCAGGTGGCGAGCCTCCTGCTGCTGCAGCGCGACTCCCCGCCGGGCGCGCGGCCGAACTCGCGCGTCTTCCTGCGCGGCGTCAACGACGCGCGCTTCCGCCGCCAGGTCGTGCCCGGCGATCGCATGCGGCTCGAGATCGAGATCGGGCAGAAGCGGCCGCCGCTCGTGCGCGCGCAGGCGCGCGCCTTCGTCGGCGATCAGATCGTCGCCGAATGCGTGCTGCTCCTCGGACTCCGGCCTGATCGCACCGACATCCATCCGACGGCGCTCGTCGATCCCCGCGCGGTCATCGGCGACGGGACGACGATCGAGCCGCACGCGCAGATCGGGCCGAACGTCCGCATCGGCGCGAACTGCCGCATCGGCCAGTCGTCGGTCGTCGACGGCTGGACCGAAATCGGCGACGACACCGACATCTATCCGTTCGCGTCGATCGGCCTCGCGCCGCAGGACCTGAAGTATCAGGGCGAAAAGACACAGCTCGTCATCGGCAGGCGCAACATCTTCCGGGAGTTCGTCACGATCAACCGCGGAACGCGCGGCGGCGGCGGCATCACGAGGATCGGCGATCGCAACGTCTTCATGGCGTATGTGCACGTGGCGCACGACTGCCACGTCGGCAGCGACACGATCTTCGGTCCGCACGCCACGCTCGGCGGCCACGTGCACGTCGAGGACTACGCGAACATCAGCGCCGGATCGGCGGTGCACCAGTTCTGCCGCGTCGGCGCGCACGGCTTCGTCGGCGGCTACTCGGTCGTCACGAAGGACGCGCTGCCGTACGCGAAGACGGTCGGCAGCCGCCCGGCCCGCATCTTCGGCGCGAATACGATCGGGCTGATGCGGCGGGGCGTGGCGAACGACGTCATCGAGAAGCTGAAGCGATCCTTCCGCTATCTGCTGCAGTCGAAGCTGAACACGACCAAAGCGCTTCAGCACATTCAGAAGGACAAGACGCTGGCGTGCGACGAAGTGCAGCATCTCGTCGAATTCATCCGCACGTCGCAGCGCGGCGTCATTCTCCGGCGCGCCACGCGCCGCGCCGAAGAAATGATGGCGGACGAATGATGTCGGTATGAAGCTGGGCCTGATCGCCGGCAACGGGCGGTTCCCGTTCCTCGTGCTCGATGCGGCGCGCCGCGCGGGCCGGAATGTCACGGTCATCGCGCTCAAGAGCGAAACGTATCCCGAACTCGAGGAGCTCGCCGGGCGCGCCCCCGCCGCCGCGTTCCACTGGATCTCGATCGGGCAGCTCGGTACGTGCATCCGCGTGCTGAAGGACGCCGGCGTCGAGCAGGCGATCATGGCGGGGCAGGTGAAGCACACGCGAATCTTCGCGGACTTCATGCCCGACGCGACGCTGCTCGACATCCTCGTCCGGCTCAAGGCGAAAAACACCGACTCGCTCATCAACGGCGTCGCCGAGGCGCTGCGCGCCAATGCGATCGAGCTGCTCGATTCCACGGCGTTTTTGGGGCCGCTGCTCGCGCACGAGGGGCTGCTGACGAAACGCGCGCCGTACGACGACGAGCAGAAGGATCTCGCGTTCGGGTACAGACTCGCCGACACCATCGCCGGCCTCGACATCGGCCAGGCGATTGCCGTGAAGTCGGCGGCGGTGGTCGCGGTCGAAGCGATGGAAGGGACCGACGCGCTCATTGCGCGCGCGGGACAGCTCGCCGGCCCCGGCGTGCGCATCATCAAAGTCGCCAAGCCGCGTCAGGACATGCGGTTCGACGTGCCGGTCGTCGGCGTTTCCACCATTCGCGCGATGGCGGCGATCGGCGCGACGACGCTGTCAATCGATGCAGGCAAGACGCTGCTGATCGACGGCGAAGAGGTGATCAAGGCGGCTGACGAAGCCGCGATCGCCATCGTGGGCCGCCCGGTCTAGGACGGCGTGATGTCGTCGTGTTCGTCGTGGTGTCCGGGCGACGCCGGCGTTTCCGCCGGCGGTTGGACCGGCTGTTCCGACAGCGGCTGACCGCTCGGACGCGGCGCCGCGGCAGGCGTCATCGTCCGCAGGGCGATTCCGGGAGTCCGCAGCGTAGACGCGGTGCTCCGCTCGAGCGGCGGCTCGGGCGTCGAATCAACGGCGTACGCGTCGTCCGCGCGCACGCGGCGATACCAGACGGCCTGCCAGGCCGCCCAGATCAGCCAGGCGACCCAGGCGATCAGCAGCCACGTCGAGAAATGTCCGACAACGGTGAGAATCGGCATCGTAGGCTGCTATTCGGCCCAGGTGAAGGTTGCGCCGCCGCCGAGCGAGTATTCCTTCAGCAGCGCGTCGAGGATCGGCGCGCGCTCGCTCTCGCGCTCCATGGCCTGGCGCAGCGCCTGATCGAGATTGGCCTGGTCGTCGCGCTCCAGGACCAGAATGATGACGACGCGCCGCTGATCGGACGTGTTGCCGGTGCCGGGCTTCGGCTGGTGATAGCCGACGTTGAGTTTGCGGATCGGAATCGGTTTCGTGATTGCCTTCCGCACCCACACGGCAATCTGCTCGGCGCGGCGCGCGGCGCGGCGCTCCTCGGAGGCCACGCCCTGCTCGTGTGGCACGTCGGGCGGAAGCTCCTGGGAACTGGCGCCTACACAGATGATTTCGAGCGCGCTGTTGAGCACGGCGCGCATCTGCTCGGTGAAATCAGGCTCCATGACGCCGTTTTCGAGGGATGCCGTCGAGCTCATGCGCCAGCGGAATTCGTCGGTGAACAGCAGCAGCCGGAACGTCGCCGAGCGGCCGGAGTTGTCCGGCGCGTTTCGCATGACGACGTCATGGGCAATCTCCGGCGGCGTCCGCGGTATCAGCCGTACGACGTGGACGGCCTGGACCATCGTCGTGAAGGCGAGTGCGAGGCCTGCCGCGGCGCACGCAATCGTCGACAGACGCCACGACAGGGGGACCGGCAATTCGGTGAACCGTTGAGCCAGCGAGCGTGCCCGTTCGGCGAGACCCACGAATCGATTATCGGACGACTATGCCCAGAACTTTTCGCTTCTCGCGATCGGCGCGCGGCCGGCTGACGGACCGCGACCTCGGCCGTTTTCGCGGGCAGACGCTCTTCGAGCGCATTGCCCGCGCGGTCTGCCACGCCGCGTGTCTGCCGCGCAAGGAGCTGTACGAGAGCTGGGAGACGGCGCGGCGCGTCCGGCGGCTGTTTCGCGGCGGACGCGTCGTCGACCTGTGCGGCGGCCACGGACTGCTCGCACAGACCCTGCTCCTGCTCGACGACTCGTCGCCGGCGGCGGTGATCGCGGACGCGGCGCTGCCGCCATCGCACGCGAAAGTGCACGCGGCGCTCGTCGACGCGTGGCCGCGGCTAGCGAGCCGCGTGACGTTCGTCCGCACGCCGATCGACGACGTCGAGCTGCGCGCGGACGATGTCGTCGTGTCGATCCACGCGTGCGGCGCGCTGACCGACCGCGTGCTCGCGCGCGCGACGGCCGTCCGCGCGCGCGTCGCCGTCGTCCCGTGCTGCCACGACGTGGACACGTGCGACACCGGGAATCTCGATGGCTGGCTCGAACCGGCCGCCGCGATCGACGCGACGCGCGCCGCGCGGCTGACGAATCAGGGGTATCGTGTATGGACCCAGGCGATTCCGCCGGACATTACGCCGCAGAACCGGCTCCTCCTCGGCGCTCCGCGGAGCGCGAGCCCTCGGGCGACCGGCGATTGGATGTGATCCCGGAGCGAACGATGACCGACGCCGATTTGCTGACGGATGCCGCCACGCGCGCGGCGGCTTACCTGCGCGGCGTGCGCGCGCGCCGCGTGTCGCCGCCGGCCGCTGACGTCGACGCGCTTCGCGCGTTCGACGCTCCGCTTCAGGATCAACCCGTCGCGCCCCGCGACGTCCTCGCGCAGCTGGACGCGATCGGATCTCCGGCCACCGTCACGACGACCGGTGGACGCTACTTCGGGTTCGTCAACGGCGGCGCGCTGCCGGCCTCGCTCGCGGCGAGCTGGCTCGTTTCGGCGTGGGATCAAAACGTCGCGCTCCGGACGATGTCGCCGGTCGGCGCTGCCATCGAGGACGCGGTGCTCGAATGGACGCGCGATCTGCTCGGATTGCCGGCCGGCTGCGGCGGTGCCATCGTCACCGGCGCGACGATGGCGAACATGACGGGCCTCGCGGCGGCGCGTCACGCGCTCCTCGGGCGGGCCGGATGGGACGTCGAGCGGCAGGGTCTCTTCGGCGCGCCACCACTGACCGTGGTCGTCGGCGACGAGGTGCACGTGTCGCTGCTGAAGGCGCTGACGCTCCTCGGCCTCGGGCGCGAGCGCGTGCACCGCGTGCCCGTCGACGGACAGGGACGGATGCGCGCCGACGCGGTGCCGCCGATCGACGCCCGCACCATCGTCTGCATCCAGGCGGGGAACGTGAACAGCGGCGCCTTCGATCCGGCGCGTGACATCTGCGCGCGCGCCCGCGCGGCGGGCGCGTGGGTCCACGTCGACGGAGCCTTCGGGCTGTGGGCGGCCGCATCGCCGCGGCTCCGGCGCCTGACCGACGGCTTCGGCGACGCCGATTCGTGGTCCACCGACGGTCACAAGTGGCCCAACACGGTGTACGACTGCGGGCTCGCGATGGTGCGCGATCCAATGCAGCTTCGCGGCGCGATGACCGCGACCGCGGCCTATTTCGCTCCAACCGATCTTCGGGAGCCGTCGCAGTTCACGCCGGAGATGTCGAGGCGGGCGCGGGCCGTGGAGCTGTGGGCGGCGCTGCGGTCGCTCGGGCGCGAGGGGCTCGCCGAACTGATCGAGCGCACATGCCGTCACGCGCAGACGTTCGCCGCCGGTCTGCGCGCGCGGGGACACGAAATCCTCAACGACGTCGTCATCAATCAGGTTCTGGTGTCGTTCGGGCCGCCGGCGCTGACGCTTGCCGTCATCGACCGCATTCAGCGGGACGGAGTCTGCTGGTGCGGCGGGACTGAGTGGCAAGGACGCACGGCGATGCGAATCAGCGTGTCATCATGGGCGACCACCGACGACGACGTCGCCGTGTGCCTGGACGCGATGCAGGGCGCGTTCGAGGCCTGTCGGGCAGGAGCGCATCTATGACGAGGGAGACGGAAATCGTGCATGCGGGTTATCGCCAGAGCGCGACGGGCGCGTGGATGGACGGTCCGCAGTTTTCGGCCACGTACATGACGCCGGGCGAGCCCGCCAGCCATCCGCTGACCTACGGCCGTTTTCACAACCCGACGTGGTCGGCGTTCGAGCAGGCCCTGACGCTGCTCGAGGGCGGCGAGGCGATCGTGTTTTCGTCGGGCATGGCGGCGATCGACGCGCTCTTCGGCGTCACGCTGAAGCCGGGCGACGCGGTCGTGCTGCCGTCCGATTCGTATTACACGACGCGCGTGGTCGGCGCGGGCTGGTGGCACGCGCTCGGCATCGAGGTGCGCCAGGCCCCGACGCGCGACGGCGCGCAGGCGGCGGCGCTCGACGGCGCCAGACTGCTGCTGATCGAAACCCCGACCAATCCGCAGCTCGACATCTGCGACATCACGTCGCTCGCGCGCGCGGCGAGGGCGAAGGGCGTGCTCGTCGCTGTCGACAACACCACGGCGACGCCGTACCTGCAGCAACCGCTCGCCCTCGGCGCCGACTTCGTCGTCGCGTCCGACACGAAAGCGCTGACCGGCCACAGCGACATCGTCATCGGTCATGCGGCGGCCGCGGACGCGCAGCATGCGGCGCTGCTGCGCACGTGGCGGACGCAGCACGGCGCGATTCCGGGCCCGATGGAGGTGTGGCTCGCCCATCGATCGCTTGCGACGCTGCCGCTGCGGCTCGAACGGCAATGTGAATCGGCGCTGCAGGTCGCGGAGTTGCTCCGCCGGGACCGCACCGTGGTCGGCGTCTGTTATCCGGGCCTGGGGGATCACCCCGGTCATCAGATAGCGGCGCGTCAGATGCGCGCGTTCGGATCCGTCGTCAGCTTCGATCTCGGTTCGCGCGCCCGGGCGGAAGCGTTCTTCCGCGCGCTGACGCTCGTCAAAGAGGCGACGAGCTTCGGCGGCGTCCACTCGAGCGCGGAGCGCCGCGCGCGGTGGGGCGGCGACGCCATCGGCGAGGGGTTCATCCGATTCAGCGTCGGCTGCGAATCGGTCGACGACATCGTCGCGGATGTCAGTGCGGGATTACGCGCGGCGTCGGCGGCGTGAAAAGCAACCACAGAGACGGCCGGAGTCCCGCCTGAGGAATGACCGATTTGTGGCGGCTGAGCGCGTGCGATCTCGCCGACGGCATCCGCCGCCGCGCGTTCTCGTGCGCGGAGGTGATGGAGTCGGTCGCCGCGCGCATCGCGGCGAAAAACCCGCACCTCAATGCGATTGTCAACGACCTGACGGCGGACGCGCTGGCCGAGGCGCGGCGCGCCGACACAGACATCGCGGCCGGCCGCATTCGCGGTCCGCTCCACGGCGTGCCCGTCACGATTAAGGAGAACGTCGATCAGAGAGGACAGCCGACGCCCAACGGCATGTCCGCGTTCGCGAACATCATCGCGCCCGACGATGCACCGCTCGTGCGTCATCTGAAGAACGCGGGAGCCATCGTCGTCGGCCGAACGAACACGCCCGAGCTGTCGATGCGCGTGACGACCGACAATCCGCTGCGCGGCCGCACTCGCAATCCGTGGGATGACGACGCGTCGCCCGGCGGATCGTCGGGCGGGGCGGGTTCCGCCGCCGCAGCGGGCTTCGGGCCCATTCATCATGGCAACGACATCGGCGGCTCGCTGCGCTATCCCGCGTTCTGCTGCGGTCTTGCGACCGTCAAACCGACTCCGGGCCGCATCCCGGCCTGGAATCCGTCGGCGACGGCCGAGCGGGCGATGCTCGCGCAGCTCATGTCGGTGCAGGGCGCCATCTGCCGCGAGGTCCGCGACGTGCGCCTGGCGACCGAAATCATGGCGCAGCGGGACGCGCGCGATCCGTGGTGGGTGCCGGCGCCGTTTTACGGCGAGCGCATGCCGCCGCCGCTTCGGATTGCGGTGACGCGGAACGCGCACGGCTATCCGATGCATTCCGAAATCGACCGGGCGATCGGGCGCGCGGCCGGCTGGCTCGCCGAGGCCGGATACGCCGTGGAAGAGGCCGAACCGCCGTCGATCGCGGAGCCCGCGCGTGCCTGGTTCCGCGTCGCGGTCGCCGAGATGAAGGCGATGCTGTTTCCGCTTGGCGACCAGTTCGGCAGCCGGACGATTCAGAACATCTTCGGCTATTACGAACGCATGGAGGGCATCGTCGACGCCGACGGCTACATGCGCGGGATCGCGGACCGCACGCGCATGACGCGCGCCTGGAGCGTGTTCCTCGATTCGTATCCGCTGGTGCTGACCCCGTTTCTGATGCGCCCGACGTATCCGTGGGATTACGACGCGAGCGGTTTCGAGCAGACCAGAGATCTCTTCCGCGCCGGCGTCTACAGTCACGGCATCAACTACCTCGGGCTGCCGGCGGGCGTCGTGCCGGTCGGACTGATCGATGGTCTGCCGGCCGGAGTGCAGATCGTCGGCCGGCGGTTCCGCGAGGATCTGATCCTCGACGCGATGGAAGTCGTCGAGCGTCGCGTCGGCATTCTGGCGAAGCAGTTGTGGGCCCGCGAGACCTAGCGGCTGCGGCCCTCGCCGCGGCGGCGCTGCTCGCCGCGCAGCGGCAGCCGCCGGCGTCGTCCGTCACGACGTTCGAGGGCGCGCGCGTCATCGCCGGCGACGGGACGACGATCGACAACGCGACGTTCACGGTCCGCGGCGGCCGGTTCGCGCAAGTGGGCCCGACCGGAGGGGTCGCGGTGTCCGCCGGCTCGCGGCGCGTCGATCTGCGCGGCAAGACCGTGATGCCGGCGCTGGTCGACGCGCACGTACACCTCGGATATCGCAAGGGCCAGAGCTTCACGGCCGACAACTACACACGCGACACGCTCCTCGACACGCTGGATCGGTTCGCCTTCCACGGCGTCGCCGCCGTGTTCGAGGCCGGCACCGGCCGGGGCGAACTGCCGTTCCTCGTCCGGAGCGACGCTCGATCGGGCGCGCGGTATCTCACCGCGGGCCGCGGCTTCGCGATGCCACATGCCGGTCCGGGCGTTCCGATGCGCGACGCGCCATTCGGCGTGACGACGGAGGCCGAGGCGCGCGAGGACGTCCGCGCGCTCGCCGCGAGGCGTCCGGACATGATCAAGATCTGGGTCGACGATCGCGGCGGAACGGTCGAGAAGCTGAAGCCGAATCTCTACCGCGCGATCATCGACGAAGCGCACAGGCACGGCCTGCGCGTCATGGCGCACATCGCGGCGCTCGACGATGCGAAGGATCTGCTGCGCGCCGGCGTCGACGGCTTCGGCCACGTCGTTCGGGATCGCGACGTGGACGACGAGCTGCTGACGCTGCTTCGGCAGCGTCCGAACGTGTTTGTCCTGGAGACGCTGTGGGGCGAGCGGACCGCCATCTATCAGGGAAAACCTGCATGGCTCGACGAGCCGCTGCTCCGTGCCACACTGTCGGCGGCCGAAGTCGCGCAGCTTGCAGAATCATTCTCGAGGCCGTTGACCGCCGAACAGCGCGACGGCGCGCGGCGACTGCTGAGAAACGTCGCCAGGCTCAACGCCGCCGGTGTCAGGCTCGGATTAGGGACGGACACGGGCGGCGTCACCGGCGGCCAGTACTTCGGCCTGGCGTCGCTCGTCGAGCTGGAGCTTCTGGTGCGAGCCGGCCTGACGCCGGCGCAAGCGATCGTCGCCGGGACGCGGACGTCCGCAGAGATTCTCGGGCTCGACGATCTCGGAACCGTCGCCACTGGAAAGTCCGCTGACTTCGTCGTGCTCGACGCGAATCCGCTGGACGACATCGGTCGTGCGCGGAGCGTGTCGGCAGTCTTCATGAGAGGACAAGAACTCGATCGCGCGTCGCTGAGATCCCGATGGCGCTGAACCATCCCAACCTCGTTACACTTTGTGAGGCGGGCACGTTAATGGCGAGGCGCCCCGTCGTGCATCGGTACATCCGCGGACTGAACGAGTTGTTTCTCGCGCGCGATTTGGGCTGAGGAAAGGCGGCTACTGTGGCGACGGCTGTGCCGGCACGATCGCGCGGAAGCCGCCCATTCCCGATTCGGAGAGGAATTTCCAGTCTTGCAGCACGTCGCCGCCCGCCCCAGTCATGTGCCAGATCGTAACTCGCGCTAGCGCATCGTCCTGCCAGACGAGATCAGGATGTCCATCGCCATCGAAGTCCGCGGCTCCGACGACGGACCAGCCCGGTATGACCGCCGACGACAGGTACGTCCAGTTCAGCCGCGTCGCACCCTGGTCGCCGCCCATGTACCACACCGTCACCTCGCGAGTGGCGTCGTTTTGCCATACCAAATCCGGTTTGCCGTCGCCGTTGAAGTCCGCCGCCGCGGCGATACGCCAGCCTGGTATTCCGTCCGGTGACAGAAAGGCCCAGCCGAGGAGCTGCGCGCCGTCGACGCCGCCCATGTACCAGACGGTAGCCTGACGAGTGACAACGTTCTCCCATACGAGGTCGGGGTGACCATCGCCGTTGAAGTCGCCGGTTGCGACGATTTGCCAGTCAGCGGAGACTTTTGGGGTGAGGCCCACGGATCTGAGGTACATGTGGCCGAGGTCGCCGCCCATGTAATCGACCGTTCCATCCTGCCAGATCAAGTCGGACCGGCCATTCCCATCCAGATCGACTGCGGCGACGAGCTTTGGACTACTAACACCTCCGTAGAACAGCCGTATGACCTCTGACGCGAGGAAGGTAGAACCATCGGCGCCGCCCAGGAACCACTTTTCCACGCTCGTAGGTGACGGGCCACGCTGCCACAACAATTCGGCCTTGAGAGCAGCGATTTGCTTGACGGTGAGTGTCTGGCTGCCGATCTGAATCGATGCGGACCGCGTCGACGCGCCGGCGTTCGGCGCGACGGCGAACGACCATGTCGTTGAGCCGGTCCCGCTTGTCGGGGACTGCGCAGTAACAAAGTCAGGAATGTTCGAGACGTTCCACGAACAGACGTTGGGTGTCGTTACGACGACGGAACCTGTCCCGCCGGCAGCATTGAATAGAAGCGCCTGGGACGACAGATAGGTGTAGCACCCCACGACGTTCGCGATTAAAGAGCTGACGACGCCGAGTTGATTCGAGACCTCGACCCACACCGTCGAAGAGTGGTAGTACACCGAGGTGAACGTGGGCGAGGTCGCGCCCGCAACCGGATACCCCTCGTAATACCACTGATAATGGAGCGGCGCTGTTCCAGTGGCGACGACGCTGAGCGAGAGGGTTTGTCCCGGAACGATCCCGATCGTCTGCGGCGGGCTGGTAATGACCGGAAACGCTCCAATCGAAATGGATGCGGCTGCCGAATCGACGCTTCCGAAGGCGTTCGTGACGCGGACCCAGTAAGAAGTCGGCGCCGTTAACCGTGGCGTCGTGAACCCGCTCGCGGTCGCTCCGGGAACCGGATTCGTGGTGTCTCCGCTCGCGCCTTCGTACCACTGGAAGGTGCGTGGTCGCGTTCCCAGAACGCCAACTCCCAGGTCCGCCCAAAGCCCCTGCGCAATGAGTTTGCTCTGAGGCTGGCGCACGATTCTTATTGGTGCTCTCAGAGGTGCAACAGACGGCACAATGGCGCGCCAACCAGACATCCCGACGTTTCCGACGAAACTCCACTGAAGCAGGGACGTCCCCCTGAGGTACCACACCGTCACCTGGTGCGTCTGATCGTTCTGCCAGACGAGATCCGGATAGCCATCGTGATTGAAATCGCTTGCGCCGATGACTCGCCACCCCGGTACGCCGTTCGACGAGATATAGGTGCCCGGCCCCGGGGAGATACTCACATGTGTGCCACTTTCATCGGTGGCGACACGGGTGAGGAGCACCCCGTGCGTCGCTTCGTCTTGCCAGACGATGTCCGGGACTTCGTCGCCGTCGAAATCGGCGACGGCGGCGGCGCGCCAGGTGGAAGCGTATGACAAAAGGACCTGCTGGCCGAGCAGCTCAGATCCGTTTACGCCGCCCATGAACTCCAGCGTCACCTCACGCGTGTCGTCGTTCTGCCACAAGAGATCCAGTGTGCCGTCGCCGTTGAAGTCGCCGGCGCCAACCATACGCCAGCCGTCGCCCGTAACGCTCGGCAGAGCGCTGCCCCCATCGGAGACGTCGCCGAGGGGGCCAGTCATCCGGTTGACCTGGACTTCACGCGAGGCCTCGTTCTGCCAGAACAAGTCGGGATGAGAATCGAGGTCGAAATCCGAAGCGGCCACCAGATTCCAGGACGCGGGCAACACCATCGGGAGATCTTCGGACGCCATTAAGGCGTTGCCCTGTCCGCCAAGAAACCACATTGCCGTCTTGAACGTCGACGTGTTCTGCCAGAACAGCACTGCAGCCGGGTTTTCGGCAAGCTGTGTGAGCGTGAACACGCTGCCGCCGACTGAGATGGCCCGCGATCGCGTTTCCGTTGTGTTGGCCGCAACGACGAACGACCACTTGCCGCTGCCTGTCCCGGCGCCGCCGCTGGTCGTGACGATGTAGGGCGGCAGATTCGAGACGGTCCAGGAGCACTCGTCCTGAGTGGTGATTACCAGCGATCCCGAGCCGCCGGCGGGGCCGAACGTCTGAGCGGACGGGACAAGTTCGAAGGTGCACAGCGGCGAATCGGCCGCGCGCGCGACGGCAGCGTATCCCGCCATGACCGCGAAGGTGCACGCGACCGCCGGTCCAGCCGCTCTGAACATCGATGGCAGTGACCGATTGTAAGCTCTTTGGCCGCCGCGGCGCGTGGAGATCCAACAGAATGCGAATCGCAGTTTGGTAACATCGACCCGTCAAAACCACTATGTTTCGCATCGCAGTCATCGGTGTTGGCCATCTGGGGCGCCACCACGCGCGAATACTGTCCGCACTTCCGGACGTCGACCTCGTTGCGGTCGTCGATACAAACCGGCCGCGCGCAGAGGAGATTGCCGCGGCGAACAACACGCGCGCGCTCTTCGACGCGGCCGAGCTGGCGGGACAGGTCGACGCGGTGACCATCGCCGTCCCGACCGAGCGTCACCGCGAAGTCGCGTTGCCGTTCCTCGACGCCGGCGTGCCCGCGCTCGTCGAGAAGCCGCTCGCGCGATCGCTGGACGAAGCCGATGCGATGATCGCGGCGGCCGCGCGCGCCGGCGTCGCGCTTGCCGTCGGCCATACCGAGCGCTTCAATCCTGCCGTCGATGCCGCGCGCGGGCTGCTGACCAATCCGCGCTTCGTCGAAGTGCACCGTCTGGGAACGTTTCCTGAGCGCAGCCTCGACATCGACGTGGTCTTCGATCTCATGATTCACGACCTCGACGTCGTGCTGTCGATCGTCAGGGCCGACGTCGACGCCATCGAAGCCGTCGGCGTACCCGTGCTCACCGGACGCGTCGACATCGCCAACGCGCGGCTGCGGTTCGCGAACGGCTGCATCGCCAACCTGACGGCGAGCCGCATCAGCCGCGATCGGGTCCGGAAGATCCGGTTCTTTCAGCCCGAAGCGTATCTGTCGATCGACTACGCGACGCAAAAGCTGGACGTGTGGCGGCTCGTGAACAACGGCGGTGCGGCGCCGTCGATCCAGGGCGGGGACGTCTCCGTCGCGAACGAGGAACCGCTCAAGCGCGAGCTCGAGGACTTCGTCGACGCAGTCAGGTCGAAGAGAGCCCCGCGCGTCGACGGTGCGCAGGGACGCCGGGCGCTCGCGCTGGCGCAGCAGATCACGGATAAAATGACCGCGGCTCCGTAGCCACGAAACCACAAAACCACGAAAACTCCTTGTACTCAGATCTCTTCGACTTCCTCGCCGACCTCGAGAAGCGCCGTCTGCTGGCGCGAATCGCGGAGAGCGTCAGTCCCGATCTCGAGATCGCGGCCGTCACCGATCGCGCGTGCAAGCTGCCCGACGGCGGACCCGCGCTGCTGTTCGACAAGCCGGCCGGGCACAGCATCCCGGTGGCGAGCAACGTCTACGGCTCCGTCGAGCGCATGTGTCTCGCGCTCGGTGTGAAGAGCCTCGACGATCTCGCCGCCGAGATCGATCAGCTCATGACGCCGCAGATGCCCGAAGGCATCATGGACGCGCTGAAAATGCTCCCCATGGTCGGGCGGCTGCGCGATCTGATGCCGAAGACCGTCGGCGACGCCGCGTGCCATGAGATCGTCGACAAGAACGCGTCGCTCGACTCGCTCCCGATTTTGAAGTGCTGGCCCGAAGACGGCGGGAAGTACATCACGTTCCCGCTCGTGTTCACGAAGGACCCCGAGACCGGCGTCCGCAATATCGGCACCTACCGCATGCAGGTGCTCGACGCGCGCTCGACCGGCATGCACTGGCAGCGGCACAAAGGCGGCGCGCAGCACTACCGCGTCGCCGAGCGGCTGGGCCGGCGCCTCGAGGTCGCCGTCGCTCTCAGTCCCGAACCGGTATTGCCGTACTGCGCGACTGCGCCGATGCCCGAAGGACTGGACGAGCTCCTGCTCGCCGGATTCCTCGCTCGCAGGCGCATCGAGATGGTGAAGTGCGTCACGGTCGATCTGGAAGTCCCCGCGAGCTCGCACATCGTCCTCGAAGGGTACGTCGAGCCCGGAGAGCGGCGGCGCGAAGGTCCGTTCGGCGATCACACCGGACTGTATTCGCAACCGGATGATTTCCCGGTCTTCCACCTCACGTGCATCACGCAGCGGAAAAAGCCGATCTACCTCACGACCGTCGTCGGCGTGCCGCCGATGGAGGATTACTACCTCGGTCTCGCGAGCGAGCGCATCTTCCTGCCGATGATCCGGAAGACGCTGCCCGAGATCGTCGACATGCATTTCCCGGCGCAGGGCATCTTTCACAACCTCGTCATCGTGTCGATCGACAAGCGGTATCCCGGCCACGCGCGCAAAATCATGAACGCGTTCTGGGGGCTCGGTCAGCTGATGTTCAGCAAGACGATCGTCGTCGTCGACAACGACGTGGACGTGCACGACGTCGGTCAGGTGGCCTGGATCGTCGGTACGCACATGGATCCGCTGCGCGACATTCAGATGACGAAGGGCCCCGTCGACGACCTCGACGATGCGGCCGACCTTCCGGCATACGGCGGCAAGATGGGTATCGACGCGACGAAGAAGTGGGCGTCGGAAGGATATACGCGCTCGTGGCCCGCGCGCGTTCGAACGACTGAAGCGGCCGGTCGGCGGGCCGCCGAGATTCTGGCCCGCATCCGCGCGTGACGACAAGGAGAGCACCATGCCGACGAATTACAACGCCGTGTACGACCTGCCACGACGCGGAAGGGGTATCGGTCTCGTCATCCTGATCGTGATCGGACTGCTCGTGTTCATGGCGGGCGGACCGTTCCGCACCGTCCGCGCCGGACACGTCGGCGTGAAGGACTTCTTCGGATCGGTGTCGGCGAACACGCTGCCGCCCGGCATCAACATCGTCATGCCGCTGACGCGCGTCATCCAGATGTCGGTGCAGACGCTGGAGCTGAAGGAGATGGCCGACGTGCCGTCGAAGGAAGGATTGATCCTGAGTCTGGAGACGTCGCTCCTGTATCAGCTGGATCCGGCGCGCGCCGCGGAAATCTACCGCACGGTCGGCGCCGATTACGCGGGCACGATCGTCGAGCCGCAGCTGCGGTCCGCGATTCGCGAGATCACGGCATCGTACGAGGCCAAAGCGCTCTATTCCGCGGAACGTGAGAAGATCGCCGGCGAGATCTTCGAGCTGTTCAAACGGCTGGCGGGACCGCGCGGGATCATGGTCCAGCAGGTGCTGCTGAGAAAGATCGGCCTTCCACCGATGGTCGCCAACGCCATCCAGGAAAAGCTGCGTCGCGAGCAGGAAGCCGAGCAGATGAAATTCGTGCTGCAGAAAGAGCAGCAGGAAGCCGAGCGCAAGCGCATCGAAGCCCAGGGCATCGCCGACTTCCAGCGGGTCGTCGCGCAGGGCATCAGCCCGCAGCTGCTCGAATGGAAGGGCATCGAGGCGACCGAGAAGCTGGCGCAGAGTCCGAATTCGAAGGTCGTCGTGATCGGCAGCTCGAAGAACGGCCTGCCGCTGATCCTCGGCGAGAAGTGACGCGGCGCGCGTGGCTGGTCGGCTTCGTCTTTCTGTTGACGCTCGCGTCTGCGTGCGCCGGACCGGACGCCGCGATCAAGGCGAGGCTGCGCGAGCCGCGGCCGCTGACGCGCGATGAAATCGCGCACACGCTCGCAGCCGTCAACCGGGCGATGGGCGGTCGGCTGCCGCTTCTCCGGCAGGGCGCCGTCACGCGGCAGATGGACGAGAAAGAGCGGAGCGCGGTCTTCAACGTCCTCGCCGACGCGCGCGACCTCGAAGACGTCGGACCGAAGACGCGCGACGCCGCGCCGATGCGAGGTCTGCGCGCGCCGGCGACGTCGCCGCAGTCGGAGATCGAGGCGATGGCGACCGTCTGGATCGACGCCGCAACGCTTCTTCCGCGCCGCTACGAATATGCCTACGCGATGCCGGGCTTGGGGGATTTCAGCTACGACCTCACGTTCGACCCGCCTCGCTGACCGTGTTTCTCAACCGGGCCCTTGCCTTGCATGAGCTGAGGTATGCCCACCAGCACAGCGACGAACAGCTACCTGCAGCGGCTCATCGGCGCGATGTCGCTCGACGCGGCGATTTACGAAGAAGTCGAAGCCGACCGCAGTTCGACGGGGCAGGCGCTTGCGACGGTCCTCTTGTCGAGCATCGCCGCCGGCGTCGGGTCGCGCGGCATCGAAGCCGTCTCCATCGCCGGCATCATCTTTATATCCACCATCTCGCTCGTGGCCTGGGTCGCGTGGGCGCTCCTGACGTTCGAAATCGGCGGGCGGCTGATGCCCGAGCCGCAGACGCGCGTCGACGCAGGCGAGCTCCTCCGGACCATAGGGTTCGCCTCGACGCCCGGCATGCTGCGGGTGCTGGGCGTGATCCCGGGCGCCACCGTTCCCGTTTTCGCGGCGACGGCCGTCTGGATGCTCCTGGCGACGATCGTCGCCGTCCGTCAGGCGCTCGACTACCGCAGCACCCTCCGAGCCGTCGCGGTCTGCGTTTTCGGTTGGGCGCTCGCCATCGCCGTCGCGGTCGTTCTCGGATTGTTTTTTGGGCCGACCCTGTCGTAAGCTCGATCCCGGCCTGCCTGGCGCCGACTGACAAACTTTTGCCGCATTTTCGCAGTCTTACAGCCGTCGCCCTCATCTCATGTCCATCGTCGTGATCCGCCGGATTCGTCTGCTGATTCGTCTTTGCGGCGCCGCCTCGCTGGCGGGCGCGACCGCCGTGCTTGCCGCCGCACAGCTGCCGGCAGGGACGCCCGATCCCGCGTCGAAGCTGGCGACGGTGCTCGCGGACCTCGCGCAGGCGGTGCCTCAGGACCGCGGCCGGTTCGTCACCGCCCGCGTGTCGACGTCCACGGACGGCCTTCCGAAATCGGTCGTCGACGCCACCCGCGGCCGCACGCTCCGCATGGACGACGCGAACCAGGTTCAGGTGTACATCCTCGTGTCGTCGGTCACCGACGACGTGGTCGCGCAGCTCACGGCGGCCGGCGCGGTCATTGAAGTCAGGGACGCGGGGCAGCGGCGCGTGCAGGCGCGCGTGCCGGCGTCGCGGCTGCTGGCGGTCGCGCAGCTTCCGGCGGTGGACGAGATCCGGCTTCCGAGCTACGGCCGCCGCCGCGCCGGCGCCGCGATGACCGAAGGCGATGCGATTCTCCACGCCGACACGGTCCGCGGTCTGGCGCTCGACGGCACCGGCGTCCGCGTGGGCGTCATCTCTGACGGCATCAAGGGGATCTTCGCGACGAACTGTGCCACGTGCCCGGGCGTCGCCGGAGGCCCGATCGAGACGGGCGATCTGCCGGCTGCCGCCGGCATACGCAGCGCGACCGGCATTCTGACGACCGTCACCGCCGGCATCGTCGCGCGATCGTTTACGTCGACGAAGGATCTCGAAGACACGCCACCCGCGAGCTGCACGTTCAAGGGCGCGGGCGCGGAAGGCACGGCGCTCCTCGAGATCGTCCACGATGTCGCGCCCGGCGCAAAGCTGTCGTTCGCCAACGGCGACACCGATCTCGAGTTCATGCAGGCCGTCAACTTTCTCGCCGCGTCGAACGACGTCGTGCTCGACGACATCGGCTTCTTCGGCATGCCGTACGACGGCACGAGCGCGGTGTCGGCGAACACCGCCGCCGCGCTGAACAACGATGCCTTCCCGATCCGGGCGTACTTCACGTCGGTCGGCAACGACGCCGACGAGCACTACTTCGGCGCGTACGCCGATTCGGGCGTCGATGGATCGACGATCAGCGGCGTGACGAACGGCGGCCGTCTGCACCTCTTCCAGCAGTCCGCCGACACCACTGACGTGCTCGGACTCGGCGCGCGTCCGTACAACGTCATCCGCCTGCCGCAGAACGGCGAGGTGGCGATCTTCCTGACGTGGGACGATCCCTTCGGCGGCTCGGGCAACAACTACGACCTTTACCTGGTCCGCGAGAGCACCGGCGCCGTCGTCGCGAGCAGCCGCACGGTGCAGACCGGCCGTCAGGATCCGCTCGAGTTCATCGACTTCGTGAACAACGGCGCATTCGACACGTTCCGGATCGTCGTCCAGAACGTCAACAACGCGGCGCAGGTGCGCCGGCTGAACCTGTTTTCGTTCCAGCCCGAGTGCGCCGCCGCCGGACCGACGGTGCTCGCGTCGCCGCGGCACGAGCGCCACAATTACAACACCGCGACGCGCAGCGTTTCCGCGCAGAGCGACGCGGCCGGGTCGCCGGTGGGCGTCGTGGCCGTCGGCGCGATCTGTTCGGCCTCGGGGAATGCGGCCTCGCAGTTTCCCTCGGCCGCGCCGAACGAATCGTGCAACGACACGTCGAACAGCACGATCGAGTTCTTCAGCAGCCAGGGTCCGACGATCGACGGCCGCACCAAACCGGACATCTCGGCCATCGACGGCGTCGCGATCACCGGCGCAGGAACGTTCCCGACGCCGTTCTTCGGCACGTCGGCCGCGAGTCCGCACATGGGCGCGCTCGCTGCCCTCGTGCTGCAGAGCGCGCCGTGCCTGCTCGGACGGTCGGCGTCGACCATCGCGCCCGCGACGGCGCGACAGACTCTCCGCAATCTGATCATCAAGAACGCCGTCGCGCTCGGGAGCGCGGCTCCGAACAACGTGTTCGGCGCAGGCCGGGCCGATGCGTTCGCTGCCGTTCAGAAGACCCAGCCGTCCCGGACTGGTTCCACCGCCAGTCTCACGTTCGACGGGAACACCTCGCTCGGCGCCGCGCTGACGGCGGCGCAGCTCGGATTCACCGATCCGAATAACTGCAGCCTGACGTCGCTGAACTGGACCGGCGGATGCGGCACCGGGCCCAATACCGTGATGACCTGTCCGTTCGGGACGACCTCGGTCAGCGTCTCGGCCAGCAACAACGGATTCAGCTTTTCGTCGTCGAGCGACCTGTCGATCACGATCACAGACTTTTCGGTCGATGTCTCGCCGGCGGGCGCGACGGTCGCCGCCGGTCAGTCGGCGACGTTTGCCGTCACGGTGAGGCCGCAGGCGGGCGCATTTAACAGTCCGATCGCGCTGTCGTGCAACAGCGCGTCGCTCCCGCCAGGCACGACCTGCGTGTTCAGCCCGGACACACTGACGCCGGGCTCGAAGCCGGTTCAGGCGACGATGACGCTGACGACGACGAAGGGCGCCAGCCTGACACCGGGTCCGCAGGTCGACTGGCGTGAGTGGATCGCGCCGGTGTTCGCGCGCCGGCCGTCGGCGCGGGAATTGACGGTCATACTGATGGTGCTGTCGCTCGCGGCGCTGGTGGCGCGCTCGCGCAGACGGACGCACCGATACGTCTTTGCGGCCGGCGCCGCGACGATCGCGATCGCCGCAGCGGTTCCGCTCGCGATGGCGATGGCATCGGGCATCGCCATCTTCCCCGCGACGCTCACATTCGGCTCGCAGCTGATCAACACGACGGCGCCGGCAAAAGTTGTCTCGCTGACGAACGTCGGCGCGGACCCGCTTCTCATGGCGAATATCTCGGTGTCCGGCGATTTCGCGCAGATCAACAGCTGCGCCGCCTCGCTCGACGCCGGCGCAAGCTGCTCGATCGTCGTGGCGTTCACGCCGACCGTCGCCGGCAGCCGCACCGGTACGTTGTCGATCGTGGACAATGCCGCCGGCGCGCCGCACAGCGTGTCGCTCACGGGAACCGGCGTGGCGGCACCAGCCGCCGGCAGCGCCACGCCGGCCGGTTCGTACGTCGTGCCCGTCCTTGGCACCTCCGGCCAGCTGTCGCACAGCGCGTCGCCGTCGCTCACCGTACAATGATCAAAATGGGCGGGACGGGCGGGATCGGTAGGACGCGCAGGGCGGGCGGGATGCTGATGCTCGCGCTCGCGCTTGCCTGCGCGGGCTGCAGCGATCCGGACGCGCCGCCGACGCCGACGCCGGTCAATCCCACAATCATCGAAACCTTCGACGGCACCCTGAATCTGTTCGGCACGAATCCTCACGTGTTCACCGTGACACAGGTCGGCGGCCTGAAAGTGACGATCAACAGCGTCATCCCGAGTGCCGCCATCGGCGTTGCGATCGGCACGCCGAGTCCTGCCACGAACTCGTGCATTCCGATTACCGGCCTGACGGCTGTCGGCGGCCCGACCGCGCAGCTTTCGGGCACCGCGACGTTTCCCGGAAAGTACTGCATCAGCGTCAGCGACGTCGGCAATCTCGTGGAGGCGGTGAACTACACGATCACTGTGCTGCATTCGTGACGCGCGCCGCGATCCTCGTCATAGCGCTCGCGTCGGGTGCGGCCGCCTGCGGCAGCAGCTCGGATTCGACCACGCCGACGACCCCCACGACGCCCAAGACGACGGACACGCTCTCGGGCACCGTTCAGGTGAAGGGCAGCGACTTCAAGCCGTTTACGGTCACGACGGCCGGGGAGGTCGATGTGACGCTCACCGCCGCGACGCCTCCGTCGACGATCATCATGGGCATCGGCATCGGCACGCTCGGCACTGGCGATTGCATCCTCCTTGCGAACGCGTCGGCGCTCACCCCGGCCGGATCGTCGCCGCAGGTGACGGGCATCATGAGTCCCGGCACGTACTGTGTGAGGGTCTACGACGTCGGGAACCAGACCGACCCGGTCTCGTGGACCGCCACCGTGCTGCACCCGTAAGATCGGCGGAGTGAGTAAGATCGGCGCAATGTCTCCGGACCTCGCCGCGCTCGAAGCGCTGGCCGCTTCCCACGACATCGTTGCGATCGGCATGCAGGCCGACGAAGTGCGCCGCCGGATTTGCGGCTCGACGACGACGTTCGTGCGTGTCGCCGACGTCAAGGCCGACGGCCGGGCCGACGTGACGGTTCCGGCGGCGGCGGGCGAGCTGCGCATCGTCGGTCCCATCGTCAGCCGGGCGGAGGCGGTCGCGCGCGTCCGGCAGGTCGCGGCGGCGGCGGGCGGCGTCGTCGTGTCCGGGTTCTCCCTCGCCGATCTCGAAGCGGTCGCCGGCCGCGAGCGCATCGCGTTGCGGACGCTGCTGGAAGAGCTGCGCGCGGGCGGCCTGGAGCTCGTTGCGGAGGCTCCGTTCGACCGGCTCGCCGACGCGCGTCGATCGATCGAAGAAGTCAATATCGCCGGACTGACGCTCGCGCGCCTGACGATCCATCAGTCGCCGTCGGCCGACCCCGTGCCGCTGATGGAGGCGGTCGCCGAGCTGCAGCGCGCCGTTGCCGTCATTCGCGCGTTCGCGCCGCTGCCGCGCCGTCTCAATCCCGCCGCTCCGACCACTGGCTACGATGATCTCAAGCGCGTCGCGCTCGCGCGGCTCATTGTCGAGAACGTGCCGTCGATTCAGGTCGACTGGTCGCTCTACGGTCCGAAGCTCGCGCAAGTCGCGCTGACGATGGGGGCCGACGATCTCGACGCCGTGCGGCCCGACGACGACCAGTCGCTGGGCGCCCGGCGCGCGCCGCTGGAAGAAGTGACGCGCAACATCCGGGCCGCCGGCTACGAACCCGCGGAGCGCACAGGCAGGTTCGATCGCCGATCGTGAAACGCATCCGCCTCGGCGCCGTCGGCTATCTCAACGCCGGTCCGCTCGTGTACGGCCTCGAGTCGCAGGAGCGATTCGATCTCCGGTACGACGTGCCGTCGGAATGCGCGCGCCTGCTGCACGACGGAGCCATTGACGTCGGCCTCATTCCATCGATCGAGTACCTGCGCGGCGGGCCCTATCGGATTGTTCCCCACGTCGCGATTGCTTCGCACGGCGCGGTCGCATCGGTCGCGCTCTATACCGCGAAGCCTATTCGCGACGTCCGTTCCATTGCGATGGACACGAGCTCGCGAACGTCGGTCGCCCTCGTCGGCGTTTTGTGCGCGCGGCTGTTCAAGATCGACGCGAAGCTCCAGGCGCGCGGCCCCGATCTCGAGGACATGCTCGCGCACTGCGACGCGGCGCTCATCATCGGCGACAACGCGCTGTTTCTCGAGCCGCGTCCGGGCATCGACAAAATCGATCTCGGCGAAGCGTGGACCGGTCTGACCGGACTTCCGTTCGTCTATGCGTTCTGGGCGGGACGTCCCGACGCCCTTTCCCGAGACGAGGTCGCAGCGCTGCAGCGGGCACGCGACGAAGGACTCTCGCATCGGGGCAAGATCGCCCGGCGGTATTTGAGCGATCGTCCCGAACGCCGCCTGGTTGCCGCGCACTACTTGCGCCACCATATCCAGTACTATCTGGGAGATGCGGAGCGCGCGGGGCTCGAGACGTTCTTCCGCTACGCCGCGGAGGCTGGCGTCGTCGAGCGAGCGCAGCCGCTGCAGTTTTATTAGATGATGGACGTTCTCACGCTGTCCGGGAAGGTGCGCGCGGGCGAACGTCTCAGCGCAGACGAAGCGCTTGCGCTCTATCGAACGGC
>Ga0075425_100001024_pt1 | contig 26800 bp, 23 predicted proteins | sample SoiMethybrSBSTD4_FD_75300 | JGI IMG/M metagenome (GOLD analysis project Ga0075425, IMG submission 75300) | Bulk soil microbial communities from a Populus tree surrounding site in Tennessee, USA - Soil MetaG P. TD hybrid SBSTD4 | ecosystem: Environmental > Terrestrial > Soil > Tree plantation...
TGCCCTGCTGTCCCGTCTTCGGAATCGTCAGCCCCTGGAGCGCCGGATGATTGCGGACGTTGTCTGGTGTGTCGCCGTGCGGCACCTGCCACACCAACTCGCCGCGATCGAGGTTGATCGCGTTCAGCACGCCGTACGGCGGCTTCACGAGCGGCAGCCCCTGCACCGTCACGCCGCCTCCGCCGCCGCCGGCCGGCGGCGCGGTTGGGCCAGCGGGTGAAGCGGCCGGAGCGGCCGGGACCGCCGCCGGCGCCGCGGCTGGCGCGACGCCGAGTTGCTGGAGGCGCTGCTGGCTCGCGCTCACCTTCGGCGCATCGGCGGCGCTGCCGAAGCCCGGACCTTCGTTGATGCGGAATTCGCGGCCGGCAACGCCGGCGACGTAGCGGATGTCGGAGAACCCCTTCGGCGGTTCCACCAGGCCGAGCGGCGAGACACCCGCATTCGCCGCCTCCGCAAACACGGTATGCGTTTCCGGATCGTAGGACGCGCCCGGCCAGTTCGTGCCGCCGCCGAGCGTGCCGATGGTGAGCGACGCCAGCGGCCCGCCGACCTTGCTGACGACCGCCGGCAGGAACATCGGGCCCATGCGATAGTTCTTCACGAGCGCGAGCGCTTCGTTGCGCAGCGCCGGCGTGTAATCGATCAACTCGTCGACGGTGATCGCCTGGCGCGCGTAGGCTGGCGGCTTGGTCGGGAACGGCTGCGTCGGCGACGTCTTCTCGCCGGGAACGTCCGACTGCGGTACCGGACGCTCCTCGATCGGCCACACCGGCTGTCCGGTCACGCGATCGAAGACGTAAAGAAAGGCTTCCTTGCTGGGCAGCGCGACGGCTTTGATCGCCTTCCCGTTCACGGTGATGTCGGCGAGCAGAGGCGCTGACGACAGGTCGTAATCCCAGATCGGATGGTGCGCAACCTGGAAGTGCCATTTGCGCTGTCCGGTTTTCAGATCGACGCAGACGAGCGTGTCGCCGAACAGATTGTTGCCGGGACGATGCCCGCCGTACTGATCGGAAGTCGGATCCTCCACCGGCAGATACACCAACCCGAGATCTTCATCGACCGTGATCTGCGTCCACACGCCGGTGTTGCCGTTGGTCGCCCACGATTCGTTTTCCCACGTGTCGTTGCCGAACTCCCCCGGTCGCGGGATCGTATTGAAGGTCCACAGCAGCTTGCCGGTGCGGACGTCGAAGGCGCGCACCAACCCCTTGGTGTTGTTGTGGGTGACGACCTGTGTACCCTCCTTGAACGACGACCCGACAATGACGACGTCCTTGACCACGGTGGGCGTGGCGTGGAGGCCGATCTCGCCGGTGTCGAGGTCGATTTGCTGGCCTTTGCCGAAGACCGCGCCCTTCTTCAGATCAACGACGCCGCCCTCGCCGAACGACTGAATCATCGAGCCGTTCTTCGCGTTCAGCGCGACCAGCCGGTAGCCGGTGGTCACGTAGAGGACCCGTTCGTCGCCCTTGCCGTCGGTCCAGTACGACACGCCGCGGCCGGAGAGTTGTCGCGGTGCGATCGCGGCACGATTTCCTTCGCGGTAGCTGTGCGACCAGATCAACTCGCCGGTCTTGCCGTCGAGCGCAATCACGGAACGGCGCGTGCCAGCCGTCGTGTACAGCACGCCTCGGATTGCGACGGGCGTTCCTTCGAGCTTGAATTCGGGCCGGGTGCCCAGGTTGTCGGTCTTGAACCGCCACGCTACCTCGAGCGTGTTGAAGTTCGAGGCATTCACCTGGTCGAGCGGCGCGTATTTCGAGCCCCGGACGTCGGCGGTGTAGTGAGTCCAGTCGCCGTTTTTGTTACTCGGAATTCCCGTCGCCTGGCCCAGCGCTCCCCGCGTCGACCACAGCGACGCGGCTGCGCCAATCACGACGGCTGCGACCGTGAACGCCAACCGACGGTTGATTTTCGACATGAGGCCTCTTTTGTGGCTGCGTGGCCGCGATCCGCCGCCATCATATACACCTCGAGCGTTCCCGCTGTCACACCTTTTGCAGCATCGCGCCGCCGGGGGTGAACGGATGATTGGCGTACTTGGATGGATGCTCTTCGGTTTGATTGTCGGCGCGCTGGCGAAGCTGCTCATGCCCGGCCGCGATCCCGGCGGCATCATCGTCACGATGGCGATCGGCATCGTCGGCGCGCTGGTCGGCGGCTGGCTCGGGCGCGCGGTCGGCTGGTACGGCCCCAACGACGGTGCCGGCTATATCGTGTCGATCCTCGGCGCGATCCTGCTGCTGTGGATTTATCGGATGATCGTGACGCGGCGCACGGTCTAGGTCAATTTCGGATTCCTCTGTAGTGTCCGCCTTCCGGCGGACTCTCCCGGTCCGGCTGAAGCCGGACACTACGGGGAAGGAAAGTGCCACGCCGGTCGGCGGCGCGATCTCAGTCGCCGAATGTGATCCCCAGCGCCTTGGCGGTGAGCAGGAGATCCAGGTCGAGCGGCACCGTCTTGGTCTTCCCTACCACGTCATCCAGCCGGCGCGCGACGATGTCCGGTGGGTCGTACGCCACCATCGTGCCGAATTCCCCGCGGCGCACCAGTTCGACGGCCTTGCCGCCGAATCGCGTCGCGAGCACGCGATCGAAGCTCGTCGGCGCACCGCCGCGCTGCAGGTGACCGAGGACCACAGAGCGCGTTTCCTTTTTGGTCTCATGCGCGAGTGCCTGGCAAACCAACGCGCCGATGCCACCGAGGCGTTCGGCGAACCCCTCGCGCGCCGCCTCGACGAGCGACGCCGCGCCGCCTCGTGGGTAGGCCCCTTCGGCCGCGACGACGATGCTGAATTGCGCGCCGTAGCGGTCGCGCGCCCGCAGACGCTCACCGACGATCGCGATGTCGAACGGGATCTCGGGGATGAGAATCGCGTCGGCGCCGCCCGCCACTCCAGCGTATAAGGCGATCCAGCCTGCGTAACGTCCCATCACCTCGACGACCATGATCCGGTGGTGCGCTTCGGCGGTGGTGTGCAGCCGGTCGATGGCGTCGGTCGCGAAGTCGACGGCGGTGTCGAACCCGAAGCAGTTCGTCGTGCCGACGATGTCGTTGTCGATCGTCTTCGGCACGCCGACGACCGGCAAGCCGCGGTTGCCGAACTGGTGCGCGATCGCGAGCGTGCCGTCGCCGCCGATCACGACCAGCGCGCCAAGCCCCATCTTGTGGAACATCTCGACGACGCGATCCGAATAGTCGTGGACGCCCTCGGAGGTCGCCACCGGGTAGGCGAACGGGTTGCCGCGATTCGTGGTGCCGAGGATCGTGCCGCCGAGACGGAGGATGCCGGTGACGTCGCGCGGCGTCAGCGCCCGCGAGCGGTTCGGCTCGATCAGGCCGTCGAAGCTGTCTTCGAGGCCAACCACTTCGATGCCGGCGTTCGAGCCGGCCTTCACGACGGCACGGATGACCGCGTTGAGACCAGGCGCGTCGCCGCCGCCGGTCAGCACGCCGAGGCGCTGAATCGCTGACATTCGGCGGAGTGTACCATGCGGTTTCCGGCAGCCGCCGTTGCGGCTGCGCGAAGGCGCATGGTACAATCGGTGTCCTTCAGTGGGCGGCTAGCTCAGTTGGGAGAGCGCCGCGTTCGCAACGCGGAGGTCGGGAGTTCGAGCCTCCTGCCGTCCACCAACCTTCGCTCACAATCCAGGCGAAGGTTGCCCACCGACGCTGCGAAGCAGCGCAAGATGCTGGCGCGAACGCGTCGGTGATCGCAATCGGCCGCACTCTTCCTATGTAGTCTTCCGCAGCGCGAGGAACTCGCCGACGCGCGCCAATGGTCGGCGATGGCCGGGCGAATCGCATCTCCGTCTTCAAGTACGATGGACCGGTTGGCAGCGCGACCGGAAGCGATGACATGAGATCGATTCGTACGTGGATGCTGCGGTCGACGGCGTGGTTCCGTCGATGCCACGAATGCGGCGCGCTGGGTTTACATCTGAGCTACGGGATCGGGCACGACGGCGTCTTTCGCTGGTATTGGGAGTGCGGCCGATGCGGTCATCGAAAACGTGCGCAATCTGAGTAGCGGTCTCCAGAAATCTTGCTCGAGCAGCCGTGCCCGACGACCGGCCCGGCGATTGTGCCGTCGCGGAACTTGGTATTCTGGCGCGCATTGAATCGAATCCTTTTCCTCGGCAGGCGGTTGATGCGGCGCCTACTGCCGCGACGCGTCGCGCTCGGTATTCGCCGCGAATGGCTCGCCCGGCAAGTCGTATCCGGGCGTGCCCATCGCGAAGGCGATGTCGACTTCCTCGATCGATTCGTCGGCTCGAGCGATGTGTGTTGGGATATCGGCGCAAACACCGGGACGTTCACAATCGCGCTCTCGCGCCTGTGCGACCGCGTCTGGGCCTTCGAGCCAGTTCCTCACAACGTCGATGTGCTGAAAACCGTCGTCAGACTGGGGCGACTGAACAACGTCACCATCGAGCAAGCGGCGATCTCTGATTCGTCAGGAGTGCGTCGAATACTCGTACCAGTCGAAGGCTTTTACGGTGGCTTCTATATCGCACGTCTCGACGATCTCGGGGACCTCGAGGTTCGTGTTAACACCATCGATCAGCTGATCGCTGAGGGGATCCCACGACCCCAATTCATCAAATGCGACGTGGAGGGTGCCGAAGTCGCCGTGGTGAAGGGCGCACAGACGCTGATCTCGACAAAGCGACCGACCTGGCTGATCGAAACATTCGAAGACGAATTGCTGCCGCTCATGAAGTCGCTCGGATACGCCGCCTATGTGAATCGCGGAGGAGAAGGGCGCTTTGAAGCAGTTGACCGGCGCTTGTCTTCAGACCGCAACTACTGGTTCATTCCAGCTGAGCAGACGCTGCCACTCTCGTTGCAGCGACCCCCGACGGGACCGATGACTAGCGCCGGGAATTGAGCGGGACTTTCGCTACACTGCGTTCATGGATCAACAGCCGGTCGACGAATCGCTCTTCAACTGGACGCAGTTGATTTACGCACTGCACGCCTTCAGCCTGCTGATCGGCATCATCGGCACGGCGACGGTGATCGGCGCGTTCCTTACCGGCTGGCCGTCGCTGATCGCCGTGATCCTGAACTACGTCAAGCGCGGCGACGTCCGCGGCACCTGGCTGGAGTCGCACTTCCGCTGGCAGATTCGGACGTTCTGGTACGGCCTGCTCTGGGTTGCGCTCTGCGGCATCTTCATCGTGATGACGCTCGGCATCGGAATCCTGATCGTCTGGATGCCGTTGATCGCCGTCGCGGCCTGGTTCATCTACCGCGTGGTCCGCGGCTGGCTGGCGCTGCGCGACCGTCGGCCGATGTACCTATGAGCCAGCGCCTCACGCCGGGGTGATCTTGATCATCGCGCGGGCCGGTTTCCCGGGGATCAGGTTCGCGATCACCTTGAGGAAATACTTCCGATCGAGCAGTTTGTCGGCAGTCCGTCGCTCGTCGCCCTCGATGATCGCCGCAGTCGCGTCGAGCCAGGGCCCCTTCACTGCGCCGCGCACATTGCACACGGCCACCCGCACCCGCGGGTTGTTGCGAATGCGCTTGACCTTCCACGAAGCCGCCTCGGTATACACGTAGAAGATGCCGTTCTGAAGAACGAACCAGACTGGCGTCTTCACGCCTTCACCGTTCTTCTTGAACGACTCGACCGAGATGTACTTCTGGCCAGCAAACTGTGCGAGATTCGGATCAGCCACGAGGGTAAACTACCTCAAACAAAGAATTTTGCGGTGTTGTACGATCGAAGTACGCCTGTGACCCAACCCGCTGCCGATTCGCTCGCATCCCGCGTGGGATTGTGCCTGTCCTGCCAGCACGTCGACGTCATCACCTCCTCGCACGAATCGACCTTTTACCGGTGCCGGCGCGCAGACACCGATCCGACTTTTCGGAAATACCCGGCGCTGCCGGTTCTGGCGTGCCGCGGCTACGAACGGGATGCCACCTCATGAGCGTCGCCTCGCACCTTGGCATCAAGATCTCGGAGTACGACGCGCGGATCAGGACCTTCATTCCGGATTACGAAGAGATGCTGCGGGTGGCCGCGGCGGCCGTGCCGCGGGCGGCGCGGACGATCCTCGATCTCGGCATCGGCACTGGCGCTTTGTCGGCAGCCTGCCTGACCGTCGCGCGGCGCGCTCAGGCGTTGGGCATCGACGCCGACCCCGAGATCCTGCGCGTCGCTGCCCGACGCCTGGGCCGCCGCGCAACGCTCCGTGCCGGGTCGTTCACGACAACGCCGCTGCCGGCGAGCGACGTGACCGTCGCGTCGTTTTCACTGCACCATGTGCGGACGCGGCCGGCCAAGCGCAGGTTGTACCGGCGCACCCACGCCGCCCTCCGCCGCGGCGGCACCTTCCTCATCGTCGACTGCCAGCCCGCGGTCGACCGCGGCGTTCGCCGGCAGCAATTCGACGATTGGCTGGCGCACCTGCGCTGCGCCTACTCGCCTGCGGCCGCGCGCGGCCTGCTGCGCGCGTGGTCGCACGAAGACGTGTATGTGCCGCTCGACGCCGAGGTGGACTTGTTGCGTGATGCGCGATACCGCGTAGAAGTGTTGTGGCGGCGCGGCGCCTTCGCGGTGCTTCGAGCCGCGAAGTAGCGATGCTCAGCCGAGCTCAATAGGCCTGGAGCATCCGTCGGAGCTTCCGCTCCGCGGCGTCGTCGGCCGCAGTACGCGTCTCCGCCGTAGCCTCGATTCCGATCTCTTCCTGCCGTTGATCCCCCGTCATCTCGACGACGAAGGCCTTCCACCCGGCGCCTTGCGGCTCGGACATGATCCAGAACCGGCGGCCCTTCAGATTGAGCCTCTTGGCCATGTGCTCCTGGGTCGCCATCTTACAGAATTGTCGGACGAGATCCCGTTTGTGTGCCGCGGCTGAACACAGCAGTTGCATATCCGTCGACGCTCGACCGCGATCCTTTTCGGCAAAAACCCAAAGTTTCTCGTCGAACGCCCATGTACCGGCAGGTTGCTGTCATTACGGCACTGCGTTTGCGATTCGGGCCAGCACCCGAACCTTTGCGCGAGGTTTTGTTATGTGGAATCTGTTTCACTGCTACCTGTCGGGACGCCACGATTACGGCATGTGGTGCGAGCCCGGCCAGATCTTCTTGCGCTGCGTACACTGCGGGAAGCGCTCCCCAGGGTGGACGATCGGCGGCAAGACTGAGGCGATCAGCGAACCGCGTCCGGCGGTCGCGAAGGCACACACGCCGGCCCGGGTCGTGCCGTTCCCGCGCGCCGCGGCGAGCTAAACGTCTCCGACTTCACATTCGCCAGGTTGACACTGCCCGGACGCGCGATCACAATGTTGCGTCGTGCCGGTCCCGCGCATCACGAAAGAAGAGCTCAAGCAACGACTCGACGCCGGCACGCCGGTGGTTGTTGTTGACGCCCGCCTCAAGTACCCCTACGAACACAGCACAGTGAAGTTGCCAGGCGCTGTCCGGGTGATGGCCGACGGCCCTGTCCCGGCACTGCCGCGCGACCGCGACATTGTCGTCTACGACTCCGATCCGAACGAGCTCGCAAGCACGGATGTTGCCGCCGAGCTCATCCGGCAAGGCTATCGCGCCGCCGCGCTCAAAGGCGGCATCAGCGACTGGCTTGCCGCCAACCTGCCGACCGAAACGAAGGAAGCGCCCAAGCAGGCGCCGCCCGAACCGGGCGCACTGAAAGGCTAACGTCGCTCTCGCGAACGCTCGGACAACTCGCGGCGCTGGCTGCGATTCGCGGCGATGCGGCGGAACAGGCCCTTCTCGCGCGCGCCGCAGGGCTTGCCGCGGCGCACGGCATCGCGTCGGACAACGACCTCGAACCGCTCTTTGCCTCACCACCCGACGGCGCCGATGCGGCAGCCCTCACGCGGCTGCGCCAGATGTACGAGGCCGGAGGCTGGGTCCTCGTCGAGTCGGCGGTCGCTGATCTTCCGGCCGACCTGCGCTGGCTGTACGAATCGGACGCCGTCACGCTCGAACAACTCGCAGTGCTCCATGGCGCGCTTGGCGTGACGACGGCAGCCGACCTGGCGGCCGCGGTCCACGAGGAGCAGATCCGCCGCGTCGAGGGGTTTGACGCCGCCGCCGAGCAACGCATTGCCGCGGCATTGCCGTCGCTTCGCGCGCACGTGCCGCGCCTGCCGCTCGGGCGCGCGACCGCCCTCGCCGCGCCTGTGCTCGACGCGCTGCGCGCAACGCCGGGCGTGCAATGGGCGGAGCCCACCGGATCGCTGCGGCGCGGACAGGACCTGGTCGGCGACATCGAGCTCGTCGCAGCGGCGGACGATCCGCACGACGCGATCGAGGCGGTCATGGATCTGCCGCACCTCGCGCACACGCTGCATCGCAGCGCGCGGCGCATCTACGTCCTTACCGAGCGCGCGCAAATCGGCGTCCGGGTTCCGGAACCGCGCGTCGCGGGCGCCGCACAGCTGTACCTCACGGGATCGGCCGGCCATTTCGGCGCACTGCGTGCCCGCGCACGCGAGCGCGGTCTGTCACTCAGGCACGACGGACTTGTCGGCGCCGACGGCGCGACGTTCGCCGCCGCGACCGAAACCGAGATCTACGACGCGCTCGGGCTCCCCTTCATCCCGCCCGAAATCCGCCACGGCGACGACGAGATTGTCGCCGCCGCGCGCGGCGAACTGCCGCGGCTACTGGCGGCGTCCGACATCCGCGGCGATCTGCACATGCACTCGACCTGGAGCGACGGACGCGACGCCATCGAAGCGATGGTCGCGACGTGTCGGGCGCTCGGATACGAGTACATGGCGATTACCGATCACTCAGAGCATTCGGCGGCGATCCGCAACCTGACGGCGGACGGCGCCCGCCGGCAGGCTGACGAAATCGCGGTGCTGCGCGAACGCTATCGCGATATCACGATTCTCCACGGCTGCGAGGTCGACATCCTGCCGGACGGCCGCCTCGACTTCCCCGATCGCGTCCTCGAACAGTTCGACATCGTGCTGGCGTCGCTGCACGAGCGCGCCGGCCACTCGCCGGAGCAGCTGCTCCGCCGCTATGCCGCTGCCATGCAGCATCCGCTGGTGGCGATCATCACCCACCCCACCAATCGCGTCCTGCCGACGAGGCTCGGCTACGATCTCGATTACGAGCGCGTCTTCGAGATCGCGGTCGAGACCGGCACAATCCTGGAAGTGGACGGCGCACCGGCGCACCTGGATCTTGACGGCGCGCTGGCTCGACGCGCCGTGGCGGCCGGCGCGATGTTGGCGGTGGACAGCGACTGTCACGCCGCCGACAAGCTGGAGCGGCAGATGGCATTCGGGGTCACGATGGCGCGGCGCGGCTGGGTCGAACCGCGTCACGTGTTGAACACCGGGCCGCTCGACACCGTGCGCGCGGCCATCGCTGCCAAGCGCGCCGGCCGCTGAGCGACAGGATTCCAATGCCGCAGCGCGCCTGGGCTGCTGCCGTCGGCGTGACGTGCGCCGCGTTCGCGCTCTACTACGCGACGCTGCTGCCGGGGCTCGATTTCGGTGATACCGGATCGTTCCAGACCGTCGTCGCCGCACCGCTGGTTACGCCCCGCAACGCCTATCCGTTGTACTTCGCGCTCGGCAAAGCCATCGTGTGGATCACGCGCATGGAACCGGCGCGCGCGCTGAATCTCGCGTCGGCGCTCGAGGGCGCCATCGCGTGCGGCATCGTGGTTCTGGCGGCAGCGGAATTGTCGGGATCGGCCGCGGCTGGCGCGGCGGCGGCGCTGCTCTTCGCCGTGTCGTACACCTTCTGGAGCCAGGCGATCATCGCCGAGGTCTACGCGCTGCACATCGCGTTCGTCGCAGCAACGCTGCTGCTCGTGCTGCGGTGGTCGAATGCGCCCCGCATCGGACGGCTGGTCGCGTTTTTCGCTGTCTACGCGCTCGCCTTCGGCAACCACCTGTCGATGATTCTGCTGGCGCCCGGATTCACGCTGTTCCTGCTGGTGGCGGCACCGGACGGTTGGCGATCGATGTTCGCGCCGCGGATCGTCGCGATCGCCACCTTGTGCGCCGCCGTTGGCGGCGCGCAGTACATCTGGAACCTGCACGCGCTGTGGCGGCTGCCGGACCCGCCCGACGGCGTCGTCGAAGCGCTGCGCCGGTTCTGGTTCGACGTCACCAAGACCGACTGGCGCGACACGATGGTGATGAACGTGCCGCGGACGCTGATGAGCGATCACGCGGCGATGTACTGGTTCGATCTGAGGCAGCAGTTCGGAGTCGCCGGGCCGGTGGTTGCGGCGATTGGACTCGCCGTGTTGACGCGGCGCGACTGGCGGCGCGGACTCCTCATCGCCATGCTGTTCGCGGCAAACCTCGCGTTCGCCTACAGCTACAACGTGGGCGACGCGCACGTCTTTTACCTGCCGTCGCATCTCTGCATCGCGCTCGCGGCCGCGCCGGCAGTGACGGCGTTCGCTCGCCTCAACCGTGTTGCCGCCTCGATCGCGGCGGCGCTGCTAGTCACCGACGCGGGCGTGCGCGCCTATCGCGACTTCCCCGCCCTCGATCGCAGCGGCGACTGGCGCCCGACCGAGGTGATCTCGGCGCTGACCTCCGGCCTCGACGACCGGCAAGCCATTCTCATCGCCGATCTCAACTGGCAGGTTCAAAACGGACTGTCGTACTTCGCGAGCGTGCCGCGGCCCGAGATCGCGTGGACGCGGATGCCGGACGTGCTGCTGTACGCGCCGGCGCTCGTCGCCGACAACGCGGCGATTGGCCGCGCAGTCGCGCTCACCGAGCGTGCGCGCGCCGCCGCGGAGGCGGCGTACGGGCCTTTGCTGTCGATTGCGCCGGATCCGCGCGTCGTCGTGCCGCGGCTCGGCGACGCGGCCCGCGATCTGCCGGCGGACACTCGCTACGTGGTCACGGTGCTGCGACCCTCGAGAGATCTCGCGCTCGATCGCGTCGAGTTGGCGCGGCTGCTCGAATCGCTCGCCGGATCGCCGGTGGGATTGCCGGAGGCCGATTACGCGGCGTTCGCCGGGGTGACCGGCCGGCCGCCGCAGGTCGCCGTCCAAAGTACGCGACCGTTCCGCCAGCGCCTGCGGATTGCTGAGACCGGCGTGGAGATCCGCATGGAGTCGTGGCTCACGTCCGACACGATTCGTCGCATGGGTTTCGGCCACGTCGTGGCCGCGCGCCAGCACACGCTGATCGTCGAGCGCGGCGTCAGCTTCGTCGCGTTCGACGCGTCCGGACGTCCGCTGCGGACGGCGTATGCGTCGAACATCTTCGCGCCGCAGCCGCGGTATCTGGTCGGTATTCGCAATCCCGATAGAGCGCGAACCCTTCAGGCGAGCGAACGGCTTCCGCGGTAGACCAACGCTCGGCTGAAGCCTTCGCGCTCCATCTGGCGAAGCCTTCGCGCTCCGTCTGATGGTATGGTGGCCTCATGCGCCGGTTCGTTCCTTTGATTGCTGTTCTTCTCGTTGCCGCGCCGCGCGCCGCCGAGCCAACTGCAGCCGAGCTTGCGGCAGCGCTGCAGAAGAAAATCGACGGCATCCACGACTTCACCACCGACTTCACGCATGTCTACGAGGGGGGCGTGCTGCGCAAGCAAATCACCGAACGCGGGCGCCTGCTGGTGAAAAAGCCCGGCAAGATGCGCTGGGACTACACGACGCCGGAGCAGAAGCAGTTCGTCTCCGACGGGCTGAAGATGTACTCGTATATCCCGCAGGACAAACAGGTGATTATCTCGTCGGTGCCTCCCGACGACGAGGCGAGCACGCCGACGCTCTTTCTGGCCGGAAAAGGCAGCCTGACCCGCGATTTCACCCCATCGCTCGTCGAGGCGCCCCCTGGAATGGCGACGGGCAGCCGCGCGTTGAAACTCGTGCCGAAGGCCCGCCAACGGGACTACGATTGGCTCACGCTGGTGGTCGATCCGGCGTCGCTCGACATCCGCGGCCTCCAGACCATCGACGCGCAGGGAGGAAAATCGAGCTTTTCCTTTACGAACCTGAAGGAAAATGTGGGCATTGCCGATAAGGAGTTCGCGTTCAAGATTCCGCGCGGAGTTGATGTTGTCAGCGCTCCTGCCCGCCCGTAACGCCGTCCGCCGACTGGCCGTGTGCCTGGCCCTGTCGGCAATTGCCTCGGCGTGCGCGAGCTCGGCGCCGCTTCGCCACGGCCGCGATGCCGAGCGGCGCAAGGACTACGACCGCGCCGTCGTCGAGTACACGAAGGCGGTCCGGCAGAGCCCTGACAACGCCGATGCGCGCCTGCTCCTCGAGCGCGCGAAAATCCGTGCCTCGCAGGATCACTTCTATCGCGCCCGCCGCTTTGCCGCCCTCGGCAAGCTCGACCAGGCGATGGTCGAGTACGAGGTGGCTTCCGAGCTGAACCCCACCAACGCCGACATCGACGAGGAGCTGCGGACGACGCGCAACAAGCTGCGCGCGAAGATCGCCGTGGCGCGCGAAGGCAAGACCGAGCTGCAGACGATCATCGAGCGCGCCCGCGACCTGCCGCCGCCCGGGCTCGATCTGCCGCCAGGCGTCAAGATGCCGGCGTCGCTCATCTTCCGCGACGCCACCAGCCGCGACGTCTTCACCGCCATCGCCCGCCTCGCCAACATCAGCCTCATCTTCGACCCGGCGTTTCGCGACACCCCGATCACAGTCGACCTGCGCAATGCGACGCTCGACGATGCGCTCAACACGGTCGCTGGCGCGACGCGCACATTCTTCCGTGTGACGGCACCAAAAACGGTCGCCGTGATCCCCGACACGCCAGCCAAGCGCCGCGAATACGAAGAGGAAGTCGTCCGCACGTTCTACTTGAGCAACGCCGATCTCAAGGAGACGATGGATCTCCTGCGGATGGTCCTGGACGCGCGCCGGATCTCGCCGACGACGGCCACCAATGCGCTGACGATCAAGGACACGCCCGAGCGCATCGCGGCGGCGGCGCGCGTGCTGTCGGCGATCGACAAGGCACGGCCCGAGGTGATCATCGATGTCGAGCTCCTCGAAGTCGATCGGACGCGGCTGCTCGAATACGGGCTGCAGATCGCCTCGCCGGCAAATCCGCCGACCGGGCTCAACGGCTCGATCGGCGTCGCGACCGATGCCGGCGGCGCGATCACCCTGGAGACGCTGAAGAACCTCACCTCCGCCGACGTGATCGCCACGGGAATCCCGACGCTGTACTACCGGCTGCTCAAGAGCGACTCCAGTACGCGGACGCTCGCCAACCCGCAGCTCCGCACGATCGACGGCGTCGCTGCCAAGGCGCGCTTCGGTGAGCAGGTGCCGGTGCCCGTCACCACGTTCGCGCCGATTGCGACCGGCGGCACGGCGCAGCAGCCGATCACCTCGTTCAACTATCAGAACATCGGCGTCAACATCGACATCACGCCGCGCACGCACCACGACGACGACGTCACGCTGCAGTTGACGGTGGTGGTCTCGAACATCTCCGGCACCGGCTTCGGCGGGTTGCCAACGTTCGGCAATCGCGAGATCAACACGCTGATCCGGTTGCGCGACGGCGAGACCAACATGCTGGCGGGCTTGATCCGCGATGATGAGCGAAACACGCTCGACGGCATACCCGGGCTCGTCGATCTCCCGCTCGTAGGCCATCTGTTCGCGCACAACACGAAGACCCAGAGCCAGACCGATGTGATCCTCACGCTGACGCCGCACATCATCCGCGTGCTCGACCTGAGCGAAGCGGATCTGCGGTCGTTCCGCGTCGGCCGCGATTCACTGGCGCCGGTTACCGAACTCCCGGTCCTGCCGCTCGAGGCGCCGCGCCCCCAGGAGCCGCCAAAACCGGAAGACGCGCCGAATCCGTTGGCGCCGAAGAAGCCCGGCGGCGGGCGCAATTAGCAATTCCCGTCACGACATGCGCGCGACCCGCGCGCCTAGCGCTTGTAACCGTTCCACCAATCGTCCATAGCCGCGTTCGACGGTTTCGAGCGGCGCGAGGCGGCTCTGGCCGTCTGCGGCAAGGCCGGCGGCGATGAGCGCCATTCCCGAGCGGAGATCGCGGCTGTCGAGCGCGCGCCCGCGCAGCTTCCGTGGTCCGCTGACGATGATGCGATGCGGATCGCAGAGAAAGAGATCGCCGCCCATGCCGCTCAACTGCTCGAGGGCGAACAGGCGCAGTTCGTAGAGCCAGTCGTGGACGAGCGTCTGTCCGTCGGCCTGCGACGCCAGCACGGTGACCAGGCTGACGAGATCGCTTGGAAACCCTGGCCACAGGTTCGTCGTGAGGCGGCCTGCCGCCACCGGCTGCGACTGCTCCACCGTAAACAGATCGTCGTCGGTCGTGCAGCCGATCTGCATCCGCTTGAGGACCGCCGCAAACACTTCCATGTCGTCGGGTCTGGCGCCGCGGATCTGGATCTCGCCGCCGGTGACCGCCGCCACCACTGCCCAACTGCCCGCCTCGATGTAGTCGCCCCACAACCGATGCTCCGCACCGTGCAGCGCGCGGCCGCCTTCGACGCGAATCGTCGACGTGCCCGCACCGCTGATTCCGGCGCCCAGCTGCGACAGGAACAGGCACAGCTCCACGACGTGCGGCTCGCACGCGGCGTGGCGGATCTCGGTGATGCCAGGCGCGGCAGCGGCGGCGAGCAGCGCCGTTTCGGTGCCGGTCACTGATGCTTCGTACAGGTAGATCGAGGTCGGCTGCAGACCGTCGGCGGCTTCGAGAATGTGTCCCGCACCTGGCAGCTGCCGCGCACCCATCGATTCGAGCGCCTCGAGGTGGGTCGCGATCGTGCGGCGCGCTGGAAAGTCGCCGCCGGGCGGCGCCAGGTGCGCACGGCCGCGCCGCGCCAGCAGCGGCCCGAGCAGCAGCACCGACCCGCGCAACCGGCCGACCAGTCCGCCGTCAGGTTCGTCCTTGACGATCTCGGGACAGCGGACGCGCAGCGTCGTGCTACCAATCCCCTCCACTTCGCCGCCAAGATCCAGGATCAGCCGCGCCATCACCTCGACGTCGCTGATCCGCGGCACGTTGGTGAGGACGCACTCGTCTTTCGTCAGCAGGCACGCCGCCAGGAGCGGCAGCGCGGCGTTCTTGTTGCCTTCCACGTCGACCGAGCCCGACAACCGCTGGCCGCCTTCTATCAGAAGCGTCGACATCGCTGCTCCGCCAATTGCTGATTGCCGAGGGCTGATTGCTGATTTAGTGCCAATTGTTTACTGGGGAATTGATCATTCGACCGTCCAACATTCGCCGATCAATCAGCAGTCAGCCCTCAGCAATCAGCAATTCTCTCCCCAGTCCCCGACGTAGACGATTTCTTCGCGCAGCTCGACGCCGAAGCGATCCCGCACGGCGTCGCGGCAGCGATCGATCAGCTGCCGGATCTGGGTAGCCGTCGCTGTACCCTCGTTGACGATAAAGTTGCCGTGAGTCGGCGAGACGCGCGCGGCGCCGGACGCGGCGCCCTTGAGCCCGGCACGATCGACGAGCGCGCCCGCCGACCACGGAATGCCGTCGGGCACGACATCGCGGCCGGGCTCGGGATTTTGAAAGATGCAGCCGGCACTTGGCGTATCGAGCGGTTGGGTCCGCTTGCGAAAGGCCAGCGACGCGCGCGCCGTTGCGCGCAGCTCCGCGGGATTGCCGGACGAGACCCGGAACCACGCGGACAGCAGGATCTCGCCAGACGATTGCAAGCGGCTGCGATCGTAGCCGAATGCCATCGCCGCCGCTGATATGTCTTGCACGACGCCGTCGCGGCTCGCGATGCGAACCCCGTCGACGAGATCGCCGATCAGGCGTCCGCCGAAATGCGCGTTGCCGTAGATCGCGCCGCCGACGGTGCCCGGCGTGCCCGCCCAGGCTTCCAGACCAGCCACGCCGTGATTGATCGTCCAGCGAACCAGGCCGTTGATCGTGACCGCGGCGTCGGCGCGGATGCGATCGTCGGCGGTGCGGACGACGTCCCCGCCGCGTGCCCGCAGCACGACACCCTGGACGCCACGATCCGAGACGAGCACATTCGAGCCGCCGCCAAGCATCGTGACCGGCACCTGCGCGTCGTGCGCAATCCGCAGCACGGTCAGGATCTCGTCGCTGCTCCGGGTTTCGATCAGCCGTTCGGCCGGTCCGCCGACGTGAAACGTCGTGTACGGCGCGAGCGCGACGTTCGCCTGAAGTCGGTCGGCGCCGAGCACGGCCGCAATCGCCGCGTCGAACGCGCTCACACGTGGCCGGCCTCGACCGACATCAACGTCCGCTCCAGCGCGATCAACGCCGCCACTGCCTCGCGCGCCGTGCACACGACGAACGAGATCGCGTCGCCAGGGCAGAGTTGTCCGGCGACCGCGATGTCGGCCGCGATCACGGTCGCAATCTTCGGGTAGCCGCCGGCGGTCTGGCGATCGGCCATCAACAGAATCGGCTCGCCCGATGCCGGCACCTGCAGTACGCCGAGCGGTGTCGCGTCGGAAATGATGTCGGCGCCGCGAACGTGGCTGAGCGGTGGGCCCTGCAGGCGGAACCCCATGCGGTCGGAGTCCTGCGCGATCGTGTACGGGCCCGACTGAAGGACCTCGAGCGCATCGGTGGCGAAATATTCCGTCTGCGGACCGGGCAGCACCCGCACGCGCGCGTGGTGATCGGGCAGCGCCACGACTGAGGACTGCGGCAGCGACACCGCGCCGTAGACGTCGTTCGGCACGCCGAGCGGCAGCACGTCGCCGGCCGCCAGCGCTCGACCGCGCATCCCGCCCATGCCGCTGATCAAATGCGTCGCACGACTGCCAAGCGTCGGCGGCGTCGCGATGCCGCCCGAGATCGCCAGGTACGCACGCGCGCCGGCGCGGCGGACGCCGAACCGCAGCCGCGCGCCCGCAGAGACGATAAACGGCGCATTCGGCGGCATCGTCCGGCCGTCGAGCAGCACATCGAATTGCGCGCCGGTTACCGCCACCACCCGCTCGTCGTCGAATTCCAGTTCGGGTCCGAGCAGCGTGATTTCAAGGCTGGCGGCGTCGGGCGGATTCCGCACCAGCGCGTTGGCGACGCGATGCGACACCGGATCCATCGGGCCGGCGACCGGAACGCCGCGCGACTGAAACCCCCATCGTCCCGCATCCTGAACCGTCGTCAGCATGCCCGGCTTGACGACGACGACGCCGGCGCCGGACGGCTGAAGCTTCATGACGCCGCCCTCAACCGATCGAATTCGGCGCGATCGACGGCGTAGAACTGAACGGCGTCGCCGGCCTTCATCAGAAACGGATCCTCGCGCACCGCATCGAACGGGCGCACCGGCGTCTGTCCGATCAGTTGCCATCCGCCCGGCGTTTCCGCCGGATAGATGCCGGTCTGAATCCCCGCGATTCCGACCGAACCGATCGGCACGCGGATGCGCGGTGTCGAGCGGCGCGGCATCGCGATCGCCGGATCCACCATCCCGAGATACGCGAACCCGGGCACAAAGCCGAGCATGAACACGCGATAGATGGCGCTGGCGTGCCGTTGGACCACTTCGTCGGCGGTCATCTTCGCGAAGGTCGCAACGTGCGGGAGATCGGGACCGAGATCGCCGCCGTAGCAGACCGGGATGCGCAGCGGATCGCGCGCAACCAGCGCGCCGGGCCCGGCCGTTTCCGCCTCGTGGGTGATCCGCTCGAGCAGCGCATCGGTGTCGGTGCGCAGCGGGTCGAAATAGATCGCGACCGAACGGTACGTCGGCACGACGTCGCGCACGCCGCCGATTGCGGCCGCCTGGATCGCTTCGGCGCACGCGATCGTCGTCGCATTCACGACCGGATCGATCCGTTCTTCGAACTCGACGATCAGTACCGACTCGCCGGCCGGCACGATGCGGTAGTGGCTGCTCACGATGCCAGCGCCTGGAGCAGCTTCTGGTGAATCCCGCCGAAGCCGCCGTTCGACATCAGGACCACGAGATCACCGGATCGATGCTCTTTGACGATCGCGGCGACGATGTCGTCGAGCGACTCGGCCTCGCGCGCCGATAGATGCTGCGCGTTGAGGTCGCGCACCAGCTGCGGAACCGACAGCCGTTCGGCCTCAGGGAGCTTCGATCGGAAGATGGGCGCGAGGAGCACTTCGTCGGCAGCTGAAAACGCACGCGCGAAATCGTCCTGGAACACGCGGCGGCACGACGACGCCGAGCGTGGCTCGAACACCGCCCAGATCCGCGCTGTCGGATTCGACGCCCGAAGTCCGGCGAGCGTTTCGGCTACCGCTGTCGGGTGGTGCGCGAAATCGTCGAAGATCGTCACGCCGTCGGCGACGCCCACCACCTCCAGACGCCGCTTGACGCCGCTGAATTCCCGCAGGCCATCCGCGATCGTTTCCACCCTGAGGCCGACTTCGGTCGCGACGGCGATCGCCGCCGTGGCATTGCGGACGTTGTACGCACCGACGAGCGGGACCTCGAAGGTGCCGAACGGCGCGCCGTTGCGCCGGAGGTGAAAGCGTGTTGACGCGCCCGCCGGCACGAGATCGTGCGCCTGCCACTCCGCGGCGTCAGCGGTGCCGAACGTCTGGACGCGCGAGACGGCCTTCTCGACCAACGCCTGGGCGCCGGGGCTGTCGACGCCAACGAGCAGCAAGCCCTTGCGTGGGACGAGGTTCACCAGGCGCCGAAACGCGAGCGTCACCGCATCGAAGTCGGCGTAGATATCGGCGTGGTCGAACTCGACGTTGTTGACGACGGCGATGTCCGGCAGGTACTTGAGAAACTTTGCCGTCTTGTCGAAGAACGCGCTGTCGTACTCGTCGCCCTCGATCACGAAATCACGACCCTGGCCCATGCGATAGCTCGAGCCGCTGTCGCTCAGGTTGCGGGCGATGCCGCCGACCAGCACGCTCGGGTCGAGTCCGCCGTGCGTCAGCAACCAACCGGTAAGCGACGTCGTCGTCGTCTTGCCATGGGTGCCGGCGATGACGATCGAGCGTGCGCCCCACAGGAAATACTCGCGGATCGCTTCCGGCAGCGAACAGTACCGGATCTTGCGATCGAGGACTTCCTCCAGCTCAAGGTTGCCGCGTGAGATTGCGTTGCCGACGACGACGAGATCGATGTCGCCGGTGACGTGATCGGGGGCATAGCCAGCGAGCGTGGGGATACGTTCGGCGGCGAGGAAATCGCTCATCGGCGGATAGACATCCTGATCCGAGCCTTGCACGTCGTGCCCCTTGCGCTTCAGCATCGCCGCGAGCGTCGCCATCGCCGTACCGCACACACCGATCAAATGTATCTTCATTCCACCGCCGCCTCTTCGATGACCACGCGCGGCTCGGGGCCGCCGACAACGCGGCAGGCGACGCCGAACGGCAGCGTCATCGCCGGCGAAACCGTGTGGCCCGACGGAAAGCCGATCAGCACCGGCCCCGGAAAGTCGGCAAAGAGATCTGCCATGACCGCGCGTGCCGTTGGATCGCCCGACGGCTCATCGCAGCGCGGCAGCTCCCCGATCACCACCGCCGACGCGCGCGCCAGCACGCCGGTCTGCTTCAACTGCGTCACCATCCGATCGAGCCGATACGGCCGCTCGCCGACTTCGTCGAGAAACAGGACGTATCCGGGCGGCGGCGTGAACGCGAACGGCGTGCCGAGCGACGCCAGCAACTGCGTGAGCGTGCCGCCGAGCAGAACGCCGCGTGCATCGCCGTTGCAAACCGTCTCAAGAGCGGGTGCAGTGAGCTCGCCCATCGCCTCGAGCCGGCACACGGCGCGCTGGAACGAATTGGCGTCGTAGCCTTCGGCGCCGCGGCCCAGCCGGCCCGCGAGCATCGGACCGTGAAAGGCAACCAGGTCGCAGCACAGCGTCAGGAACGTGAGCACCGCCGTGAGATCGCTGTAGCCGATGAACACCTTCGCCGACCGCTGCGCCAGCTCGCGATCGAGCAGCGGCAGAACCTGCGCGCTGCCGTAGCCGCCGCGGACGCCGATCAGTCCGGCGATCGACGGATCGGTCCATGCCGCGTGGATCGCGGCCGCGCGCACAGGGGCAGCGCCGGCCACGTAGCGCTGCCGGGCAAACACCGACTCGTCGTAGACCGGTTCGAAGCCGAGCGTGCGGATCTCCTCGACGCCGCGATCGAACTCCTCGCGGGTGAACGGGCTGGCCGGGGCGACAATGGCCAGCCGATCGCCCAGGTGGAGCGCGCGCGGTCTGCGCATCACAGAAAGCGGGCCATCTCGTCGGCGATCGCGCGATGCTCGTCGCGCCCGAGGGCGGCGCGGAGCGCGCGCCCCTCGAGCGGCCTGGCCGATACGGGCGCCGCCAGGAAACGCTCCTTCGCGCGACGCTGCCGCTTGAGGGCGTCCTCGATGCGCGCCAGCGGCACCCGCTCTTCCTCGACGGCATGGATGATCGCTTCGAGCGCCGCCGCCTGCGTATCGTGATCGCCACTGCAGATGAGGACGCCGTCGCAGCCGGCCTGGATCGCCATCACCGCCGCCGACGGGACTTCGAATTCAGCCGCCACCGCTTTCATCTCGAGATCGTCGCTCAGGATCACGCCGTCGAACTTCAACTCCTCGCGGAGGAGTTCGTGCACGATCCGACGCGACAAACTGGCCGGCCGCTTCTCGTCGAGCGACGGCACGAGCACGTGCGCCGTCATGATCGTCGCGACGCCGGCGTCGATCGCCGCCCGAAACGGCGCGAACTCGATGTCGCGCAGCCGCTCCGGCGGATGCTCGACCAGCGGCAGCTCGAAATGCGAATCGGTGCTGGTATCACCATGCCCGGGAAAATGTTTGCCGCAGGCCGCGATGCCCTCGCCCTGCAGCGCGCGGACGATTGCCGCACCGAGCCGCGCGACCTGGTCCGCTTTGTCCGCCAGCGCGCGATCGCCGATCACGGGATTTTTCGGGTTGGTGTGAATGTCGAGCACCGGTGCGTAATCGAGCGTGATGCCGACCGATTTGAGCTCCGCGGCGAGGGCACGCGCGAACCGTTCGGCGAGTGTGACGTCGCCGCTGCGGCCGAGGGTCGCCATCGGCGGCCATTCGGTGAACGGCGCCTTCAATCGCGCGACGCGCCCGCCTTCCTGATCAACCGACACCCAGCACGGCAGATCCGGCGTGAGCCGCGAGGCATCGAACGAAACCTCCGCCACCTGCTCGGGTTCCGCCACGTTGCGCGCGAACAGGATCACGCCGCCGAGTCCAAACTCCCGCGCCAGCTCCCGCAGTTCCGGCGAAAGTTGATGTCCGTTGAAACCGGCGATGAGCAGCTGACCTATCTCGCGACGAAGTGTGCTTGGCATGAAGCTGAGATTCTATCAATGGCTGATGGCTGATGGCTGACGGCTATCGACGATGGTTATGGGGGAGGCCGGACTTTTACCCCATCAGCCATCAGCCATCAGCCATTGACAGGCGGCGCTAACCGCGACAGCGGCAGCGCCGTCTGACAAGCATGGCCGACGAGCTTCGCGCCGCCGTCCGAAGCGTGCGCCACCGGCGGGGTACCGCCGCGGCCATCGTCGCGACGCTCACGCTCGGCATCGGCGCCAACACCGCGATCTTCGCCTTCATCGACGCCGTGCTGCTGAGGCCGCTCCCGTATCCCGATGCCGGCCGCCTGGTCGCCGCCTATGAACTGAATCGCGGCATGAAACAGGCGACGCAGCTGGTCGCGCCGGTGCGCCTCGAAGAGTGGAACAGCGAGACCCGCGCGCTCGTCGCGCTCGCCGGCAGCTATTTCGAAAACGCCACCGACACCACCAGCGGTGCGCCCGAGCGGATCGAAGCGATGCGGACCTCGCCGCGGTTCTTCGCGGTACTCGGCGTCGCGGCCGCGCTGGGCCGAACGCTGTCGGCTGACGAGGAACGATTCGGCGGGCCGCCGGCGGTCGTCATCAGCGACGCGTTCTGGCGCGCGCGCTTCGGCGGCGATCCGGCGGTGGTCGGTCGGCGCCTGGTTGTCGGCGGCACATCGCGGACCATCGTCGGGGTGATGCCGCGGTCGTTCCGATACCCCACGGCGACCACCGACATGTGGATCCCGGCGCAGACGCCGGCGTTCCTGATGCGCGAGCGCCGGGCACGGTTCTACACCGCGATCGGCCGCTTGAAGCCAGGCGTCAGCCTCGAGCAGGCAGAGGCCGACCTGACGGCCGTGCAGACCCGGCTCGGCGAGCGGTTTCCCGAGACCGACAAAGGCTGGGCCGCCTCGCTCGTTCCGTTGAAAGAGGAGCAAATCGGCGGTGTCCGGCGTTCGTTGTGGCTGCTCTTCGCCGCCGTCGGCCTGGTGCTGCTCGCGGCGTGCGGCAACGTCGCCTGCCTGCTGCTCGCGGAAGCGACGCGGCGTCGCCACGAAGTGGCTGTTCGCATCGCCGTCGGCGCGTCGCGATGGACGGTCGTTCGCCAATTGCTCGCGGAAGGTCTCGTGCTCGCGCTGGCGAGCGCGGCGTGCGCGCTGCTCGTCGCGCGGTGGGCGACCGCAGGTCTGACCCGGCTGGCGGCCGATCTGCCGCGAATTACCGAAGTCCACGTCGACAGCCGGCTGGTGGCATTCACGCTGGTCGCCGGAATCATGACGACGGTTGTCTTCGCGCTGGCGCCGGCGCTGCAGGCGACGCGCGTCGATCCGGCCGACGCGCTGGCGCGCGGCGGCCGCGGACAGACTGGCGGACCGCATCGGTTGCAGCAGTTGCTCGTCGTCATACAGATCGCAGTCGCAATCGTGCTGCTGGTCGGCGCCGGGCTCGTCATCCGCAGCTTTGCACGGCTCGGCGACGTGTCGCCCGGCTTCGATCCCGCCGGCGTCCTCACGTTCCGGATGAGCGCATCATGGAGCGAGAATCCCACGTCGGTGGTGTCGCGGCTGGCACGTACGCTACGGCGGATCGAGGAGGTGCCAGGCGTCGACGCCGCCGCCGTCAGCCAGACGCTGCCGGCGGGAATCGATTTTCCGCCCAGTGAGTTCTCGATCGTCGGCCGCCAAGCCGGAGAAAAACAGTTCGCGCACGCGCGCGGCGTGAGCGCCGGGTACTTCCGCTCGCTCAGGATCCCGGTGCTGCAAGGCGAGACCTGCGAGGACGATCCGGCGGCGCCGTTGTTTTCGCGTGCCCTCGTGACGCGCGCGTTTGCCGACGGCTACTTCCCGGGTGAAACCGCAATCGGGCACGCGATCCGCGGGCCGAATCTCGCGCCCGATCGTCAGCTGACGATCACCGGCGTCGTCGGCGATGTCCGGGAGAACGGCCTGATGCACGCCGCGGAGCCGCTCGTCTACTGGTGCGGCTACTCGCCGTACTGGCCCGACCCGTACTTCATCGTCCGCACCAGTGCGGCGCACCCCGCCTCGGTGGCCGCGATCCGAGGCGCGCTCGCCGAAATCGAACCGAAGCGCGCGATGTACGCCGTGCGGCCTCTCGTCGAATCGCTGTCGCGCTCGATGGCGCAGCAGCGGTTGAATACAGTCCTCCTGTCGCTGTTCGCGGCGACAGCGCTGCTGGTCGCAGCACTCGGCGTCTACGGCGTCCTCTCGCAACAGGTGGCCGGCCAACAGCGGGACATCGGTGTCAGGCTCGCGCTTGGCGCGCGAGGAGGCCAGATTCTCGCTGCCATCTTCGCGCACGCCTTCGCGATGACGGCGGCCGGCACGGTCGCGGGGCTGGCGCTCGCCGCCGCGCTGTCGCGCCTCATGACCGCGCTGCTGTTCGGCATCTCGCCGCACGACCCGCTCACCTTCGTCGTCGTCCCGCTCGTCCTCGCCGCAGTGGCCGGCGCCGCCGCGTTCATCCCCGCGCGGCGCGCGATGCAGATCGCGCCGGCGCAAGCGCTGCGCGACGACTAGCAGCGCCGCGCGAGTTCCAAGTCGCAAGTCAGAAGTGACAAGTCCGCCGCAAGTCACGAGTCAGTCACAGGTGGCAAGTTAGTTGCGAGGCGCAAGGCGAGCTCGCCGACACCCTTCACCTACGACCGCCTTGCGACTGGCTTGCGCCTGACATGCGACCTGCGACTTGCGCCTGACATGCGACCTGCGACTTGCGCCTGACTTGCGACCTGCGACTTGCGACTTGGAACTTCCACCGACAGCTATACTGTCCGTGTGCACGCGTCAGCACCCACGCGCATTGATCTGGCCGGCGGGACGATCGACATCTGGCCTCTGTATCTGTTTCACGACGGCGCCTGCACGCTGAACGCCGCGATTAGCCTTCGCGCCCACGTCGAGATTGCCAAACGCTCCGACGGCGCGATCGAGTTGCGGTCGATCGATACCAATCGAAGCCTCCAGGCGCGACACTGGTCGGAGCTTCATGCCGATTCCGATCTGACCCTGCTCGCGCTGCTGGCGCGCCATTACCAGCTGGCCAACGCGACGATGACGACGCGCGGCGAATCGCCGGCGGGCGCCGGCATCGCCGGTTCGTCGGCGCTGACGATTGCGGTGTGTGGCGCGCTGGCGCGGTGGACACAGGCGCCTGCCGACGCCGAGCACCTGTTGCAGGTCGCGATGAACGTCGAGTGCCAAACCATCCGTGTGCCGACCGGGGTCCAGGATTATCGGCCAGCGCTGTACGGCGGCGTTGCCGCGATCGAGCTCGGGGTCACCGGCATCAAGCGTGTCGGCCTCAGCGTCGATCCGCGCGAGCTCGAACGCCGGATCGTCCTCGCCTACACCGGCGCGCCGCGAAACTCGGGGACGAACAACTGGGAGATCACCAAGCGGCATACCGACGGCGACCGCCACGTCTTCGACTGTTTCGAGCGGATCCGCGACACGGCGGTTGCGATGCGCTCGGCGCTCGAACGCGCCGACTGGGACGAGGTCGGCCGCCAGATCGCGATCGAATGGGAGAACCGCAAGCGGCTGGCACCGGGCGTCACCACCGCGACGATCGACGACTTGATCGCGCGAGCGACCGCAGCCGGCGCGACGGCAGCGAAGGTGTGCGGCGCCGGCGGCGGCGGGTGCCTGTTCTGCTTCGGGCCTCCGGACGCGCGCGCCGCCATTGCCGAGGCGCTCACCGCCGGCGGCGCGCGCCTGCTCGACTACCGCATCGAGACCGAAGGGCTGCGGGTTGGATAACGCCGCGATTGCGCGGGTGCTGCGCGAGATCGCCGACCTGCTCGAGATCAAGAACGACAACCCGTTCAAGATCCGGGCATACCGCAACGGCGCCGACATCGTCTCGAACCATCCGCACGACCTTGGCAACCTCGACGAAACCGGACTGCGCGAGATTCCCGGCATCGGCAAGGATCTCGCCGGAAGGATTCGCGAGATCTCGACCACTGGCGACGCGGAGTACCATCGCGAGCTGGTCGCCGAATTCCCGCCGACGATTCTCGATCTGCTCCACCTGCAGGGCGTCGGTCCAAAAACCGTGGCGACGCTCTACCGTGAGCTTGGCATCCGCACGATCGACGACCTCGAGCGCGCCGCGCAAGACGGACGCATCCGCGCCTTGAAGGGCATGGGCGCCAAGAAGGAAGCGCTGATTCTGAAAGCGCTCGACGAGCGCAAGCGCTTCGCCGGCCGCCACCTGCTGCCAGACGCGCACGATGCCGCGGCGGCGCTCGTCGAATATCTCCGCGAGCGCGCGCCGCAGGCGACGATCGAGCCGGTCGGCAGCCTGCGCCGCGGCTGCGACAGCTGCGGGGATCTCGACCTGCTCGCCTCCGGCGCACCAGCGTCGCTGATGGACGACTTCGTCGAATATCGCCTCGTCGAGCGCATTCTCGGCCACGGCGACACGAAGTCGAGCGTACTGCTCGCGGGCGGGTTCCAGGCCGACCTGCGGCTCGTCGCCGCCGACAGCCGCGGCGCCGCGATGCAGTACTTCACCGGCTCGAAGGCGCACAATATCGCGCTGCGCGACCGCGCCATCGGGCGCGGCCTCAAATTGAACGAGTACGGCCTCTTTCAGACCGCCGACGATGTGCGCATCGCCGGCGACCGCGAGGAGACGATCTACGAAGCGCTCGGCCTCGACTGGGTGCCGCCGGAACTGCGCGAGATGCGCGGCGAGATCGAGGCGGCGGCTGCGCATGCGCTGCCGCGGCTGATCGAGGTCGCCGATCTGCGCGGCGACCTGCACATGCACACCACCGAAACCGACGGCAAAGACGACATCCGCGCGATGGCGGAGGCCGCTCGCGCTGCCGGCCTCGACTACATCGCCATCACCGACCACAGTCAGTCGCTGGCCATGGCGAATGGCCTTGACGAGCGCCGCGCGCTCGCGCATGCGGAGCGTATCCGCGCCGTCGACGCCGAGCAGATCGGCATCCGCCTGCTGGCCGGCATCGAGTGCGACATCCGCGCCGACGGCTCGCTCGACCTCGCCGACGACTGCCTTGCGGCGCTCGACCTCGTGATCGTGTCGGTGCATTCGGCGTTCGCCCAGGAACGGCAGGAGATGACCGATCGTCTGCTGCGGGCGATCGAGAACCCGCACGTGGACGTGCTCGGCCACCCGACCGGGCGAAAGATCCTGAAGCGCGCGCCGTACGCGCTGGACATCGAGGCCGTCGTCGATGCCGCGGCACGACACGGGGTCGCGCTCGAGATCAATTGCCAGGTCGATCGGCTCGATCTGAACGACGTCCACGCCAAACTGGCCCGCGATCGCGGCGTGCCGCTGGTCGTCTCGACCGACGCGCATGCGCGGACGGCATTCGGCCGCCTCCGCTGGGGCGTCCTCGTCGCGCGCCGCGCCTGGTTGCAGCCCGCCGACGTGCTCAACACGCGGCCGTTCGACACCTTCCGCGCGTCGTTGCGCCGCCACCGGAAGGCTGTGGCGTGAAGCTGCGGATGCTCAGCGCGGACGACAAGCTCGCCGAGATCCGCCGGCTCTACTTCTCGACGAC
>Ga0075425_100001026_pt1 | contig 26772 bp, 26 predicted proteins | sample SoiMethybrSBSTD4_FD_75300 | JGI IMG/M metagenome (GOLD analysis project Ga0075425, IMG submission 75300) | Bulk soil microbial communities from a Populus tree surrounding site in Tennessee, USA - Soil MetaG P. TD hybrid SBSTD4 | ecosystem: Environmental > Terrestrial > Soil > Tree plantation...
CCCCAGACCCAAAGGCGCGGTTGATTTGCGGCCGGGCCTGAAGTATCCTTCCATCCGGCTTTACGGATGAATGATCGCACGGTCGAAATTTTCGACCATCTCGCTTCGCTCGGCGACCCGACCCGAACGCGGACGCTGCTCGTCCTCGACGGCCACGAGCTGACCGTCACCGAGCTCTGCGGCATCATGCAGCTGCCGCAGTCCACGGTCAGCCGGCACCTCAAAGCGCTCGCGGACGCCGGATGGATCACGTCGCGCGCCGAGGGGACCAGCCACCTCTACACGATGTCGCGATCGCCGTCGGCCGTCGAGCCGGCGGCACGCCGGTTGTGGCAGCTCGTCCGCGAGCAGATCGCGACGGGTGCCGCCGCGGCTCAGGATCACCGTCGTCTGCAGGCGGCGATCGCCGCGCGGCGGACAAAATCGCAGGAGTTCTTCGCGTCGTCGGCAGGACAATGGGACAAGCTGCGCGACGAGCAGTTCGGCGATCGCTTTCATCTGTCCGCACTCGCGGCGTTCGCCGATCCGGAGTGGACGGTCGGCGATCTCGGCTGCGGGACGGGCCAGGTGAGCGCTTCGGTGGCAGCGTTCGTGGCGCGGGTGATTGCCGTGGACGGGTCGACGGCGATGCTGCAGGCGGCGAAGAAGCGACTGCACGGCATCGGCAACGTCGAACTACGCCGCGGCGAGCTCGAAGCGCTGCCGATCGACGCGGCAACGCTCGACGCCGCGACGCTGATGCTGGTGCTGCATCACGTCCCGGAGCCGGAACGCGCGATTGGCGAGGTCGCCAGAGTCCTGAAACCAGGCGGCCGCGTGCTCGTCGTCGACATGCTGCCGCACGACCGCGAGAGCTACCGCCAGCAGATGGGCCACGTCTGGCTCGGGTTTGGCGAGGCGCAGGTCGAGGCGTTGCTGACTGACGGCGGATTCGCCGACGTACGCCTCGTCGCTCTGCCGCCTGACCGCCGGGCAAAGGGTCCGGCGCTGTTCGCCGCCGCGGCGCGGCGACGTTCTCGAGGCTGATTACGTCGAATGCCGTAATGACTACGCCGATCGGCGTAACGAACTGGACCGATTAACCGGCGTCCGCGCAACGGCGCCGACCGAGGAGAAAGCATGACGACTGCGACTGAGAAGATGCATCCGTTCGCCGCGGCGAAGGCCGTCGGGCGCGAGCCGTTCAAGGTGAAAGATCTCGGCCTTGCCGAGTTCGGCCGGAAGGAGATTCGCCTCGCCGAGCAGGAGATGCCGGGCCTGATGGCGCTGCGCAAGCAGTACGGCGCTGCGCGGCCTCTGGCCGGCGCGCGGATCATGGGCTCGTTGCACATGACGATTCAAACGGCGGTGCTGATCGAGACGCTCGCCGAGCTTGGCGCCGACGTGCGCTGGGTGTCGTGCAACATCTTCTCGACGCAGGATCATGCCGCCGCCGCGGTGGTCGTCGGCCGGACGGAGACCGGCGGCACCGCCGCCGACCCGAAGGGGACGCCGGTCTTCGCCTGGAAAGGCGAGTCGCTCGAGGAGTACTGGTGGTGCACGAGCGAAGCGCTCGAGTGGCCGGACGGCAGCGGGCCGACGTTGATCGTCGACGATGGCGGCGATGCGACGCTGGTGGTGCACAAAGGCGTCGAGTTCGAGAAGGCCGGGAAAGCGCCGGCCTTCCGCCCGGACAGCGAGCCTGAAGAGTGGGGCGTGATTCTCGACTGCATCCGCACCTCGATGGCCCGCGACAAGTCACGCTGGACGCGGCTCGCCTCGACGATTCGCGGCGTCAGCGAGGAAACGACCACCGGCGTGCATCGGCTGTATCAGATGATGGAGGCCGGCACGCTGCTCTTCCCCGCCATCAACGTCAACGACTCTGTGACCAAGAGCAAGTTCGACAACATCTACGGCTGCCGCCACTCGCTGCCCGACGGTCTCGCCCGCGCGACCGACGTGATGCTCGGCGGCAAGGTCGCGGTGGTGTTCGGCTACGGTGAAGTCGGCAAAGGCTGCGCGCAGGCGCTGCGCGGCCAGGGCTGCCGCGTCATCGTCACCGAAATCGATCCGATCTGCGCGCTGCAGGCGGCGATGGAAGGCTATCAGGTCGACACCATCGACAACGTCGTCTCGACCGCAGATGTCTTCATCACCGCGACGGGCAACCACAACATCATCACCGTCGATCACATGAAGCGGATGAAAGACAAGGCGATCGTCGGCAACATCGGCCACTTCGACAACGAGATCGACATGGCCGGCCTGAAGAAGTTCCCCGGCGTCGAACGGATCAACATCAAGCCGCAGTACGACGAATTCCGCTTCCCCGACGGCCATAGCGTGATGGTGCTCGCCGAAGGCCGTCTCCTCAACCTCGGTTGCGCGACCGGTCATCCGAGCTTCGTGATGTCGGCATCGTTCACCAACCAGGTGATCGCGCAGCTCGAACTGCACGAGAACACCGGCAAGTACGAGAAGAAGGTGTACATGCTGCCGAAGCACCTCGACGAGCAGGTGGCGCGGCTGCACCTCGATCATCTTGGCGTCAAGCTGACGAAGCTGTCGAAGGATCAGGCGGACTACATCGGCGTGCCGGTGGACGGCCCGTACAAGCCGGAGCACTATCGGTACTGACGCAGTCGGGGTTGGGGGCTGGGGGCTGGTTGAGGGGCCTTTCTTACGTACACGGGGCGTCCGGGCTGCGGGCGTATGATGCCCGCATGAAGAACACGGCTCGTTTCGGCGTCGCCATTGTCGTCGTCATCGTCTCGGCAGCGGCGCTGGTCCGCGCGCAGCAGGGCGCCGGCCTTTCCGCAGCGGAGAAACAGCGCCGCTGGGACACCGAAAACGAGCTGCAGTCGATCGCGGTTGTCGACCGAAAAGTGATGCTGCCGATGCCTGACGGCATCCGGCTCGCCACCGACATCTATCGCCCGAAGAATGTTGACAGGGCGCCGATCGTCTTCGTCCGGACGCCGTACAACTTCAACTTCTGGGACGTGCACAACGGCGTGCCGTCGGACATGAGCGCGCAGCTCGCCGCCGTGAAGCGCGGCTACGCCTACGTGGTGCAGAACGAACGCGGCCATTTCTTCTCCGAGGGCAACTACGACATCCTCGGGTCGCGGCAGGACGGCTACAACACGATCGACTGGCTGACGAAGCAGTCGTGGTCGAACGGCAAGCTCGGCACCACCGGGTGCTCGTCGACGGCCGAGTGGCAGATGGGCGTCGCCGCACTCGGACACCCGGGATTTGCCGCGATGAACGTGCAGGGCTTCGGCGCCGGCGTCGGCCGCGTCGGTCCCTACTACGAGCAGGGCAACTGGTATCGCGGCGGCGCCGTGCAGATGCTGTTCATCGCGTGGCTCTACGGCGAACAGAACCAGGTGCGGCCGATGTTTGCGCCTGGCACGTCACGCGAGGATCTGATTCGCGCGTCGAAGGCGTTCGATCTCGCGCAGCACCTGCCGCCCGTCGACTGGACGCAGGCGCTCGCGCATCTCCCGGTGCAGGACATCATCAAGGATGTCGACGGCCCGCGCGGCATCTTCGAGACCGCTATGCCGGTGGAAACCGGCGGCAAGATGATTCAGCGCACGCCGAACGACGCCGCCTGGTATCGCGGCGGTCTCTACCACGACGACATGAAGCTGAATGTGCCGGGGCTGTGGTTCATGTCGTGGTACGACGTCTCGGTCGGACCGAATCTCGCGCTCTACAATCACGTGCGCCGGACGGCGGCGCCCGACGTCGCCAACCAGCAGTGGGCGGTGATCGCGCCGGTCGCGCACTGCTCCTACACGCGCGCCACCGCCGACACCATCGTCGGCGAGCGGAGCATGGGCGACGCGCGGCTCGACTACAACGAGATTGTCTACGGCTTCTTCGATCGGATTCTGAAGGGCGAAACCGGCACGCGCGTCGATTCGCTGCCGAAGGTCACCTACTACACGATGGGCGCGAACAAGTGGCAGAGCGCCGAGACGTGGCCGCCGGCCGGCGCCCAGCCGATGACGTTCTATCTCGCCAGCGGCGGCCGCGCCAATACGCTGCACGGCGACGGCGCGCTGATCCCGGCCGCACCAGATGCCGACAAGCCGGACGCCTTTACCTACGATCCGATGAACCCGGTGCTGTCGTACGGCGGCAACGTCTGCTGCACCGGCAACGCCGTGCAGGCCGGCGCGTTCGATCAGCGGCGCATGGAGGCGCGCGACGACATCCTGGTCTACACCAGCGAGCCGTTCACCGACGGTATCGAGGTCAGCGGACCGATCACGCCGACGCTGTACGTCTCGTCCGATGCCCGGGACACCGACTTCACCGTGAAGGTCCTCGACGTCTACCCGGACGGCCGCGCCTTCAACCTCGACGAGTCGATTCAGCGGATGCGGTATCGCGACGGTTACGACAAACCGGTGGCGTGGATGGACGCGGGCAAGGTCTACAAGGTGGTGCTGCAGCCGCTGAACACCAGCAACTATTTCGCGGCCGGCCACCGGCTGCGGATCGAGGTGTCGAGCAGCAATTTTCCGCGCTTCGATCGCAACCTGAACACCGGCGGCCACAACTACGACGAATCGAAAGGCATCGTCGCGCACAACGCCGTGCATCACTCGAAGCAGTACCCGTCGGCGATGACGATCACTGTCGTCAAGCGGCCGGCGTCGACGTCGCAGGCGGTGCGATGAGGCCGCGGCTGCCGCGGCATCAGGTTCGCGGCTTCGTCTTCAGCGCTGCGACAAACTCGCCTGGCGTCTCGACTCTGAGGCCGTAGCGCAACGCCGACAGGAAGTGCCGCCGATTGTCGGTGACCACGACTTCGGCGCCGGCTGCTCGCGCCGCTTCCGCGATGTGCACGTCGTAGATCCGGCCGCCGGCGGTCGCGTGGCGGCGGCGGCGCGCAGCATCGTCTTGCGGTTCGCCGCCGGGAGATCGTGGACCGCCATTCGCGCAAACACCTCTTCCGCAAGCAGGGCGACCGCGTCGGCCGGCCCGAGGCGGTATTCCGGTGGCAGGCGCGTCGCGACTGAATAGAACTCGAGGCAGCAGTGCCACGCCGTCGCCGCCTTGTCGAAGCGACCTTCGGCGACCGCGTGCATCAGCGTCTGCGCGGGGGCGCTGTACGGGCCGAAGTCGATCAGGCCGGCCAGCAGGACGCTGGTGTCGAAGAAGACCGTCACGGCCACCGATTGCGCTCGTCGTCGATCAGCCTGCCCGCCGGCGTCGACGTCGCCAGCGCGATCGCGCCGGCTTCGCGCCCGGTTCCGAACTGGAGATCACCGAAGATGAAATCGGGATCCGGATCGAGCGCCCACCGCCGCAGGAATGACGACGCGGCCTGCCTTATCGATGGTTGTTCGCATGCCATTGCGAATACCATTCGACGGGCACCGTGGCCGACTGTCGTCAGGCGCGGCGGCGCATCGCAATCAGCGCCGCCGCCACCGCTGCGCCGGCGGCGAGGCCCAGCGCGAGCAGCCACCGCGCTTCCGGAAACTGAAAGGCGATCGCGACGACGATCGCAACCAGCGACAGGCCCGGTACGCCCGCCACCCGCACGGCGCCGAAATTGATCGTCACTGGCGGAAATCGCTCACTCACCGCATCCTCCCTTCACCGCTTCTTCTTCCACACGTCGGCCATCCAGGCGATTCGCGACGCGACCGCGACGACGACGATGACGATCACCGCCCAGGGTCGCATCGCTCACTCGATCGACTTGTCGCCGCCGGCGAGATGCTGCTGTTGCAGCGCCGCGGCGCCCATCAGCCCGCCCATGCCCATCGACTCCACGGCGCTGCTCGGCACGAGCATCAGCGCACCCTTTTCCTTCAACCCCTCGTAGAGCATGTTCATCGCCCGCAGATGCAGCGCGGTCGGGTTGTCTCGATACGCTTTCGCCGCCTCCCGGAACGAGTTCGCGATCTCCATTTCCGCCTGGCCGAGGATGATCCGCGCCTGCTTCTCGCGCGCCGCCTGGGCTTCGCGCGACATCGCGTCCTGGAGCGCGCTCGGGATGACGACGTCGCGCATCTCGACCGACTGGACGGTGATGCCCCACGGGTTCGATCGCGCGTCGATTAACTGCTGCAGTTCGTTCTCGATGCGCTCGCGGCCGCGCAGCAGATCGGTGAGCGCGGTCCGGCCGATGATGTCGCGCAGCGCCGTCTGCGCCGCCCAGCTCACCGCCTGCGCGTAGTCCTGCACCTCGAGCGCCGCCTTCTGCGCGTCGTGCACCATCCAGAACAGCACCGCGTCGACATTGACCGGAACCGTGTCGGAGGTGAGCGTCTGCTCGGCGGCGAAGCTGGTCGTGATGGTGCGCTGATCGATCCAGGAGCTGACGGTGTCGACAAACGGAATGATCCAGAAGATGCCCGGCCCCTCCAGCCCGGTGAAGCGGCCGAGCCGCAACAGCACGGCACGCTCCCACTGCTTCGCCACTTTCGGCGACTGCATCAGAACGACGCCGATCGCGGCGGCCGCCAGCACCGGGATCGGGTTGCCCGACGCCGCACTGATCGCGATGCCGATCGCGATGCTGACCAGCAGGATCACCGCCGCGACGACGTTCAGCCGCGGTGTCGGCGTCGCGCCGTCGCTCGAACCACCCCGCCGCAGGCTCACAGGCACCATGGACGCTCCTTTTCTGTAGCTCGCCCGGCTGCATCACTTCCGCTGCAGCTCGTCGACCACTTCGTCGCGCGAGAAGCCGGCTGCCGCCGCATCGGCGAGGACGCGCGTGACGAACGCCCGCAGCCGCCGCGTGTGCTCGGCCGGCGGACGGGCCCGCAGTGGCGTCGCCGCGACAAACGACCCCACGCCGCGCCGCGTCTCGAGCACACCGTCGCGCTCGAGCTCGTTGTAGACGCGCGCCACCGTGTTCGCGTTGACGCGGAGTTCGACGGCGAGCTGCCGGACCGTCGGCAGCTGGTCACCGGGATGCAGCCGGCCGGTTGCGATGGCCGCGCGCAGCGCGCGATCGAGCTGGGCGTAGATCGGCGTCGGATCGCGCGAATCGATCGCCACCACCGGCATAGTTCTATTGTACTAGTTCATTAATACAAGGCAAGCAAATAAAAGGACGGTCCGCGCGGACCGTCCTTCAGCGAGCCAGAGCCGCTAGCCCCTGGCCCCGACTCGGTTCAGCGCGACACCATCGTCAGCGTGTCGGAGGCGATCGTCATCTTGCCGTCCTTCTCGCTGACCTCGCCGGTGACTTCGACGGTGTGCGCGATGTGGGGAATGATCTTCGCGTTCTTGTCAGCGGCGAGGCCGCCGGTCAGTTCGTAGACCTTGCCATCGTCGGTGAGGATCGCCATCGGGCGGCCGGCTTTGGCGCAGCCGGTCGCGCAGTCGGGCGTGTCGCCCTTGGGCATCTTGTGGTCCTTGCCGACGTTGGCGGTCTTGTCCATGTTGTAGCAGGACACGTCGACGATCTTGCCTTTCACGGTTTCGGTCTTCGCAAAGGCCGGCGCACCGAGCGCGACGACGAACGCGGTTGCAATCAGTCCTGCACAGATGTTGCGCATACGTACTCCTTTACTGGCAAACCCCGAAAAATCACTCGCTTATACGCCTCCCTCTCGGATACTGTCAATGTTCGCGTGCGGCAGGTCGTGATCCTTCGCCATGGTCCGCCGGAGGTGCTCACGTTGCGCGAGGCGCCCGATCCGGCGCCTGGCGAAGGCGAACTGCGCGTTGCCGTCCGCGCCTCGGGCGTCAACTTCGCCGACATCCTCGCGCGCCTCGGGTTGTATCCCGACGCGCCGAAGCCGCCGGTCGTCGTCGGCTACGAAGTGTGCGGCGTCGTCGATCAGGTGGGCCCGGGCGTGACGGCCCATCGCGTCGGCGACCGAGTACTGGCGTTGACGCGGTTTGGCGGCTACGCCGATCGTGCCGTCGTGCCGGCGGCGTTCGCGTTCAGCGTGCCGGCCGAATTGGACGATGTCGCGGCGGCAGCGATTCCGGTGAATTACCTGACGGCGCTGATCGCGCTGTACCGGATGGCCAACCTCGCCGCCGGAGAGACCGTGCTCGTGCACGGCGCGGGCGGCGGCGTCGGCGTCGCCGCGACACAGCTCGCGAAGCTGCGCGGCGCGACGGTGATCGGCACGGCGTCGGCGGCAAAGCACGAGGCGATTCGCGCGATCGGCGTCGACCACGCGATCGACTACCGGACCGCGAACGTCATCGACGAGGTCAGGCGGCTCACCAACGGCCGCGGTGTCGACGTCGTGCTCGATCCGATTGGCGGCCGCAGTTTTGCCGACAGCTACCGGCTGCTCGCGCCGCTCGGCCGCATGGTCGCCTACGGCGTGTCGCGAATGGCCGCCGGCGAACGGCGCAGCCTGTGGCGTGCCGCGACGACGATCGTCACGATGCCGCGGTTCAATCCGCTGTCGCTGATGAACCGCAACCGCGGCGTGTTCGGGTTGAACGTGGGCCATCTGTGGAGCGAGCGCGAGCGGTTGGCGGACGGGATGTTGCTGCTGCTCGACGAAATCGGCCGCGGACGGCTGCGCCCGATTGTCGCGCGCACGTTTCCGCTCGAGCAGGCGGCCGACGCGCACCGCTTCGTGCAATCGCGATCGAATATCGGGAAAGTCGTGCTCACGATTTCTCTGTAGTGTCCGCCTTCAGGCGGACCGTGACGGGAGTCGCGATGAAGAAAATGGTCTTCCTGGCGTGTGCAGTGGCGGCCGCGACAACGGCGGTGGATGCGCAGCTTGCGCTGCCGAAGGTGGCGCCGACCGTCGATCAAGTTCTCTCCTTGAAGCGCGCCGCATCGCCAGCGATTTCGCCGGACGGACGGCTCGTCGCCTACACCGTGCGCGAGACGAACTGGGACGACAACGCCTACGAAACCGAGATCTGGATCGTCGATAGCGCCGGCGGCTCACCGCGGCAGCTGACCAACGCGAAGAAATCGAGCCGCGCGCCGGCGTGGTCGCCGACCGGCACGAAGCTCGCCTTCATTTCCGATCGCACCGACAAGAGCCAAATCTACGTCATCAATCCGACGGCCGGCGAGGCCGAAGCGGTGACGTCGCTCGAAGACGGCGTCACCAGCTTCGAATGGGCGCCCGATGGCAAACGGATCGCATTCACTGCCGCCGAACAAAAATCGGCAGCGCTCAAAGATCGCGAGAAGAAGTACGGCGAGTTCAAGGTGGTCGAGCAGGACTACCGGATGTCGCAGCTGTTCGTGCTCGACCTCGACACCAGGCGCACACGCCCCCTGGTCAGCGGCGCGTTCACCGTCGGCAGCTTCTCATGGTCGCCCGATGGGACGCGGATCGCCTTCGACCATCGTGTCAACCCGAGTCCCGGCTTCGGCGGAACGGCCGACATTTCGATCGTGACGGTCGCCGACGGTTCGATGCAGAAGCTTGTCACGCAGGATGGGCCCGACGCGCACCCGGTGTGGTCGCCCGACGGAACGCGGATCGCCTTCGAAACGGCGATGGCCAACCCGGACTACTTCTACACCAACGGCCGGATTGCGATCGTGTCGGCAAGCGGCGGCGTAGCGAACGTCGTGACGAGTGCGTTCGACGAAGACGTCTCGATCGTCGCCTGGCGCAACAATGGATTGTTCTTCTCGGCTGCGCAGAAGACCTACTCGTATCTATATCGGATCGATCCGGCCACGAAAGCGGTCGCCAGACTGATGCCCGGCGAGTCCGCGGTCGGCTCGTCGTTCGACGTGTCGGCCGACGGCGGCAGGATTGCGTTCCTCGGCAGCGATGCGCAATCGATGGCCGAAGTGTTCGTCGCCGCCACCCCGGGGCCGACGAACTATTCGGCGACCACCGGCTTCAGCCGACCGACGAAGCTGACCGACATGAACGCGCAGACCGCGAGCTGGACGACGAGCACGCTCGAAATCGTGTCGTGGAAAAGCCAGGATGGCGCCTCGATCGAGGGTGTTCTTCACAAGCCGGTGGACTTCACCCCATCGCGCAAGTATCCGCTGCTGGTCGTGATACACGGCGGGCCCACCGGCGTCTCGCGCGCGATACCGTTCACGAGCACGATCTACCCGATCGACGTGTGGGTGCCGCGCGGCGTGCTCGTCCTCGAGCCGAACTATCGCGGCAGCGCTGGATACGGCGAGAAATTCCGCGCCTTGAACGTGCGCAACCTCGGCGTCGGCGACGCATGGGACGTGCTGTCCGGCGTCGACGCGTTGATCGCCAAAGGCTTCGTCGACCCCGCACGCGTCGGCACCATGGGCTGGAGCCAGGGTGGCTATATCTCCGCGTTTTTGGCGACGCACGATGCCGCGCGCTTCAAGGCGATCTCGGTCGGCGCCGGCATCTCGGACTGGATCACCTATTACGTGAACACCGACATTACGCCGTTCACGCGTCAGTATCTGAAAGCGACGCCGTGGACCGATCCCGACGTCTACTCGAAGACCTCGCCGATCACCTACATCAAGCAGGCGAAGACGCCGACGCTCATCCAGCACGGCGCGACCGATCAGCGCGTCCCGCTGCCCAATGCCTTCGAGTTGTATCGCGGGCTGCTCGACAATCATGTCCCATCGAAGTTGATCGTCTACGAGGGGTTCGGCGGCATCGGCCACGGGCCGACCAAGCCGAAGAGCCACCGCGCGACGATGGATCACAACCTGGAATGGTTCGACCAGTACATGTTCCAGCCGAGCACCAAGACGAGCAACGATCAGAAATAGCGTTCGGCCGATCGAATCGCCGAGAGAACACATGACCACACGCCGCTGCAGCGTCCTGGTGTTCCTGCTGTCCGCCCTCGCCGTCGCTGCCGTCGCGTCGCGGCCGCACGCGCAAACCCGCATGCCGGACGTCGTCGCCATCAAAGGCGCGACAGTGCTCACCGCCACGCGCGGGACGATCGCCAACGGCACGGTCGTCATGCGCGGCGGCAAGATCGCCGCGGTTGGCGCGAACGTGTCGATCCCCAGCGGCGCCGACGTCGTCGACGGGACGGGCCTGTTCGTGTCGCCCGGCATCATCGACTGCCATTCGCATATCGCCGCCGATTCGATCAACGAGGGCGGCACCACCGTCAGCTCGATGACCGGCATCGAAGATGTCTTCGATCCAACCGATGTCGATATCTATCGCGACCTCGCCGGCGGTGTCACCGCGGCCAACGTCCTGCACGGCAGTGCCAACCCGATCGGCGGCAAGAACTACGTGATCAAACTGCGGTGGGGCAAGGCGCGCGCCGAGGAGTTCGCCTTCGAAGGCGCGATGCCGGGCATCAAGTTCGCGCTCGGCGAGAACCCGAAGCGGCGCGGCGGCGGTGCCGGCGCGCCAGCCGCCTCGCCGCCGCGCTACCCGGGGACGCGGATGGGCGTCGAATACGTGATTCGCGATGCGTTCACCCGTGCGCGGGCGTATCAGAGCGAATGGCAGGACTACGAGCGGCGCCGCAAGGCCGGCGAGAAGACCGCGGCCCCGCGGCGCGATCTGCAGCTCGAACCGCTCGTCGAGATTCTCGAAGGCAAGCGGCTGGTCCACGCGCATTCCTATCGCGCCGACGAAATCCTGATGCTGCTTCGCGTTGCCGACGAATTCGGCTTCAAGATCGCCACGCTGCAGCACGTCCTCGAGGGCTACAAGGTCGCCAAGGAGATCGCCGCACACGGCGCCGGCGCGTCGACCTTCGCCGACTGGTGGGGCTACAAGATCGAAGCGATCGATGCGATCCCGTATAACGCCGCGCTGCTGACTCGCAAAGGTGTCGTCACCTCGGTGAACTCCGACGACGCCGAGCTGGCGCGGCACCTGAACACCGAGGCGGCAAAATCGATCAAGTGGGGCGGCTTGAGCGAGGACGAAGCGCTGGCGCTCGTGACGATCAATCCTGCGAAGCAACTGCGCATCGACAACCGCGTCGGCTCGCTCGAAGCCGGCAAGGACGCCGACCTCGTCATCTGGAATCACCATCCACTCAGCTCGTACGCCATCGTCGAGCGCGTCTACATCGACGGGCAGCAGTATTACAACCGTCAGGACGATCAGAAGCGGATGACGGAGCTGGTGCGCGAGAAGGAGTCGCTGACGCACGCGGAACGCGGCGAACGGCGCGGTCCAACGACGACCGAGCCGCCGCCGCCCCGCGACGTTGCCGGTACCGCCGGTGTCACGTCGCAGCCGCAAGCCACCGAGCGCGCCCCGAAACGCTTCGCCTTGCAGACGAAAGGCGTGCTCGCGATCACCAACGCGAAGATCGTTCCGGTGACGCGGCCGACGATCGATCGCGGCACGATCGTCGTGCGCGACGGCATCATCGAGAACCTCGGCGCGACGGTCGCCGTTCCCGCCGGCGCACAGGTTCTCGATGCGGCCGGCGCCGAGGTGTATCCCGGCTTCATCGACGCGCACACGACGATGGGCCTCGAGGATCCGGGCGCCGGCAATTACAGCGACGCCGACGAGTTGCTCGACTTCAACCCGCAGCTTCGAGCGCAGGTCGCATTCCACAACGACAGCGAGGCGATTCCCGTTGCCCGCGCAAACGGTTTGACGACTGTCGTCGCGACGCCCGGCGGCGGCATTCTCGGCGGCCAGTCGGCGGTGATGGACCTCGACGGCTACACGTGGGAAGAATCGACGGTCGCGCCGTCGGTCGGCGTCACGTTCCAGTTTCCCCGGCTTGGCGGCGGCGGACGCGGCGGTCGCGGTGCGCCGCCGGCCGATCGCAGTTACGACGAACTCAAGCAGCAGCGCGACGCGCAGCTCGATCGCCTTGCGCGGCTGTTCGACGACGCTCGCGCCTACGCAAAGGCCGGGACCAGCCGGCAGCGCGACCTGATTCTCGAATCGCTGGTGCCGGTTGTCGACAAGCGGCAGCCGCTCGTCACCCGGGTCGCCAACGAACTGGAGATCCGCGACGCGATCGCCTTCGCCGACCGCGCCGCCGTGCGTCTGGTGTTTGCCGCACCTCCTGCCGAAGCGGCGATCGCGGCGCCGCTGCTCAAAGCCAGGAACATCCCGGTGATCCTGTTATCGGTACTGACGCTGCCGTCGCGCCGCGACCTGCCTCACCAGGCGAGCTACGCCGCGGCCGGCGAGCTGGCAAAGGCCGGGGTGAAATTCGCGATCGCCGTGCCGAGCGAAACCAATGCCCGCCAACTTCCCTTCCACGCGGCGGAAGCAGTCGGCTGGGGACTATCGCGTGAGGAGGCGCTCAAGGCGATCACGATCAACCCGGCGGAGATCCTCGGCGTGGCCGATCGCATCGGCAGCCTCGAGCCGGGAAAGATCGCAAACCTCATCGTCGCAAACGGGGATCCGCTCGAGGTCCGCACGACGATCACCCACGTCGTTATTGCCGGACGCGACGTGGAGATGGACAACCACCATCTGGCGTTGTACGAGCGCTATTCGAAGAGACCGTAGCGATGAAACGACTCCTGATCGTTCTGATCGCTCTAACTCTCCCCTTCGCGCTGCGCGCCGACGCGCCGAACGTCTACGCGATTCGCGGCGCACGCATCGTCACCGCGGTGGGCACACCGATCGACGGCGGCACGATCGTGATCCGCCGTGGCATCGTCGACGCAGTCGGCGGATCGGTTGCGGTACCGCCGGAAGCCACCGTGATCGACGGCGCTGGCAGTACCGTGTACCCGGGATTGATCGATCTCGGCAACACGCGCGCCGCCGATCAACCCGTGCCGCAGCCGCCCCAGAACCTCCGCACCAGTGCCGAGCTCGAACGCTGGAAGCGGCAGCAGATTCTGAAGCCGCAGGCGCGCGCTGCCGACACCGTGAAGGTGGACGACGCCGAGTTGACGCGGCTCGCCGCCGCCGGCCTGACCAGCGTCCTCGCACTGCCCGCCGGCGACGTGATCGCGGGACAGAGCGCCCTGGTCAACGTCGTTGCGCCGCCGGACCAGCCGCAGATCGGCAGCCTCGCGGAAGCGCGCCGCGGGCTGATTGTGCTGAAGTCGCCGGTGGCGCTGCACGTGTCGTTTCCCGATCGGCCGCGCGCTTCCGCAAACGGCTATCCCGAGTCGCTCATGGGCGTCATCGCGTTCGTCCGGCAGGCCTTTCTCGACGCCCAGCACTACATGCAGGCCGAGGGCGCACGCGGCACTGACGGAGAACGCGACGACGCGGCGCTCGAGGCGATGCAGCCGGCAATCGAGCGAAAGATGCCGGTCGCCTTCGAGGCGAACGAAGCGCGCCAGATCCTTCGCGCGCTGAAGATGGCCAAGGAGCTGAAGCTGGATCCGATCGTCACCGGCGCACGGCACGCCAGTGAGGTGACCGCCGATCTCAAGGCGCAGAACGTGCGGGTGATCTACAGCCTGAACTTTCCGGTGCGCCCGCGCACGCTCGCGCCCGACGCCGACGAGCCGATCAGCGCCCTCCGCGAACGCGCCGATGCGCCGAAGGTGCCGGCAGCGCTCGCGGCGGCCGGGATCAACTTCGCGTTCGCGTCAGCCGGCGCGAGCGATCCGAAAGACTTCGTCAGGAACGCGGCGAAGGCGGTGAAGGCCGGACTCGCCGAAGACGCGGCGATTCGCGCGATGACCATCGCCGCGGCAACGATCGCCGGAGCCGCCGATCGTCTCGGCTCGATCGAGAAAGGCAAAATGGCCAATCTCGTCGTCACCGATGGCAATCTCTTCGACGAGAAAACGAAGATCACCACGGTCTTCGTGGAAGGCCGCCCGGTCTCGCTCGAGGCCGCAGCGGCGCCGCCGGCCGGGCGCGGCCGCGGCCGCGGCTTTTAGTTCCCGTTCCTCGGCACCAGTCGACAGCGCACGACCGACGTGGTGAACTCACGCATCATCCGGTTTGCTGCCCATCGCAGCTTGCGGATCGGCACGGCTTCGAACGACGCAAACTTGAACGGGCTCGCCTCGATCAATCGTTCGAACCGTCTGACGGTCATCTGATTCAGACCGGTTTCGCGGAACGAACGCGCGACGCTCCTGCCGGGCAACGTCGACCGCCAGTTCACGAGCGCCTTTTCGGTGAACAAGAAATGCGCGTACGGAGAGATCGAGTACAGATGTCCTCCGTACGGGTGATACCAGGTCGGACCGAACGACACGATCACCGAACCACCGGGGTGCAGGATCTCGTGGAAGACCCGCAGGATGGCGGCCGGATCCGCGAAGTGTTCGAAGGCGTCCAGTGAAAGGATGACGTCGGCACGGCTGCGACCGTCCCAGGTGTGCGCGAACGTGCAGCGGTCTGCGACGCCGTGGCGCCGGGCGAGCTCGACCGCTTCGTCGAGCCATTGCTGTTTGCGATCAAGGCCGATCACGTGGCGCGCACCGTGTTGAGCCATCTCGACGACCTCGATCCCCGGTCCGCAGCCGAAGTCGACGACGGTTTTGCCGCGGATATCGTCCCAGATGGTCGGGCCAAGCAGGACTTCCATCTTGCTTCTGTTCTGGTACGCCTTGGGAATTCCCTGCGCAAGCCCGCCTTCGCCGTTCGGACTCAGCCGCGTCAATACACGACTCGCCAATGCCCCGCCGACCACGCCCACAGCCATCTCCTGCGATGAGAATTTCAACTCGCCGGTGCAAAACAAGAGCCACTACTCGGCGCTCTTCATTTGTGTTCGAGCCGCGTTTTTATCCGCACCAGGCTCTGCTCGAGCGTGTTGCGGGCGCGCCGCTCGACCAGCGATTTACGCAGCGCGCTGAAGGTGCCGCGTAACGCATTTATGCGCGAGCGGTTCGCGTAGACGACGTAAGTGGCGTCACCGGTCATGGAATCGGTGACGACGGCAACGGCGAGCGACGCGTCGATGTAACGGGTTGAGTACACGTCCTTCGTCGTCATCACGCAGGTGTGCGGCGCAGCGCAGACGATCGTGACGTGGGTGACGCTGATGAACGGCGCCGGACCGAAGCTCTCTTTCGACCAATAGAGGAAATCTTCGGCCTCGGGCAGCGGCGCCTCGGGAAAGCGCGCCAGGTGCTCGGGCAGACCGGGCACCAGCGTGCCGACCGCCGGCGTCGCCGCCAGCAGACCGGCGAAATCGTCGATCGGACGGATCGGCCGGTCGCCGTCGTCGTATTGCGCGAACCGTCGAGGGCTGCCCGACACGTAGGCCTGCACATTCGCCAGCAGCATCTGCTTGAACCACGCCGAGGTTTCTTCCTGCGCCGTTCGTCCCTTCACGTCGATCTCTTTCGCGACGCGCTGGATGACTGCAGCGGGTAATCGAATGTCGCAATCGCGGACGCGGCAGCGGGACGCGTCGAAGTCGGCCTTGCCGACGGTGAGCGCCGCAAGATCATCGATGACTGGCGACGCGCTGAACCGCCCGATCTCGAGAATCTCTTGACCGGCCTTGAATTTGACGATGTCGCGAGCTGCGTCGAGAAAGGCGGCTCTGGCAGCCGCGACCTTGATCGCGCCGGCGACAGCGAACTCGCCCGGCGCTCGCGCGTCGAGACCATGCTTCACGGGATGGCCCCGCTGCAGATCGGCGAATTCACCGGCGGTGAACTGCAGCGTTCGCGCCAGCACCTCACGAACGCCGCGATCGAAATCCACCGTCGGTGGCGGCTGCACCGAGAGCATCGCGGCGAGTGCAAGCGCGAGCGATGGCGCCGCGCGCGTCATCGCGCGACGCCATAGGCGCCGGCACCCTGCGCGACAAGACGCTCGAGCCGCTCGACTGCGGCGCCGGCGCCGTTGCGTGCGCGGACCGCGTGGCCGATGTCGGACGCGCGCTTGCGGTAGCGCGGATCGGACAGCGCTTCGTCGAGGCGATCAGCGAGGAGGTCGGCGGTGACGAGCGGCACTGGCAGGCCGCGCGGCCCGACGCCGAGCTGCACGACGCGGTGCGCCCAGTAGAACTGATCGAGGATGTGCGGCAGAACGATCTGCGGCACCCCGGCCGCGGCGGCCGCGGTTGTCGTACCGGCGCCGCCGTGATGAATCGCCGCGGCGACGCGTCGAAACACGGCCGCATGCGGCACGGCAGGCGCGACCAGCACCTCGTCGTCCGGTTCGAGATGGCGCGCGAGATCGGCCCATCCGCTGCCGACGATGACGGCGCGGCCGACAGCGCGGACCGCGGCGACGGCATCGCGTGCAAGCGCGCCGGCCTGCGAGGCCACCATGCTGCCGAAACCCACGTACACCGGCGGCGGATCGAGCGCGAGAAACGATGCCAGCCTCGCGTCCACCGCGGGCTCGTTGATCGCCGCGACCCACGCATCGGTCGCGACGGCGCGCGCCGGTGCGTCGTCCGGCATCGGCGCAAGATCCCGATCGGCGGCGACGAGGATGAGATCGCCGGCAATCTGCGCGAGCGGGTTATCGAGCGGCCGGAGCCCGAGCTGCGCGCGGCCGCGGTTGATCGGCGAGCGGAGCGCCAGCGCGCTCACCGGCCCGGCAAGATCCCACAGGAGACGGTTGACCCATGCCGGCAGCGTCTGCGTCTTCACGGCCGGCGGCGGGGCGGCGCGGCTGGGAATAGCACATGGGCAGAATACGGCCGATGCGTACGGTATGTCGCGCTGCTCCGCCACCGACGATGCCGCGAGCTGGATGCCTGCGCCGACGATCAGATCCGCGTCGCCGGCGTAGCTGACGAGGGCGCCGAACAGTTGTGCCGTCAGCTCGGACAGGTGACGCAGCTGCCATCGCATCGAATGGAGATCCGCGTCCGGTGCGGTGAGCACGGCCTCGACGTCGACGCCGTTCGACTCAGCGCGGAAGCCGTGCGAGCGGATCCAGGCGACGAAGTTCGCCGGCGCGACAAAGGCGACCTCGTGCGCGCGCGACGTGAGCGCGCGGGCCAGCGCCAGCATCGGCTCGACGTCGCCCCGCGTTCCATGTGGCGCGAGCAGCACTCGCATCTTTGTATACTCTCACGCGCATGACGGTCGCGAAGGCGGCAGGCGCAACGCCGCTGACCGCCAACCAGGTGCGGGCCGACTGATCCATCCCACGCGGCGCGAAGCGCCGCGCCTTATGCCGCGCCTTACGTTGACATCGCGAATGGCGATCGGCTACGCTCGCTCGCAATGTTTCCGGTCCACCATCACGCGCACCGCCGCCTTCACCACGCCGTTGTGACGGCGGGAGCAGCGTGATCTAGGTTTCCGGACTGGCACCGACCGACTGGGAACTGACGACCGACCAAGCCCCGCCCGACCCGGCGGGGTTTTTTGTTTTTATGGACTACTCGAAACTCGATGGGCTCATTCCGGCGGTGATCCAGGACGCCGACACGTCGGAAGTCCTCATGGTCGGCTTCATGAACGAGGTCGCGCTGGCCGAGACGCGCCGGACCGGCTACGCGACCTTCTTCAGCCGGTCGCGCAACAAGCTGTGGATGAAAGGCGAGACCTCGGGCAACAAGCTCGAGGTGGTCGAGATCCTCGTCGACTGCGACGACGACACCGTGCTGCTGAAAGTGAAGCGGCTCGGCGACGGCAACGTCTGCCACACCGGCGAGCGCAGCTGCTTCTACCGGACGCTCGCATGAAGCTGAAGCTCGGCATCCCGAAAGGGTCGCTGCAGGACGCGACGATTCAGCTGTTCGCGCGCGCCGGATTCAACATCTATGTCAGCTCGCGGTCGTACTTTCCGTCGATCGACGACACCGAGATTGAATGCATGCTGATCCGCGCGCAGGAAATGGCGCGCTACGTCTCGGACGGCGTGCTCGACGCCGGCCTCACCGGCCAGGACTGGATCGCCGAGCACGAAGCCGGCGACGGCCGCACCGGCGTGCTGCAGAGCATCGCCGATCTGATCTACGCCAAACAGAGCTTCGGCAAGGTGCGATGGGTGCTCGCCGCGCCGGAAGATTCTCCGATCCGCTCGGCGCAGGACCTCGAAGGCAAGACCGTCGCCACCGAACTGGTCCGCGCGACCCGCGCTTATTTCGCGCGGCAGCGCGTCAACGTCAAGGTGGAGTTCTCGTGGGGCGCGACCGAAGTGAAGCCGCCGATGCTCGCCGACGCGATTGTCGAAGTCACGGAGACCGGGTCGTCGCTGCGCGCCAACCGGCTGCGGATCGTCGACACGGTGATGGAATCGAACACGCAGCTGATCGCCAACCACGACGCGCTGGCCGATTCGTGGAAGCGCACCAAGCTGGACAACATCGCGCTGCTGTTGAAGGCCGCGATCGAAGCGCAGGGCCGCGTCGGGTTGATGCTCAACGTCCGCCGCGACGATCTCGCCGGCGTCCTGAAGCTGCTGCCGGCGCTCCAGCGGCCGACGATCTCGGCCTTGAGCGACGAGGACTGGGTCGCGGTCAACACCATCATCGAGGAACGGACGGTGCGCGACCTGATTCCGCGATTGAAATCAGCGCGCGCGCAGGGGATCGTCGAGTACCCCCTCAACAAGATCGTGCTGTGAACCCAGGAGCGCGAAGGCTTTAGCCGAGCGATCGCCATGCGCATCATCGAAGCGCGCGACGTGCGCGCGATCAACCGGCTGTTCAATCCACCGTCCCGACGCGATCGGGTCTTCGAACGCCGTGTCCAGGCGATTGTCGATCGCGTGCGCGCGAACGGCGATCGCGCGCTGAACGCCTACGCGCGGCGCTTCGACGGCGCCGCCGGCGCGCGTGAAATCCCGGAGTCGACAATCCGTGCCGAAGCGGCGCGGGTCGAGCCGGCGGTCCGGCGCGCCATCAAGCAGGCGGCGCGCAACATCGCGCGGGTCGCGTTCAAGCAGATTCCGCGGCATTTCGACGTCGACGTCGCCAGCGGCGTCACCGTCGAGCAGCGCGTCGAGCCGCTGGCGCGGGTCGGCTGCTACGTCCCCGGCGGCCGTTTTCCGTTGCCCTCGTCGCTGCTGATGACGGCGATACCAGCGCGCGTCGCCGGGGTGCGCGAAGTGATCGTCGCCTGTCCGAACCCGGCGCCGGCGGTGATGGCGGCGGCGGTGGAGGCCGGCGTCACGAGGCTCTTTCACATGGGCGGCGCGCACGCGATCGCGGCGCTGGCCTACGGCACGCGGCAGGTCCCACGGGTCGATAAGATCGTCGGACCGGGGAATCGCTACGTCGCAGCGGCCAAGGCGATCGTCGCGCGCGACTGCGCCATCGATTTCTACGCCGGACCGACCGAGATCGTCGTCGTTGCCGGTGCGGGGCAAACGGCGTGGATCGCCGCCGATCTCGTCGCCCAGGCCGAGCACGATCCCGACGCCCGCAGCGTGTTCATCACCTGGAGCCGGCTGCTCGCGCGCCGCGTGCAGCGCGAGGTCGCGGCGCGAAGCCGCGGCCGCGATGTCGTCGAGCAATCGCTCGATGCCAACGGCGCGATCGTGATCACCCGCAACGCGAACGACGCGATCGCGCTGGCCAACCGTTTCGCGCCGGAGCACCTGGTGGTCGATCGCGAGGAATTGATCCGGCAGCCGATCACGGCCGGCGCCGTGTTCGTCGGGCGCTACACCGCGCAGGCGGCCGGCGACTACGCCACCGGGTCGAACCACGTGTTACCAACCGGCGGCGCGGCGCGATTCCGCGGTGGACTGTCGGCGGCCGATTTCGTCCGCGTCATGTCGGTGCAGCGGGTGACGGCGGCTGGCCTGGCGCGTCTGGCGCCGGCGATCCTGCCGCTGGCGCGCGCCGAGGGACTCGAGGCGCACGCCGAATCGATCGAGGTCCGTTTGCGATGAGCCACTATCAGAAACCGCCGGAGCTGTACGACGGGCTGCGGCTGCACCAGAACGAGAACACGCGAGGCTGCTCGCCGAAGGTGCTGGCGGCGCTCGCCGCGCTGCGGCCAGATCAGATCGGCTTCTACCCGCCCTACGCGGCCGCCACCGCCGCGGTTGCGAACTATCTGGGCGTGTCGCAGGAACGGATCACGCTCGCCAACGGTCTCGACGAGGGCATCATGGCGCTGGCCGTCGCCTGCCTCCGCGCATCGATTGGCGGACCGCAGCTCGAGGCGATCGTCCCGGAGCCGGCCTTCGAGATCTTCCGCTTCGACACGGCCGTCGCCGGCGGCAAGCTGGTGCAGGTGATGCCGCGCCTCGAATTCGCCTTTCCACTCGACGAGGTGCTCGCGGCGATCACGCCGCGGACGCGCGTGGTGTTCCTGACCAACCCGAACAACCCGACCGGCGTCGGCATGCCGCTCGATGCGATCCGCACCATCGCGCGGCGCGTGCCGTCGGGCGCCGTCGTCTTCGTCGACGAAGCCTACGCCGAGTTCGCGGGCGAGAGCTTCATCCCGGAACTCGACGCCTTTCCCAACGTGATCGTCGGCCGCACGTTTTCGAAAGCGTTCGGCCTGGCCGGTCTGCGGATCGGCTGCCTGGTCGGCGCATCAGAGACGATGTACCCGATCCGCCAGGCGATCCCGGTCTACAGCGTCAACATCGCCGCTGTCGCCGCCGTGCAGGCGGCGCTCGGCGATCTCGACTACCTGCGCCGCTACCTCGCTGAAGTCGCCGAATCGAAGCAGCTGCTCTACGCCGCCTGCGATCGCCTCGGCATGAAATATTTCCCGAGCCGATCGAATTTCGTCCTCGTCTGCGCCGGCGATCGCCTCGACGCGCTGGTGAACGGCGCGTTCGATCGCGGTGTCTACCTCCGCGATCGATCGACCGAGCCCGGGTGCGCCGGGTGCCTGCGCATCGCGACTGGCGTCGTCGAACACACGAGGCGCGCGATCGCGGTGATGGAAGAAGTGCTGTGCGCCGCGCGGTAGTCGATCGCCGGACCACCGAGACGCAGATCGCGTTGAGGGTTGGCCTGGACGGCACCGGCCGCTACACCGTGCGGACCGGCATCCGTTTCCTCGACCACATGCTGGAACTGGTCGCGCGGCATGGCGCGTTCGATCTCCGGATCGATGCCCGCGGCGACCTCGACGTCGATCAGCATCACACTGTCGAGGATCTCGGGATCGCGCTCGGCGAAGCGGTATCCCAGGCGCTCGGCACACGCAAGGGGATCAACCGCGCCGGCTATTTCGTGATGCCGATGGACGAGACGCTCGCCGTCGCGGCGATCGATCTCGGCGGCAGACCGCACGCCGTCGTCGATCTCCAGGTGAGAGTGGCGCACGTCGGCGATCTGCAGACCGAACTCGTGCACGACTTCTTCGAAGGCTTTGCGATCGGCGCGCGCGCCAACGTGCACGTCAAGGTGCTGTACGGCCGCTCCAGCCATCACAAGATTGAAGCCGTCTTCAAGGCATTCGCGCGTGCGCTGCGCGTCGCCTGCGCGAAAGACAAGCGGATGGCGAAGATGCTGCCGAGCACGAAAGGCCTGTTGTGATCGCGCTCGTCGACTACAAGGCCGGCAACCTGACGTCGGTGAAGAAGGCGCTGGCGACGATTGGCGCCGCAGTCATCGTGCCCGGCGCGCCGGACGAGATTGCCGATGCGAGCGGCGTGATCGTGCCCGGCGTCGGTCATTTCGGCGCAACGCGCGCGCTCGATGCGCCGTGGATCGAGGCCATCCTCGGGAGGATCGGCGAAGGACGGCCGCTCCTCGGTATCTGTCTCGGCATGCAGTGGCTGTTCGAAGGCAGCGACGAAGCGCCGGAGTTGCCCGGCCTCGGGCTGTTGTCGGGACGGTGTTATCGTCTCGGGTGGAGCGCGAAGCCTTCAGGCGAGCGATCGCCGACGGACGCTCGGCTAAAGCCTTCGCGCTCCCCTGTGAACCAGGCTCCCACGCCGGACCGTGATCCGATCGTGAAGGTGCCGCACGTCGGGTGGAACAGCCTCGACATCCAGCGCAGCGAAGCGTCGATCCTCGAGGGCGTGCCGCAGGGGGCGCAGGTGTACTTCACCCACAGCTATGTGGCGCCGATCACCGGCGATGCCGCGGCGGTCACCGAACACGGCGAGCCGTTTGCGGCGGTCGTGCAGCGTGGCTACATTGCCGGCGTGCAGTTCCACCCGGAAAAGTCGGGCGACGTCGGCCTGCGGATCCTTCGCAACTTCGTCGAGCTCGCCGGCTGATGCTTTCCAAGCGCATCATCGCCTGCCTCGATGTCCGCGACGGCCAGGTGGTCAAAGGCGTCAACTTCGAAGGCCTGCGCTCCGCCGGCGACCCCGGTGAACTCGCTCGCCGTTACAACGCCGAAGGCATCGACGAACTGGTGATCCTCGACATCACGGCGACGCTGGAGGCGCGGCGCGCGCTGGCGGAGACGATCGGCCGCGTCGCGCGCGAGCTGTTCATCCCGCTCGCCGTTGGCGGCGGTATACGGTCGGAAGCCGACGCGGCGGCAGCCGTCGAGGCCGGCGCCGACAAGGTCAGCCTGAACACCGCAGCGCTGGCTGATCCGGAGTTGATCACGCGCGTGTCCGAGCGGTACGGCAGCCAGGCCGTGGTGGTCGCGATCGACGCCAAGCGAGCGCAGCCAGGCAGCACCGACTTCATCGTCTACGCCCGCAGCGGGCAAACCGCCGCCGGACGCGACGCCGTCTCGTGGGCTCGAGAAGCGGAGGCGCGCGGCGCCGGCGAGATCCTGCTGACCTCGATCGATCGCGACGGCACCAAGGCCGGATTCGACTGCGAGCTGACGGCGGCAGTGTCCGCTGCAGTCTCGATTCCAGTGATCGCCTCGGGCGGCGCCGGCTCGCGCGATCATTTCGTTGACGTCTTCACCGGCGGCCGCGCCGATGCGGCGCTCGCCGCGTCGATTTTTCACTACGCCGAAACGAGCGTGCGGTCGCTGAAAATGCACTTGCGCGATCACGGGATACCGGTTCGCCTCACGTGACGGAGGTCCTCATGTTGAAACGCACACACCTTGTCGCGTCGGCCGTTCTTGTCGTGCTTCTCGCCTGCCTGGTCGCCGCACAGCAACAGCGCGCCGCCGACGGTGTCGCGCTCAACGACGAGGGGCTGCCGCAATACTCGACTTTCTCGTTGTGCGCGATCGATCCTGCGACAGGACAGTCGGGTGCGAGCGTGACGACGCGGGTGCCGTTCGTCGGTCGCGCGGTGCCGCACGTGCGCGCCGGCGTCGGCGCGGTCTGCACCCAGGCGTCAACCGTCGTCGAGTACGGGCCGCGCGGTCTCGATCTGCTCGCGAAGGGCGTCGAGCCGGCGGCGGTGCTGCAGCAGCTGCTCGCCGACGATCAGCAGCGCGAGTCGCGCCAGGTCGGCGTCATCGACATGAAAGGACGCTCCGCCGCGCACACCGGTAAACAGAACGGCAACTGGGCCGGCAGCCGCCAGGGACCGAACTACACCGTGCAGGCGAACATCATGGTCGGTCCGGAAGTAGTCGAGGCGGTTGCGCACACCTTCGAAGCCAGCGAAGGCACCGGCATGCCGCTCGCCGAGCGGATGATCCTGGCGATGGAAGCGGGCTACGCGAAAGGCGGCGACCGCCGCTGGGGCAACCTCCAGTCGGCGGCGATCAAGGTGGCCGATCCGAACGATCCTGGTCGGGGCAACGATCACATCACGCTCGCGATCGAAGTCGGCGAGCATCCCGAACCGGTCGCCGAGATGAAGCGCATCTACTACGCGACCGGCCGACATCTCGGCTACCGCAGCTTTTCGAAGGTCGAAGGCGCCGATGTTGTCGAGCTGAAACGCATGCTGCACGGCGTCGGCTATTGGCGGCCGTCGTTGGCCGCGTTTCCAGAGCCGCCGCCGTCGATCAACACGCCGCAGATGCAGGAATTGCGGCGCACCAATCCCGCCGAGTTCGACAAGCGGACGGCCGACGCGCGCGCCGCGACCGCCGCCTTCAACCGCGACTTTGCGATCTTCGACGACGAAACGATCGCTGCCGTCGACAAGTTCCGCAAGGACCACAATCTCGATTACCAGGGCGACGCGCCGGGGCTCGTCGACGCGCGGCTGATCGCCGCGCTGCGCACCGCGTACTTCGAGAAGAGAAAACTGAAAAGTGAGAAGTGAGAAGTGAGAAGTACGAAAACCGGGTGATCACACGCATGTTGCTGAAAGTCGACTGCAGCCGGGGATTCACAGGCATGGTGCTAAAGCGCACCGCAGCCGGGTTTGACGATGTGATCGATTTACCCCGTTTTCGTACTTCTAACTTCTGACTTCAAACTTCTAACCTTTCGCGTATCGCAATGCTGATTCCGTCCATCGATCTCAAGCAGGGTGCCGTCGTGCAGCTCGTGCAGGGCGAGCGCCTCGCCATCAGAGACGACGACGTCCAGAAATGGGTGCGGCGGTTCGAGCGCTTCGAGAAGGTGCAGGTGATCGATCTCGACGCGGCGATGGGCACCGGCGACAACCTCGCGCTGGTGCGGCACATCGCCGGCTCGCTGCGGTGCCGCGTCGGCGGCGGGATCAGGACCGTCGAGCGCGCACGCGATGTGCTCGCTGCCGGCGCACAACAGATCATTGCGGGGTCGTCGCTGTTCAAGAACGGCGCGGTCGACGGCGAGTTCGCGCGCACGCTGAGCGACGCGATCGGTGCCGCCTCGGTAATCGCCGCGGTCGACAGCAAGGGCGGCCGGGTGGTGATACACGGCTGGAAAACCGCGCTACCGCTCACCGCCGTCGACGCTGTTCGCGCTCTCGAGCCCTACTGCGCCGAGTTCCTCTACACCCATGTCGACAGCGAAGGACTGATGGGCGGCACCAGCATGGACGCCATCCGGGCGGTGCGAGCGGCGACGACGCGCCGCGTCACCGCCGCTGGCGGCATCACAACGCAGCAGGAGATCGACGAGCTCGACTCGATGGGCGTTGACGCTGTCGTCGGAATGGCCATCTACACCGGCACGCTCAGTCTTCGAGAGTGATGCCGAACGATTCGGGAGTGAATTTCGTCCAACGCCACATGCGCAATGTTTTCGTCGCCTTCGCCGTTTGTGCGCTCGTGACGCCGGTGGTTCTATCGGCGGCCGATTCATGGGACGACGAGACTGAGCACGTCAACCGGACCGTGAAACTCGAGGCGGGCGGCACGCTGCGGGTGCGAAGCTTTTCGGGACACGTCACGATCACGGCGAGCGACCGAAGCGACGTCGTGATCGATGCCGTCCGGCGCGCACCGCGAAGCCGGCTCGATCGCGTCAAGCTGGAGGTCCACCAGGAGGGTTCGCACACCGTCGTCGTCGACGCGAACCATCACGAGCGCTCCTGGTATGAGTTCACGGGCAACAACGTCGTCGAGACCGACCTCGACATCAAAGTACCGCGACGTGCCGACCTGGACGTGTCGGTGTTCAGCGCGCCTGTCACCATTGTCGGCGTCGAGGGTTCCCACAAACTGAACAGCTTCTCGGCACGGATGACGCTGAACGACGTATCGGGTCCCGTGAGCGCCCACAGCTTCAGCGGGCCGATTCAGATCAGCGAAAAAGCCTCGGAAGGATCGCAGTCGATCGACGTCCAGACCTTCAGCGGCAGCATCGACGTGCGCGTCCCTGAGTCGGCGCGCGCCGCGATCTCGTTTCACACCTTCAGCGGCCACCTCGACTCCGACATCCCGCTGACGCTCCGGACCGGCAATCGCCGGGCGCTCATGGCCGAGCTCGGCGGTGGCGGCGGCAGCGAACTCCGCTTCAAAACCTTCAGCGGGAGCGTCCGGATAAACCGGTAAGTGCTGATACAATAGGTAGTTGCCCGTCGTGGGCGACAACCTGTTGTGACGACCGCTGTTCAGGCCGATTCGCACGTGCGCCGGAGCACGCAACCGGCGTCAGCCGCGCGCATTGCGACGGACGGGAAATTTCTGCGCGCGGGCGACGAGCGCTTCCTCGTCAAAGGTGTCACCTACGGTACCTTCGCGCCCGACGCCGAGGGTTATCAGTTCCCGCCACTCCCACAGATCGCTGTCGACTTCCGCCAGATGGCCGAGCTCGGGATCAA
>Ga0075425_100001027_pt1 | contig 26768 bp, 26 predicted proteins | sample SoiMethybrSBSTD4_FD_75300 | JGI IMG/M metagenome (GOLD analysis project Ga0075425, IMG submission 75300) | Bulk soil microbial communities from a Populus tree surrounding site in Tennessee, USA - Soil MetaG P. TD hybrid SBSTD4 | ecosystem: Environmental > Terrestrial > Soil > Tree plantation...
GCGGTGGGATTTGCCGAGGCCATGCGCCCCGAGTTCAAGGCCTATGCCCGCGACGTGGTCGAGAATGCCAAGGCGCTCGGGGAAGTGCTGCTGAGCGCCGGCTACGACCTCGTTTCCGGCGGCACCGATACCCATCTCAATCTGGTCGACCTGCGGCCGAAAAAATTGTCGGGCATCGCCGCCGAAAAGGCCCTCGGGCGGGCCCACATTACGGTCAACAAAAATGCCGTGCCGTTCGATCCGGCGAAGCCGCAGGTGACTTCAGGGATTCGCATCGGCTCGCCGGCGGGCACCACGCGTGGCTTCGGCCTGGCGGAGTTTCGCAGCATCGGACGCCTGATGGCGGAGGTTCTGGACGGCCTGGCGGTCAACGGCGAGGCCGGCAATGCGAAGGTGGAGGCGAAGGTCAGGGAGGAAGCGCTGCGGCTGTGCGCGCGCTTCCCGATCTACGATTGACACCTCGTTGGGGGCAAGCCGCAGCGAACCACGGGGGTTCGGCGGGCTAGGCGGGAGCAGGGAACATGCGCTGCCCATATTGCGGTTGCGAGAATACCCAGGTGAAAGATAGTCGCCCCACCGAGGAGAACCAGGCGATCCGCCGCCGCCGCAGCTGCGAGGATTGCGGCGGTCGCTTCACCACGTTCGAGCGCGTGCAATTGCGCGAGATCGTCGTTGCCAAGCGTTCCGGTCGGCGCGTGCCGTTCGATCGGGAGAAGCTGTCGCGATCTGTGGAAGTTGCCCTGCGCAAGCGGCCAATCCAACCCGAGCGCATCGAGCGCATGGTCTCGGGCATCGTTCGCCAAGTCGAAAGCATGGGCGAGCAAGAGATACCCTCCTCCATCATTGGCGAGCTGGTGATGGAGGCGTTGAAGGGGCTCGATCCCGTCGCCTACGTGCGCTTCGCCTCGGTCTACCGGGATTTCCGCGAGGCCTCCGATTTCCAGGAGGTGCTGGGCGAGATCGCCCGCGCACCCGAGACCGACGCGCCAACGTCCGTGCCGGCGGCCGAGGCGCTGGAAAGAAAGCATTGACCGTTGCTTCCCGCTTCTGAGCATGGCGTTGACCGCGCGGCGCAGGATCGCCGCTTCATGGCCGTGGCGCTCGGCCTGGCCAGGCGCGTGTTGGGTACGACCGCGCCCAATCCGGCGGTGGGTGCCGTCATCGTCGATGAGGCTAGCGGGGAGCTGATCGCCCGCGGCTGGACCCAGCCCGGTGGCCGGCCGCACGCGGAAGCACACGTGCTTGAGCGCGCGGGAGCGCAGGCCCGCGGCAGGACCATGTACGTCACGCTAGAACCCTGTTCACACCACGGACGCACCCCGCCGTGCGCCGACGCGATCCGCCGCGCCGGCATTCGGCGCCTGGTCGGCGCGATCGAGGATCCCAACCCGGAGATTTCGGGTAGGGGTTTTGCCAGCCTGCGCCAGGCGGGTGTCGCCGTGGAAACGGGTGTGTGCGCCGAAGCGGCGCGCTGGATGGCGGGCGGGCACATCCTGCGCATGACGCAGGGACGCCCCTTCGTGCAGCTGAAGCTTGCCGTCTCCGCCGACGCATTGATCGCCCCGGGCGACGGGCAGCCGCGTTGGGTGACGAGCCCGTCGGCACGCGCTTACGCCCATCTGCTGCGGGCGCGCGCCGACGCTATTCTGATCGGCCGCCAGACCGTGCAGGATGACGATCCGCAGCTAACCTGCCGCTTGCCCGGCTTGGACCAGCGCTCGCCCCGGCGCTACGTGCTCGACACCTGGTTTCGCACCCCGGGCGGCAGCAAGCTCGCCAGCACCGCCGATGCGGTGGCCGTCACGCTGATCGGCGCGCTGGAGGCACCGCAGCCGCAATTGCCCGGCAGCGTCGCCACGCGACGAGTGGCGCTGGAGGACGGCAGATTGTCCTTGCGCGCGGTGCTCGACGTGCTCAAAGCGGACGGCATCACTCGGCTGCTGATTGAGGGAGGGCCCCACGTTGCCGGTTCGTTCGTCGCCGCCGACCTGGTCGATGAGGCGATCATTGCGCGCGGCACAGAGACGTTGGGGGCCGCGGGAGTGCGCCCACTGGCGGACCGCGGCCTCGAAGTCTTCGGCGACGAGACCCGCTGGCGGCTCCATTCCGATCGGTACTTAGGCAGCAATCGCATCACCGTCTATCGTGCGCGCGGCCACCTCGCAGCCGGCAGGGACGAATGACCGCGAAATTCCGCTATTACCTGCGCGTGCGCTACCAGGACTGCGACGCCCAGCACGTCGTCTTCAACGCCCGCTACGGCGATTACATTGACCTTGCGTGCTCCGAGTTTTTGCGCGCGGCACTCCCCTCGCCGCGCGACGTGTTCGATGGGACCTTCGAAAGCCAAACGGTGCGCCAAGTGGTGGAATGGAAGGTCCCGGCGCGCTTCGACGATGTGCTGGAGATCTCGGTCTGGGCAAGCCGCATCGGCACCACCTCCTTTACGCTCAGCTTCGAGCTGCGCCGGGCCAGCGATGGCACGCTGCTCGTCACCAGCGAAACGGTGTACGTGCACGTCGATCCCAAAAGCTTCGGCAAGCGTGGCATCGAAGCAAAGATGCGGGCCGCGCTCGAGGCCGGCGCCCGGGGCAAGACCACCGACCACGCCGGCTATCTTGGCTCAGGTTGGCTTGGCTAAAGGCTTGCCGGCCACGAACAAGAGACGGAAGGCTACGCCCTCGCCACCCGCGCCCGAGCGTTGCACGGCTGCATGGCTTTGCACGTTCGCGGATCTTGTGCATGTGTGCTAGCCTCAGGCCATGTTCACGGGCATCATCACCGACGTGGGCGAACTTTTCGCCCGCGAGGACGGCCGCTTTAGAGTTCGCTCGGGCTACCCGGCAGCCAGCATCGCCGTGGGCGCCTCCATCGCCTGCGACGGTGTGTGCTTGACGGCGACAGACGTGCGCCCAGCCGAGACTGGCAGCGTCTTTGCGGCGGATGTATCGAACGAAACCCTGAGCCGAACCAGCCTGGGGAGTTGGCAACTCGGGCAGAAGATCAATCTTGAGCGGGCCCTCAAGGCGCAAGATGAGTTGGGCGGTCATATTGTCAGCGGTCACGTCGATGGGCTTGCGCGGATTGTTACCGTGACCCCCGACGCACAGTCTCGCCGCTTTCTCTTGGAGGTGCCGGAAACGCTGGCCCACTACATTGCCGTCAAAGGCTCGGTGGCGCTTGACGGCGTGTCGCTCACGGTCAATGAGGTCGTTGGCCGCCGCTTCGGCATCAACGTCATTCCGCATACCTTGACCGCAACGACATTGGGGATCAAAAAACCAGGCGATGCCATGAACCTGGAAGTCGACGTATTAGCCCGCTATGTCGCGAGGGCTTTGGAGTACCGCCGGTGAACGAGGGATTGTCACGCGCCGTTTACGCCGAAGGCAAGGGCTTCCTGTCGCCCACCGCAGAGATTCTCGAGGACTTGCGCAATGGGCGCATGATCATTCTGGTGGACGCCGAGGACCGGGAGAACGAGGGCGACCTCGTCATTCCAGCCCAGATGGCCACCCCCGACGCCATCAACTTCATGGCCAAGCATGGTCGTGGGCTGATCTGCCTGTCGCTGACGCAGCAACGCGCCGGGCAACTGCGCCTCGAATACATGGCACGGCAAAACGAGGCACGGAACCGGACGGCGTTTACCGTCTCCATCGAGGCCCGTGAGGGCATCGCCACGGGCATTTCCGCGCACGATCGCGCCCGCACCATCGCCACGGCGATCGACCCGACCAAGGACCACAAGGACATCGTTTCACCGGGACACGTCTTCCCGTTGATTGCGCGCGAGGGCGGAGTGCTCGTGCGCGCCGGCCACACGGAGGCTTCCGTCGACCTTGCGCGCATGGCCGGGCTGTTTCCGGCGGGCGTGATCTGCGAGATCATGAATGATGACGGCACCATGGCGCGGATGCCGGATCTCGTTGCTTTTGCCCAGCGCCACGGACTGAAGATCGGCACCATCGAGGATCTCATTGGCTACCGCCTGCGCCACGATCGCATCGTACGGCAGGTAGCGAGGACTTCGGTTGGTAGCGCGTTCGGCGGCACGTTCGATCTTTACGTCTATGAAACGACCGTGCAGCCCGTCGAGCACCTGGCCCTCGTCAAAGGCGATCTCAGCGCACCCGGGCCGGTCCTGGTGCGCGTGCATGCCGTGAATGTGCTGGCCGACCTCTTGGGCATCGGCAGCAGCGAGGGCACGCACGGCGCCCTAGTCGAAAAGGCCATGGCCGAGATCGCGCGTGAAGGTCGAGGCGTCATGGTCCTCATTCGGGACCTGCGGCCTAAGGGTGTATCGAGTTCGATCGCGCAGAATGCCGAACGCAAAAAGCGCACGCACGCCGATCCGGAACGCCGGCGTGTCGAGATCGGTATCGGCTCGCAGATATTGCGCGAACTGGGTGTCAGCGACATGGTCCTGCTGTCCAATGCACCGCCGTCGCGCTACGTGGGGCTCGAGGCGTTTGGCCTGCGTATCGTCGGCCAGCGCCAAATCGGTTGAGCAGCCAATATGGCGCGCAAGCAGCAATCCACCGATGCCGATAGCGCCAGCGGGCAAGCCTGCGGTGCCCGCATTCTCATTATCGAGGCGCCCTATTATCAGACTATCGCCAAGGAGCTGCTCGACGGCGCCACCGCCGAGCTTGCCGCAGCGGGCGCGAGCTTCGAACGTGTCGTGGTGCCGGGCGCACTGGAAATCCCCTTGGCGCTGGCCCAGGCGGTGAAGGCCGATTTGATTGGATCGGACGATGCGGACGCTCGCTTCGACGGCTGCGTCGTGCTTGGCTGTGTGATCCGCGGTGAAACCTCCCATTACGATACCGTGTGTACGAATGCCAACCATTGGCTGATGGAAATCGCCGTTCGCAACGCCATCCCGCTCGGCAATGCCATTTTGACGGTGGACACCGAGGCCCAGGCGCTCGAGCGCGCGCGCGGCGCACGCAAGGGCAAAGGCGCGGAGGCCGTGCGGGCCTGCCTGGCGCTTGTCGCCTTGGAGCGCGTGTTTGCCGAGGATCTGGAATGACCGCGGCCGACGGCAAGCGCGACAAGCGTGGAGATATTGCGCGTAGCCAGGCGCGGCTCGCCATCGTCCAGGCGCTCTACCAGATGGACCTGGCCGAGACCGACCTCGTGGAGGTGATCGAGGAATTCAAGCAGCATAGGCTCGGGGGCAGCGCCGACGGCAACGGCATGGTCGATGCCGATCAAGAGCACTTCGCCCAAGTCTTGCGCGGCGTCGTCAAGCGGCAGCGCGAGATCGACCCGATGATCGATCAGCAGCTCGCCACCGGCTGGCGGCTAGCGCGTATCGATTCCATCGTGCGCGCCATTCTGCGCGCGGCCACCTTGGAGCTGCTCGAATTGCCGCAGGTCCCGCCCCGCGTCATCATCAGCGAATACATCGAAGTTGCGCGTGCCTTCTTCGAAGGTGATGAACCCAAGCTGGTCAACGGCGTTCTCGACCAGCTCGCGCGCAAGCTGCGGCCGGGCACACTGCCGGAGCGCGGCTGAGACAGGTTCCCGGTAGCTATTCGGCCGCCTCGACACGCGGCACAACGCTCGGCCCCATTTCCGACCACAGCACGCGCAGGGCAGCAACCAGCCGCTCGATTTCGGCGTCGGAATGCTGCGGGCTGGGCGTCAGCCGCAGCCGCTCGGTGCCGCGCGGGACGGTCGGGTAGTTGATCGGCTGCACGTAGATGCCAAAGCGATCGAGCAGCGCATCCGTCATCTGCTTACACAGCACCGGATTGCCCACCAGCAATGGAACGATGTGGCTCGGGTTGTCCATGACGGGCAGTCCAGCCGCTTTCAGCCGGCCCTTGAGCGTGCCCACCCGTTCCTGGTGCCGCTCACGTTCGCTTGTGCTCGTCTTCAGGTGGCGAATGCTGGCGACGGCACCCGCGGCAAGGGCAGGCGCCAGCGAGGTGGTAAAGATGAAGCCCGGCGCGTAGGACCGAATGGCGTCGCAGATCGTGCGCGTGGCGGCGATATAGCCGCCCATGATGCCGAAGCCCTTGGCCAGGGTGCCATTGATGATGTCGAGGCGATGCATCACGCGCTGCTGTTCGGCAAGTCCGCCGCCGCGCGGGCCATAAAGACCAACCGCGTGCACCTCGTCGAGATAGGTCAAAGCCCCATATTTTCGGGCAAGATCGCAAATGGCGCCGATCGGCGCCATTAGCCCGTCCATGGAATAAACCGACTCGAAGGCGATGATCTTGGGCCGATCGTGCGGCAGGGCCCGCAGCTTGGCCTCCAGGTCGGCAAGATCGTTGTTGCGCCAGATGCGCTTCTCACCGCCCCCGTTGCGGATACCGGCAATCATGGAGGCGTGGTTCTTTTCATCGGAAAAAACCACGCAGCCCGGCAACAGCTTCTGCAGGGTGGCAAGCGTCGTATCGTTGGCCACGTAAGCCGAGGTAAAGAGCAGCGCCGCCTCCTTGCGGTGAAGGTCGGCGAGCTCAGCCTCCAGCTCCACGTGATAGTGCGAAGTTCCGGAAATGTTGCGCGTGCCACCAGAGCCGGCGCCGGCCGTATCCAGGGCCTCGTGCATGGCGGCCAGGACGGCGGGATGTTGCGCCATGCCGAGATAGTCGTTGGAGCACCACACCGTGATTTGCCGCGCCCCGGCGGCGGCAAAATGCCTAGCCGACGGGAACTGCCCACGATTGCGGCGGATATCGGCAAAGATCCGGTAGCGTCCCTCGTCTTTAACGGTTTGCAACGCCTCAGTGAACGCCTTTGCGTAGTCCATAAACCCTACCTCGCGCGCACCTTGAGAGCAGGCCAGCGCCCACATCCTGGGGTTGCCGGAGTCCACCCCTTTCCCTGGAGTCATTCTAGACGAGGGGGCATTGGCCGCGCCACTGCGGATTGTCGCATGCTCTTATTTTTCGCGCCGACGGTGGGCCAGCCCCCGTGTCGGCCTCAGTAAGCTCCGGCGGCCGCGCCAATGCCATCTTTTTGGTAAAGGTCGCGGCGGAACTGGACGACGCCGTCGGGCGTCGCCCACGCCGTCACGTAGGTGAAGTAGAGCGGCATTGGCTTCTTCAGCCGCACGTCACGCCGCTCGCCCGTTTCCTTCATCTGTTTGATGTGCTCCCCCTTCCAGCCCTGGTCGGCCAGCACCCAGGCCGCCAGCTGCTCGATGCCGTGTACGCGCACGCAGCCCGAACTGGCGGCGCGGAAATTGCGGCCGAACAGCGACTGCGAGGGGGTGTCGTGCATATAGACGGCGTGGCTGTTGCTAAAATTGAGCTTGACGAAGCCGAGCGGATTTTCCGGGCCCGGCTGCTGCTTGTAGGTGAGCCCTGCCGCACCGCCGCTCCAATTGATTTTCATGGGGTCGAGCTTGCGGCCGTCGCTGCCGTAGGCATCGATCTTGTACTTGACGAGCACACTCTGGCCGGCCCTGGCCAATTCCTGGCCCTTGGGGATCAAGTCCTTTTCGACCACGGTCGGCGGCAGGTGCCACACGGCGTTGAAGTTGAGCTCGTGGATCGCCGACTTGAGCTCAGGCGTGGCCCGCTCGGGCTTGCCCACCACGCCTGCATGCCGCGTGATGACGCGATCGCCTTCAATGGCCTCGATCTGAGCCGCCGGGATGTTCACCACCACGTATTTCCTGGGCAGCGCACGCGAGAGCTGCTCCAGGCGGGCAAGATTGGTTTTGAGCTGCTTCAATCGGGCCACTGCCGGCAGATTGAGGGCGGCGATGGTGCGCTTATCGACAATCCCAGTGGGCGCTAGCCCGTTGGAGGCCTGATAGCGCCGCACCGCCTTCATCACAGCGTAGTCAAAGCTTTCCGGATTGCTGCCCGGTTCCTGCAGATCTCCGGTCGCGACCAAATGCTGCTTGAGCAGGGCGACGGCGGGCCCGGTCGTGCCCTCTTGCATTTGCAAATCGGGCAGGGCGGTCCAGCCTCCGCGCGCGACGATGTGGGTGTAGCGAATGATGGCCGCCTTGATGGGGAAGAGATTATTGGGGCTGAGCGTCGGGTAGCCCTTGGGAGGGGTTGCCTCCCATTCCTTGATGAACTCGCGATCGCTCGGATCCTCGAGGCTCGAGGCCCCGCCGGAGCCGCGCCACTTGAGCCAGGGGCCGTCGCCCTCGGCCCGGGCCGCGGCGCACGCCAGGCCCAGCACCCCAAGGCTAATCAGCAGTCCGCCGCCGATCCTGAAACTCGCCTGCTTCTGCCCCATCCCGTGACCCACCATGCCGGGCGACGATCCCGCCCACGCTCTGCGGCGCTCGAGCCTTGACCGGCAACTCCTGCAGCGGGTTCCCAGCCCCGCAACCTGCGGCATTCGCATTGAGCTGAGAAGCGCAAAACCGCCGAAGGCGGCGGGATTGGGCGAATTGGTGCGGGGCGGTCACAAACCGGCCGACGGCGACCCGCGAAGGGCGGCGGCTTGTCCTGCGGCGCCCGTTCCAGTACAAGGCGGCACCTTTTTTTGCTGGGACCGGCCGCCGCGGCGGCGCCGCGAGGTGTGTGATGAAGAAGCAGGACGATTTTCACCCGGACTATCATCGTATCAAGGTGACGATGACGGACGGCACCGAGTTTGAGACCTACTCCACCTATGGCAAGGAGGGCGACACGCTGACCCTCGACATCGACCCCAAGACCCATCCGGCCTGGACCGGCGGCGATCGCCACCTGGTCGATCGTGGTGGACGCCTCTCGCGCTTCAAAAAGAAATTCGAGGGCATGTTCTAATCGCGGCCGCAAGCCTCTGGACACGGGGTCTTATCCGGACGCCGATCTTGGCTGCCGGATAAGCGCGAGGGCCGGGGTTCAGCCCCGTTCGTCCTTGCCCAGGTACTCCCACCACAGCTCAGGCTGCAGCTCGTCTTCCTCCCATACCCCGATCAGGATACCGCGTCGCTCCGATTTGCCGTAGGCGGCCAGGATCTCGCCCTCGGAGCGCGTGGTGCGCTGCGCGGAGCGCAATCCCCAGCCCGCAAGCGCGTCGGCCAGTCGGCGCCGCTCGCCCTCATAGGCGGGTTCAGCGCCAAGATCACGCAATTCGTCGGGATCGGTCTCAAGATCGTAGAGCATCGGCCGGAAGCCCGGCGCATGGATGTATTTCCAGCGCCGATCGAGGATCATGAACAGGCAGGCAGCGCGGGGAGCGACGCCTAAGGACTGGGCCACCGGGAGGAAGGCATAATTGTACTCGCTGATGGCGAACTCGCGCCACGCGGAGGCTTGCTGTCCATGCAGCCAGGGCAGGAGCGAGCGGCCCTCCAGCCGGTGGGCGTGCTGGCGCCAATCCCCGGCGAGGGCATCGAGGAAGGTTGGCACGAGGTCGATCGCCTCCACCAGCGCCTCGCAGCGCGTGCCCCGCGCCGGGTCCGCCGCCGGCGATGGATCATAGACGACCAGCGGCACCTTGACGGAGGGCTCATGAAAGAGGTCCTTCTCGCCCAACCAATGGTCGCCCAGGTAATCGCCGTGGTCGGAGGTAAAGACGATCATGGTGTTCTCGAATAGGCCACGCTCCTGCATGAAGCGGAACAAAATCCCGAGCTGGTCGTCGATCTGCTTGATCAGGCCCATGTAGACGGGAATGACGGTGGCGCGCACATCATCGCGCGCGAAGGTCCTAGAGACCTTGAGAGCCATGAATTCGCGATAGATCGGGTGCGGGTCGACGCGCTCGGCCGGTGCGCGAACGGCGGGCAGGACGTCGCGGGCTGTGTACATGGCGTGGTAAGGGGCGGCGGCGATATAGGGCCAGTGCGGCTTGATATAGCTGAGGTGCAGGCACCAGGGCGCCTCTGCCTCGCGCATGAAGTCGATGGCGCGCCGGGTCATGTAGGGGGTCTCGGCATCGCGCTCGGCCACGCGCGCCGGCTTACCGGCGTTGCGCATGGCCCAGCCGGAGGCCAGCTGATTGCCCTCACCGGCGGCGGCATTGGCCCAGTCATGCCAGGGATTGGCGCCGGCGTAGCCCATGTCGTTGAGATAGCGGTTGTAGCGCGGCTGCCGCGGATCATAGCGCCCGTCGGGGCCGACGGCGTGCAGGCCATCGTCGCGTTCGTAGGGATCAAAGCCGCACTCTTGAACCCGCACACCAATAATGGAATCGGGGTCGATGCCCAGGCGCTGCATGCCCTCGACGTCGGCGCGCATATGCGTCTTGCCGACCAGCGCCGTGCGCACGCCGAGGGGGCGCAAGTAATCGCCCAGCGTCATCTCGCCAAGCTTGAGCGGGACGCCGTTCCACACGGCGCCGTGCGAGTGTACGTACCTGCCGGTGTAGAAGCTCATGCGCGAGGCGCCGCAGACCGGCGACTGCACGTAGGCGCGCGTGAAGTGCACCCCGCGCGCGGCCAAAGCGTCAATGTTGGGTGTGCTGAGCGCGGGATGCCCGGCGCAGGACAGGTAGTCCCAGCGCAGTTGATCGCACATAATAAAAAGAACGTTCTGTGTGCGCTGGGCCAAAGTAGCCAACCTATGGCCTATAGCGGCCGGTCTCGACGTCGCCGCGATCGACGCGGCGCGAGAATTCGGTGGCGCCGCCGGAAGCCAGGATGCGCGCCTGCTCCACCCAGTTTTCCCGTTCGATCCTGCCCTTGAAATCGAGCATGCGGCTGACGCGCTCGATATCTTGCGCCGTCCAATTGGCGATCTGCTCATAAGTGGCAATCTGCATGGCGTTCAAACGCTTCTCGATCAAGACACCGATACCCCGAATCCGCTTCAGATCCTGTGGCGGGCTCGAGCGCACCACCCGGTTGTGGGAGCCCACCCGGTAGGCCGCTTCCGGGCCCGGCTCGGGGTTTTGGTAGGCCTGCGAGCGCACCGAGCGCAAGGCGCCAAGCAGGACTGGCCTTGCCGGCGGCTCGCTCGCGGGCTCGGGCGTGCCCGCCTCGATCGCCTTGCCTGCGGGCTCGATCGTCATCGCTGCGGCAACGGCAGGCTGAGCCGGCAAGGCCACAGCCGCAGGCGATCCGCGGTCAAAGGCGCGCGAGAACGCGGTAGCGCCGCCCTTCATCAAAATTTGCGCCTGCTCGATCCAGTTCTCGCGGCCGATGCGTCCTGCGCCTGCAAAGTCGCGCTCGATGCGTTCGACGTCCGCGGCCGACCAGCGCGCCACCTCTTCGTAGCGCCGAACACCGGCAGCCCCGAGCTGCCGGGCCAGCGCGGCATCGATGCCGCGGATGCGCTCTAAATTGTCGGCCTCGGCGAAGGGCCGTGGCCGCACGGGCCGCGCCGGCTCGACCGACCCTGGCGGTGGTTTGCCGGTGGCGGGCGCGGCATGGGCGCGCAAGGGCGCAGCGGGCGCTGCCACGGCCGGCCCGGGCGCGGTCGCCGCGGCCAGCGGCGCTGCCACGCGCGCGAAGGCGGCGCGGCGAGAGACCTCCGGCGGTGCCGGGCCTTCGCTAGCCGTGGCTATGCGCCGGGTCGTGTCCGGCGGCGCTGGAGCCGGGTGGGGGCCGGCAACGGCAGCCCCGGCTGAGAGCGGCGGCCCATCCCTCGCCGCGGCGGGGCGGGGCGGGGCTGGCGGTGGGGTGGCAACGGCCGGCGGGCGGAGCTGGCGGCGATCACCCTGATCGGCCGACGGGGCGGCGCGGGCCATCTCACCGCGAGCCCGGCGCTGCGCATAGTGCGTCTGCGCGCCTGTCGCCAACACCTGGGCCTGCTCGATCCAATTTTCTCGGCTGATGCGCTGACGTCGGATCGTGAGCGCCTGCGCAATCCGCTCGAGGTCGGCGCGCCGCCAGCGGCTGATTTGCTCATAGCGCTCGATACCCAGCCGATTGAGGGCGGCCTCGGTGTCAGCATCGATCGCCGCAATGCATTTCAGGTCCTGGCGCGGGCCGGGCTCAATGGCGGCGGCAGGGGCCGGACGAGGGGTGGGCGCAGATTGCGGTGGCGGCGCGACGGCCGTGGCTGCCACGGGCACGAAGCGTTGCAGCCCAACCACGTCGGCGTCGGCTTGCGGCAGCGGCTCGACCGGGCGGGCCGCATCGAGGTGCGCACGCACGGCGCTTGGGAACAAGAGGCGCCGCAGGCCACAAGCCAGCGCGGCGCCCAGACAATAAGCTGCGCTCATGAGCAGGAGCGTCTGCAGACCCAACGCCAACATCACTCAGTCCTCAGACGAGCCTCTTATGCCTCAGGCCGCCGCGCCTGCTGTTTTTGCGGCGCACAGGAGAGCCACCCCACCACAAAACCGAGCGCAAAGGCCGCCAGCAGCCACCAGACAAGTTTGAGGGCGAGATAGTCCATGCTGAACCTCGAGGCGGACAGGCCCACACTACTGCTGGTGCACCACGAACTCGATGCGCCGGTTGCGCGCCATATTCGCGCTACTGTCGTTGGGCGCAACCGGTCGCGTCGCGCCATAAGCCACGGCGTTGAGGCGCTCCTCCGCAACGCCGGCTTTGATCAGATACGCCAGCACGGAACGAGCACGTTCCATGGAAAGCCGCTGGTTCCTCTCGCCAGCGCCCTCGGCGCTCGCGTGCCCTGCAATTTCGATGCGCAGCTCTGGACAGCTCTTGGCGCTGGCAGCGATACCGTCGAGCAGCGCAACGCCGGTCGCATCGAGCTCGGCGCTGCCGGCGCGAAAAAAGATTGGGCCACTGCCGGCCGCGGTGCGCATTCCATCTTGGCAGGCGCTGGCGCGCGCGGCGGCCGTGACGTCAACGGGCGAGACGATATCGGCGGCTGGCCCGGGGACCGGGACTGCGTTTGGCCCGGCGGCGCGCGACGGGGCGGGCAGCGATTGCGTGGCAATGGGTGCCGCCGCCGCAGCGTGGCGGGAGCCCGGCGTGGCAGACCTCGACGCGGCACTATCGCTGGCGGGCACGGCAGCGGCGGCGGGCACGGCACTCGCCGACGGCGCTGCTGGGGCCGGCTCCGCACCGCTTTGGGGCGCACTCAGCTCCACGGCTAGCGGCGGCGGCAGCGGCAGGGGCGGCAGGGCGATATCGGCAACGGCGGGCGCTGGCTCGCCTGGGACCGGCGGCGGCGCCAGCAGCTCGGCGGGTAAAGGGGGCGCCGCCGGCGGCGGCGGCAGGATCAGCGGTGCGGGGGACTTCAGGTGATCGGCAAGCCGGAACGGCTCGGGCAGCTCGGCGCGCAAGGCCGTGCGAAGCGCCTGCAACCCCGCCTCGTCGGCGGCCAAACCCGAGATGGTCAAGGTGGCGTCCTTCAACTCGGCGCTGCCGTTCTTGAGGCTGAGCAGCACCTTGAGCCCGGCAAGCGCGGCGCCGCCCCAGCCCTGCGGGGCGCCGCTGGCGGGCTGCATACGGTTGTCGATCCCCACACCGGGGGCCGTGCCGCGGACGAGGCTGAGCACCTGGGAGGCGGAGGTTTCATCGGGTGCGTAGCCCGACAGCGTGATCTGGTCGCCCTCGAGGCGGGCCATCCAGATATGCGGGCTCACGCTCGGGGGAGCCACGAGATTGTTGGCGAGCCTGATCTGCTTGGGCAAGCCGCCGGCAAGCGCCGTCTTGACCGCGCGGTATTCGCTCAAATCCTCGGCCTCGCCCGTCACGGTCATGCTGAGACCGTCGAGGCGCACATCACCACGCCGCAAGGACGTCAGCTGCCTGAGGGCGAAACTGACACCGGCGAGCCAAGTGTCCATGGGCGGCACGCCGCGCGCAAGTCGCGTACGATCGACGATCTCAAAGCCGGGGAAGTTGGCCCTTGCCACGCCGATGATGACCTGCCGCGTGCCCAGGCTTGGCGCGTAGCCGGTAAGACGAATACGCTGGCCACGCCGGCTTGCGGCCCAGACGTAGTTTTCCGCGCGCTCCAAGAGATCGACCCGATTGTCGACCAGGCGCACGCCCCAGGTGCCGCGCAGCATCTCCGACGCCTTACCGGGCTCCTCCTCGTCGGGGGCGCGACCCGACAGCACAATATCCCGGCCCTCGACTGCCGCCACGGCCCAGGTATATCCCTTTTTCGTCAAGGCCGTCCCGGCGCGCTCGGCGAGATCTTGTTCGATGCGACCGCGCTCGACCTGGACCGCGAGCCAGCACAGGATGACAAGGGGAATGACGCCCCAAAACCATCGCTGGCAGTTGCATTTCATGCCGTCTTGGCCCCCCGGGATGCCGGCCCCTGCCGACCCATCGCTCTCGCCAGGCCGCTCAGGCGCCGGCGCTAAGGTTGGGGCATCACAAACCTGGATTGATACAAAATGCGTGCCCCTCGATGTCTATCGGGCGGCACTATAGACAACCGGCCCCGGCATTCCAAGCCACCCCGAGGGCGCCGGCGCGCGCCAGCGTGCCGGTTTGAGGGGACGGCCGGCTGGGCTAGAACTTGCCAAGCAGCCAGAGGAGACCGCCTGTGAGCGAACCGACCGTGCTGAGCGCCCTAGAGGCTGGCGTCTTGCGCCTGACACTTAATCGTCCCGCCAAGCTCAACGCCTGCACGCGCGCCATGCTCGCCGAGTTGCGCAGCGCACTTGAGGCCGCTGCCGACGACAAGCGGTGTCGCGTCGTCGTACTAACCGGCGCCGGCCGTGCTTTTTGCGCGGGACAGGATCTGTTCGATGTCGATGTGCCCGGGCAGGTCCCCGACGCGGCCGAGCTGCTGGCAAGCGCCTATAATCCGATCGTCAAGCTGATCGGCAGCATGCCGAAGCCGGTGCTCGCCGCGGTCAACGGCATTGCCGCCGGCGCCGGCGCCAATATCGCGTTGGCCTGTGACCTCGTCTACGCGGGCCGCAGCGCCAGTTTCCTGCAGGCCTTTGCCCGCATTGGCCTGATCCCGGACGCCGGCGGCACCTGGCAGCTGCCGCGTTTGGTCGGCGCGGCGCGCGCGCGGGGGCTTTGCCTGTTTGCCGAACCGCTCCCCGCCGAGAAGGCCGAAGCCTGGGGCTTGATTTGGAAGATGGTGGAGGACGACAAGCTGGCGGCCGAAGTCGAAGCCGCCGCGCAGCGGCTCGCCAGCGCCGCAACCTATGCCCTGGGCCTCACCAAGCGTGCGCTCGCCGCCTCTAGCACCAACACGCTTGCCGCGCAGCTCGATCTGGAGCGCGCTCTACAAGAACGCGCGGGCGCATCCCCCGATGGCCATGAGGGCATAGCTGCCTTCCTGGAGAAGCGGGCGCCCAGGTTCAGTGGGGAAAGCGCATGAGCGAGGATGGGGCTGAAATCGCGCGCCTGAGCGCCGAGGCGCTTTGGGCCGATGACAAGGCCAGCCAAAGTCTGGGCATGGAAGTGCTTGAGGTGGGGCCGGGCCGCGCCAAGCTCGCCATGCGGCTGACCGAGCGCATGGTCAATGGTCACGGCTTCGGACACGGCGGCTTCATCTTCATCCTGGCGGACAGTGCCTTGGCATTCGCCTGCAATGCCTATGGTTACAGGGCGGTTGCGCAGCAGTGCAGCATCACCTTCCTGTCGCCGGCCCGGCTTGGCATGCGCCTGGTGGCCGAGGCGACGGAGCGCCATCGCGGGGATCGGCGCGGCATTTATGATGTCAGCGTGCGGGACGAGGCAGGTGGCGTGATCGCCGAGTTCAGGGGGCACTCGCGCACGCTGCCGAACAGACTGTTCGCGCCCGCCACCTAGCTGGAACCGTGCCGTATGCTGGCTGGAGACGTCACGACCGTTGTTGCCGCGCTGTTCACCGGAGCTGCGGTCTATATCAATGTTGCCGAACAGCCCGCACGCCTGCGATTGGACGCGGCTGCGATGCTGGCGCACTGGCAGGCAAGCTATCGCCGGGCCCAGCGCATGCAAGCAAGTTTGGCCCTGATTGGCGGCGTGCTCGGCGTGCTCGCCGCTTATGTGCGCGGCGATGCGCGTTGGCTGCTGGCGGGAGCCCTGCTCATCGCCAACTGGCCCTACACGCTGATTTGCATAAGACCCGTCAATGACGCCCTGCAGCGGCTGGCGAGCGCCGAAGCGGAGCCAAGCGCGCGCAGGCTCGTTGCGCGCTGGGGCCGGCTGCATGCCGGCCGCAGCGGTTTGGGTGTGGCCGCGGTGCTGGTGTGCCTGTGGGCTGCACAAGGCCGATAGGCCAATAGACCGCGGCTGCGGGCACGGCCCCACGGCCGTGGCGGCCCGGCGAAGCAGGAGGAAGTTGGTGCTCGACCTCACCCCCCGCAAAGGGGACCTCGATCCGATCGAGACGGCCTCGCGCGATGAGATCGCCGGCCTGCAGCTGGCCCGCCTCAGCCAAACGCTGCGCCATGTCTATGCCAACGTCCCCCACTATCGGCAGGCCTTTGACGCCCGCGGCGTGGGCCCGCAAGACCTAAAGTCGCTCGCCGATCTTGCCAAGTTTCCGTTCACGACCAAGGCGGAGCTGCGTGGCAACTATCCCTTTGGTCTGTTTGCGGTGCCGCGCGAGCGGATCTTGCGGATCCACGCCTCCTCGGGCACGACCGGCAAAGCGACCGTGGTTGGCTACACCAAAGGCGACATCGAGACCTGGGCCAGCCTGGTCGCCCGCTCCATCCGCGCGGCCGGTGGTCGGCCCGGGATGCGGCTGCACAATGCCTACGGTTATGGCCTCTTCACCGGCGGTTTGGGCCTGCACTACGGGGCGGAAAGACTGGGGGTGACCGTGGTGCCGGTCTCGGGCGGTATGACGGAGCGTCAGGTCCAGCTCATTGCCGACTTTCAGCCCGACATCATCACCGTCACACCGTCCTACATGCTGGCCATTCTCGATGAATTCCGGCGCCAGGGCGTGGATCCGCGCACGACCTCCCTCAAGGTCGGGATCTTCGGGGCCGAGCCATGGACCAACAGCATGCGCCAGGAGATCGAACAGGCCTGCGACATGCACGCCGTTGACATCTATGGGCTGTCGGAAGTCATGGGACCGGGTGTCGCCAACGAGTGCGTGGAAAGCAAGGATGGTCTGCACATCTGGGAAGACCACTTCTATCCCGAGATCATCGATCCGGTCACGGGCGAGGTCCTGCCCGATGGTGAAGAGGGCGAACTCGTTTTCACCACGCTGAGCAAAGAGGCCATGCCCGTCATTCGCTATCGCACGCGGGATCTGACGCGGCTCCTGCCTGGGACGGCGCGCAGCATGCGTCGCATGCAACGGGTGACGGGACGCTCCGATGACATGCTGATCGTGCGCGGGGTCAACGTTTTTCCCACCCAGATCGAGGAGCAGATCCTCAAGCTCGCCGGCCTGGCGCCGCACTACCAAATCCTGCTTACGCGGGCGCGACGCCTGGATGAGATGGAGATCCTGGTCGAGGCACTGGCGGGGGTGGACGCTGACGCTCGTCAACGGCTTGCCGCCGAGCTCGAAGGGCGCATCAAAGGCCTCATCGGCGTCACTGCCCGTGTCAGCATTCTCGCGCCGGGTGGCGTTGAACGGAGCCAGGGCAAGGCACGCCGCGTGATCGACACGCGGCCCAAGAGCTAGAGCCATGCCCGCACCTGGTCAGGCTCCCGAGGCTGCCGGCGGATACGCGGTGGTCGTGGCCTTCGCGGGCACGATGGGCTTGAGCGCGCTGCTCCTGTTTTCCGTGCAGCCGATGGTCGCCAAAATGCTGCTGCCCGTGCTGGGCGGCGCGCCGGCGACCTGGGCCGTCTCGCTATGTTTCTTCCAGGCCCTGCTGCTCGCAGGCTACGCCTATGCGCACCTGTTGGGCACCCGGCTCGGCCCGCGCGCAGCCTTGGCCGTGCATGCCGGTGTGCTGCTGGCCGCTTTCGCCAGCTTGCCAATCGCCTTGCCGGCAGCGCTCGGAGCACCGGCGGGGAGCCCTTATCTCTGGCTGCTGGCGACACTCGCGTTCCTCGTCGGCTTGCCGTTTTTCGCGCTGTCGGCCAGCGCACCGCTGCTGCAGCTGTGGTTTGGGCGGATCGGACATCGGCACAGCCAGGATCCCTACTTTCTCTACGCCGCAAGCAACGCGGGCAGCCTGATCGCGCTGCTGGCCTATCCGGTGCTGATGGAACCCCTGCTGCCGCTGTCGGCACAAAGTCGCGCCTGGGACTGGGGCTTCCTGAGCCTGGCGGTCGCCATTTGCGGCTGTGGGCTTAGCCTGCTGGCGCAGGCAGGCAATGCTCCTCTTCGGCCCGAGCGCGATTGCACCTCGGCGGCTCCGAGGCCGCCGACCTGGGGCGAGCGGGCCAGCTGGATCTTTCTGGCATTCGTGCCGTCGGGCCTGCTCGTTGCATACACCAGCTACTTGACGACCGATCTCGCGTCCGCGCCGCTGCTGTGGGTCTTGCCGCTCGCGCTCTATCTCGCAACCTTCATCGCCGTATTCCGCACGCGCGCCCTCGTTAGCCTCGGCGTGCTCCTTGCCCTACAGCCGCTGGCGGTCGCCGGTGCGTTGGCCGCCTACGAGTGGAAGGGTGACTACAGCTGGATCGTCTCTGCCCTCGGCGGCATGCTGGCGTTTGTCCTCACCAGTCTCATCTGTCATGCCCAGCTTTATAAATACCGGCCCGGAGCGGAACGTCTGACGGACTATTATCTCTGCATCTCCGTGGGCGGGGTGCTGGGCGGCCTGTTCGCCGCTTTGATCGCGCCGCTCACCTTCACAACGACGCTCGAATACCCCCTGCTGTTGGGCTTCGGCATGCTGGCCCGGCCGCAACTGTGGCAAACGCTTGCGAGCCGGCGCGGCTGCGTTCGTTTTGGCCTCCTGCTTGGCGGGGCCGTCGCCGCCATCGTGCTTTTCGCGGTTCTGCTTGCCAATGAACTCCTGCTCAAGGCGCACGCCGAACTGCGCCTGGCGGTCGTCTGCTGCCTCGGGCTCGCGCTCATTGCGGCCGCGCGCTGGCCGCAGCTGGCAACGGCGGCGGCGGCAGCAATGATCGCCGCCTCTGCTGTCCTGCCCTCGGCGTCGGCCCCTGTTTATGCCGTGCGCAGTTTTTTCGGCACGCATCGCGTGGTCGACTCGGCCGGGGGCGGCTACCGCCTGCTGCTGCATGGCACGACGGTGCACGGCATCCAACAGAACCGTTCCGGCACGGGGCTCCTCTCGCGCCCGACGCCGCTCGCCTACTATCATCCGAGCGGCCCCCTGGCGCACGCACTGCAGTTGGCGCGCGGTGCCAAACCCGAAGGCGCGCTCCGCGTCGGCGTCGTCGGCTTGGGAAGCGGCGCCATGGCCTGCCATGCGCGGGAAGGCGAGCACTGGCGTTTTTTTGAGATCGATCCTGCGGTGGTACACATTGCCACCACGCCCTCCCTCTTTCGCTATCTCGCCAGGTGTATGCCCGAACCCGACATCGTCCTCGGCGATGCGCGCCTGACGCTCGCCAAGGAGAGCGATGGCAGCTTCGACTATCTGATGGTTGATGCCTTCTCCTCAGATGCCATCCCGATCCATCTATTGACCGTGGAAGCCCTCCGGCTTTATGTCAGCAAGCTGTCCGCGCGCGGCATCCTGGCGCTGCACGTCTCCAACCAGAATCTCGACCTGCCCCCGGTGCTCGAAGCCAATCTTGCCGCGCTCGGCGCTGTCAGCGGCGTCTATGCCGAGGGCGAACGCGGCTCCGGCGCACTTGCTTCGCAGGTGATCCTGATGGCCCGCAACGCCGATGAGCTGCAGCAGGCCTTGGCCTGGCACCGAGCTCGGCCCCTCGACGGCGCCGGCGTGCGAGCCTGGAGCGATGACTACTCCGACGTTCTCTCCGCCGTGTGGCGCCGCTACAAGGCCAAACTGGAGACCAGTTTTAGGCGCGAATAGGCGGCCTCAGCCAGGCGCTCAGGCGCCGCCACAAACCTCGATGCTCGGGGATCGTGCAGCCCCCTTACTTCACGGGGGCGGCGTCGGGGCGCGCGCCAAACTTGTAGGTCACGCGGGCCAGGATCGATTGCAAGTCGACACCACCGTTGTCGGTCACGACGTTGGTGGGGGCAAGCACGCGATCATCGACGTTCAAACGAACATAGTTGTACTCGATGCCCAAGATGATGTTGTCGCGTATGGCATACTCGAAGCCGATGCCGGCGGTCCAACCATGTTCACGATCGCTCGAGGAGCCCGCCGTCGTCGTGCCGACCAGACGGAAGGCGAGATCGACGTCGGCCGAGGCGTAACCAGCCTTGGCGTAGGCGAGCATGTTGTCCTGCGCGTACCCCAAGCGCCCGGTCACGAGCAGAAGATTGCTCACGTCGCTGGAGCGCGTCACCGGCACGCCGAGAAAGCTGGTGCGAGACGTGATGTCCGCATCGAGGCCGGTGTAGGAAACTTCAATGCCGGCAACGATGTTGGCCCATTGCTTTTGCGCACCGACGTGCACACCGCCGGCAAAACCGGAAGCGCTATGCTCGAGCAGCCCCGGGCCGATGATGCTCCACTCGGCGGAGTTAAACGCAACCCCGGCATGAGCACCCAGGTAGAACCCGGTCCAGTCGTAGCCAAAGTAGGCAACCTCGCAGCAGATCGGAGGCTTAGGCGTATAGACAACCGGTTCCGGCCGGCCATCGGCGCGCGCGCCCAAGCCGCCGCTGGCACAGATGGCAGCCCCCAAGGCCAGCAGCCGCAGTTTCCTCATAGCGGTCCCCAGTGCGCGAATCATGCTTTGAGCACAAAGGTCCCATGCCACGATCCTATGACAAGGAATTTGACGCGTTGTCCCAAGCTTTTGTGGCAGCGGGTGGCGCTCAAACAACGCTGAAAGCCTCAGGCCGCCCGTGCCGGCCTCAGCCCCCCGTCGCGGCGTCGTCGTTGCTTTCGCGCCAGGCGATCAGGCGACGGATGCCCTCCCGCATGTCCACCTCGGGGCGCCAGCCAAGCAGGGCTTCGGCCAGTCCATGCTCCAGCGACCACGCCCCACCCGACGTCAACCGCACCATCCCCGGCTCTGCAGTGACGTGTTCCGGTTCCAAGTCTTTGCCCGCCAACTCGGTAACGAGACGCACAATCTCGAGCGTGGTCGTGGTCTTCGGGCCCGATATGTTGACGGCCACGTCGGTGGCGTCCGACGCAAAGGCCGCTGCATTGGCGCGCGCCACATCGCTGACATGCACAAAGTGCTTGACCTCGGAACCGTCCCCCAGCACGCGCGGGCGCTCGCCGCGGCGCACGCGGTCGTGCGTCTCGATGATGTAGAGCGCGTTGGCGGCACGGTAATGCTGACGCTCCCCATAGACGGTTGCATAGCGCACCACGACGTAGTTCAGGCCGCGCTTGCGGTGGGCGTCGCGGCAGAGCTGCTCACCGATAATCTTGCTCGCACCATAGAGAATGGCACCTGGCGGGGCGCCGCTGGAGTGAAAGGGGGTCGTCTCGATCAGCTTGCCGACGATACCGGGCCCATAACCGTAGGCGGCACTCGAGGAGGCCAGCACGAGCTTCTTGACGCCGGTGACACAACAGGCCTCGATCACGTTTTGCGTACCCCGGATGTTGACGTCGAGGCCCGTCCAAGGGTCGCGATCCATGCTGAGGGACATCAGCGCGGCCAAGTGGAGAACGCCGTCGACATGGCGCATGGCCGCGAGCAATTGCGGCAAACGCAGCACGTCTCCCGCCACGATCTTGAGCCGCGGATTGCCCTCCAGGTGTCGAGCGCGGCCAACGATCCCTGCGATAGGTTGTCGAAGACAACGACCTCGGCGGCGCCAGCGTCCAGAAAACGCTGCGCGCTTGCCGAGCCAACCAGGCTTGCGCCTCCCACCAGGAGAAATCGGCCGCCCTCGATTGCCAGGGACGTCGCCGCAGGCGCGCGTGCAACGCAAGCGGACATGGGCCACTCCTGGGCGATGCGGAAACTTCGCGGCCTGCGGGCCAGCGCTCGCCGAGCCGGTGCAGGCCAAAACCATGAACCCGTCGGCCGCCCGCCGCAAGCGGCCCACGCACCGCCACCCCTGCCAGCTGGCGCGGCCCTGACGGCGTGCTATGAACGGCGGGACCCGAGCCCCCTTGGAGAAAACCGATGGACGCCACCGCGCTTAAAGCCTTGCAGGCCCCGCTCAAGGACAGATACCGCGAGGCGCCTGAGACGGCAGTGATCACGCTGAAGGCCGAAGGCCGCCTCGGCGAAGGCGTGACCTGTTCGGTACAAACGGGCAAGGCCCTCGTGGAGGCCGGGTTGCACCCGGCGACAGGGGGCACGGGCATGCATGCCTGCTCCGGCGATATGCTGCTCGAGGCCCTCGTTGCCTGCGCCGGTGTCACGCTCAACGCGGTGGCCACGGCGCTGCAGCTCAATGTGCGCGACGCCCGCATTCGGGCGGAGGGCGATCTCGATTTTCGCGGCACGCTGGGCGTTGCCAAAGAGGCGCCGGTCGGCTTTCGCGACATTCGCCTAAGCTTCGAAATCGACGGCGACCTCAGCGAGGAGCAGAAAGCGACGCTGATGAAGCTGACCGAGCGCTATTGCGTCGTCTATCAGACGCTGCGGCAACCGCCGCCAATTGCCCTCGACAGCCGTATCGCCTCTTGAGGCAGAGAGGCGGCCACTCAAGGTCCGACCCGCCGCGACACGCCGCCGCGCTGGTGGTTGCTTTGGCGGCCGACCATGTTAGAGGGCCCGCCACGGCGACAAGGATGAAAGGTTTGTTCATGGTCCTTCGGAGGCTTTTCGCGTCGAGCCTGAGCGTCGGCCTGCTGGCCGGCATCGCCGTTTTCGCGCCCGGCGGCGGTCACGCCCAAGCGCCCCCGGCAAATCCCTCGCCGCCGACGGCCGAGGCGCCCGCGGCAGCACCGCAAGCCGATAGCCGCGTGACCACGCCCTATGCCGACGTCACCGTTGAAGCAGACCGGGGCAAGGTACGCGTCGAGGGGCCCTACGGCAGCGTCAGGGTCGACCCCGACGCCGGCCAGGTCAAGGTGCGGGTCCCCTACGTCAACCTCGACGTGCGCTGGTGACACCTAGCCTCAGAACGAACTCCCCGGCTCGGCAAGAAAATCGCGTTCCTGTGCCGTCGAGATCCGGCCTAGGACGGCGTTGCGATGGGGGAAGCGGCCGAAGCGATCGATGATCGCCTTGTGCGCCTCGGCCCATCTGAGGAGCTCGGGATCGGCGAGCCGTGCCACCAAAGCGACGCCGCGCGCCTGTGCGGCGCCGTCTTCGGCGTGTTCGAACGGCAGATAGAAGAACAGCCGAGCGCGCTCGGCCACCTCGCGATCGAAGCCCTTGGCAATCGCCGCTTCGGCAAGGGCTAGCGCCGCCGCGTCGCTGGCAAACGCGCGCGGGCTGCCACGGAACATGTTCCGCGGAAATTGATCGAGCACGATGACGGCGGCGAGTGCCGTCTGGGCATCGCCCAAACAGGCATCGGGCGCAAGGGCGGCAACGTGCTCGTGCGTGTGCGCAAAGCGCTGGCGCAGGAGCGCGTCGAAGGCCTCGTCCTTGCGAAACCATTGTTCGGGCGCAGTCGCCTCGAACCAAAAGCGCCAGACCTCCTCGGCCCAGGTGCTACCTGGCATGACGCGCTCCGTTTGTCGCAGGATCGACGTATGCCCGAGCGCGGCGAGACCTCGAGCCCGACCGCTCTATTTGCTGGGAGCAGCCGGCGACGCGGCGGGTTTGGCCATGACTGCCGGCGCCGCCTCGTCGATTGTGCGCACCACACTCGAGGTCGGTCGATCCGGACCCACGGCGGCGCCCTTCACTTCGCCCTTCACCGCCTCGTCCCAACGCGCCAGCGTCCTCACCGCAGTTTTGGCCTTGGCGTGCACGACCTTGTAGCCTTTCGCCTTGAGCTGCTCCAGCAGCTCCGGCATGGCCTTGGCGGTCGCGCCCTGAAAATCATGCATCAGAATGATGCCTTTGCCCTTCTTATCGAGCTTGGCGAGCACCGATTTGATGACGTCTTCGGGCTTGCGCATCTTGAAATCGAAGCTATCGAGGTCGTGCGAGAAGATGGCAACGTTGCGGGTGCCGAGATAGGCGAGCTGGTCCTTCGGGTCTTTCAAGAAGGGAAAACGGAAGAACGGGGCGGGGGGCGTGCCCAGCGCCAAGCTCACTGCACTCAGGCCTTTTTCGATTTCTTCGGTCGCCTTCTCACCCTTCACCTTCTCAAGGTTGGCGTGCGACCAGGTGTGCGAGCCGATCGTGTGCCCCGCCGCGGCCACTTCCTTCAAGATCTCCGGATGCCACAGCGCATGCTTGCCGATCGGAAAGAAGATCGCCTTGGTGCAGTGGTGCGCCAGGGCGGCCAACACCGCGCGGGTGTGCTCCGGCCATGGCCCATCGTCGAAGGTAAGCACCACTTCCTTGAGCAGCAGGAAGTCGTGCATTTTGTATTGCTCGGTGCCGAAGCCAGGACCGCCGGTGGTGTCGATTTCCACCGTGCGCGCGACGCCGAGCGCGTTGGCGTTTTGGCAAGGCTCCGCCGCCTGAGTTGCGGCCGGGAGCACACCGATTGCGGACATGATGATTGCGGCCGCAATCTTTCTTGCTGAGAGCATGACAATCCCCCGGGGAATTGGGTTTCGGGTTAGCTGCGTTTGGTTAACCTCAGATCATCTTTGGTATACGCGCAAGTCCCGGCGTTCGCACCGCAATATTTGCACCCGCAGCGCTCGATAGGCTCTTGCCATCCGCCGCTGGACTTTGCACGCTGTTGCCGCGCGGACATAATTCGACCATCTGGCGGTGTTGTGATTGCGCGCTAGCTGTTTATTCGTGGCATCACCCGGGGGCTTTCATGTTTACGCGCAGCTCGGCAGCCGAGCCCAAACCACTCGAGCCGATGAACACCATGCCTAACCTCAACGTGCAGCGGCGCCCGTCCACGGCGGACCCCTCGACCAAGTCCGTGATCAGCAACGATCTGAAAATCATTGGTCAGGGCCTCAAGATTATCAGCCAGGGTACTTTGCAGGTGGACGGTGAGGTGGAAGGCGACGTGCGCGGCACCGAAGTGATCATCGGCGAGAAAGGCAAGGTCACCGGCACGGTTGCCGCCGAACGCGTCATCGTGCGCGGCACGATCTGCGGCGTCATTCGCGGCATGACGGTGACGCTGGAAAACTCCTCGCGCGTGGAGGGCGACATCCACCATATGTCGCTCGCCATCGAGCAGGGCGCCGAATTCGACGGCCGCTGCAAGCGTCCCGCCGATGCCTCCGAGTTGAACCTCGAGCTTGACGGCTCAGCTGTCGCCGCCGCGCCGCAGCCGCGCCCGGTGGTCCACCGCGCTGGCCAGCAGGTACGGCCGGGATAAAGGGAGGGGCGCGGGGCCGGCGCGCGGCCCCGCTTACCCCCTTCCAAACTGCGGCGTGCGTGCTACAGTTGGCAAGAATCGCAACCATCGGAAAGGAGGTGATCCAATGTCGAGTGGGATCTTGAAATCGGCGAGTGCGCTGAGGCTCGATCACGCCTGCGTTGGAGCAACCTCCCGCAGAGCCTAAGTTGATCGTTTGCGGCGGGGGCGGCACGGCTGCCCCAGCCCGCCACTTGCCATCGATCTCACGGGGGCCGCGCCAGGCGCGGCCCCTTTTTTCGTCTCCGTGGCTCGCCCCAGCAGGGCCGCGCCGGCGCGCACCGTGCCGCTAGCCTATCGCCTCACAAGGGGAGATAATCCCGCCGGGGTCGACTGGGGAGCGACGGAGGGGTCTCATGCTGGGCGCGCGCATCTTTGTGGGGCTGGCATTTTTTGGGCTCGGCGCCTCGTTCCTGGCCTCCACCGGTCTTCTGATCAGCGAGTTTCGCGATGCCGAATGGCGCTCGATGCTGGCCGTGCATAGCCACCTCTTCTTCTTCTTCCCGGTCTTCGGCGTGCTGGCGCTCGCCGCCTTCTACCGCCCTGCCGTGGTATTTACGCATCTCTACTGGACGCACCTGCGCCACGGCAAAGTTCGTTACGGCCTCGGCCTGCTGGCGGTCGTCGGGCTCACGGTCGCCGTGACGCACTGGCTCGACGTCAAGCCAAGAGGCCTCTACGAGGTCTCGGCCGGCGTGCTGTTGGCGGATCGGGGCGAGCCCAGCGGGTGTGCGGGGCAGAAAGCGGCCTGCCGCCGGGCTCCCATGCTGGATACCCTGGTCAGCGTCACGGAGGCAGCGCAGCGGCGCGTGGGCCTTTCCAAATTCGCGCGCAACTGTCAGCCCGACACGCTGCTCGAAATTCCCGATGAAATGCAAAAGGAGCGCTATTGCTTTGCGGCTAAAGGCAAGCTTGCCGGCGCGCAATGCTGCGAGGCTCAGACGCGTTTTGCCGATACCGTTGCGCGCATGCAGGCCGATTTTGGACAGCGCTCGCTGAGCGGTGCGCTCGATACAGTCCTGTTCCTGCCACTCAAGATCTTCTTTGTCCTGATCGTTGTGGCAATCGCCATCTGCCTGGCGATCTGGCGGGATATGATGGACGCGCACTACCGCGAACTGGTGCCAGCGGTTGAGCGCGGTGTTATCATCGGCGCGCTCGCCATGCTGTTTTGGCCGCTGATGGACTACGGCTACCAGCAAACGAGCAACGCGCTGTACGGTCGCTGGGGGGCGGGACCACAATTTCGCCTGAGCCTGGTCATCGTCCCTTGGGCGTTGCTTCTCTTGTTCTATTTCCTGCGTCGGCTGCGCAAGAATCTCGAGATTGTGGGGCAGCTTGCGGGTGTGCTGGCGAGCGCGATCGCCATCCTTCGTTACGAGGAGATCAACGACTGGTCCGTGCGATTGTTCGGCGCGGGCGCCGACAATTGGACACTGGGCGTTCTCGCCGGCATCGCCGCGCTGGGCTTTCTTCAACTGTGGTGGCCTTCGCGCATCGCGCTCCCCCTCAAGGCGCCGCCGCAGGCGACCACGCCGCACCCTCCCGGCGGCGCGCCGCGTCCGCAGGCTAGCGCGGCGGCGGCCAAAGTTGGTGCGGCGGGCCTGTCAGCGGCAATGCCCGCAACCC
>Ga0075425_100001029_pt1 | contig 26760 bp, 22 predicted proteins | sample SoiMethybrSBSTD4_FD_75300 | JGI IMG/M metagenome (GOLD analysis project Ga0075425, IMG submission 75300) | Bulk soil microbial communities from a Populus tree surrounding site in Tennessee, USA - Soil MetaG P. TD hybrid SBSTD4 | ecosystem: Environmental > Terrestrial > Soil > Tree plantation...
ACCTGCGGCGCGACCGCTCCGAAATACGACGGGAGCGAGTGCTTCGAGCCGTGGTGCGGTACGGTCATCACCGGGCAGTGGAGGTTCTCGCCGAAGGTGAGCAGCGCTTGCTGCGCCTCCTCCTGCATCTCGCCGCTCATCATGATGCAGCTCGATCCGTAGCGGATCCGCATCACCACGGAGTTGTTGTTGAGGTCGGAGTCGGTGCCGCTCATCAGCGTCGCCGGGCCGATGACCTCGACGACCGCGTCGCCGAGCGCATATGTCGCACCGCGCCGGACGACATCGTCGGTGATCCCGCGTGCAGCGAGACCGGCGCGATACGCGGCCAGCGATGGGATCGTCGCCTGGAGGCCGGACTCGACCGCACGACCGATCTGATAGTGCTCCACGACCGATGGCAGCCCGTCGACGTGGTCGGCGTGCGGGTGCGTCAGCACCAGCAGGTCGATGCGGCGGACGCCGTGCGATCGTAGCTTTTCGATCGTTCGCGCCTCGTCGGGGCCGCCGTCGACCAGCATCGTGGCGCCGTCGGGCGTTCGTACCAGCCACGCGTCGCCCTGCCCGACGTCGAGGGCGGTAACGGTCAACCCGCGGAGCGGCGGCTCCGAGAGGGCACGGTTCCACACCGCGACGGTCGCGAACAGAACCAGCGCGATCAGGACGGGCCCGGCGCGTTTCGGCCGCCGCGCGCGCAGCGCGGCGAGCGGGAGCGCGGAGATGATCGAGATCGCTATCACGCCGAACGTCCCGCCGGGTACGTCGACCGACGCCCCGGGCACGCGGGCGAGCCGCGCGGCGACGCCGCTCATCCACAGGAGCGACGGACGCGCGAGTGTCGCGAGTGCCGTGCCGACCGGCGCCCACACCGCGCCCGCGGTCGCAGCCGCGAACCCGAGCACCGTCGCCGGCGCCACTGCCGGCACGGCGAGGAGGTTGGCCGGCAGTGCGATGAACGAGAAGCGATGGAACATCAGCGCGATCAGCGGCGACACCGCAAGCTGCGCGCCGAGCGTCACCGCGGCGGCGAGCGCGAGCTTGCTCTTGCCGAACGCGTCGGCGAGCTTCGGCGCGATCACCAAGATCCCCACCGTCGCCAGCGCCGACAGCTGGAACCCGGCCACGTGGATCAGGAACGGGTCCCAACACAACAGCGCGATGCACGCGACGCCGAGGGCGGTGAGCGCGTCGCGTCGCGCGCCCGATGCCAATGCGACCAGCGCCACGGCGACCATCGCACCGGCGCGCAGGACGCTCGGCTCGAACCGCGTGATCGCGATGAACGAGATCGCCGCGACGGCGAGCGCGATGAGCGTCGCACGGCGGCCGGCGCGGGCAAGACGCAGCAGCGCGCCGACCGCCGCGAGGAACATGCCGAGGTTCTCGCCGCTGACCGCAGTGAGGTGGCTGAGACCGGTGTCGCGGAAGTCTTGATCGACCGCCGGATCGAGTCGTGAGGTGTCGCCGATCGTGACGCCGAGCAACAACCCGGCCTGCTTCGGCGGCAGATGATCGACCGCTCGCGACATCGCCTTCCGGCCCGTACGAGCGATGCGCGTCAACGGATCGCGCGGCGGCGCCAAGCGCTTGAGGCCCGACGTCCGGGCGTACGCGCGTGCGGAAACGCCCTCGTACTTCAAGCGCGCGGCCGACGCGCGAAGCGCAGGATCCGTCGCTCCGCCGGATCGGAGGAGCGGCCCGAGGCGCGCGTCGACGCGGATCCGATCGCCGGCGGCCAGTCCATGAGTCGGCGGGCGGACGATGAGCATGACCCGCTCGCGAACGCGGAACGGCCGGCCGTCGATCTGTGCGCGCGAGACGCCGACGAGCATCCGAGCGTCACCGCCGATCGTCTCGGGATCCTCGAGCAGTGCGCCCTGAAGGATCGCGTCCGCGCCGGTCCGTCCTCCGCGCCCGAGCGCGCTCCGGTCGAGGCTCGCGACCCGCAAGCCTGCGAGACAGACCCCGAGCAGGAGCGCGGCGGCGAGGACGCGGAGGCCGGGCCGCCTGGCGGGTCGGGAACCGGTGAGCGCGGTGACGGCTCCGATACACCCGGCCGCCACGCAAACGGCGGGCGCCGGGTGGGCGGCTTCGGCGATCAGGACCCCGGCCGCGAACGCGGCCGAAAGCGCGAACAACCGCGGCGCAGGATGGACGCCAGGCGCGCTCGCTGCGCGCGGGGACGCCGCCGGCTCCGCACTCATACGGTCACGTAGTCCTTGAGCGAGTCGAATTTCTTCTGGCCGATCCCCTCGACCTTCATCAAGTCCTTCACGTCGTGGAACGGGCCGTGCTGGGTTCGGTAGTCGACGATGCGCTGCGCGAGCGTCGGACCGATGCCGGGCAGTCCTTCGAGCTCGGACTCCGACGCGGTGTTGATGTTGACCTTGTCGCCGGCTCCCGACCCACCGGAACCGGACCCCGCTCCCCCGCCGCCGGGCCCGGCGTCGGCGGGCGGTATCTCACCGCGGCGCGGGACGTAGACGCGCTCGCCGTCGGCGACCGGCCGCGCGAGGTTGACCGTCGACATGTCGGCCGAGGAGTTCGCACCGCCCGCCGCTTTGAGCGCGTCGATCACGCGTGCGTCGCCGGCGAGCGTGTAGACGCCCGGCGCGCGGACGGCGCCTTCGACATCCACCACGATCCCGGTCCCGGTCGGCGACGCGGCGGGCGAAGCCGGTGCAACCGGGCGCGCGAGCGGCTTCGCGTCCGATCGGGGCAGTGATCGGGCGAACGCGAACGTCGCGCCGGCGACGAGCGCGAGACACAACACGCCGAGCGCGGTCGCCTCTTTCGGCCGGAACTCGACGAAGTCGAGCAGGCGCCGCCGCCACGACGCGGCGGCCGCCGCCGGCGGCTCTCGTAGGACGGGCATGCGCTGGTCGTGGGAAGGGGCGCGACGCTACCACCACGAGCGCGACGAACCCGCGCGCGAGAAGAACGTGAAGATCGGAGCGAACGGAGCGGCTAGTGCCGGTGCTCGTGCTCGTCGGTGCGAGCCGGGACGGGCGCAGGGTGCGTCCCGTCGCCGGTCGCATGCGCCGCCGTACTTTCGTGCGCAGCGCCGCCGTGCGCCTCCCACGGGTCGACGTGGACGTCGACCTGCGCGACGCCCGGCACCTCGTGGATGATGCGATGCGCGACCGCTTCGGATGTCGTGTGCGCGTCGCTCAAGGATCGGTCGCCGGCGGTCGCGACCGTGAGCGTCACGTAGAGCGACCGCCCCGCCCAGCGCGCTTGCACGCGGCCGATGCCATCGACGCCGGGCGTGTGCGTGGCGATATGCTCGATGTGACCGACGATCGTCGGATCAACGGCGTCGAGGAGTCGCGCGCTCACCGCCTTCGTCGCGTCTATGCCGACCCAGACGAGCGCGAGCACGATCACGATCGCCGCGATCGGATCGGCCATCACGGCGCCGGCCTTCACCGCGATCAGGCCGCCGAGCGCCACGACCGACGCGAGCCCGTCGGCGATCGCGTGCTTGCCGTCGGCGACGAGCGGCTCGGATGAGATGCGACGCCCGACACGGATCTTGTACAGACCGGCGAACCCGTTCGCGACCAGACCCAAGCCGGCCGCGGCCATCGCGATCCCGATCCGGCCGACTTCATGATGGCCATTCATCTTGCGGATGGCCTCGAACGTGGCGAAGGCGACGCTCGCCCAGATCGTGGCGACCACCAGCACGCCGGACAGGTCCTCGAAGCGCTGGTACCCGAACGTGTAGCGGCGATCGGCGGCACGGCGTGACGCGATGAACGCGACCGACAGCGCGACGGTGGAGAGCACGTCCCCGAGGTCGTCGAGCCCGACGGCCAGCAGACCCACGCTTCCTGAGATCGCGGCCACCGTTAGGCGGATCCCGGCGGAGAGCGCGAGCGCCACCCCCGCGAGGCGGATCGCCCGGAGACCTTCGCGCGTTCCTTCCGGGCCCGTCAGGCTCGCGGGGTGCGCGTGCGTTCCGGCCACGGCCGGCTCCTAACCGACGACGATGTTGACGAGCTTCGGGACGACGACGATCGTCTTACGAACCTCTTTCCCGTCGACGTGCGGGCGAACCTTCTCCGAGGCCGTCGCGCGCGCCGTCATCTCGTCCTCGGTGATCCCGGACGGGACGTCGATGCGGTCGCGCACCTTGCCGTTCACCTGGACCACCATCGTGACCGTTTCTTCGGTCAGGAGCGACGGGTCGGCCTCGGGCCATCCCGACAGATGCACGGGGCCGTTTCCGCCGATGCGGTGCCAGAGCTCTTCGGTCACGAACGGCGCCGACGGCGCGAGCATCTTGATCATGGCGAGCATCGCCTCGGCGCGATCGGCCGGTGACGCGTCGTGCGCGTTGCCGACGTCGTTCGTGAGCGACATCAGTTTCGCGATCGCCGTGTTGAACCGGAACCGGTCGAGATCGTGCGTGACTCCTTCGATCGTCTTGTGTGTCGCGCGTCGCAGCGGCGAATCGCCGGAGGCCTTCGCACCGGAACGGATCGCGTCGGCGTTCTCGAGCGTCAGCCGCCAGACGCGTGAGAGCCACCGGAAGACGCCCTGCGGCGAGACGTCGGCCCAGTCCACGTCGGCCTCGAACGGCCCGGCGAACAGCATCGTGACCCGCGCCGCGTCGGCGCCGTAACGCTCGATGATCGCCGGCGGCGTCACGAGGTTGCCGCGGCTCTTGGACATCGCCGAGCCCTCCATGATCACCATGCCTTGGTTGAGCAGCGTCGGGTACGGCTCGTCGAAGGCGATCAAACCGATGTCATTGAGGACCTTCGTGAAGAAGCGCGAATAGATCAGGTGCCCGGTCGCGTGGGTGATCCCACCGGTGTAATGGTCTGCCGGCATCCAGTACGCGACACGGTCGCGATCGAACGCCGCGTGAGGCGTCGGCCCGGCGTAGCGGAAGAAGTACCAGGACGAGTCGACGAACGTGTCGAACGTGTCGGTCTCGCGGCGCGCCGGTTTCCCGCAGTTCGGACATGCGACGTCCGCCCAAGCCGTCTTCCCGAGCGGCGACAAGCCTTCTTCCGTCGGCGTGTAGTCCTCGAGATCCGGCAGTTCTACCGGCAGATCGGATTCAGGCACCGGAACTTCGCCGCACGCCTCGCACAAGATCATCGGGATGGGACAGCCCCAGAAACGCTGCCGCGACACGTTCCAGTCGCGCAGGCGGTAGCGGATCCGTCCGGTCCCGAGGCCCTTCTTCTCGAGCCAGTCGATCACCTTCGCGATCCCGCTCGGCGCCGGAGTGCCGTCGAACTCGCCCGAGTTCACCATCACGCCTTCGCCGAGGTACGGCAGCTCGGCGGGACCGCCGTCGGCCGGCTCGACGACCGGCTTCACCGGGATATTTTCTTGCTGCGCGAACTCGAAGTCCCGCGTGTCGTGGCCCGGAACCGCCATGATGGCGCCGGTCCCGTATTCGAGCAGCACGTAGTCGGCGACCCAGATCGGGATCGACTCGCCGTTCACCGGATTGACCGCGTTGACCCCGAGCGCGAACCCGAGCTTGCGCTTTCCCTGCGCGAGCCGGTCGATCTCGCTGCGCTGCTTCACCTGCTCGAGATAGGCGGCGAACGCGTCGCTCCGGCCGCTCGCCTCGGCGAGCTCGCGCGCGAGCGGATGCTCGGGCGCAAGCACCATGTAGGTGACGCCCCAGAGTGTGTCGGGCCGGGTGGTGTAGATAACGAGCTCATCGTCCCGTCCTTCGAGCGTGAAGGTCACGTCCACGCCCTCGGAGCGGCCGATCCAGTTGCGCTGGATGGTCTTGATGTGGTCGGACCAGCCGGTCAGCTCGTCGAGCCCGTCGAGCAGCTTCTGCGCGTAGTCGCTCTCGCGGAAGAACCACGACGGGAACTCGCGCTTGGTAACCGGCGTGTTGCAGCGCTCGCAACGGCCGTTCACGACCTGCTCGTTGGCGAGCACGGTCTTGTCGGTCGGACACCAGTTGACCGGCACGGCCTTGCGATACGCGAGGCCGGCCTCGAAGAACTTCAGGAACAGCCACTGCGTCCAGGTGTAGAAGTCTGGGTCGCACGTGTTGAAACGGCGCGACCAGTCGAACGACATCCCGAGCCGCATGAACGAGCTCGCCTGCTGGTCGATGTTCGCGTAGGTCCATTCCTTCGGGTGGATGCCGCGCTTGATCGCGGCGTTCTCCGCCGGCAGGCCGAACGCGTCCCAGCCGATCGGATGGAGAACGTTGTAGCCGCGCATCCATTTGTATCGGGCGATCACGTCGCCGCCGGTGAACGCTTCCAGGTGGCCCATGTGCAGATCGCCCGACGGGTACGGGAACATGTCGAGGCAATAGAACTTGGGTTTCTCCGACGAGTCGGGCGCTTCGTAGACGCGCTCGTTCACCCACGATTCCGCCCATCGGGGCTCGATGGCCGCGGGATCGTACCGCTCGATGTCAGCTTCACGGGCCGTCATATCGCGGGTAGTTTAGCCGCATGTCTTCGCTGGTTCTGAGCACTTTCGACGGCGGCGTCGCCACGATCGTGATGAACCGGCCCGACAAGCGCAACGCGCTTTCGATCGACCTTCGCCGGGAGCTCGCCGACGCGTTCGACCGCGCCGGGGCGGACGAGTCGGTGTCGGTCGTGATCCTCACCGGCGCGGGCACGGCGTTCTGCGCGGGGATGGATCGGACGCAATTCGGCGGCGACGACGCCAACCGCACCGCGCTGCTCGAAACGTCGGTCCGTTTGTACGAGTCGCTGTCCGCCGTCCCAGTGCCGACGATCGCGGCGGTGAACGGCCCGGCGCTCGGCGGCGGGTCTGCGCTGGCGGCGACGTGCGACATCCGTCTCGCGTCGCCGTCGGCGACGTTCGGACACCCGGAGATCGGGTTCGGTGTTCCGCCGTCCTACGGCGCGCTGCTGCGACTCGGGCTGAGCGACCAGCTCGCGCGGGAGCTTGCGTTCACCGGCCGGATCTTCGAGGCGAAGGAAGCGCTCACGCTCGGGGTCGTGCGCGATATCGCCGACGACGTCGTGGGCCGGGCGTCCGACCTCGCGGGCGAGATCGCGAAGCACGGTCGTCGCGTGCTCGAGCAGACGAAGCGCATCATGCGCGAGGCGGGTGGCGGCGTCGCCCAGCGCGCGTGGGCCGCGGAGATGGCGTTGTTCCGGTCGGTTCTCTTCCAGGAAAGGTAGGACGGATGCACAAGGACATCGGGATCGAAGGGTTGGGGGATCTCGTCGAGCGGCCGTTCGTCGCCACCTTGGCGACGTATCGGAAGAACGGCGACGTGCTGCTGACGCCCGTGTGGCACGAGTTTCGCGACGGCGGGTTCAACGTCGTGATCGACGGCGACGACGTGAAGGCGCGCAACATCAAGCGTGATCCTCGCGCGTCGTTCGCGCTCTACGACAACGACCCGCCCTACCGTGGGCTGGAGCTACGCGCGACGCCGAAGCTCATCTCGGAAGGCGCCGTCGCCACGATGACGCGGATCGCGATCCGCTACCTCGGCGAAGCGGACGGACGTTCCTACGCGGAGTCGCTCGACGGCGGTGAGGTGATCGTGCGCCTCGAGCCGGGCGACCTTCGGACGTGGGACTTCGCCGGCGACTTCTGAGCCGTCAGCTCGACACGATCACGTGGATCGACCACAACCGCTGCGGGATCATGCACTGCGGCGTCGCGTGCAGACACGCGGCGTCGGTCGTCGAATCGACGTCCGCATTGCCGGCGTCGTCGGCGCGGAAGAAGGCGACCAGCGGATCGCCGGACGGGTAGCCACCGGTCGACGACGTTCGCGTGAGGACGCCGGCCGGGTGCGCGGCCGGCGTCGTGTACTCGGCGGGGAGCTTGACCTCGAGCCGGTCGCCGACCCTCAGGTGGAACGTCGAGCCGCTGTCCGACTCGGTCACGACCGTGAGCGACCCTTCGCGCGGATGGACCGTCGGTTTCGGCTCCGGGGATGAGGAAGAGTTCGGTTGGGGGTTGATGGTTGCGGGTGACGCCGAAGCCGTGCCGCCCGCGATCGCCGTCGCGCTCGCCGATGGCGTTCCGGAACCGCCGTCGCCGGCCGTCGTGATAGGCGTTACCGCGCCGCGGCCGCACCCGCCCAGAACAAGGCAGGCGCCCACGATCGCGACACGTCGCATGTTCATGTGACGGACGGTAGCGCGGCGTGGTTCCCCGCGCGTTTTCCGGCCCTCGGGGCCGACGAACGCGCTGGTAGACTCTGCGGCTGCGAATGGGGCTGTAGCTCAGTTGGTAGAGCACCTGCTCGGCAGGCAGGGGGTCGACGGTTCGAATCCGTTCAGCTCCACAAAACTGCCTCTGACCTCGCCGGGCGAATCTCGGCCTCATCCCCGCTTGCATGCCACAACGCACGGTGAGCTACTGACAGGGCGACAGGAAGGGGCTCGAGATGGATACGGACGAGCGGATCGGAATCGACGTTGAGCGTCCGCCGTATCGTGGCGCCTCTCGCTCTAGGCGCGGAATCGTCGACCGAAGACACTCTTGGTTTGGATTTAGTCGAGCGGACTAGCAGGAATTCTCTATTGACGTGATCGATTGCGCCGTGCAGGAAAAAGTGCGACTCGTCTCTTGAGACGCCCCTACGATCAGCACGATGATCAAGATCATTCCCGCAAGGCCTATCCAACCCAAGACGATTCCGGCGATAGCCATTCCCCGCCCGGTCTCTGCACCGCCGGACTTCCGAATGCGACGGTTCGCGATGTATCCGAAAATCAGCGCCAGTATCGATCCGATTCCCGACAACCACAGGATGCCCAGGACGAGGGACGCTATCGAGAAGCCGTTCGTCGTCGGGGCAACCGTTGGCGCCGGCGCCGGAGCAGTACGGCCCATAGTGCGAAAGTCATAACCGCAGAACCGACAAACGAGTGCTTCGGCTTTGATCGTCTCCGCGCATGATGGGCACTTCTTCGTCGCTTCGGCGGCATTGTCCTCAGGGCTGTTTGGCACGCCAGGTGGCGTTAGGTCTGTCATCCGCTCTCCTTCCACCGGCCGACGATAGGAGTACTAACGAACCTATGTAGGAAAGGCAAGAGCTAGTGGCGGGTCGACCCCGGGCTATGCGCCCAGGCGCAATCGAGCCGTGACTAATCGCCTGATAGACCGCTCTCGATAAAATCGAGCCGTAGCTGTGGTTCGCGCGGCCACTGGAACAAGCGACCATTCAAATCAACGCCGCCGCCAATCTCGCGCAGTTCCTTGAGATTCTCTGCGAGCGCGGGATCTTCATCGCGTCGACCCGGCAGAATGACCGCACAGCGTCCAAATGAGATCGCTAGGTGATCGATCAATGAGGCGGGTTCTCTTATCCCCAACAACTGTTCGGGGGGAAGGCTTTGTGACGCATCCATGAATACGTAGCCGTCGAGGGATGCATCGTCCGATTCGAGCGAGGCAACGAGCCGCTTCACCTGTGGGTGGAAGGCGTACCGATATCCCAGTGCGGCGAACGCCACCAGATAGCCAGCCCGGAACCATCCCTTATGAGCGGCAGTGAGGTTGACCCGCTCATCGAATGCGAGGCCGAATTCTAACCGCCGAAGCGGATCGCGATTGATCTCTTCGAGCCGCGCTAGATGGATTTCCACGTCGGCTGGGTTATTTCGCTTCGTTTGGAGGTGGAGATTGAGGCCGGTGTGGTCGCCGCTCCCCGCTACCCGCAGCGTTGATCCCCATGCTCTCACTTTCATCCTCAGCGGGCGGCGAAAGCGCCCTTTATTGAATGCGATTCTGGCGTCGAGCTTCTCCATTTCAGCTTCAAGCTTGTGCCCGGCGCGGTTATTGCAGCGTTTGCACGTGAGCACGAGTGGGCGGCCGCCTAGCTTTTCCGGAGGAACGTGCTCGTCCGTCAAGAGGCGATCCTCAAGTGCGCCTATGCGGAACCCTTGGAGGCAGATTGGGCAACCATAGGCATCTGCCTTTGTGGCCCCGAGAGCTTTTAGGGCATCGGCTCCTTAGCGGAACCAACGGAGTCTGCGCGCGTCATGTCGGGACATCTTGCAATTATGACCTTAGACGGCTTGGGGGAGGCTGAATTTTGAGCGGATAACGTCAGCCACTGTGCTCCCGAACAAGCTGCAGCATGGCTTTGCCACAGCGTCGCGGAAGTTCAACTCGGCAGGCAGGGGGTCGACGGTTCGAATCCGTTCAGCTCCACCAGACGTTCCGCGAGCTCGCCCGCACCTCGAGGGCGCGCGCGTCGCGTTGTTACTCGGGCACGCCGGCCCGGAGTAGCGCGTCGCCAAGCTCAGCGATCTTGTCTTTGTTCGCGAAGCGCGCCGATCGGATCGCGGAGGAAACAGTCAGCTCTGGCTCGATCTCGCGCAGCATGTCTGCTACAGCCCTTGCTTCTTCACCGTGGCCGAGATTGGCCAGTGCGGCCGCTTGAAGGACGTAGGGCACACTGAACTTCGGATTCGACTGTCGTGCCCGGCCCGCCGCAGCGGCCGCTTCCTCGAAGCGGCCTTCGGCGAAGTGTGCATACGCGAGCCCGACGTAAGGCACGTACAGAAGGGGATCGAAGGGGCTGAGGCGGATCGCTCGCTCAGCATGGTCCACGGCCGTCGCGTCGTCACCCTTCCAAGCGCGGACGATGGAACTGAAACCAAACGCGAGAGCCGACGAGCTCGAAAGCGCGAAGGATCGATCGAAGGCAGCGATCGCGGTTTCGTAGTCGTAAACCATCACCGCGATAACGAAGCCGGCGGTCGCGAGCGCGGCGGCATCGTCTCCGCCGACGGCGATCGCCGCGCGCGCATGCTGCAGAGCAGCTTGTTTCACTTCCTCTTGGAGGCCGCCGCGCAGGTACCGCTGCTCGTGACACCACGCGATCATCGCGTGCGCCGCGGCATAGTCTGGCTCCAGATCGATCGCCTTCTCGAGCAACGTCAGGGCTCGGTCGGCATCTTGCGGCATCGCCGTGAATGCGAACGGCAGCGCGCGGAGGTAGAGGTCGTAGGCGTCAAGACTGTCCGGTCGCTTCCGTCGGGCTCGGTCGATCTCGGCCCTGCGAAGGTTCGGCTCGATGACGCCCACAACGCTGATCGTCAACTCGTCTTGGACGGCGAAGATATCGTCAAGCGCACGATCGTAGCGGTCGGCCCAGATGTGGGTGCCGGATTCGGTGTCTATCAGCTGCGCTGTGATGCGTACGCGGTTCTCGGATTTTCGGACGCTCCCTTCGAGGACGTAGCGCACGCCCAATTCGCGACCGACTAGCTTCACGTCCGTCGCCTTGCCCTTATAGGCGAAGCTCGAGTTACGGGCGATGACGAAGATCCATTTGATCCGAGACAGGCCCGTGATGATGTCTTCAACCATGCCGTCGGCGAAGTAATCCTGCCCAGGATCGTCGCTTATATTGGTGAATGGCAGAACGGCGATGGACGGCTTGTTTGGTAAGGGCAAACTCGGCCGGCCGGGCTCCGCAACCGAAACACGGACGGCGCCGTCATCTCCGTCCTGGGCGACATCCACCGCCTCGCGAACCAAGGCCCACAAGTGCCACTCGCCAGGTACGCCCTTGAGTTCTTTCGTGCCTCGATCGCTGAACTCGAAGCCCGATCCGGCGACCAGATCCCGGAGCGTGCCCGACACAAGAATCTCGCCTGTCCCCGCCGCGGACATCACTCTGCTGGCAATATGCACGGCAATCCCACCGACCTTCTGGCCGCCGGTTTCGACCTCTCCGGCATGCAATCCGGCTCGGATCGAGACGCCTAGCTTCGCGACTGCCGCGACGATCCCTTGGGCGGCGCGAACCGCCTGGGCAGGCTGCTCGAAAGTAGCGAAGAATCCGTCTCCCGCGGTATCGACCTCTCTCCCACGGAACCGCTGGAGCTCCCGGCGAACCGCAGAGTGGTGCGCCGCCAAGAGCCGCCGCCAAGCCCGGTCCCCGAGTCTGACGGCTAAGTCGGTGGACGCCACGATATCCGTGAAGAGGATCGTCGCGAAGATCCGCTCTGGCGACCGACGGGATCGAAGCACGCTGCCCCTCTCAGCTTGCAGGGAGACACCTTAACTCCGCCTAGTCAGTGACAGCGGCGAGAAGCGATCGAGGTTCAGGTAGTGACCCCTTATCTCCACGAGAAACCACTGAACAACAGGGGTCGCATCTTTCTCGGGGAACCATGTAGCTCCCTCTGTGTCCATACCGTGTCCACACCGGCTCTCTTGCCGCGTGACAACCCGATCACTTTTGAGGCAGGGAGGGAACCGGCATGGCATCGGTAAGGAAGCACCCGCAACGCAAGGGCTGGCAGGTTCGCTGGCGCGCCGGCGACGGGCGCCGAGGCACACAGTACACGCGTTACGTCCCGGGGACGAGGATGCGAAGCTGTTTTCGTGCGGAGATCGAGCAGGCGCTGGCCCGGGGCACGTACATGGGGCGGCTCGCGCGTTTCGCTACGGGCTTTGCGTAGGCGTCGGCGTGTGGCTTGGCACGACGAGCTGGTGTTCGATGCGCCGCAGAATGTCGCGCTGCCGCTCTTGCCACCGCGTGTCTGGTCCGGCGTGTGCAGCGAGTGAAATCGCGGCACCTACAGCAGCACCGATCACAGCGGCCCCGGCAGCTGTCCGGAAGCGGGACCGGCGCTCAAGCGTGTCGCGGGCTCGTGCGACGTTACCTGCTAGCTTCGTGGCCTGATCTTCGTTGAGATCGCCATGTCCCTGCGTCATCCCGGCCAGGAACTCGAGATCATCCCGGCGCATGCGCTTCATCTTCTCGGGGCGAATCTGGCCGACCTGCGCGTGGTCATACAACAACACCCAACGTGGGTTTCCCTCGGTGAAAGACAGCGCCGGGAGCACTTCAGGATGGCGGTTTGCGGCATCTGCAGTCGCTTGCGCTAACCGTTGATCGCTGACGCCTTTCAGAATGTCGATGCGCCGCCGCATGGTCAGCTTCCCTCATTCTCTGCCATGCGCTGGGTATCGCAATCGACAACCTCGGTGAATGTTTCGCAGGGGCGCTCATCTCTGTAGTGCCACGGCACAAGATGAACAGCAGCCCAGCCGCACAAGAAGCCGACAACGCTCGATAGCAACTCGAGTTTTGTGTCTTCAAGGAACTCACGGCCCGCATGCACTGACTTACCTCGGCTGTCGTACAACTTCTTTAGCCAGCGCTCTTGTTCTTCGACGGTGAACCCTTTCAGCCGCGCCCGCTTCGTGGCTTCGCTTGCGATGGTGCTGCGCTTCGACTCATCGCTCACGACGAACAGACACTCGAGTGCCGTCATGTACGCAGCCAAGGATAGAGCGGGCCAAGCTGTACGCACGCCCATCGCATACCAGCGCGTAGCCGCTACAGTGCGACGTTCCCAGTACGTTCGCTCATTCTCTGGCTTTGCGACCGCAACCGACAGCGCCTGAAAGCCGGGAAGAAGCTGCCCCTGATCGTCGGCGGTCACGACAACCATGCCACGCCACCCCGCACCGTGCCCGTACGGCCCGCCGACCGGGCCGTACAGCCGGTTTCTCTCGACGGGCTTCTGTCTCCCGTCCGCGAGGGCGAGCACCGCTATTGCTTCATCGAATCGGCTACGGGCGATCAGCAGCGCTGACTTGTCGTCTCGCGCATGCACTCGCGTCGCGATCACTCTGCCGGGAAAGTCGTTCGCGGCCATTTCAACAGCGAAGTCGCCGGCGTCGAGTGGCACGAGAGCGAGGCGCTGATACAGGACGCATGCCCCAATGTTGAGCGACTCATGCTGAAACACAGCAGCGATGGGCTCAACGACAACGTACTCGCGCACATCCTGATCGAGCTGCCCCTCGAGCCAGCCGACAGCTTCCTCGACACCTTCGTCTCGCGCTTTGTGGCATGCGGTTCTGATCAGGTCGCGTACAGCAGTGCGTGAGTGACCGCCTTCCGCGAGTGAGTGCCGGGCGAGATCGAGCGAGAGCTGCGACAACTCCTCGACTGCGGCACCCCGAAATAGCAGTGAGTGGCCCGCCGCGGTACTCAACTCGTGAGGCTCATCGAGATTGAACGCGGTCACTGGGTCGGGGTCGACCTCGATGCTCGCGATCAACGCGGCGATGCGGGCGCGAAGCGAATCATCGAAGGGCACGACGCAAATCGTATCGCCGTCGGCGGCGGCGGTTGTGTCCGCACCGTGTCCATACGGAACGAGAAATCCCCGGGAAAGAACCGGCTGGTGGTGATAGTGATGAGGCGCTGACCAGCGCGTCTGCTATTTGCTGCGCAGAGCGCCGATCGGGCTCAGCTCGGCAGGCAGGGGGTCGACGGTTCGAATCCGTTCAGCTCCACAACTCGATCAGATTTCGGCTTAGCGGTCATGGGCGAACCGCGAAGACTCTCCACTCATCCTGAACACCCTTGAGCGCGTGCGCGCCATGGTCATCGAACTCGATCCCTGCTCCCGCAACCAGGTCCTTGACTGTGCTCGACACGACGATCTCGCCTCCCCCCGCGAGTGCGGCCACGCGCGCCCCTATGTGAACGGCGATACCACCGATGCCGTTGTCTAGGACCTCGATCTCCCCCGTGTGAACCCCGGCGCGGATCTCCACGTCGATCGCTCTCAATGCGTCGCGGATGGATTGCGCGCAGCGGATCGCGCGCGCGGGACCGTCGAACGTCGCAAGGAATCCATCGCCGGCGGTATCGACCTCGTGACCATGGAAGATCGCAAGCTCTCGTCTCACGAAGGCGTGATGCCGGTCGAGCAGATCACGCCAGGCTCGATCGCCGATCGAGGAAGCACGCTCGGTCGAACCCACGATGTCCGTGAAGAGGACCGTTGCCAGAACACGATCGTGACGGGGCGGGGGACGAATGCCGGTGACGAACTCTTCGATCTCGTCGACGATGGAGTCCGGATCGCCGAGGAAGGGGATGTGGTCGTTGCCGGGAAGCTCGACGAATCGAGCATTAGTGATCCGCTCGGCAACGGCGCGACCTTGTGCGACGTTCACGATCCGGTCGCCCGTCCGTTGCAGCACGAGCGTCGGCGATCGGATGAGGGGCAACACCTGCCGGATGTCGAGCTCCACGAAGATGTTTATGAGTTCCCGGTAGGCACCGGGCGTGGCGACCAGACGCTCGAATCTCGCCCACCATTTCTTGAACGATGGATCGAAGGACGGACCTTGTAAGTCGAGGTTCTCGCCGGTTCCCATCTCCGCAGTGAAGCGCTCTACGAAGCGTCGCTGCTCTTCTGACGTCTTGCCCGACGGCCAATCGTCGGCACGAAGAGTCCTCGCCACCGGTGCGTACAAGATGAGCGCGCGCGCGCGTTCTGGCCGCGTCGCAGCGAATAGCAGAGCCATCGCACTGCCACGCGCGCCGCCGAAGACAACCGGCGTCGACGCCCCGGCTGCGTCGATGACGGCCTCCATGTCATCCGCTTGCAGCTCGAGGATCGGAGGCTGACTGCCGCGATCCGATAGCCCCATGCCCCGCATGTCGAACAGGATCAAGCGCGCGAAAGAGGCCAGCCGGTTGAGATATCGCGACCAGGCAGGCCATTCCCACATGATCTCGAGGTTGGACCAGATACCCGGCGTGTAGACCAGGTCCAGTGGCCCGTCACCAAGCACCTGATACGCGATATGGACGTCGCCGGATCTCGCGTATCTCGTTTCGGGAACTTGCACGGACGACAGGTTGATGTCCCCGGCCGCCTAGGTCAAGGAAGGTTCTCGTTGATCACCCGGCGCCTACGCGATCGGCTCGATGCGTCCCTCGACGCCCTCGAAGACACCGCGCAGGTGATGGAGGCTATGAGCGACGGCGCGTAACGCCGAGCGCTACTGCTTCCCGTTATCCCTTCCAGCCCGAGAACACGCCCGACGTCCATCCGTCACCCGAACCCACCGGCGCCGGACCGAGCGGCGCGCCGCCGTAGATCACCGCGCCGCCGTTCCCGTCGTCTTGGTAGGTCTGCCAGGGCACGGTTCCCACCTGATCGACGCCCGGCTTGCTGAAGTCGCACACGCCGGTTGGGAAGACCGACTGCAATGTCTTCCAATCGGCGTCGGTGAATTCGACCGGGTAGAAATCGCTGCGCTGCAGCGGTTTCAGCTGGCACTTCTGCTGATCGGTCGTGATGCCCTCCCCCGCGGCAACGCGCGGGGTCGAGAACTTCGTCTGCAGCAAAGGCAGCTCGCAGATGGGTCCGATGCCCGGCACGGAGACCTGCTCGAGGCCGGGGATGTCCGAGCACTGATCGTGCACGTCGGCGGGACGGTCTTGCGCGACCTTGTCATCGAGCGACAGCGGGCGTTGATCGCGCTCGACCGCCGAAAGCCAGCGGTCCATCGCCAATAGACCCTGCGTTGTGTAGTTCGGGTCGCCGATCAGCGGCGCTTCCCCGAACCAGATCACGTGGTTCTGCGGGAAATGACCCTCCTCACGCTCGAGCCGCGCGCGGATCGACCACGACCGGTACGCGTCGTGGAACGCGCCCGGGTCGGGCCCGCGCAGGTCGATGATCGCCACGTCCTTGAGGTTGTTCGTCTCGTTCACCGCACCCGAGGTGTACGAGTAGCGCAGCGCCGGGGTGCTCGCCGCGAAACGCTCCGCGGTGGGATGGATGTCGATGTCCTCGCCGCCGATCTTCGCGTTCAGATCCACGAACTGCGCCGGCGTGATTGCGCCCTTCATCAACGGCTCGAGGCCGTACTCGACACCGACGTTATCCACGGCAAGGCCCGCGAAGCCGTGGCCGATCTTCTTCTCGACCGGGCCCCACTGCGCCTCGGGGCGCGGCCCGAACACGTTGATCATGTAGTCGGCGAGCGTGCATCGGATCCCGTTCGGGTTCGTCGTCGCGTTGTAGGTCTGGGCCGCGGTCACGCCGGCGCATGAGTCGTCGGGGACCGCGAGCGACGTCCAATAGGTGTTGTCGAAGATGATCGCGTTGCCGTGGTTCGGGTGTCCCTCGACCGCGCCGATCTGGAGCGGATTCCACAGCACGCCGAGCCCCCACTTCTGCGGATTCTCGAAGTAGCCGCGTGTGAGGTGGTAGTCGGAGATCTCTTGCGCGTTCGACCACGCGTCCTGGAACGAGCACTGCGGAAGGATCCCTTGGTAGATGCCGGGGTACGCATTCGCGACCTGCTGTTGCACGAGCGATCCGCCGGAACAGCCGGTGCCGATCGTGTAGCGAAGCGTTCCGTACTGCTCGATGAGGTGTTCCTTCGCCATCATGAGCGACTCGGCTTCGGTCGCGATGTTGCAGTTGTGGCCGGCGTTGTCGAGCGCGGTCGACATGACGGCGAACCCGAGCCCGAGCGCGGTCTGGGGGCTGTTGCCGGCGCTCGGACCGCCGGGCACGCCGACGGTGTCGCCGGTCACGCTCGGCGCGGTGCTCGAGGTGCGGTCGATGCCGCAGCTCGCGCCGTGCGTGATCAGAAGCTTGTGATTGAACTGCGGCTGAGGGGCCCACGCCGCCCAGGACTTGCCGGGCTGGAACAGCACCGCGATCTGGTACTGGTCGCGATCTTGGTAGCCCGTCTCGACGCGGATGATGAATGGAACCGTCTGGCCGTTGTCGGTTGTCGTCGTCGCGAGGTCTGCCGGCGGGCTTGCCGGGTCATACGCATGCATGGCGCCGTCGGCCGACGACTTGTACTGATAGACGAACGTCGTGGGTTCGTTGCATTGGGCGTCGGTCGCCTTCGCGCTCGCGCAGGTCCACGGCTTGACCTGGGGACCGGAGAACACGGGACCGCCGATCGGATGGTTGAAGATCACGACCTGGTCCGACCCGCCGCCGGCGAGCGTCGCCGTTATCGTCGTCGCTCCCAGGGCGAGACCGGTGATCAGTCCTTCGTAGCGGCCGTTGCCGCGCACCGCGAAGGACGACGTCACGTCTTGCGCCCCTGCCGTCACGTGGACCGTGACCGGATCGGTCCCATCCGGGAGATCGACCGCCACCAGTGCGTCGCCTCCGGAGATCAGGTCGGCCCGGTTCGAGAGCACTTCGACCTGCAGGGTCGATGCGGCGCGGCCGGATTCGGGCACGACGACGGCGATGAGGCCGACGAGCGCCAGAACGGCACGAAGTGGTGACGACGTTCGCATGAAGTCTCCCTCCCTGGTTGGGGGGTTGGTTCGCTGGAGTGCCGGCTTTTCCCTTTTCGCAGCCTCGGATTACTGCAAAGGAGAAGGGGGGACCGCCGTCGAACTGACCAAGCGGGGTATCCGCGCGGATATCCGCAGGTGAGGAGGAATCCAGGGTGGGGCGAGCTTTCCGTTTCTTCGTGGTCGCTTTGAGCGCTTGCGTCGTCGTCAGCACGCTGGCGGGCGCCAATGCAGCACCGGCGGGGTTCACAGCCGTCGGCAGCGCGGAGCAGGTGTATGTCACCGGACTTGCGCCGGGCTCCCAGGCGTCGCTCATCACTCCCCAAGGCGCGACCCTCTACACCCAAAGCGCCAGCTCGCTCGGCGGGCTGCTGTTCCGAAACGTCCCGGCCGACGTCGGGTATCGCGTGCGGCGCGACGCGGACGGCGTCGAGTCGAACCCACTCGTCGTACACACCGATCAAGCCGCGCCATGGGATCCGAGCGTGTACAGCCAGCCGATCCCATCGGGCGGCTACGGATACCTGAAGACGCGCGATGGAACGCTGCTCTCGTACACGGTGCACCCGCCGACGAGCCCCGCCGGTGAGCCCGGCATTCCGCCGGAAACCAAGCTTCCGAACGGACCGGACTACCTTCCTCCGTATCCCACGCTGATCGAGTACTCCGGTTACGGGTATGCGGATCCGGCCGGTCCGGAGAGCGGCATCGCCGTCCTCGCGAACCTGATGGGCTTCGCGGTCGTCGACGTGACGATGCGCGGGATGGGCTGCTCGGGCGGCGCGTTCGATTTCTTCGAGCCACTGCAGAACCTCGACGGTTACGACGTCATCGAAACGATCGCCGCACAGCCGTGGGTGCGTGACCACAAGGTCGGGATGATCGGCATCTCGTACGGCGGCATCAGCCAGTTGTTCACCGCGCAGCTGAGGCCACCGCACCTCGAGGCGATCGCCCCGCTATCCGTCATCGACGCAACCGCGACGACCCTGTATCCGGGCGGCAACCTCAACACGGGCTTCGCGGTCGTGTGGGCGGCCGAGCGCCAGCATTCGGGACTCGCCTCCGGACCGAACGCCGGGCAGCCGTGGGCGTACCAGCGGATCCAGAACGGCGACCTCATCTGCAAGGCGAACCAGACGCTGCATCCCGAGGCCGCCGACCTGCAGGCGAAGATCAAAGCGAACGACCACTACATCCCCGCGGTCGCCGACCCGGTCGATCCGGTGACGTTCGTCGACAAGATCAACGTGCCGACGTTCCTCGCGTGCCAGTTCGAGGACGAGCAAACGGGCGGGCATTGCCCGGAGCTCGCGCGTCACTTCACCGGTACAACGAAGAAGTGGTTCACGTTCACCAACGGCGCGCACATCGACTCGCTCGATCCGTACACCTACAACCGGTGGTACGACTTCCTATCGATCTACGTCGCGCATCGCGCTCCGATCTTCAACCAGGTCCTCACAAAGGCGGCCGCGCCGGTGATCTACCAAGCCGCGATGGGACTCCCGCAGACGGATATCGTCACGATGCCGCTCGACCCTATCCAGCTCCTCCCCACGTACCAGCTCGCCAAGGCGGCATGGGAGAAGCAACCGATGATCCGGGTGCTCTTCGACAACGGCGCCGGCACGTCGCCGCTGTTGACGCAGACGCCCGGTGATCCGTACCCCGGCTTCCAGCGCACGTACTCGTCGTGGCCGATCCCCGGCACGGCAGCACAGACGTGGTACCTCGGTCCGGCGGGCTCGCTGTCCGACGATCTTCCGGAGGCGGCCGGCGCGGATCACTACACCTCGGACCCGAACACCCTGCCGCTCACGGACTTCGGAAGTAACACGGGCGGCGGCGGCCTGTGGGGCAACGCGACTCAGTGGTCGTGGAACTGGAAGCAGAACCCCGCGGGAACCGCGGTCTCATACCTCACCGCGCCGTTGACGGCGGACACGACGGTCGTCGGCTCCGGAGCCGCGTATCTCTGGGTGCGCTCCTCTACTCCGGACGTCGACCTGACGGCAACGATCAGCGAGGTCCGTCCGGACGGCATGGAAACTTTCGTGCAGAACGGCTACATGCGAGCGAGCATCCGCAAGCTGTCGACCGACTCGAACAACTTCCTGAAGCGGCCTGCCACGCTGCTCGATCCGATCCCGAGCTTCACGCTGGAAGACGCGGCACCGATGCCGAGCGGAACCTTCGAGCGGATCGCGATCCCGCTCTACTACCAAGGACATGAGTACCGAGCCGGGTCGCGGATCCGCATCACGATCGCGGGCCCGAACGGCACGCAGCCGATCTGGTCGTTCAGCCAGTCGATCCCGGGCCCGACCGACGTGGCGATCTCGTACTCGCCGACGCAGCCTTCGACGCTCGTGCTCCCGGTGGTGCCGGGCCCGGCCGCGCCGACGCCGCTGCCGCCGTGCCCTGGCCTGCGGAACGAACCGTGCCGGCCGTACGTGCGGATCGTGAACCAAGCGGCTCAGTAAAGGCCGCTTGGTTCGACGGTCCGGCGGGCGCCGCTAGGGCGCGATGTTCTGATTGCTACGGAACAGGTTCTTCGGGTCGTAACGACGCTTGAGCTCGACGAGGCGGTCGTATTTCGCGCCGAACGTGTTCTTCACGCGGTCGGCACCACCCGGGTCGCTGACGAAGTTCAGGTACGCGCCCTTCGCCGAGTAGGGCTGCAGGTCGTTGAACAGTTTCGTGTTCCACCCGATCTGCTCGTCGTCCTCGGCGGCGTCGGTCCACACCGTGATGAGGTGGTACAAGAACGCGTGCTCGCGGCCGGGGAACGCATTGTCGGCCTCCGGCGTCGGCCCGACGTTGATGAGTTGCACGAGCGACATCGGGCTGCGCTTGCCGGGGTTGCCTGCCTGGAGTGCCTGGAGCGCTTCGTCTGGAACCGAATCCATGTACCCCGAGCGCCAGTAGTTGCGCACGCCTTCGGGCGCGCTCGCGTCGAGCAGCTGCTGTGCGACCGTGTACGGCATGGGCATCGACACGCTGCCGATCGGTGAACGTGCAGCGATCGGCTCGATGAACGGCGCGGCTTCCTCGGGCGAACCGACGTAGAGCGCGCCGATGATGACCACGGGCTCGCCATGGATGCTCTCGTCGATGAACGGCATCGGCGGCGCGCAGCCGAACATGCCGATCGCCGCGAACTCCGGCGGGGTCGTCGGCGAGTAGTCACGGTAGAACGCGAGGTGGTCGGCGCCCTCCGACGCCGGCCACATGTACAGCGAGAAGGTGATGTCGGTCACGGGATAGGCCTGGAACGTGAACGACGTGACCGCGCCGAAGTTGCCGCCACCTCCGCGGATCGCCCAGAACAGGTCCGGGTTCTCTTTCGCATTCGCGCGCACGATCGATCCGTCCGCGAGCACGACCTCTGCGTCGATGACGTTGTCGCACGCCGGTCCGAACTTCTTCGCCAAGAAGCCGATACCGCCGCCGAGCGTGAACCCGGCGATGCCGGTCGTCGAGATCGTGCCGCCGGTCGTGGCGAGTCCTTCCGCTCCTGCCGCGCCGTCGACGTCGCGCCAGCGGCAGCCCGATCCGGCGACGATCGTGCGCGCCTGTGCGTCGACTCGGACCTCGTTCATCAGCGAGCAGTCGGCGACCACGCCGTCGTCGATCACCGCGTATCCGGCGATCCCGTGACCGCCGCCTCGAACCGACAGCGGCAGCCCCTCCTTGGTCGCGAACTTGATCGTCTCGGCGACGTCCGCTGCGGAGCGCGCCCGGGCGATCAGCGCCGGACGGCGGTCGATCATGCCGTTGAAGACCTTGCGGTCCTCGTCGTACGTGGGGTCGCCGGGCCGGACGAGATCACCGGTGAACCGGTTCGCGAGGTCCTTGATCGCTGCGTCCGAGATGGCGCCCATAACGTCTCCTTTGACGGGTGGACGCCGCCACCGTAACGCACCGGCCGTGCCGGATGCTCCTCGGGTCACCCGCCCCAACGGCCCCCCCCCCCGGCTAGTGAGCGCCGGCGGCACGCCGGAATGGCATCAGCGTTGGAGCCGGATCCTTTTCGAGGAAGTCGAGGATGATCCGATTGACAAGTTCCGGCTTCTCTAGGGTCAAGGCATGCGACGTTCCCGGCACGATCGCGAGCTCGGCGTTCGGGATGGAGGCGAAGATCTCTGCGGTGTGATCGAACCGCACCATGTCGTCGTCACCCACCACAACGAGCGTCGGGGCGCTGATGCGACCGAGTTCCTCCACCGTGATGTCCGGCTGCGTCGTGAACATCTCGACGATCTTCGGCACCACCACATTCCAGTGGTCGGGTCCGTCTGGCGTCGCCGCCTCGTACAGCGCTTTGAACATCGCCATGTCGGGCGAGTCGGGCGTCATTTCTTGCGCCATCGCTTCCGCTTGCGGGACCATGGCTTTCGGGTTGCGGTTACCGCTGATCGCGACGAGCTTACGGACCAGATCCGGGCGCCGGAACCCGATCAAGAATCCGATGATCGCGCCGTCGCTCCAACCGACGAGGTGCGCAGGACCGCCGACAACCGTCTCGAGGAAACCGATCATGTCGTTCGCCATGTCGTCGTACGACAGCGCACCATCGACGTCGGGCGTATGGCCGTGCGCACGGCGCTCAGGCGCGTAAACGTGATACCGCTCGGCGAACGCGGGGAGCTGCGCGCCCCAGGTGTCGTTCGTCACCAAGCCGCCGTGCATCAACAACAGTGGGTCGCCGCTCCCCTGCTCGTCGTACCAGGTGCGGAGCCCGCCGATCTCGACGTACGTTCCCATCGCGTTCCCTCCCGTTGATCCTCCATGAAGGCCATCAAACACCCAGAGCAACCGGCGATGCACGAAAGTGTCGAGGGCGCCCCGTCGGGGCGCCCTCGATTCGTTGCGGTGATCGTTACGTTACGGCGCGGTATAGGCCCAAACCGCGTCGATGAACGTGTCCTCGTCGTGGAGCGATGCCCACACGAGCTTGAAGCCGTACTTGCTCGCACCTGTGCCCGGAAGGACCGAGACACCCTTCACCGCGCCGGCGTTGTCGCCGCCGGCAACGTAGATGCACACCTTGCCGGCCGGAGCGGTCGGTACAAGGACGGTACCGGTGCACGTTGCCGCACTCGTCGATTCGCTCGAGTCCGCGGCAGGCGCCGTCTGACCGCCGCCGTCGGTCCAGGTCGTCACGTCGACCAAGACGTCGTCGTCGGTCAGCCCGACCGGCGCCGGGAACGGCAGGCTCGCGTAGCCGGCCCAGTCGCAGTTGTCGGTGCAGCTCTGTCCCGTCTCGACGTCGAAGTCGCCGCCGATGACGCCGCGAACGGTGTTCCCAGACGTGACCGGCTGGGTCTGCAGCGATCGACGAGCGGACGCGCTGAGGTCGGAGAACGAGACGCCGCCGCTGCGGATGGTCCGCGAGTTGATCGCGTTGTCCGCGAGGTCGCGGTTGTAGATCCCATGATCGTGGATCGTTCGGCTGTTGACGGCGCCGGTCGCGATGTCGCTGTTGTGGATCTCCCCCGACGCGCTCGATGTGCTGACGCTCAAGATGATCGCGGCGAGCGCGATCCCAGATACGACAAGCATCTTCTTCACAAAGCCCTCCCTGGTTGAGGCCCGGATGGTCGCCGTCAGATATGCCCCACCTCCTCCGCCGCTCGAGACGACCCGCGTCGATGCTTACCCGCGAATGCCGGTCGCTCCGGTTCTCGCTGAGTGGTTTCCGACTGAACGGGTCGTCAGTTGCCGCTTCACCTGCGAGGACGGGCGATCGCTTTGGTACGCTGCCATTCCGATGAAGCCGCGCCCGGCCGGGATGTCGCGTCGCCAGTACGTTCGACGGTACCTGCGTTTCGGATCCGCGCGGCTCCTCAGCCGCGCACGCGCGAAGTGGTACTTCCGCAACGTGCGTTCGGTCGGGAAGAACCTCATCGTGCGGGGGCGGCCGCTCGTTACCAACCGCAACATGGTCATCGGCGACAACGTGACGATCATGTCGACGCACCGGCGGACGCATTTCACCGGCGAAGGCCTCATCGAGTTGAAGGATCACGTGATCATCAACAGCGGCGCCATGATCATGTGCGTCGACCACGTGACGCTCGAGGAGCACGCGGGCTTGTCGATCGAGGCGGTCGTCTCCGATTCCAACCTCCACCCGATCGGTTCCGATCCGATCTTCACCGCGCCGGTCGTTCTGGGGAGCGGCTCGTGGACCGGCTTGCGCGCGGTGATCATGCCCGGCGTTCGCGTCGGATCGCGCGCGATCGTCGCTGCATGTTCGGTCGTCACCAAGGACGTCGAGGACGACACGATGGTTGCGGGGATCCCTGCGAAGCTCGTGCGCAAGCTCGAGTACCCAGAGGGCCAGCGAACGGCCTATCGGCGTGACGACGACAAGCAGCGCCACGCGAACGTCTTCGCGCGCGCTTCGGCTCAGCTCGCGGAAGGCGAAGGCACCGACGCCGGAATGATGGGAGGCTGACGCGCCGATGGGCTACTTCTCGCCCGAGCTGTTCACCTTCCTGCGTCAGCTCAAGCGCAACAACGATCGCGACTGGTTCAACAAGAACAAGGAGCGATACATCGAAGAGGTCCAGCAGCCGGCGCTCGACTTCGTCGCGTCGGTGGCCCCGGGCCTGCGCAAGATCAGCCCCAACTTCATCGCCGACCCGCGCCCGGTCGGCGGATCCATGTTCCGCATCTACCGGGACACGCGATTCTCGAAGGACAAGACCCCCTACAAGACGCACGTCGGGATCAGCTTCGGTCACCGCTCGCGCAAGGACGTGCACTCGCCCGGCTTCTATCTCCACCTCGAGCCGGGCGAGGTCTTCCTCGGCGCCGGCATCTGGCACCCGGACAGCAAGTCGGCGACCGCGATCCGCCAGGCGATCGTCGACAAGTCCGCCGCGTGGAAGAAAGCGGCGCACGCTGCCGCGTTCACTAAGTCGTTCCGCCTATCGTCGGAGTCGCTCGCGCGCGCTCCACGCGGGTTCGACCCCGATCATCCGCTGGTGGACGACCTCAGGCTCAAGGACTTCATCGCGATCCGGGAACTCGACGAGAAGACCGCGACATCAGCGCGATTCCTCGACACGTTCCTCGGTTCGTGCCGCGAGGCCGCGCCCCTGATGCGTTTCCTCTGCGACGCGCTCGGCGTCGCTTATTGACAGGGCGCTTTGCTCAGATCCTGCCAGCGGATCCTCGCCGTGCACGCGCGCTGCAGCAGGTCGGCGGCGTCGGGCGGGAGAAGCCACCCGGCGGCGGCGCTCGCCTGCGTGGCGGCCTTCATCTTCGCGTAGTAGATCGCGAACGTCGGGTAGAGCTTGCGGATCTGTACCTCGTTGAACGGGATCGTCAGCCCGCCGAGGGTGCACAGCGTCGAGACGTACTTCGCGATCGGCACGTCGATCGGCGGCAGCCGGATCCCGCCGAGCCGATTGCCGTACGAATCGTGCGCGGGCTGGCCGTCGTGGAACTGGAATCGCGGGCCGTTGGGCGGCGCGACGCCGGTGCGAACCCAGTCGTCGAGCCGGAGGATCGCCGTCGATGTCGCATAGTGCATCGGCATCGTCGCGCCGGCGAGCACGCACGTGAACATCAACGGGTTCGGCAGCTGGCCGTAGTTCCCGGCTTCGAGGTTGATCTTGTTCCACGCGCTCGCCGGGCGTTGCGCACGGTCGGCGAGCGCGCGCGGTCCCTCCCCGAACACCTGGTGCCAACCGAGCCAGTAGTCCGAGTGCGCGGTCCCCGCGACCTCCCACAGCCGGTAGTTGATCGAAGTGTTCGGCGATGTGGGGTTCGCTTCCTCGTCGCTCAACAGGTGCAGCACCGGCACGACCGGCGGCTTCGTGTAGGTCTTGCTCCCGCCGCCGTGGATCAGGAACCCGTCGATGACGCCGGCCGTCGGTTGCACCTGCGTCACATATCGATACAGGTAATCCGCCGATTGCGACTGCCCCGCCGCAAGCACGCGCAGCACGTGCAATCCGCGCGTCGGATCGACGCCGATCCGCGCGCGCATCGCGCGGGCGACTTGCGAGAAGATGTCGTAGGAGTAGGTGTCGCCCGGGTGCTTCAATGCCTTGTAGCGCACCGGGTCCCAGATCTTCGGCGTCAGCGGCGTGCAGCAGATCCCCGCCTTCTGCGCGCTTACGTGCACGAACGCGAAACCCTGCCGGAACAGCATCTGCTGCGCTTCCAGGGTGTCCACCGCGTTCTCGAACTGCGCGGTGACGTTGACCCAGTCGAGCAACACAGAACCGTTGAAGCGGGCCGCGTCGATCGGACGCGTGACGATGATCCGCGTCGTGTAGGGCGCCGTCGTCGAGCCGTCGAGGCTCCGCGCGGTGCCGGAGACGAAGTACTCGTCTTCTTCGTAGCCGATGTCGGACAGACGGAACCAGCTGTCCCAGAGTGCATGATGGTGGATACCGGCCGTCCCGACCGGCCCGGTCACTTTCGGGGCCGGGACCGCCGCACGGGCGCCGGTCGACACGGTCAACACCCCGAGGAGCATCGAGGCTGCCAGGAGCATCGCGCGCGTGCGCATCGATGGAATGATTCCGCGCTGGGTGGCTGTTCCCTGCTTGCTCAGGCGCGGCGTCGCCGGGAGCACACCGCGCACACGCCGTAGATGTCGGCTTGGTGCGAGCTGACGGCGAACCCGCGCTTGCGCGCGATCCCTTCCGCCCATCCTTGCACCTCGCACGACGGGATCTCCT
>Ga0075425_100001031_pt1 | contig 26743 bp, 26 predicted proteins | sample SoiMethybrSBSTD4_FD_75300 | JGI IMG/M metagenome (GOLD analysis project Ga0075425, IMG submission 75300) | Bulk soil microbial communities from a Populus tree surrounding site in Tennessee, USA - Soil MetaG P. TD hybrid SBSTD4 | ecosystem: Environmental > Terrestrial > Soil > Tree plantation...
CAGCAGCTCGGCAAAATAGCAGATATACCCGAGCGCGTCCGGATTCCCCAGCGTCAGAGGCGACCGATACGTTTCCGCGTAATTCAGGCCCACCAGCTCCCGCCGCTCTTTCTCGAAGTACGCAACCCTGACCTCGGTCATGGGCTCGAGCGCCCCCGTAAACGACGAACGCGGCCGGCGGGCGCCCTTCGCCACACCGCGTTTCTTGCCCCGATCCCGTGTCAGGAAGACGACAATCTTGTCGGCTTCACCGAGCTTGTAAGTGCGGAGAACCAGCGCCTCGGCGGTGTAGAGCGGCACGAACAGGCCCTATTTTATGCTGTCTCACACCAGATAACGCGCGAAGACCGTCGCCAGCCCCAGAAACGAGAAGAAGCCGAACATATCGGTCATCGTCGTGATGAACACCGACGAGGCCAGCGCGGGGTCGACATTCGCGGCGCGCAGCCCGAGCGGTACCAACGTTCCGGCAGCGGCCGCGACAAACATGTTGATGATCATCGCCATTCCGAGTACGAGCCCGAGCGTCGGGCTGCCGCGCACGATCCAGACCACTACTGCTGCCGTTGCGCCGAGGACGACGCCGTTTCCGAGGCCAACGAGCACCTCTTTCAGCAGCGCCTTCCGCGAATTGCTCCACGACAGCTCGCCCAGAGCAATGCCGCGAACGATCACGGTTAATGTCTGTGTGCCGGCGTTGCCCCCCATGCCCGCGACGATGGGCATGAAAACGGCCAGCACAGGAAACAGATCGATGGTGCCCTCGAACAGCCCCACCACGGCCGCCGCAAAAAACGCCGTGAGCAGATTGATCGCGAGCCATGGCAGACGCTTGCGCAGCGACTCGGCCGCCGGCGTGAAGGCTCGTTCGTCCCCGGCCACACCGGCAAGGCGATAGATGTCCTCAGTCGCCTCGTCCTTGATCACGTCGATGACGTCATCGACGGTGATGATCCCGACGAGCTTGTTTTCTGCATCAACGACCGGGATAGCAAGCAGGTTGTACGCTGCCACCTGCTGCGCGACCTCCTCCTGATCCATGTCGACGCGAGCGCTGGTGATGTCCGCCGTCATGATCCGTTTCAGCGGCGTTTCCGGCGAAACGAGCAGGAGCCGGCGCAGCGAGACGACGCCCACGAGATGACGACGCTCATCGACGACGTAGAGATAGAAGACCATCTCGACGTCGCGACTGCTTTGAATCTCGGTGATGGCTTCCCCGACTGTGATGTCTTCGTTCAGCGCGAAGACATTCGGGTTCATGATGCGGCCGGCCGTGCGCTCCGCGTATTCGAGCAGATTCTCGACGACGCCCGATTCCTTGGGGCGCATCAAGTGCAGAACCGCCGCGGATAACTCCTCGGGCAGGTGGTCGATGAGAGCCGCCGCGTCGTCTGACGGAATGTCCTGAGCGAGCTTGGCGATCTCTTCAGCCGGCCGCGTCGCGAGCAGCACGGCTCCGGCTTCCGGTCCCAGTTCTGAGACCGCTTCCATGGCCAGTCGACCGTTCCGATCGGCCAGCACCGTGAATGCGGCTTCCCGTTCCTTGTCCTGGAGGTCGGTAAAGATCTGGGCGAGGTCGGCGGGATGCTGTTTTTGAAGGAGATTCAGCAGGTTGGCCGTCGCACCAATGCGCAGCAGTCGTCTGACCGAGTCGAGGACGAGATCAATTCTGCGTTGCGCGGCCATCTCGCGTTTTTCTCAAACCACAAAAGATCCAATGTATCACGCAAAACACGAAGGCCACGAAGATCTCGAAGAACACGAAGTCAATGGCTTTCGTTCTTCGTGTCCTTCGTGATCTTCGAGCGCTTCGTGGCACTAGCCGGAGGCTAGTGCAGCCAGCTTCAAGACGGTGTTCCAGTTTCGCGCGGTGCCGCGCGTCCGAAGCTTGTTGTCGATAACGGCGCTTGTGAGACGCGACCTCCCGATGCCATCCGGATAGACGATGTAGGCGCAACGGCCCTGGACGTTGACGATCTCGCGGCCCGTGATCGCCTGCTCCAGGGTTTTGACGCTCGCGCGATCGGGCGCAGCCTTGAGCACCACTGCGAGCAGATGGCTCGGGTCGAGTTTCGCTTCCTTCGGAAAGGGGTTCTTCGCGATCAGCGTCTTCCACTCTGTGTCCGAGCGGACGAGTACGTCCGTCGTGAGCCCTAGCTGCTTTGCCGCGGCGCCTTCCACCAAGCGCTCGAGTTCCGACGAACTGCGGACATCGCTTCGGCCCACGAAGTTGCCGCTTTGCAGCAGCGTCTTCACATCCTGCAGACCAAGCCGTGTCAGGAACTCGCGCAGGTCCGCCATTCCGATCTTGTTGTAGCCACCAAGGTTCACCGCGCGCAGCAAGCCGATATAGGTCGTCATCGTCAGCCCGGGTGCAGTCTACTGCTGAGACGCGCGAGCGCGATTACGGTTCTTTCATTCCGATTGCAGATTCGTCAGTTGCGGCACCCTCGTTTATCAGAAAACCACGGAAAATCACTGGCACAATGGCTGCATTTCGCCGCAGCGTGGCAGAACGTCCCCGAGTGATTGTTTCCCTCCCGAATCCCGCCGAAGCCACTGCCGTCGCTGATTGGCTGCTGGCCGACGGGTTCAACCCCATCAAACGGACAACGGCGCAGAGCGCGGCAGACGAAATGCTCCTGCCGTTCGCGCTGCTCATCGCCGACGTCTCGCACCGGCGAGTCCTGATGCAGAGCCGCGGTCGCAATTCGCAGACACCGACGATTCTCATCGGCAACGCCGCAACGGCCTCCTCTGGCGACGCGCTCGGTGCCCAGACGATGTACCTGAGTCGACCGATCGACCGGGCGATGTTCACGTGCTTCGTTTCGATGGCGATGCTCGATAGCAGGCCTGTCCGGCGCTCGATGCGGAAGCTTGTCAACCGCTTCGATGCGATGGCCAACGGCGTTCCCTCGCACATCGTCGATGTCAGCTTCGAAGGGCTGCGCCTCGAGATGTCACGCGACAAACGCCTGGCGTTGCCTCCCTACTTCACCGTACGGGTTCCGCTGGTCGGCGTGGCCGTGACAGTGCAGCGGATGTGGACGCAGTCGTCATCACGGCCGGACTCGGCTATTTGGTACGGCGGGGCGCTGGCACAGAACCGCAGCAACATCACGCAGGCATGGAGGGCCTTCGTGGATAACGTCCCGGTGGTCGGCCAAGCGACCCTGGTCATCAACCCATAGCTAGCCGCCGCGATTCTGAAGGTTGATCTCGTCGAGCATCCGCTCGTCGTTTCGCCATTCGCCCTTCACCTTGACGTGCAGATCGAGGAACACGCGCGACTCGAAGTGCGCTTCGAGCGCTACGCGCGCTGCCGATCCGATCTGCTTGATCATCTCGCCGCCCTTGCCGACGACGATGCCTTTCTGCGATTCGCGCTCCACCAGGATCGTGCAATACAGCTTGAGCAGCGTCCCCGCGCTCTCATCAAAGCGATCCACGACGACCGCCGTTGAAAACGGCAGTTCCTGGCGGGTGAGCTGAAGCACCTGCTCGCGAACGATCTCCGACACGAAGAACCGCTCGGTCTGATCGGTCAGGTAATCCGGGGGGTAGAGTGGATCGCCTTCCGGCAGGTATTGCAGGAACAGCCGCTCGAGGGTGTCGATGTTGGTCCCATCCACCGCCGATACCGGCACGATTTCCACGAAGGAATGGGCCTGACGATAGTGGTCGATGAGCGGCAACAGCCGGGGTTTCGCGATGAGATCGACCTTGCCCAGTACGAGGATGACCGGCGTGCTGACCTCCTTGACGACGTCGAGCAGGTAGCGATCGCCCGGTCCGGATTTCACCGAGGCATCCACGATGAGTGCGAGCAGATCGACCTCACGCATCGCTTCGAGTGCGACGTCAACCATGCGCACGTTCATGCGATGCGTCGGCTTGTGGACGCCCGGCGTGTCCACGAAGACAATCTGCCCGTTGCCATAATTCTTCACGCCGACCACCCGCGTGCGCGTGGTCTGCGGCTTGTCCGAGACGATCGCGAGCTTCTGGCCGACGATGCGATTCAGCAGGGTTGACTTACCGGCATTCGGGCGACCGATGAACGAGACGAACCCGGCCTTCATTGCTCTGCGGTCGCCGTCGCATCTTTCCGTCGTCGCACGCGAACCTTCGTGACACGGCGCCGCTCGACCTCGAGCACCTCGAACGACAGAGCATCCAGGTCGACGATTTCGCCGACGTACGGCATGCGCCCCAAGGACGAGAGGAGATACCCCCCGACCGTCTCGAATCCTTCGCGCTCGATCTCGACCCCGAGGCGATCCCGTACCTCGTCGACGCTGACTTTTCCGCTGAAGACGAATACACCGTCACCCTCGTCGGTCACCGTCTCGCTTTCCACGTCGTACTCGTCGCGGATTTCACCGACGATCTCCTCGAGGAGGTCTTCGACCGTGACCAGGCCGGCGGTGCCGCCGTACTCGTCGACGACGACGGCCAGTTGCTGCTGACGTCGCTGCATCTCTTTGAGCAACTCCGACACGCGCTTACTCTCGGGCACGAAGTAGGCCGATCGCATCATGGTTGTCAGAGGCGGCTCGGCGCCAGGAGGCAGCGCCACGAGATCCTTTACAAACACGATCCCGAGAATGTTGTCGAAGTTCTCACGATAGACGGGCATCCGTGAGTACTGCTCTTCTCTGAAGAGCGTGCGCAGGTCCTGAATCGTCGCATCAGCCTGGATGGCGACGATGTCCGGCCGCGGTGTCATCACCTCGCGCACTACTGTCTCCGTGAAGTCCACGATCGACTGGAGCAGCTCGCGGCCCTCTTCCTGAGAGATCGTCCCCTGCTCCTGTTCGCCTTCCTTTGCTGGTGCCTGTGCCGACGCATCCGCGGTTCCGTTCGGAATCTCCCGCCGGACACCGATTAACCGCAGGATGATCGCCGTCACTGGCGTGAGCACCTGCGCAATCGGATGGAACACCACCAGCACACCGTCGAGTACCCATTCCGGGTCGTGACGGACGAACAACATCGGGACGATGTGTTCGCAGACCACGACGAAAGCCACGAGCGACACGATGAACGTGGTGACCGAGAGGCTGTCGTGGATGTCGCTGAGCCGCGCGATGAGCGCGCCAGCCAGCACGGTGCAGACGCCGATCAGCAGGCGAACAGGGACAAAGAGCTGGAGCGGGTCGTCAAGATAATGGCCGAGGCGGTCGTCGCGCCCCCCGCGTTCGGCCATCAGGCGCAGCGACAGGCGCATGAGGGCACTGAACGCCGCCTGCACCACGCCCAGGAACACCGTGGCACACCCGAGGAGGAACAGCGCAAGTGGAGTCATCGCCGACCCCGCTCGATCAGACCTTCGCGCAAGCCACCCTTCCGGCGCAGACGACGTTCGATCCGGGCCATCCGGCCGTCATCTCGCTCGTGATCATAGCCAAGAAGGTGCAGGAGGCCGTGGAGCCCGAGTATGCGCAGCTCGACGTGGACGGAGTGCCCGGCCCGCCGGGCCTGTCGCCGCGCAACTCCGCTCGCAATCACGACTTCGCCGAGAAAACCGGGCTCGTTGACAGCGAAAGAGAGCACGTCCGTGGGAGCATTCTTGGCACGGTATCTGGCGTTCAGCTGGCGGACACGCGCATCTGAGACGAGCGCCACCACCACCGTACCCCGTGCCCGTCTTGGGGCGGTCGCCTGCAGCCAGCGGGCAAGTCCGGGCGCTCGCAGGCGACTGGCGCTCACCACCTCCACGGTCAAAGGGGACGATCCGCCGCTATCAGCGGCCATCTCCGGTGCGTCCGGCAGAGAGCGCGTCGTAGGCCTTGACGATTTGCTGTACCAGCTTGTGGCGGACGACGTCGGTGTCATCGAAGTAGATGAAGCCGATGCCTTCGATGTCCTTCACGATCCGCAATGCCTCGACCAGACCGGACGTTCGGGGATTCGGCAGGTCGATCTGCGTGATGTCGCCGGTGACGACCGCCTTCGATCCGAATCCGAGTCGCGTCAGGAACATCTTCATCTGCTCGGACGTCGTGTTCTGTGCCTCATCGAGAATGACGAACGCATCGTTCAAGGTGCGGCCGCGCATGAATGCGATCGGCGCGACTTCGATCGTGCCGCGCTCGACCAGCCGCGTCGCACGCTCGGTATCCATCATGTCGTAGAGCGCGTCGTAGAGCGGGCGCAGATACGGATTGACCTTTTCCTGCAGGTCTCCCGGAAGAAAGCCGAGTTTCTCGCCCGCTTCCACGGCCGGCCTTGCGAGGATGATGCGGCTCACCTTCTTGGCCACGAGGTAACTGACCGCCTGGGCCATCGCCAGGTAGGTTTTGCCTGTGCCGGCAGGACCGACACCGAACACGATGTCGTAGCGTTCGATGGCATCGAGATACCGGCGCTGGTTGGTGCTTTTCGGGTTCACGCGTCTGCGCGTGCCCTCGGGTTGCTTCTGACCTTCGCGCAGGAAGTAGTGCCGCAGATCGACGCTCTCGTCGTTGGCCACCAGCCGCACCGCCGTCTTGACGTCGCCGTTCTTCAGTTCGTACCCCTCCGCGATCAAGCTTACCAACTGGTCGAAGATGCGCTCCACTTTCTGTTCGGCAGATCGCTCGCCCTCGACGATGAGCTCGTCGCCCTGCGTGCGAATCTGGACGCCAAGGACCGACTCGATGTGCTTGAGATTGCCATCATGCGCTCCGTAGAGCGTCTCGAGTCCCTCCTGGGGAAGCGCGATCTTTTTCATGCGTTAAAGACACCGGGTGTGATTTTCCCGGCAATAAACGGGTGGAAAATCACACCCGGTCTCATGATTTACGAATCTGCAGATGCAATTCCCGTAACTGCTTCGGCTCGACCGTCGAGGGAGCGTCCGACATGAGGTCCACTGCCGTCGCTGTCTTGGGGAACGCAATAACCTCACGGATCGAACTTTCGTTGCTGAGAATCGCGGCGATGCGATCCAGCCCCAGAGCGATACCGCCGTGAGGCGGCGTCCCGTATTCCAGAGCCTCCGCGAAGAAGCCGAATCGCAGCTTCGCCTCCTCCTCGCTGATGTTCAGCAGAGAGAAGATCCGCCTCTGTGTGTCGGCATCGTGAATTCGGATGCTGCCGCCGCCGATCTCGCTGCCATTGAGCACCAGGTCATAGGCCTTCGCGCGCGCGGAGCCAGGATCGGAATCGAGCCGCGGGAGGTCATCGTCGAGCGGCGACGTGAAGAGGTGGTGAACGGCGACATACCGCTTCTCTTCGGGATCCCACTCGAGCAGCGGGAAGTCGACAACCCACGTAAAGGCGAACGTATCGCCGTCGAGCAAGCCGTCCTTCTTTGCGAGCATGAGTCTGAGCTGCCCGAGCAGCTTGGACGTCGCATCGGGCTCGCCTGCGGCGACGAGAAGCAGGCCGCCCTGCTGAACGCCCGCGATATCGAGCAGCCCGCGCACGGATTCCTCGCCGAGCGCTTTCATGATCGAGCTCGTCACCGTCCCATCGTCGGCGCGGCGCGCCCAGACGAGGCCCGTCGCTCCCATCGCCTTGGCTTGATCGACGATGCCGTCGACTTCGCTGCGCGAGTAGCCACCCGCCTCCGGCACGACGAAGCCGCGAACGGTCCCGCCACTGCCGACGATCTCCTTGAACACGCGGAAGCTGGACTCTCGAAAAAACTCGCGGAAATCCTGAATCGGCATGCCGCAGCGGAGATCCGGCTTGTCCGAGCCGTACGTCGCGATCGCCTCTGCGTACGGCATCCGCCGAAAAGGCGTCTCGATCGTGCGGCCGACGACGGCGAAGATCTCGTGCATCAGCGGCTCGATGATGCTGAAGATCGTGTCCGGTCGTGCAAACGACATCTCCACGTCCACCTGCGTGAATTCGGGCTGGCGGTCCGCGCGAAGGTCTTCATCGCGAAAGCACTTGCAGATCTGGACGTAGCGGTCCATGCCCGAAATCATCAGGATCTGCTTGAAGATCTGCGGCGACTGCGGCAGCGCGAAGAACTCGCCAGGGTGCACGCGGCTCGGCACGAGATAGTCGCGCGCGCCTTCGGGTGTGGATTTGGTCAGGATGGGAGTCTCGATTTCGAGAAACCCGTTGGCGTCGAAGTACTTCCTGATCGCGGTGGTCAGCCTGTGGCGCAGGATGATGTTGCTCTGCAAGCGTGGCCGGCGCAGATCGAGGTATCGGTATTTGAGCCGGACGTCTTCCGAGACCGGCGAATCATCGGCAATCGGGAACGGCGGCGTCTTTGCCTCGTTGAGCACTCTGAGCTGACGCACGACGACCTCGACCTCGCCCGTCGGGATCTTGGCATTCACCGTGTCCGCGGACCGGCGGCGAACCTGACCGCAGATGCCGATGACGTACTCCGAGCGCAGGCGCTTGGCCTTCGCCATCAGCGCCTCGTCGTCTTTGTCGAAAACCACCTGCGTCACGCCGCCACGATCGCGCACGTCGATAAAGAGCAACCCGCCAAGGTCGCGAACTCGATGTACCCATCCGAGCAGCACGACATCCGCCCCAACCTCGTTGGGCCGGAGCGCGCCACAGGTGTGTGTGCGTGTCAGGTCGCCTAATTGCTCAGCCACGTTGCCTCAGTTCCTCGAGAATGGCGCCGCCCGCGGCGGTTTGATCGTAGGTTGCCTGGGTCTGGGCAGTCAGGTTCTTGACCGTGACCGTCCCCGCCCCGATCTCATTGCCTCCGAGGATCGCGACGAGCGGAATCCCCAGAGAATCAGCGTACTTTATCTGCTTGCCAATCTTGTCGGCATCCGGATAGACGAGGACGCGCAATCCGGACTGCCGTAACATCCCTGCAACTCGAAGGGCATGGGGAGCATCGGCCGCGTCGAAAACGGCCATCATGACGTCGGCCGCCGTCGTCGTGAGGTTGGGCGGAAACATCCCGCGCTCACCCATTACGACGAGAATCCGCTCCAGCCCCAGCGAGAATCCACAGGCCGGGACGCTCTGCCCAAGGAACATGCCTACGAGGTTGTCGTAGCGCCCACCGCCGCCGAGACTCCCCGCGAGATCGGGCACGGCGATCTCCATGATCACGCCTGTGTAATACGACAAGCCTCGAGCGAGGCTCGGATCGAAGCGAAGTCGTTTGCCCGCGCTCGTTTCCTGGGCACAAGCGAGGACGGATTCCAGATTCTCGAATGCCGCGATACCAGCTCCATCAAGCAGTTCGCGGCACCGTTCGCGCTGTTGACTCAGTCCATCGAATAGCTCGAGAAGCTTTTTCCCGGCTGCCGCATCGACGCCGCGCGCCAGCATTTCAGCCTTCACGCCATCAGCACCGATCTTGTCCAGCTTGTCCACGGCAACGAGCGCGGTCCCATGAAGCGGTTCCGCAATCCCTGCCGCGTTCAGAATGGATGTCAACAGCTGCCGGTGATTGACGCGAATCGTGAAGTTGGCGAATCCCAACTCGGTCAGCGCATCGGATACAGCGGCACACACTTCGGTCTCGATCACCGGCGACGTCGATCCGAGCGCGTCCACGTCGCATTGATAGAACTCGCGAAAGCGCCCGCGTGCGGGGCGATCCGCGCGCCAGACGGGCTGGATCTGATAGCGCTTGAACAGCCGTGGCAGCTTGCTCTGATACTGGGCAACGACGCGCGCCAGCGGAACGGTCAGGTCGTAACGCAGTGCCAGGTCTGCCTGTCCGCTGGCCTCGTGCTCCCCGCGCTTGAGGATTTTGAAGATGAGCTGATTGCCCTCCTCGCCGTACTTCCCCATCAGCGTTTCGAGGTTTTCCACAGCCGGCGTTTCAAGCGGCTCGAACCCGTAACGCTCGTACACACGACGAATGACGCCGATGGCGTATTCACGCCGCCGGATGTCCTCCGGGAGAAAGTCGCGCATGCCGCGCGCAGGTTCAGTACGCGGCATCTAGGCAGGAGTGCAGTAAAGCGGGCGGCGAGTTCGAACGAAGTCGAGCATCTTCTACTAATTATACGAGGCCCCCGAACGCGGAACGGCGAACCCGAGTCCCGAGTCCCGGATCCCGAGCCCCGGACCCCAGTCGCGGGCTATAGCCGCGGCAGCGTCAGCCCCTGCTGCTTCTGATACTTCCCCTTCTTGTCGGCGTAGGACACTTCGCAGGGCTCGTCACTCTGGAAGAACAGCACCTGCGAGATCCCCTCGTTGGCATAGACCTTCGCCGGCAGTGGCGTCGTGTTCGAGATCTCGAGCGTGACGAAGCCTTCCCATTCCGGCTCGAACGGTGTGACGTTCACGATGAGGCCGCAGCGCGCGTAAGTCGACTTGCCCACGCAGACCGTCAGGACATCGCGCGGAATGCGGAAGTACTCGACCGTCTTCGCCAGGACAAACGAGTTGGGCGGGATGATGCAGACGTCAGTCTTCATGTCGACGAACGAGCGATCGTCGAAATTCTTCGGGTCCACGACAGTGTTGTTGATGTTCGTGAAGACCTTGAACTCGTCGGCCACGCGGATGTCGTATCCGTACGACGAGAGACCGTACGAAATGACCCCCTGACGCACCTGGCGATCCTCGAACGGCTCGATCATGCCGTGCTCGAGTGCCATGCGCTTGATCCACCTGTCGGGTTTAATCGAGGGCATTCTCTTGTCTCTCGGCTCCGGGCTCCCGCCTCGGTGCTGTGTTCTGCGATTTGGCTACCGTCGTCCCAGCAGCATCATGACCAACGTGAGCACGATGCTGGCAATGATGGACGAGGCGAGCGGGAAATAGAACGTGAAGTTCCCCCTGCGAATCGTGAAGTCACCCGGCAGCCGGCCAATCGGCAACCCGAGCGTCATCAGGACGCCGACACCAGCAACGAGAAGACCCAGGACAATGAGTGTTCGCCCCACGTTACTCTCAAATCAACTCGAGCCCCCGGAAGAAGTATCCCAGCTCGAAGGCTGCTGTTTCAGGAGCGTCGGAACCATGCGTCGCGTTGCGTTCAATGGAGGTGCCGAAGTCTTTCCGCAACGTGCCTGCGTCCGCCTTGGCCGGATCGGTTGCACCCATCGTCGCGCGCCACGCTTTGATCGCTTCGGGCGCTTCGAGCGCCAGAACAATGCACGGACCCGATGACATGAAGTCGGTCAATCCACCAAAGAAGGGACGCTCGCGATGAACTGCGTAAAAGCCTTCCGCTTCCTTCTTGGTCAGGTGCTGCAGCCGCATGGCGCGCACGGTAAAACCGGCAGCCTCAATACGCGCGAGGATTTGTCCCGCCTTCTGGCTGGCTACCGCGTCCGGTTTGATGATCGCAAACGTCCGTTCCATATCCCTCTATTCAGAACCAAAACTCTGTCAACTTCCAACTCCCAACGTCTGTCGCTTGCCCAACGCCCAACTTTTTCGGGAGTTGGAAGTTGGTGGTTGGGGGTGACGTTTTATAGCCCAAGAGCTTCGCGCATCTTTGCGCCCATATCCGCGGGACTTTTCACCACGTGCACACCAGCTTTCGTCAGGGCGTCCATCTTTTCGGCCGCTGTTCCCTGTCCGCCGGCGATGATGGCGCCAGCGTGACCCATGCGCCGTCCTGGTGGCGCGGTTTGTCCCGCGATGAATCCAACGACAGGCTTCTTGAACTCTCGCGCAATGTACGCGGCTGCGTCCTGTTCGGCGGTACCACCAATTTCACCGATCATGATGACCGCGTCCGTGTCGTTGTCATCCTTGAACAACTTCAACGCGTCGATGAAGCTGGTGCCGATCAAAGGATCGCCACCGATGCCGATGCAGGTCGTCTGCCCCATGCCCTGTTTGGAGAGCTGATGGATGGCCTCGTACGTGAGCGTTCCGCTTTTCGAGACGATCCCGATTCGGCCTTCGCGACAGATGTGACCTGGGATGATGCCTGCCTTTGCCTGCCCGGCAGTGATGATGCCTGGACAATTCGGTCCGATGAGCCGAGTGCGCTTTCCCTCCATGAAGGTCATCACCTTCAGCATGTCGATGGTAGGAATGCCCTCGGTGATGCAGACGACGAGCGCGACGCCTGCGTCGGTCGCCTCCATGATGGCGTCGGCAGCGAACGGCGGCGGCACGAAAATCACGCTGGCACTCGCGGCCGTCGCGCGAACGGCATCGTGGACGCTGTTGAAGACCGGCCAGCCCTCATGCGTGGTGCCGCCTTTGCCGGGCGTGACCCCGCCGACGACTTTGGTTCCATAGGCTGCCGCCGCTTTGGCGTGGAACGTCCCCTCGCGGCCCGTCAGCCCCTGCACGAGCAGCCTGGAATTCCTGTCGAGTAGGACCGCCACTACTTACCCCCCGCGAGCGACACAACCTTGTCGGCAGCCTCGCCCATTGAATCAACCGTCGTGAAGTTCAGGCCGCTCTCGCGGAGCAGCCGCTTCCCTTCTTCGACGTTGGTGCCCTCCATGCGAATGACAATCGGCACGCGGACACCCAGTTCCTGCACGGCGGCGATGACCCCCTGCGCCAGCACATCGCAGCGCAGGATGCCACCAAAGATGTTGATCAGCACCGCTTTGACGTTGCTGTCGGCCATGAGAATCCGAAACGCGTTCTTGATCTGCTCGGCGTTGGCGCCACCACCGACATCAAGGAAGTTCGCCGGCTCGCCGCCGGCCAGCTTGATGATGTCCATCGTCGCCATGGCCAGACCTGCACCGTTGACCATGCAGCCGATGTTGCCCTCGAGTCGGATGTAATTCAGAGAGAACTTCGAGGCTTCGACCTCGAGCGGATCCTCTTCGCCCAGATCCCGGAGATCGCGCAGATCCGGATGACGATAGAGCGCGTTATCGTCGAAGGACACTTTCGCATCGAGCGCGAGCAGGTCGCCGCCGTTGGTCAGAATCAGGGGATTGATCTCGATCATCGACGCGTCGGTTTCGATGAACGCCTTGTAGATTGCATCGAGCAGCTTCACCAGCTTGTTCGCCGGCCCCGAGGCGAGCCCCATACCGAAGGCGAGCTTCCGCCCCTGAAACGGGATCACGCCGGTACCGGGATCGATCTGCTCACGCAGGATTTTCTCCGGCTCCTTGGCCGCGACCTCCTCGATATCCATGCCTCCCGACGCGCTGCAGATGATGACGGGGCTCGCGGACGCGCGATCGATGACGATGCTCAGATACAGCTCGCGCTCGATCTGCAGGCCTTCCTCGATCAACACGCGCCCGACCTTGCGGCCTTCCGGGCCCGTTTGATGGGTAACCAGCGTCATGCCGATGATCTGCTTCGCGAGTTGCTCGGCCTCGTCGGCCGATTTCGCGATCTTGACGCCGCCGCCTTTCCCGCGGCCTCCCGCGTGAATCTGCGCCTTGACGACGGCGATGTTGCCGCCCAGTCGCCGGGCGATCTCGCCAGCTTCCTGGGAGGAAAATGCGACTTCGCCGCGCGGAACGGCCACGCCGAAGCGCGCCAACACTGACTTGGCTTGATACTCGTGAATTTTCACAGGGGGATCCTGTCTACGGCCGCAAACAACCATCCATCGTAGTCCATCGACGCGGCGCGCGTCCAACCAGCGCTTCGCGAATCTCCAATTACCCACTTCCAATTCCTGAACTGCTCGGTCTTTGCTGCTAGAATGCGCGCCGAAGGAGACAGCATGGCGCGTCTATCGACGGGATCGCTGATGTGTGGTGTGTTCGTCCTGGCCGGCTCGCTTACGGCGTCCGCCGCTCAGGCCCCTCAAGGACAGGCACGAGGCGGCGGGGCTCCGCAGCCACCACCGCAGAACCTGCAGGTGCTGCCGAAAGACATGGCTCGGGCGCAGGTCGTGACAATCATGCAGAACTTCTCCGCCGCGCTGGGCGTGACCTGCAATCATTGCCACGTCTTCAACGGGCCTGGCGACCCGATGAACGATTTCGCGGGAGACACGAAGCCGACGAAGAACATCGCGCGCGCGATGATGCTGATGGTGCGAGAGATCAATCCGACCGTGCAGAAGGCGGTGACGTCGAAAGCCGCCGACCAGGTGGCCCAGGTGGGCTGCGCGACGTGCCATCGCGGCGCCGCGATTCCGGTCGTGGCTCCAGGATCACCTGGCGCGCCACCGCCACCTCGCGGGACAGGTCCGGGCGGAGCGCCGGGCGGCGGGGCGGCACCACCCGCAGGAGCTCCTCCAGCGGGAGCCGGAAAGTAATTCAACTCCCTACTCCACAACTCCCAAGTCCCAAAACCTTGGGAGTTGGAGGTCTGGAGTTGGGCTGACACCTACATTCCGATAACGTCGACGAGTTCCTTCACCGCTGCTGCTGATTTCTTCAGCGCCGCGTCTTCCTCGGCTGTCAGCTTGATTTCGATAATCTGCTCGACACCTTTGGCTCCCAGCTTCACCGGTACGCCCACGAAGAGATCGCGGACGCCGTACTCGCCCTGCAGGAACACGGAGCACGGCAGAATCTTCTTCTTGTCCTTCAGAATCGCTTCGCACATCTCGGCCGCCGCCTGACCGGGGGCATACCACGCGCTCGTGCCCACGAGCTTGGTGATCTCGGCGCCACCGTCGGCGGTCCGCTTGCAGATGGCATCAATCCGATCTTTCGACAACAACTCGGTGAGCGGAATGCCGGCAACCGTCGAATATCGTGGCAGCGGCACCATCGTGTCGCCATGACCGCCGAGTACGAATGAGTGAACGTTCTGGACCGAGACGTTCAGCTCCATCGCGACGAAGGTGCTCATCCGCGCCGAGTCGAGCACGCCGGCCATGCCGATGATCCGCTCGCGCGGAAACCTGGTGAGGCGGAACAGCGCCTGCGACATGGCATCGAGCGGGTTGGCAACGGGAACGACGATCGCGTTCGGACAGTGCTGCACCACGTTCGGCGCGATGCTCTTCATGATCTCGAAGTTGTCACGCACGAGGTCATCGCGGCTCATGCCAGGCTTCCGTGGTTTCCCTGACGTGATGACGACGATGTCGGACCCGGCGGCGGTACTCCAATCCGCGCCGCCAATGACGCGAGAGTCCGATCCGATTACCGGACACGTCTCATAAATGTCGAGCGCGACGCCTGCGGCTTTCTGCTCGGCAATGTCGATGATGACGACATCGGCCAGTTCTTTTTCTGCAATCGCGCGAGCCACCGTCATGCCGACGTTACCGGCGCCACCTACCACTGTAACTTTGCGATTCATGCGTTCCTCGTCTCGCGCGCGCAGCTTAGGTCAGTGTCCCGCAGCCACGCGTCGAAGTATTCACAGTTTCTGTTGAAAAGCCTGTTGAAAACCCCGTCCGCGACCGCGATCGCGGCGAATGATCCTGAATGTTTTAGCGGTTTGCACCATCGTAGTGCGACTGTTACACGGGACGACGGGCTGTTGGCTGTTGGTTACAGAATTCACGGTTCCAAAACGCCAAGTATAATCTGCGTTTGTCGTTTCGCTTGGACTCGTAGCCCCGGCCTTCAGCCCGCAAGAGATACCCCACGTGAAGATTCTTGTTGCCGACGACCTCCCCGCCTCCGCGATTGAACTGCTGCACAAGGAAGGATGGGACATCGATGCGCGTACCGGCCGAACGCCGGAACAACTTGCCAATGACCTCAAGGATGCCGACGCCATCGTTGTTCGCAGCGCGACGCGTGTGACGTCCGCTCTGATCGACGCTGCGCCCAAGTTGCGTGCCATCGCTCGTGCGGGCACCGGCGTGGACAACGTCGACGTACAGGCGGCGAGTGTCCGAGGCATCGTCGTCATGAATGCGCCCGGTGCAAACAGCGTCAGTGTTGCCGAATTGGCGATGGCGCTCGTGCTGGCGCTCGCCCGCCACATCCCGGGCGCCGATCAGGCAATGAAGCAGGGAAAGTGGGAAAAGAAAAAGTTTCTGGGCGAAGAAGTGCGCGACAAGGTCCTTGGTCTCGTGGGGCTGGGACGCATCGGCCAGGAAGTGGCACGGCGTGCGTCAGCATTCGCCATGACGATCATCGCCCACGATCCCTTCGTGTCCGAGCAGACTGCGGCCCAACTCGACGTGGAGCTGGTCGGCCTCGACGATCTGTTTGCGCGCGCCGACTTCGTGTCACTCCACATGCCGTCCACTGACCACACTCGCCGGCTCGTCAATGCTGAACGATTAGCAAAAGCGAGGAAAGGCATTCGCATCGTTAATACCGCGCGCGGTGACCTCGTCGACGAGGCAGCACTCGCGGACGCAATCGAATCCGGCCATGTGGGTGGCGCCGCACTCGACGTGTTCGAGAAGGAGCCGACGGTCGATCAGCGCCTGCAGAAATTGCCGCAAGTGATCGCCACGCCGCATATCGCCGCGTCGACACGCGAAGGACAGGAACTGGTCGGAGCGGAAACGGCCGCGGCCCTTCGTGACTTCCTCAAAGAAGGCTCGATCCGGAACGCCGTCAACTTTCCTACGCTCTCACCTGAAGAGTTCAAGCGGCTTCAACCGTTCGCCCTTCTCGGCGAGCGGCTCGGCACGTTCATTGCCCAGATGAACGACGACCGAATACGCGAGGTCAGCCTCCGGTATTACGGAGAGCTCGCGCAAAGCCGAACCGGTGTCATCGTGAACGGCGTCCTCGCCGGGTTATTCAAGCCCGTGCTCTCGACAGGCGTGACCGTCGTCAATGCACGCACAGTGGCCGCGGAACACGGCATCGAAATCGTTGAATCACGAAGCACGCGCCCACGAAATTACACGAGCCTGATCTCGATCCGAATCCGGACCGCCCACGGCGAGCGGTGGGTCGAAGGCGCCGTCTTCGAAAACAGCGGACCACGGCTCGTAACGGTGGATGGGATCGCGGTCGAAGCCCCATTGGGTGGAACGATGTTGGTGATAACTAACCGCGATCAACCAGGCGTGATCGGCCGAGTCGGAACGATCCTCGGAAAGCACGGCGTGAACATCGCCAACTTCGCGCTCGGCCGCGACGAGGGGCACGCCGTTGGCGTCGTCATCGTCGACGAAGACAAACCGATAGCAGATTCCGTCGTGAACGAGCTGCGCGAGGTGAAAGAGATTCAGGAAGTGCGGCTGGTCAGGGTCTAGCGCCTGGCGGCGCGTCGGAGCTCGACAGGCGGAGCGTCGTCTGTGTGCCGTCGCTCGTGGATTCCAGAATCACTGCATCGTCGCCAATCGACATCACACGATAGCCGGTCTCGAGCACGTCGCCTTCCTTGACCAGCGACACCCCTTGTAACGAACTGAGGATCGCCGTTCGTTGGGTGACGCCGTCCACAACGCTCGTCGCCATGCCGGCCAACCCGTACGGCGGCTTCCTGACCGACGCAACTTCAGGGATCGGAATGCTATTGATCGCCGGCGCGGAAGACTCGACCACGCGCGCCGGAGCCAGGCCGAATCGAAACGCGTCACGACCCGGATGCTGATATGCGCTGACTTCTGCGAGCTTGGTCTTCAGTCGATCGGCCTGGGCGCTAAGATCGACAGCGGTGCCAGATTTGTCGACTGCCTGTGGCACAACCGCCGGTGGCTCGACTCGAGTACGCTCGTGCGGCGCGACAAACGCCGCGAGCGCGGTGACGAGCACGGCCCCACCCGACGTGAGCGCGTACAGCCTCCAAGTCATCAGGGGACACACATTTTAGCACTTGAACATCCCGACCGCGCGAACGGTGACCCCGCCGATTCGGTGCTATGATTCGTCGTGCCCCCGGTTGCGTTTCTCGATCCTTTCCTGAGAACGTCTACCCCCCGCACTGTCGCTGTCATCCCTGCCCGATTCGCTTCTTCACGACTCCCTGGCAAGCCGCTCGCTGAGATTGCTGGCCGCCCGATGATCGAGCACGTCTATCGGCGCGCAGCCGATGCGCGTGGCATCGACGCCGTGGTCGTTGCAACGGATGACGAGCGGATCGCGGTCGCGGTTGAACAGTTCGGCGGCATCGTGCGGCTCACGAAGACCACGCATCGTACCGGGACGGATCGGATCGCGGAGATCGCCAGCGATTTGTCATGCGACATCCTGGTCAACGTCCAGGGTGACCTTCCCTTGATCGAGCCGGCCATGATCGCAGAGGTGCTGGAGCCGCTGATATCTGACCCCACCGTCACGATGACGACGTTGCGCCAGGCAACCAGTGATCCCTCGGACATCTCGAGTCCGCATGTCGTCAAGGTCGTCGTCGACAATCGTGGTGACGCGCTTTACTTCTCTCGATCGCCGATACCATTCCGACGGGATGAAGGTCCGGACGTAGTGTCCGGCTTTAGCCGGACCACGATTTACAAACATATTGGGTTATACGGCTTTCGACGCGACTTCCTGCTCACGTTTGCGGCGCTCCCTCAGACGCCACTCGAGCAGGCTGAATCGCTCGAGCAATTGCGCGCGCTCGAACACGGATTTCGGATTCGCGCAGTGGCGACCAGATACGAATCGATCGAAGTAGACACTCCCGAGGATCTTGAACGCGTGCGCCAGCTGATGGCGACACGTGTGTGAGGTGGCATGAGTCAGAGACCTGACGGCCGACCAGTGAAGTATGTGTTCGTGACCGGTGGCGTGGTGTCCTCGCTGGGAAAGGGCCTGGCGGCGGCATCAATCGGCCGGCTGCTCGAGGACCATGGTTATAAAGTCGCGCTCCAGAAGTTCGACCCCTACATCAACGTCGATCCGGGCACGATGAGCCCCTATCAGCATGGCGAGGTGTACGTCACCGACGATGGCGCGGAAACCGACCTCGATCTGGGGCACTACGAGCGCTTCACGAGCATGGTGGCCTCACGGAACAGCAACTGGACAACCGGCAAGATCTACCTGTCCGTGATTCAGAAGGAACGACGAGGCGACTACCTCGGTCGCACCGTTCAGGTCATTCCGCACATTACGAACGAAATCAAGGATGCGATCCGGCTGGCCGGACGTGACGTGGACATCGTTCTCGTCGAGATCGGCGGCACGGTCGGCGACATCGAGAGCATGCCGTTTCTTGAAGCGATCAGGCAGTTCCGGCTCGACGTGGGGCGCGAGAACACTCTGTACATCCACCTCACGCTCGTGCCCTACATCGGGACGGCTGGTGAGCTGAAGACCAAGCCTACGCAGCACAGCGTTCGCGACCTGCGCTCTATCGGTATTCAACCCGACGTGCTGCTCTGCCGCACGGATCGGTTTCTTGACGCCGACATCAAGCGCAAGATCGCACTGTTCTGTGATGTGCCCGAAGAGGCGGTCATCACGGCCAAGGACGTCGACACCATTTATGAAGTGCCGCTCGTCCTCAAAACCGAGGGTCTCGATCAAATCGTCCTGAAGCAGCTCGGTCTGCCGCTCACGCAGGCCCACACCGCGGCATGGGAAGAATTGGTCGATCGCATCAAACATCCGGTCGACGAGATCATCATTCACGTCGTCGGCAAGTACACGGGGTACGAAGACTCGTACAAGAGCCTCAACGAAGCCGTCTACCATGGCGGATTCGCGCATCGGCTGAACGCCAGACTGAACTGGGTGGAGGCCGAAGCGCTCGAACGCGAAAGTGGCGCATCACTGCTCGAAGGCGCGCATGGCGTCCTGGTGCCAGGAGGATTCGGCTCGCGCGGCACGCGCGGCATGATGAAGGCCGCCGAGTTTGCCCGGGAGCGCGGCGTGCCCTTCTTCGGAATCTGCTACGGCTTCCAATGGGCGACGGTCGAATACGCCAGGCACGTGTGCGGGCTCGAGGGGGCCGATTCCACCGAGGTCGACGAAAACGCACCGCACAAGGTGATCTACAAGCTGCGCGACCTGCTTGGCGTGGACGATTTGGGTGGCACCATGCGACTCGGCCGTTACGCATGCGAGCTTGCGAAAGGATCACTGGCCGAACGCATCTACGGGACTTCTCTCGTTCACGAGCGTCATCGCCATCGGTTCGAGTTCAATTGCCTCTACGAACCGTCGCTGCTCGAGAACGGGTTGCGCATCTCGGGTCGATCGCCTGATGGAAAATTCGCTGAGATCGCCGAGTTGCCCGCACACCCCTGGTTTCTGGCAGTGCAGTTTCACCCGGAGTTCCAGTCCAAGCCGGACAGACCGCACCCGCTGTTCGCCAGCTTCGTCGAGGCTGCGTATCGCCACAAGACGGGGCGGCTGGTGACGGCGGACGTCACGGTGGCTCACTCTGACGCGCGGGCTGAAGCCCGCGACCTACACCATAGGCGATCGATCGCCGATGCGTAGAGCGGGGGCTTCAGCCCCCGCGGTCGACTGCTGGTCTTTCACAAAGATCACTAGAATAGAGACGTGAATCCGGTCTCGATCGGGACAGTCACTCTCGGCGCGGGGAACCCGCTCGCCTTCATCGCCGGTCCCTGCGTGATCGAAAGCGCATCTCACGCGATGGAGACGGCGTTTGCGATCCGCGAGATTGCCGGCCGCTCCCGCGTCCCGATGATCTTCAAGGCCTCATACGACAAGGCGAACCGGACTTCACGCCACTCGTTCAGGGGACCGGGCCTCGACGAAGGCTTACGGATCCTGTCGGACATCAAGGCCAGGACCGGGTTGCCAATTCTCACCGACATCCACGAGCCCGCGCATGCAGCGGCAGCCGCGCAAGTGGTCGACGTTCTGCAAATCCCGGCGTTTCTGTCACGCCAGACCGACCTGCTCGTAGCAGCGGCGCGCACAGGGAGGGCGGTGAACGTCAAGAAGGGGCAATTTCTCTCGCCTCGCGACATCAGGCACGTCGTCGACAAGATCACCGGCGAAGGCAATCCATCCGTGCTGGTCACAGAGCGCGGTGTCAGTTTTGGGTACAACAATCTCGTCGTCGACATGCGCGCCTTCCCGATGCTGCGCGAGCTCGGGTACCCGGTCGTCTTCGACGTGACGCACAGCCTGCAACTGCCTGGCGCCGGCGATGGCGTCACGATCGGACTGGCGGAATATATCGAACCGCTGGCATCAGCGGGTGTCGCGGCTGGGGTCGACGCGGTGTTCATGGAAGTTCACGAAGAACCGGCGCGAGCCAAGAGCGATGCGGCCAACGCCCTCCGGCTCGATAAGCTCGAAGCGCTCGTACTGAAACTCACGCGCATCGACGCAGCCGCCCGGGAACAGCCGGCATCGCGACCGCAATCGCGTGAGACACGTGGGGTGACGATGTGAGTGACGATGTGATCGCACCACCAGGCGTCGATCTCGCGCTTGCACGTAAGGTGTTGCAGACCGAGGCAGCGGCCATACTCGCGCTCGTCGAGCGCCTGGATGAGTCATTTGAACGCGCCGTGCGTCTGCTGCTCGACTGCAAGGGTCGGGTGATCGTGACCGGCATGGGCAAGTCGGGGATCATCTGCCGGAAGCTCGCCGCCACGTTCACCAGCACTGGGACACCAGCGTTCTTCCTGCACCCTGCCGAAGCCATTCACGGCGACCTTGGCATCCTGCAGTCCCAGGACGTGATCCTGGCCTTGTCCTATAGCGGCGAAACGGACGAACTGCTCCGTCTGCTCGAGACGATCAAGCGGCTTGGTGCCGGCCTCATCGCGATCACGGGGGACTGCCGCTCCACGCTGGCGCAGGCCGCGGACGTCGCCCTGGACTGTCGTGTCTCCGAGGAAGCCTGCCCGATGAACCTCGTTCCCACGGCCAGCACCACCGCCGCGCTGGCCCTCGGCGACGCGATCGCGATGACGTTGCTGGTCGCCAAGGGATTCAGCCAGGAGCACTTCGCCAGTCTGCATCCAGGCGGAAAGCTCGGTAAGCGATTGATGCGCGCCGAACAATTGATGCAAGGTGGTGATCAGGCCCCAATCGTGAAGGCCAGTACGCCGATGCCGCAGGTCATCTACGAGATCTCGAGCAAGGGCCTCGGGATGACGTGTGTAGTCGATGACGAGGGCACGTTGTCAGGCATCATCACGGACGGCGACCTCCGTCGTCACATGACGGCCACCAGCAACCTGCTCGAACGCAGGGCGGGCGACGTCATGACGCGCAACCCGATCACCATCCGGCGTGACACGCTGGCTGCCGAGGCGCTGTTGGTACTGGAACGCCGCAAGATCACCTCGATTGTCGTCGTCAGCGATGAGCACCGGGTCCAGGGTGTCGTGCACTTACATCACCTATGGCGCACTGAACTCTTCTGACCTTTTAGCCCGTCATGAGTGACTACGCCCTGCTCGCCGTGCTGTTTGCGCTGCTGCTGGGCCTGGTCGCCGGCAAGGCCTGGGAGCGATATAAGCTCCGCGACGGCCGCTGGGTAGATCGGCGCCGGCTTCGCGAAACGCCCCATTACATGCTCGGCCTCAACTTCCTCGTCGACAACCAGGTGGATCAAGCGGTCGAGGAACTGACGCGCGCTACCAGCACTGACGCCGACGCGCTCGAGATCCAGATGATCCTCGGAAACCTGTACCGGCAGAAGGGACAGGTCGGCCGTGCGATCACAGTGCATCAAGGGCTGCTGCAGCGCCCGGATCTCCGGCCCATCGAGCACGCGCACGTTCTGCTCTGCCTCGGCCTCGACTACAAGCATGGCGGGTTCATCGACCGCGCCCTCGAGACGTTTCAGGAAGTCGTGCGGCTGGATCCCATGAACCGCTACGCCTTCGTCAATCTGCAGAAGCTCTACGAAGATCAGCGGCAATGGGTTGAGGCAGCGGCAGTGCGAGAAAAAATCGCTGCGATCGACGACGACAAGCAGGGGATTAACAATCAGATCCTCGGCTTCCTGCGCAACGAGGTGGGTGAAACATTGATTCGTGCGGGCGATGACACGGCAGCGACTGGTGCCTTCGAGGCCGCGGTCGATACCGATGCGCGTACTGCGCCTGCGTATCTCAACCTCGGTGACATGCGCGAGCGCATGGGACAGTTCGCGGGTGCCGTTGAAGCATGGGAAAGTCTCGTACAGACCATCCCTGAGCGCGCATATCTGGCGCTCGATCGTCTCGAACGCGCCTACCAGCAGGCCGGCACCCCCCAACGGTTCGCGGAGCTGTGCGGACGCCTCATCGACCAGAATCCGCAGGACTGGCGGACACGGCTTTCGCTGTCGCGACACCTGGCCGCCGATGGCCGGCATCGCAAAGCGTTGGAGTTGCTCCTCGATGCGCTGCCGCACAACCCGCACGGTCTGGCCATCCATCACGAGGTGTGGAAGGCACTCCGGGCTCTTGAGCTGGACCCGGCACTGGTTCAGAAGTACATAGAGCTGACGCGCAGCGCCGTCTTCTACCTCGATCCGCACGTCTGCATGCATTGCCGCTACCGGAGCACGGAGTTGCTCTGGCAATGTCCGCAGTGCCATGAGTGGAATACGTTCGTCGAGGAACGGATGTCGCCGGCCAAAGACACGGCGGCGGCGGAGCTGGGTGGCTAACATAAGTTCAAAGTTCAAAAGGTTAAAGTCAGCAAGTAAGTTTCGAAGTGTCCCAGATGGTTCGATCGATGGCTGTACTTTCGACTTACTTCCCAACTTTGAACTTAATACTTTGAACTTGCATCGGGACCTGCAATGAAGCGTGTGGGGCTCACCGGCGGCATTGCCACCGGAAAGAGTGTCGTCCGGGCGGAACTCGAACGACTCGGTGTGCCAACCATCGACGCGGATATCGTCGCGCGCGATGTCGTCGCGCCCGGTACTTCGGGCCTGACGGCAATCCTCGGCCGCTTTGGAACGAGCGTTCTCGACAGCGATGGCACACTTGATCGCCGGAAGCTCGGGTCGATCGTGTTCGCCGATGAAGCCGCGCGGCGAGACCTGGAGGAGATCGTTCACCCGAAAGTCAAAGCTGCCATCGACACGTGGCTCGACTCAATGAGCGGGCAGCACAACCTCGCGGTCGCCGTCATTCCGTTGCTGTACGAAACCGGTCGTGAGCGTGACTTCGATGTCATCGTCACCACCGCCTGCAGCTCGGAGGAGCAGCTTCGCCGCGTGATGACGCGCGACTCGTTGAGCGAGCCGCAAGCCAGGCAGCGCATCAACGCGCAGTTGTCAACCGAGGAGAAAGTGCGCCGGGCCAACTACGCAATCTGGACCGATGGGACGCACGAAAACACGAAGCGTCAAGTCGTGGAGACGCTCGAGCAGCTGGCGAGGCGAGGTAGCTAGATCTAGGTAGCTGGGTAGCTGGGTAGCTGGGTAGCTGGGTGGCTGGGTAGCTGGGTAGCTGGGGATGGGTTGCTGAGTATTTACCAGCTACCGAGCAACCTAGCCACCTAGCTACCTACCGGCAACCCGCGCACGTGCCGCATGCAACGTGTTCATCATCAACATCGTGATCGTGAGAGGTCCGACACCGCCGGGCACAGGCGTCAGGGCGCCTGCCACTTCCGCGACGGCGGGATGGACATCGCCAACGAGCACAGACCCTTTGGCCTGGAACGATGCAAGCCTCGGATGACCTGCCGGAAACAGCTGCGCTGCCACCGCGGGATCCGTCACGCGATTCATCCCGACGTCGATTACGGCCGCGCCCGGCTTCACGAAGTCGTTCGTGACGAGGCCGGCTCGCCCGACAGCTGCGACGAGGATATCCGCCTGGCGGCAGACGGCCGGTAAATCCGGTGTTCGCGAATGGCAGATGGTCACCGTGGCGTCCCGATGCAGCAGCAGCATCGCCATCGGCTTTCCGACGATATCGCTGCGACCAATCACGACCGCGTGGCGGCCGCGGATTTGAATCTTCTCGCGTTCGAGCAGCTCGATGACGCCCGCTGGCGTGCACGCCACCAGCTTGGGGCGATTCTGAGACAGCAGGCCCACGCTCTCGGCCCCGAATCCGTCCACATCCTTGTCGGCGGCGATCGTGTCGAAGACTCGCTGCTGCGCGCCCGCGCCCATCGCTTTGGGCAACGGGGACTGGACGAGGATGCCATCGTGATCAGGGCTCTTGTTCAGTCGCTCGACCAGCGTGAGCACATCGGTCAGCGTTGCCGACTCCGGCATTCGTTCGAGATCGACTCTGAAGCCGACGTCCGCTCCCGCTTTGACCTTGTTGCGAACGTAGACCTGCGATGCCGCGTCATTGCCCACCAGCACAATCCCCAACCCGGGCGGGCGGCCATGTTTGCTGATGAAGTCCGCGACCTGCGGTTTGATTTCCTCCTGCATGCGCGTTGCGAGCGCCTGTCCGTCGAGCACACGTGCCGTCATACCGAGATGGTCTCCCCGAGCGCCACAGCGCCTTATCGTCCCGAACCGACCGCCGCGTGTTGACGCTTTCGCAGCTCACTGTGCTTGTATCCGTACGCGAAGTACAGCACCAGCCCGATTGCCATCCAGATCACGAGCCGGAGCCACGTATCGAATGGCAAACCCAACATGAGCGCGAAGCTGACGAGGGCCGACAGAATAGGAATGAACGGCACGAACGGCGTCTTGAACGGACGATGGAGATCCGGCCTGCGGTAGCGGAGGAAGATCACACCGATTGACACAATGACGAAGGCCAGCAGCGTCCCGATACTCACCAGCTCGCCGAGGGCGCCGATCGGAGTGAAGCCGGCGGCCAGCGCCACGATGACGCCGGTGATGATGCTCGTGATGTGAGGCGTCCGAAATCGCGGGTGAATCTTCCGGGCAAACGGCGGGAGAAGGCCGTCCCGCGACATCGAGTAGAAGATGCGCGGCTGCGCCATCATCAGTACGACCATCACAGAGCTCAACCCGGCGATCGCGCCAAGCTCCACGAGCATCGTCATGATCCGGAGCAAGGTGCTGCCACCAGAGGCCGCTTCCGCCGCGCGAATGGCGACGACCATCGGCGCCGGCGATCCCAGCATCTCGCGATAGGGCACGAGGCCTACCATCACGCCCGAGACGAGGATGTACAAGATCGTGCAGACTACGAGCGATCCAAGGATGCCAATCGGCATGTCTCTCTGCGGATTCTTGGCTTCCTGCGCCGCGACCGATACGGCGTCGAATCCGATGTAGGCGAAGAAGATGACCCCCGCGCCACGCAACACGCCGCTCCACCCGTATTCGCCGAAGTGGCCCGTGTTCGGCGGGATGATCGGCTGCCAGTTGGCGCTATTCACGTAAGCCGCTCCGCCGAGGATGACGATCAGGACTACCGCGACCTTGATGACGACGATGACGGAGTTGACGTTCGCGGATTCCTTGATCCCGATCACGATGAGCACGGTTACGGCGATCGCAATCAGAACCGCGGGCAGATTCAAGTACGCATCCGGGTTGCATCCCGCGGCCGGCACGATGGTGCAAGGCGCCGACGCGAGCGACGCGGGAATGGTGATGCCGAGGAAGTCGTGCAGAAAGCTCGTGAGATGTCCGGACCAGCCGACGGCAACCGTGGCCCCGCCGAGCGCGTACTCGAGAATGAGGTCCCACCCGATGATCCAGGCGATGAACTCGCCGAGCGTGGCGTAGCCGTACGTGTAGGCCGAACCCGCGATCGGCACGGTCGAGGCGAATTCCGAGTAGCACAACCCGGCCAGCGCGCTCGCGACGCCTGCGACGACCATCGACAGCACGATCGCGGGACCGGCGTATTGCGCGGCTGCCTGCCCGGTCAGCACGAAGATGCCTGTGCCGATAATGGCTCCGATCCCGAGTGTTACGAGATTGGTGGGTCCGAGCACCCGCTTCAGGGAATGCTCCCCGGTAACCTCCGACTCGGCTTTCAGCTGCTCAATCGACTTCGTTGCGAATATCGACATCAGCAATGTCCTCACATTCGGCTACGGGCCCGTGGCCCGATTATATTCGCGTCACCGTGGCTGCCGTCCGCAGATAGGCGCGTACTCGGGCCGCAGGGTCGCGTCCTTCAAGCAAGTCACTGATCACGGCGACACTCGACGCCCCAGCCTCCCACACTGATGCAGCGGTTTCGAGCGTGATCCCCCCAATCGCG
>Ga0075425_100001032_pt1 | contig 26737 bp, 19 predicted proteins | sample SoiMethybrSBSTD4_FD_75300 | JGI IMG/M metagenome (GOLD analysis project Ga0075425, IMG submission 75300) | Bulk soil microbial communities from a Populus tree surrounding site in Tennessee, USA - Soil MetaG P. TD hybrid SBSTD4 | ecosystem: Environmental > Terrestrial > Soil > Tree plantation...
GATGCTTGCTGACCGTAGGGTGACTTTTTTGGCAATCCTGGCCGTTGTCACGACGGCCCCTGAGAGCGCGCTCTATGCGCAGCCCGCCGATCCTAATGCCGCGCCCAACCCTTACGTGCTGCAAGACAGCTGGGCTCGGCTCACTGGGCGAACATTGGGTCAAGCTATCAAGATCCAAGTTGATCACAGTGACGGTAAGAGCATTTGGGTCTTTGAGCGTTGCGGATCGAATGAATGTACCAATTCGAAGATCCCGCCGCTCATCAAGTTCAGCCCCTCGGGGACCCTCGAAGCCGCTGTCGGCTCAGACATGTTTGCCGTTCCTCACGGCCTTTACGTGGACCGCGACGGCAACGTCTGGGCTGGCGATCAAATTGCGAGGAACGGCAAGGGCGCCGATCTTATCAAGTTTAGTCGCAAGGGCGACGTGTTGATGATTTTGGGCAAACCCGGCATGCCCGGCAATGGGCAGGAATTCCTCAGCTCGGTCAGCGCCGTCGTTGTGGCACCCAACGGAGATATTTACGTCGCCGATGGACATGGGGTTGGGACCAATGACCGCATCGTGAAGTTTTCCAAGGATGGAAAATTCATTACAGCTTGGGGCAAACACGGCAAGGCAGCAGGCGAATTCGATACCCCCCATGGCATCGCGCTTGACTCGGGGGGACGAGTCTACGTTGCCGACCGTGCCAACAATCGCATCCAGATCTTCGAGGCGGATGGGAAATTTGTCACCCAATGGAAGCAGTTCGGCCGACCCAGCGACGTCACCATCGACAAGAACGACACGATCTACGTGGCCGACTCACAATCAGATGCGACCAACAATCCCGGGTTCAACCGAGGTATCCGCATCGGCAGCACGAAGGACGGCAAGGTCACGGGCTTCATCCCACATACTTCGCCGGAGACAGGTTCACCGGAAGGCGTCGGAGTAGACGATGACGGAAATGTCTATGCCAGTTGGGTCGCCCAAATGAACGTGGGGCGATACGTCAAGAAGTAATGCTGTGACCACACTGAAAGACCTGGGTCGGCTCGGCGTGCCGTCGGACCGGACCCTCGTGGTTAGTCCAAGGCCAGCTGCTCGGGCGAGCCGGTGCTGGAAGGCGGCCGGCGCAATAAGAGTAGCAACAGCGCGCTTGCTATGCTCACGAAAAGCATGAACTTGAAATCATTTGCGTAGGCGATGATCGACGCTTGACGCGTCACTTCGGCGTTGAGGGCGGCCTTGCCCGGCCCTGAGACGCTGTTCCAGAGCAAGAAGGCGCCTCCCGTCTGGAGGCTCCGGCTGAATGGCGTGATACTTTCCGCAATCCGCGCATGCATGATTTGCGTCCCTTGGGTGAGTAGGAAGGACGAAATCGAAATGCCAAGCCCACTACCGACGTTGCGGACGAGACTAAAGAGGGCCGTCCCATCGCCCCGCAGCTCAGGCGCCAGGGTCGCAAAGGCGACGACCTGCAGCGGGATGAACACGAAGCCAAGACCCAACCCCTGCGTGAACGTCGTGACCGCCAATGACCACTCATCGACGTCGGGCGTCCAATCGACCATTCGCCACATGGATCCGCAGATCACCACAATTCCGCCCAACATGAGCAAACGCGGGTCTACTCGGCCTGTCAGACGTCCCGCAATGAGCATGGCGAGCATCGTTCCCACTCCTCGCGGCGCCATCAGCAAGCCGGTCGAGGTGATAGAATATCCGCCGAGGTTCTGTAGGTAGGGCGGCAAGAGCGCCATACTGGACAAGAGAATCATGCCGATCGTGAACATGATTAGGAAGCCCGCCGTGTAATTCATATCTTTAAAGATCCGCGGCGGAATGAACGTGTTGTCCGCCGTGAAGAGGTGAACCACAAACAAATAGATGCCCAAACAGGCGAGCACCAGTTCGGCAACAATCTCGGTCGAGTGGAACCAATCCTGTTGCTCACCGCGGTCGAGCATCAGTTGCAATGCCCCCAGGCCAAGACTAAGCGCGGCAAAACCGGTCCAGTCGAACCGCAAGCCGGCGTGCCGCGGCGTTTCCCGCATGAACAGCGTGAGGCCTATGCTGGCTAAAATGCCGAACGGTACGTTGATTAGAAAAACCCAGCGCCAGTCATATGCATCGGTGAGGTAGCCGCCGAGAGTTGGACCGAGGATGGGACCGACCATGACGCCCATGCCCCAGATCGCCATCGCCGAGCCACGTTGCTCGACAGGATAAAGGTCGAGCATGGTCGCCTGCGAGAGAGGTACGAGCGCAGCACCGAACATCCCCTGTAACAAACGGAAGGCCACAACCTGGCTCAATGAAGTCGCAAGTCCGCAGAGCGCAGAGGCGATCGTGAAGCCGATCACGCACAGGAGAAAGAGGCGCTTGCGGCCAAAATGCGATGCGAGCCACCCTACCGGCGCAGTGAAGATGGCTGCCGCCACCACGTAAGAGGTCAGCACCCACGTGATTTGGTCCAAGGTGGCGGACAGCGAACCCTGCATATAAGGTAGGGCGACATTGGCGATGGTGTTGTCCAACGCTTGCATCAAAGTCGCCACCATGGCGCAGATCGTCACCATCACCCGATTTGGCGAGCCGGCTGGGCTGGTCTGCATGGCGGCGATAGCCATATTTCCAAGCTCACCAGAGCTGAGAAAACGAGCGGCTATGCCCTGTATCGATGGTCACGTAGCTGCTCATCCCGATGCGGAGCGGTGGGTCACCGTCCTTGCGATCGACGGTTATGCGCACGGGAATGCGTTGCACCACTTTGACCCAGTTGCCGCTGGAGTTTTGTGCCGGAAGAATTGAGAATTCGGCTCCGCTCGCGGGCGCAATCGACTTGACCTTGCCCTTCCATGTACGTCCCGGATACGTATCAATGCTGATCTCGACGTTCTCCCCGGGTTTGACCCAAGTGAGGTCCGTCTCCTTAAAGTTGGCATCGATCCATACGTCATCGGTGGCAACGAGCGCCACCGCACCGGTATTGGTAAGGGCTGCCGTCGCCGCAACTAGGTAGACGCCGGGCTGCAATTGGTCGACCTGTGTTACGATGCCGTTGAAGGGCGCGCGGATCACACTGTGATCAAGCTGGCGCTGGGCCTCGTCGAGCTGCGCCTTGACCTGCAAATAAGTGGGGTGCTCGGTAACGGAGATATTTGCATCTCCTCCGAGCTTGGCCAACAACACCTTGGCTTGCTCGTGCAATGATTGCTGCCGCTTGAGCGCGGCGTCGAGAGCGGTGCGCGCCTGATCGAAGGTTTGAGCCGACGCCACGCCCCTCTTCGATAGATCGGTAGCTCTTTCGAAGGTTTTCTGTGCAAGTTCGACCTGCGCCGCCTGAGCCGCTGCATCGCTCAGCATGCGCTCATAGTCCTGCTTCATCGCCTGAACGTTGAGGGCAGTCTGCGCCAGCTGGGCGCTGGCATTGTCGACGGCAATCTGAAATTGCCTCGGATCAATCCGAAACAGCACATCGCCTTTGTGCACGGCCTGACCCTCGTGCACCAGAACATCGGATACTAGTCCCGAGACGTCGGCTGAAACGACCAGCTTCGGCGCGTGGATGTAGGCGTTGTCGGTGGAAACGTAGCGACCACCCGTGTACCAGACAAAGAAGGCAATCACGGCCACCAGGAGGGGTGCACCAAGCATGAGCGGCTTGCGAAGGTGCCGGCGAGAAGGGCGCAACTTGCCAAGGCGCTGCCGCACGCGCTGAGCAGGCTCGAACTCAGCCTTGGGAACCTGGAAGTTCATGTTGCTGTCGCTCTAAGCTTGGCGGTTCTGCGCTTAGTCAGGTTAGCGCGCATGCGCTGCAGGCACTTGACGAGGATGGCGAGATCTGGAGCTTCCAGCCCATCTCCCATCTCGTCATGGAGCTCCCGACGGAATGCCGCAATTTGCCTTAGCTGCACCGCACTTTTGGGAGTGAGACTAAGCCGCCAGATGCGGCGATCGTCCGGATCTGGTCGACGCTCGATTAGACCATTCGCCTCTAGCCGATCCACCAGCCTGCCGATGGTGATTGGCTCCACGTCGGTCAGCATCGCCAGCCGGCTCTGCGTGATTCCCGGCTCACGCTCAAGTCGCGCCAGCACGGCCCACTGGGCGCGGGTCATGCCGTGAATGCGCGCACGCTTGTCGGCGTGCCGGCGCACGAGCTGGGCGACATCATAGATGAGAAACAGGAAGTCGCTCTCAATGGCACGATCATTGTTCATAGCGAGGGATAATATAGCGCACGTTATGAAATCTTGCAACAACGGCGCCCGCGGCTGCCGGAGGACGCCTGCTCGTGCAAGGGCTTACACGCACGCGGCTCATACCGGCACGTTCGCGCGGCTTTTGCCCTGGGGCAGGAGAGGCAGGCAGAGGCCATTGCTAAAGCCAAATGGGTCGCGATCCAACGCATCGAGCGCGCGCGAGGGCGCTCCGCGCGACGGGTTCAAGCCCCGGCGCTATCGCCAACGCGATGGCCATCACACGTCGGCAAATTTACCGGATCCTTGACAGCGGCAGCGAGCGTCGACCCATCGCCCACAAGCCTGCCAGCCCGCACCTCGTCAAGTGTGCTGAGCTCGGTCCTGCGGCTGCAACAGCGATCCCGATCGCCGATGGCGCTGATGGGCGCAGCCCACGACGACGCTGCAAGACGATCGCCCTGTCGGTGCGTGCCGGTGTGAGCGCTGTTCGCAGGGGGAATGGCACGTCAGTAGACGCCCTCGCAATGTCTCTTCACGAGCTCCGCTGGTAGGAGCTCGCCCGCGGATCAGCATGCTCAGCTCGAAGATTGTGGCCATGTGCCGGCCACACCCTGGTCACAATCTGTGATCCGGCGTTTGCAGAAGCCGCCTTGGTGCATGAGCATCCCACCGTGATAGCGGATCCATTGACACCGCTTGAAGTCGGAGGTGGAGTAACCGATCGGGGCTCGAGGACCGGGAGGGAGAGGGATGGTCTTTCCGCTGTACGACGACAATCCCTTCAAGAGAGCACGAGTGCCTTATGTCACCTGGGGCCTGATCGCGCTCAATGTGATCATCTTCCTCTGCGAAATCGGTGCCACCGACGATTCCACGAAGGCACTTCTCGCATCCTATGCGGCGACGCCAGCGGCGATCACGCACCAGGCTCCAGCTGCGGGATGGTTGCCGCCGGAGCTTACCCTGGTGAGCTATATGTTCTTGCATGGGGGCTGGGAGCACATCCTCGGCAACATGGTCTATCTCTGGGTGTTCGGCGACGATATCGAGGATGCGCTCGGGCCACTGCGCTTCATTGCGTTCTACCTACTGACGGGGATCGGGGCTGGACTGTTCTTCGCCTGGCTTAACCGCAGATCGACAATGCCGCTCGTCGGCGCCTCCGGAGCGATTTCCGGCATCCTGGCGGCCTATTTGCTACTGCGGCCTTGCGCCAAAGTCTCGGTGTTCGTGCTGCGCGTGGTCGTGCGTGTCCGTGCCTATTGGGTCATTGGCGGCTGGGTGCTTCTGCAGCTCTATCAGATCGCCAACCAGGCCGATGACGGCGTGGCCTATGTGGCCCACGGCGGCGGCCTGATCACCGGGGCGCTCCTATTCCTCATCATGAAGCCTGCCAACGTGCGCCTGTTCGAGTGCGTTGAGCAGTCGGGGCAAGAAGGGACAGCGTCCGCGTAAGCGCAAATCTGCCAGGCAGCGATCACCAGTGACGCGCGGTCGCAGGTGTAGGCCCTGTCGCCGACGTGACGCCTCGCTACGACCCGAACCGGACCGTAGCCCAGCGGATACCGGTCTGACTGACGGAGACGCGCCGAGGGCCAGCCGGCGGGACTTCGTCCTCGAGGCGGCAATGCCACTTGCGGGCGCGGGAACTGCGCTGGCGATGTGGCCTTTTTTGGCCCAGCTGGGACCAAGCAGAGCAATGCCGTCACCGGAATCCGTTGACGTCGATCTGCGGGGCATCCAACCGGGAAGCACGAGGGTTGTGCGCTGGAGAGCAATGCCAGTGTTCGTACGCCACCGCACGCCGAGCAGGTGCAAGAGGCGCGTGCCACCGCTCTCGCCAATCTACCGGATCGGCTCGCGCGCAACGCGATGCTGCCGCAAACGGCTCTCGCCGTCGACGGCAACCACACTACGGAAGGGCATGCGGAGTGCGGTCGTGACCGGATTGTGCACGCATTTGGGTTGGTACTAAGCGGACCCTCAAGGGGCTAGGCCAGGCGAAGCCCGGTTCTGTCGGTATCATGCGGCTCGCTTCGACGTATCAGGCCGCGTCCGCGCCGGCCCCGCGTGCACCAATCTAGAGGTACCGCGCCATGAGTTCCTCCGCTGGGACAAGCTGAGGATCGCTTAGCTCGGCCGAAGTGCCAATCATTGCGTTGGACCGACGCGGTCTGGAACTACTTCCTCAACCCGACCCACATGACGTTGCGGCCAACAACGGGGTATTGGCGGCTCAGAAATGCTCTCCCGGCGGGGCAATGGCCCTATGAGCCCATGCGCAAGGAGGCTCAACTAACCCCCTGCGCCGAGGCGCGGACCAGGGCGCGCTGACGATCGCCAGGGGCGGCGCCCGTCGATCTGGCGAAGATTGAGGCCGCTCGAGGCCCTCGAGGAGCCGGTCTCCGCGGCCAAAGGTCGGCTTGGTGACGAGGATCGACGACATGGGACACGCTGCCGGCGGCATTCGACAACACGCCATCAGCTCACCCGTTTTGACAAGCGCTTCGCCGACGCCAAGGGGGTTTTTCGGGAGATCATGGAGGCAGCCAGATCGAGGCCGAGCGACCCAACGCGACCGACCAACCATGGTGGCTCCCGATCGCGGGAGCAAACCGCGAGCCGAAGACCGTGCCAGTGGTTGGCTTTCACGCCGAATTGGAACACACGCGGGTTCGCGTCTTCGCGCTTTGGTGGCATCCTAGCCTGGTTAGCCTTGATGCGCCACGCGCGCAGTGCACCATAGCGGAGGACAGCATGCGGCTTGGCGCGCTGGTCGTCATTCTTGGAGGGCTCGGAGGCGGTGCTGCGTTCTACGCCCTCACTGTGCCCTCAGTGGACGTGCGCGGCGAGCTACCTGCGCGCCAGGCGGACCTCGCCAACGGCCAATCCATGTTTTTCGCCGGCGGGTGCTTCTCGTGTCACGGAACACCCAAGCAGGAAGACCACACCCAGCTTGGCGGCGGGCTGGCGCTGCCAACGCCTTTTGGCACGTTCAAGGTCCCGAACATCTCATCGGATGCAAAATTCGGCATTGGCGCCTGGTCCGAGTTCGAGTTTATCAATGCCATAAAGAGAGGCGTCGGGCGCAACGGCGAACACCTCTATCCAGCCTTTCCTTATACATCCTATCAACGCATGCGACTAGACGACATCCGCGACCTCTACGCTTACCTTAAGACGTTGCCGGCGGTTGCAACACCATCTGAGCCGCACCAGCTATCCTTCCCTTTTAACGTGCGGCGTGGGCTCGGTCTTTGGAAGCTGCTCTATGTCGACGGCAAAACCTTCGTGCCTGACGGCTCGAAGGACGAAGTCTTCAACCGCGGCGCCTACCTTGTGGAAGGTCCCGGCCATTGCGCCGAGTGCCACAGTCCGCGCGATGCGCTTGGCGGCATCATCGCGGAGCGGCGTTTTGCCGGCGGTCCCGATCCCGAAGGCAAGGGCTGGGTGCCTAATATCACGCCGCATGCCGACGGCATCGCCAATTGGTCGCAAAAGGACATCGCCTATCTGCTCGAGACGGGCTTTACGCCCGACTCCGATTCGGTGGGCTCGACCATGGCCGATGTCGTACTCAACACGGCCAAGCTGTCGGCCGAAGATCGGGCAGCAATGGCGACCTACATCAAGAGCCTGCCACCGCGTCCCGGGAAGGCACCGCCAAAAAAGCAATGAGCGGGTTGTGGCACAGGCAAGCTATGCCGCCTTGTGTCATCTTTGGCGAACCGCTGAGTTGCAGCGCTGGCATGGCTTTCAACACATAGCTGGTCGCCCTTGGACGAGCCACGAGCATCAGATCGCAATCGCTGCAGCTTCCCCTTCGTGGATCGCGCAGAGCAGATTGCGCGGCGCAAGGCAATCGCCGACCAATCGTGTATCGATGCCTGCTTGTCGCAACGGTTGGGCCAACGTGTCATTGGCAATCCGGGGCGTGGACCAGAGAAATAGCCCGACGTTGGTGATCTCGCGCACACGTCCGGTGAAAGCATTGCGCCATGCCAGAACGTCGTCCTGGAGGGAAACTGGCTCGACCGCCACAATGATCTCGGCATCGGCACGGTAGAGCCGGCGGTAGATACCAATCGCACTACAGTAGTTGACGTCGCGAGCGATCTGGGTGCGTGGGGTAAGGAGAACGACCTTCTTGTAGCGATCGGTCAGTGCGTCCGCCACTGCATAGGTTGCGGCGCTGTGGTCCATATCGAAAAGCACCGCCGTCGAGTCGAAGCAGTTAGTCCGCAGATGTCCGTCCCAGTCCCGGACCGATCTACCACCTTCGATGCCCTTCGGCGGCCGGAAGCGGGAACCGGTGGCGAGGATTACGCTCTCGGGTTTGAGAGCCAGCACGTCGTGCGTAGCTGCTATCCTGCCAAATTCTATTTTTGCACCGGCATCGCGAAGCTGTCGTTCCATCCAAGAGAGCACGTTGCGATATTCGTGGCGGCCAGGGAGCTTCGCCTCCCAGCGCAATTTGCCGCCGAGTTGTTGTGATGCAACGAGTGTCACGTCGTGCCCACGCTGCGCCGCCACGCGCGCTGCCTGCAAACCTGCGGGGCCAGCGCCCACCACCACCACTCGCTTCTTCCTAATAGCCGCGGCCGGTTGCCAGTGGGATTCGCCCCTTGCGCCCAGTTGCGGATTGTGAATCTCGGCAAGCGGCCTGCCAAGGTGAACCTCACCCCAAGCAAAATTGTCGTAGCTTGACGGGCGGATTTCGCGCACGCGGCCATCTCGCGCCTTGTTCGGCCAATCAGCGTCCGCGATCAGCGCCCGTGTAAGCCCAACAAGATCACCTGCACCTTCAAGGATCGCCGCCTCGGCTTCGGCCGGCATTGCGATGCGACCGATCGCCATCACCGGCTTTCCAGCGGCGGCGGGTCGGACCTTCTTGTGAATCTCGAGGAAAGGTGCTCGCGGGAAATGCATATCCGGCACATGGTTTTCCAGGCTGTTGGTGAAATTGCCCTGGCTGTAGGCGAAATAATCAAGGACACCATGACGAACGAGTGCCGCGGTGATGCGCGCTGCCTCTTCCGGATCGATGCCACCCTCGACGCCCTCGTCCCCGGGCAACTTAAGGCCGATCACGAACTCCTTGCCGCAGCTCGATCGGACCGCATCGCAAACCTCTTCGACGAAACGCACGCGGTTTTCAAGCGAGCCGCCATATTCGTCGCTACGTCCATTGGACCAAGGTGAAAGGATCTGACAGATCAAATACCCATGCGCACCGTGCAACTCCACGCCGGAAAAGCCGCAGCGTTTCAGGCGCTGAGCGACAGACACGTATTTTTCCACCGTCTGCCGCAACTCATCGGTCGTCATGACATGCGGCACGGTCCAGCTATAGGCGTCCGGTTGATCAGAAATGCCCTGGGGTGACCAGACAGGACGCCAAAGCTGCTGACGTCCCGGGTGCCACAGTTGCGCGACGAGACACGCGCCCTCACACTCAACCACTTCCGCGGTACGCTTGAAGCCCTCTTCATTCCCCTTCTCATAACCCGCCACAATCGCGCCATGTGCAAGCGCCGCGGGATCGACCGCGATGACTTCCGTGACGATCGCTCCGCAGCCGCCTTTGGCCCGTTCGGCGAGGAAGTTGGTCCAGCGATCGGTGACGCGATGATCCGCCCCGTAATTTGTCAACGTCGCCGACAGTACGACTCGGTTGCGCAGGGTGCGCTCACCAACCTTCACCGAGCTAAACAACCATTTGAAACTCTTGGTGTCACTCATTCTTGCCCCGACAGGTCCCTTGTAAGCCAGATGGGTCTCTTGTACAGCATCAAAGGGTCAAAACGCGCTGCAACGGGAGGGCACCACCCATGACGCCCGAACTTTGGTATCTGCTCTGGTCGGTCGTATTGACGTTCATCTTGGCCGTCATCGCGGTGAGCGGGGCGACGCTAAAGGTCGGCCTGCCGACACTCGCCGGCAACCGCGAGGGACTACCTGAAATGGTCGGCTGGGCCGGGCGCGCCCAGCGCGCACATCGCAACATGCTGGAAAACCTAATCCTATTTGCCATCCTGGCGCTCACGGCCAAGGCCGCAGGTGTGAGCAATGCGACCACGGTGTTGGGCGCGCAACTCTTCTTCTGGGGCCGAATAGCTCACGCCATTATCTACATCGCGGGCATCCCGTGGGCGCGCACAGCCGCCTGGGCCGTATCAATCATCGGTCTAATTCTGATCTTCTGGCAACTGCTGCCGTAGGTTCGACGATGGGTTGTCCCTTGACGTGGGAAAGGCGCTCCGTGGTTTGGCGACTGCGAAACACGAGAAGCGCGTTTGCCCTATGCCCATTCCACCGCGCCCACATTCCAGACATGAGCTGGCCTTGAGCCGATTAGGATGTGTGCGGGGGCGCTTGTGACTGGCACCAGCTGGTGGCGATCGGAGCGCTTTGGTGACAGTGGGCACGCCGCACGTCTCACGATCTCACTGGCCATAAGCTTATGGATCGTCTGTGAGCGCAGCGTGCCGTCGCGGTCTTGCTAATGTTATCCCTTGATCGATCCTGTCAGGCCAGCGACGTAGTGCTCGACAAAGAATGAGTAGATCAGCGCCACCGGGATGGAGCCCAGCAATGCTCCGGCCATCAGCTGGCCCCAGTAGAACACATCACCTCGGATTAGCTCGGCGATGACGCCGATTGGCACGGTGCGCACTGAGGTCTTTGTCAGAAAGATCAATGCGTAAAGAAACTCGTTTTGAGACAAAGTGAAGGCGAAGATGCCAGCAGAAATGAAACCAGGCATGCACAATGGGAGAAAAATCTTCAGTATCGTTTGAACGCGGTTGGCACCATCGATCCGGGCCGCCTCTTCAAGCTCCCTCGGTACAGTCTTGAAATAACCGAGCAGGAGCCAGGCGCAAAACGGCACTAGCATCGTTGGATAGGTAAGAATTACGGATGTCAGAGTATTGCCCAGGTCGAGCCGGTTGATGATGTCGGCGAGCGGGATGAACAGCAGCGGCTGCGGCACGAGATAGATCGCCGCCACCGTCATTGCGATCAGTCCCGCTCCTGCAAACCGCATCCTAGCCAGCGGGTAAGCGAGCATCGTCCCCAGCACCAACGAGATCCCTGTCGCGACCGTCGCTATCAGCATCGTGTTCCAGGTCCACACGAGAAAGCTCGTCTTGGTCAACAGGTCCACGTAGTGTTTGAGGGTAGGCGCATGCACGATCAAGGGCATGACATTCCGGTTGTACAGCTCGGCGTTCGGCTTTATCGACGTGATCGCCATCCAATAGAACGGGAACAGTGCGAGTACGAGAAAGAAGCCGACCGGCAGCCAAAGCCGCACAATGCGTTCGAGCCGCCCGTGGCCCGTAACCATCAGCTCCTCCGCATATATAATGTCAGCGCAACGATCAGCGCGGCGAGCGCCGGCAGCATCGCTAACGCGATCGAGGCGCCGAGCCCCAGCTGACCCGCACCCATGGCGATGTCAAAGGCATAGGTCGCAAACAGGTTCGTGGCATTCTGTGGCCCACCGTGCGTGAGCACATAAACGAGCTGAAAGTCGGCAAAGGTAAAGATGACGGAGAACAGCGTCACTATCAGGATGATCGGCCGCAACAGCGGTAGCGTCACAAAGCGGAACCGCTGCCATCCACCCGCACCGTCGATGGTAGCCGCTTCGTATAGCTCAGGAGGGACCGTTTGCAACCCGGCGAGCAAGGTGATGCCATAGAATGGCAGTCCTCGCCAGGTGTTGATGATGATGATTGAGATCATCGCCAGAGCTGGATCACCGAGCCAGGATGGTCCAGGCTTGGGCCAACCCAGCGCCACCAGCAGCCGGTTGACGACACTAAAAGCCGGGTCGAGCATCCACATCCAGGCGACGGTGCTTAGGACCGTGGGTACGATGAATGGCAGCAGCAGAAGAGCGCGCACTAAGTTCTTCATGCGGAAGTGCTGGTTCATGGCCACTGCCAGGCACAGCCCGCCGACCATTTTCAGCAGCGTCGCCGCGCCGGTATAGACGAAGGTGTTGACTGTTACTTGCCAGAAGATCGGGTCGCGCCAGTCGGCGGCAAAATTTTTGAGACCCACAAAGGTGCCCGGCTGCGCCACTGGCCGGTGCTGCAGACTCAACAGCATGCCGTAGATGAACGGATAGCCGACAAGGGCCGCCAGGAACAACAGCGGCAAGGCCATCATCAGCCAACCGAAGACATTTTCGCGGTCGAGCAAAACGTTGAGTGTCGCGCGGCGGTGTGCCACACGGCCAGCCCCAGAAAGTCGCCCCGAGACAATGGTCATGTCAGGCTGAGCGATAGATGTCCCTAAGTTGCGCTTCCGCGTTCTTGATCACCTCAGGGGTTGAGGCACCCGCGCACGCCTTGGCGAACATGTCTACGACGACGTACTTGGCGACACTTTCCGCCAGTTGCCGGCTTGCTGGAGCGGGCCAGCCTGGCAGATGCGCGCTGGCGAGCGCATCTCGATAGGGACGGTTGCGCGGTTCGATGTCCCACATCGGCGCGCTGTCATAAGCGTGCAGCAGCGGCTGATAGTAACTCTCGGCTACGGCGTACCAACCACCCAGCTGTTTCGGTTCCATCAACCAACGCATGAAGGTGCGTGCCTCTTCCCGCACCGGAGAGAAGCTGAAAATCGAATGGCTGATCGAGTTGAGCAAATGGAAGCGACCCTTAGGTCCAGCCGGATTCATGGCCTGGTCGGTGACTTTGCCGATTTCGGGAAATTCGCGCTTGGCAAACCACAAGATGCTCTCGGCATTGTTGGTGCAAGAAATCTGTTCTGCCATCCATGCCTTATTGTTGCTGACATCGGTCCAGCCCAGCACATCGGCCAGCATCGTATCTTTGAAAAATTTGCGGGCGAAATCGACGGCGCGCGCGGTCTCGGCAGAATCGATGACCACGGTTTTGCCATCGGCCGCCACCTCTGCACCACCGTATGACCACAGCAGTGGGTACAGCCAACCATGATTGTCGCCGAAACCGTGCCCGAGCTCGAAGCCAAAGGGGTGGTCTTTGGCTTTCAGCTTCTTGCCGACGTCGTAGAGCTCCTCCCAGGTATCAGGGAACTTTTTGACCCCTACCTCCGCAAACCAATCGGTCCGCCAGTTCATCAGCTGGCCGATGTTGCTGAACGGGATCGCCTTCCATTTGTCGTTCACGAGCACGGCTTCCTTGCCGGCCTCATACCAACCACCCTGCGCTTTGCCTAATTCTTCGGCGACATCGCCGACGTCGAGATATTTTTCTCCGAACTGGATCACTTGGAGCAGGCCATTCATCGTGATATCTGCCCCGGATCCGGTTTCGGCTATCGTGCTGATCCGAGTGGGCAGGCTACCGACACTCGTCACCTCATAGTTGACCTTGATCCCGGTTTGCTTCTCGTAGGCCGGGGCGAGCACGTTCTGCACATATTCGTCGAAGGGCTTGATGAAAGAGCTTTCGTGTAGAATCGTGATCGTCTTGGATTGGGCCCGCACAGGCCGCGTGGCGCTCAGCGCGGCGGCAGTCCCGCCAGCCGCAAGCTTCAGAAATCTTCGCCGCGATGTACTTGGAGAAGCTGCCGGCTGGGTCATGCTCGGTCCTCCATAATTCTAGCGGTCGGGCCGCCACGTCATTTCACGGCGCCACCTCAATTATTGGTGCGCCGCGGCAATCTCAAAGAGAGCGCATGCAGCCACGTCGCATCGTATCACGACTTCACCATGCGGTTGCAACCGATTCTAGGGAGGGCAGAGGGCATAGCCAACAGGTCTCGTGATAACCGCGCCCCCCAACTGCCCGTGGTCTTGCCCACCAAGGTCGGAAAAGATCATTAGCAAGCAACAAGGCGCCGCCTCAGGTTGCGCAGCAACGCCCGATCTTCGGGGCTGCGAACCTACCACGTTAGCCATTTGGTGGGCGAACCGCTCCGTGCATGGATGCGAACGCGCCGCATGCGTTCGCCGCGCGTGGCCTCCTTGGCAGGGGGGTCGAAGCCCGAGAGCGTCTGCACGACTGCCGCAGGTCGCAGATGGACCACCTTGTAGCCCTTAGCCTTAAGCGCGTTCAGAAGCGTGGGAACCGCGGTCGCCGTAGACGGAAAAATATCATGCAGCAGGATGATGCCGCGCCCGCGCTGCTCAAGCGTGGACATCACCCGTTGGATGACGCTTGGGGCGTTGCGGCTGCGCCAGTCGAACGAGTCGATATCGATGGCGAATTGGGCGATGTTGCGGGACTGCAGATAGGCGACGGTAGCATCGCTGGAGCTCAAATAGGGGTAGCGGAAAAAAGGGGCAATCGGCACACCGGCTGCCTTCTCAACCGCCGTGAACGCTGCTTCGATCTGCAGCTTCATCTTGTCGTCCGGTAGCCGCTTCAGATTGAGGTGCGACCAGGTATGGGTGCCAATCGTGTGCCCCTGCTCGGCGACCTCCCGGACCACATCGGCATGCTCGGCGGCCATCTCCCCCACCATGAAGAATGTGGCGCGGGTACACTGGGCGGCGAGCGCTGCCAAGATCGGCCGCGTAGAACGGGGCATGGGGCCGTCGTCGAACGTTAGAACCACTTCGCCAGGTCCCAACAATTCATGATCGCCGAACGGGGCACCAAACCAGGGACCGCCGCTCGTATCGATGTCGACGACCCGTGCGACGCCCAACGCATCAGATGGGCACGTCTGCTGTGTTTCTGCAGACGCCGAGATCCCCCGCACCACGCAAAATGCGGCCAGCAACACGCCTGCAATGCGCATGTCCCCCTCCGACGCGCCACACCCCCCGCACAAATCTTGCTGATTCCTTGCTTGCCAACCATGTGCTTCATCGACGCAAGGCGTTCGCAAGAGCGCTCGCACGCGCTGATCGGCACAAATCCAAGTCGAGGGGTTGTGGCACTGCACCCGATGCCGGCCAAAGGGAGCGAGCCGTAGGACAAAGAACCTGCCCGGCCGCCGAAAACGTGATCCGGCAAAGCGTGCGGGAGACCCTTCACCCTTCATCTGCATGAACGACTTTGCATGCGCACACCAGATCGTTGAGGAAGCGGTGCGGAGATTTGAGCCTCCTGTCCACGATCGTGCCTCGCCCGCGACCCCATTGGCGAATATCTGCCGAGCGCCCTGGCTCACCCGCAATTGCCATGATTGCCCGGCGGGTCTGGGCGCTTCATCGATGAGCCGATCAATAGTTCACGGCTCAACAGCTGCACGACAGCGGGTGCGGGGTCCGCGAGACATTTGCCGCGAGCAAAGCCAATCCTGTGAACTTAACGCAGCCTATTCTTGATGAACCAGTAAAGGAAAACGATGAGTGATACCCCAAGCGTGACGCCAGGAGGAAGCGCCTGCAAGAACTTACTTGCATTCTCCGAGACAGAGGAAATGAAGGGGCCTCCTTCGTTCCCAAGGATGATGCTTAGAAGAACACACAGTACGATTATGAGGAGGGCCGCTTCGGCGGCGAGCCAACCAATTTTCCTTATCTGATCGATCATCGCGGTGGTGTCCGACAGCAAGTGGGGCGGGTGCACAGCCCCGCCCCGAGGCCAACGTCTAGCCAATAGATCGCTTCGAAAACAGCCACATGATGATTCCGACCGCGATCAGACCGACCAAACCGTTGCTGCCGAGGTCCTTCACCAGCGCAGTGATATTCGCCACCACGCCGCCAAAGAATGGCAACGTTCCCCCTACAAGCAGCGATGCAACAATAGCGAGCGCCAACAACATCAAACCCACGTCCGTGAGCGCCCCGATCCATGTCTTGACCGAGTTTATCGCTTCCATCTGGTATCCCCCTTGATTTCCCAAGTTAGACCTAGACCTGTGTCGAATCTCGACACCCAAAGAAGATACACGATTTCAATTCTTTCCAGTGGCGAACTCGCATCAGTTCAAACTATTCCGTACATGCTCCTCCGATTGTGCAGCGAAGCATGCACGTACAAAATCATGAGCCAATGCTCGTCAATCTAACGGTCCGCACCAATTGGCGTTTTTCCCAACGGGACCAGTATGTTGGTTCGCCTCGGCATTTACAAAAGTGTCCCAGCCCAATCAAGTATGCGGGGGGTTGCGCGGGTCGCTGCGGGCTTGCGGCAGTGCAAAAACCCGGAACTCCCTGAGCTCGCATATTTTCGCCATTGCTTGTATTTCGAGAAACTCAAGTTTCCATAGAGCACAGTACAGGTCGTTCCCAGGCGGCAGATGATTGGCGCTACACATTAGGGCAAAACGCCAATCTGCAGGTTAGCGCCTCGCTGTGTGGATTTCGGCGGGACCGGCAGAAAGATCGAAGATCGCACCCTCGCAAACGAACGGTTCCGCAACGGCCGGCCGGGCAAGCACGTCGTCGGCGACATCTTGCAATGTCGCTGGCAGGACGCGCAAACCTGCCTTATGGCAGGCGGACATCATTTCATCGAGCATCACGCTAAGGCGGCGACAGACCGGATCAGCCGGGTCGCGGTAAGCGTAATGATTATGCGTGATGCTGTTGAGCACCGGTACCGCCGGCTTGCGTTCGCAGACTTGGCCCACGATGTTGGTAGCAATCGTCCGGTAGCTCACACCGTATTGGCCAGGCCAGTCGACGTCTGGGCGCAAGTCGGCAAACATGCTGCGTCCAGAAGGGCCGGCCAGGGGTTGCGAAACGTCTGCGGAGAGCGGCATGTTTGCGAATTCGAGCTCGCCCTGCGCCTGACGAAAGACAGCGCTTGCCCGATGCGGATCTGGTTGGCCTTTGACCCATATCGCTTGCATCTCGGGAATTAACCGCCCCGGAGCGCTGCAAGAGCCACCTCGGAATCCTTGCGCGGCGAGCACCTGGAAGATCGCATCATTGGCTGAAAATGTGCCGGGGCGAAAATAGTGGGGACGATGGCCGACTGCCTCCGCCCAGAGAGCCGAGGCCTCCGCAAGGATCTCACCCTGTTCGGTGGCCGACAGTCCACCATAGTGCGCAAGGAACTTGCGCCCTTGGTGTCGCCAAAGTGAGTACTTCCAGGGATGCATATGAAGCCCGAGGCAGGCCCCCCTCGTCTCTAGCTCTTGAAAGAGGGCCGATTGCGCAACGGCCGCCTCCGGATGAACGAACAATGTGACGGGCAAACCGTACTGCGCTGCAATGCTCACGTAGCCAACGACAGCGTTCTCACCCGCGTGCCAATCAACCGGTCCGGTGGCCCTGGGATGACTGGTAGCAAGGGTGGGTTCGCAGTCCATGGTCAGGACCACTTTGATGTCTTGCACAGCGGCCCTCCGCAGTTGCATGGCGTGGTCGTAGCGGCAGCCTCAGGTGGGAACCGATAGGCTGCCAACAGGTGGATCGGACCAGTCAGATACCTAGTCTCGGCGTCGGTATCTCCCTAGGCGATGGCCGATTGGCCGCCGCGACAGCGATCCTCCCATCGACGAGGCGTCCGTTCAAGACCGCGGCGCACCCCTGCCCCCCACCACGGCTCGCTCGGTTGTGGGCACCTTTGGTGTAGGGCGCCCACACCCAGTAAGGTGGCCATCGCGGTCGACAACTGCCGATGCGCCCCGACGAGACACGCCTGACCCTCCGCCTGGTTTACATGGCCTCGTGCCAACTGCGCCCGTTCGCAGCCCCTAGTCCGATCGCCCGTGCTCGGCTGCTCCTGAGCCCCATCGCACCATCGCATGCTTAAACTTAAGCCACCGCGAACACCGGGGGGCGCCAACGGCGGCTGCGGCCGTCACGGCACCTGCGGCACTCGTCTTGAGGCGTCGGGCAAGCTAGACTGTCGGCGGTTCGCAGGCATGAGGGGTCGATGTCGCACGGCTTGACAAATCTGGATCGCCAGAGCTTGCGCGGCTTTCTGCAACTGGTGGAAAGCGAATTTCCAGACGAGATCCTCCGCATCCGCGAGCCCGTTCGCACGCACCTCGATATCACCTCAATCGTCTTTGAGCTCGAACGCGCCGGCAAGAGCCCCGTCGTCGTCTATGAGAACGTCGAGGGGAGTTCGATGCCGATCGTGACCAACATTGCTGGAAACCGCAAACTGCTAGCGGCCTGCCTTGGCGTTTGCGTAGACGATCTGCCATCCGCATTTCGCGAGCGCTGCCAGCGCTTCATTCCCTGTGAAACGGTGAGCCGCGCTCCCTGGCAGGAAGTGACGGTGGAAGGCGATGATGTCGATCTCACGGCGCTGCCCATCCCGCAACATTTTGCCATCGACGCCGCTCCCTATATTACTGCTGGACAGCTCGCCGCTCGCGACCCCATTACCGGCGTCGACACTACGGGCTTCCATCGTCTGATGCTTAAGGGCAAGAACCGGCTAGGGGTGTCGCTCCACTCCAGGCGGCGCATGTGGGAATTTCAACGCCGGGCCGAAGAGCGCGGGCAAAGTCTACCCGTGGCCGTCACGCTCGGGATTCACCCGCTCCACTACATGGGTTCGATGGTCTACGCCTACCCACCCCAGGTTCGGAAGTATGAGATAATTGGCGGACTTTTCGGCGAACCCTATATGCTTGCCAAGTGCGGCGTGCAGGACCTCGAGGTCCCCATTGGCGCAGAAATCATCATCGAAGGTGAAATTCTGCCGCACGTAAAGGAACCAGAGGGACCGTTCAGTGAATTCACCGGCTATGCCTCCTATCGCAGCACCCAAAATGTTTTTGTTGCTCATCGCATCCGCATGCGGCGCGACGCCATGTATCACTCGGTCGCGTCCGGAATGTCCAAAGATCACATTCTCATCTCCTGCGTAACGCGCGAAGGAGAAATCCTCAATAGCTTGAAGCGCAATCTCCCGAACGTCATGGGCGTGCACGTGCCACACACGACTTGCGGCGCCTTCATGGCGTTCATTAAGATGAAGAAGACTGCGCAGGGCGAGCCACAACAGGCAATTCTCTCAGCTCTGGGTACAGAGTTCTACACCAAGCATGTTGTCGTAGTTGACGAGGACATCGACATCTTCGATTTGAACGACGTGATGTGGGCAATTGCTACACGCGTGCGACCGGAGACCGACATCTTCTTCATTCCTGGATGCAAGGGTGCCGTCCTCGATCCTACTTCTGATCCCGAAACATTCACGCTCACCAAGATGGGCATCGATGCCACACGGCCTCAGGGTAAAGACTTTGCCGAACGCTTGATCATCTCCGAAGAGCAGCGCCAGCGGACACGCGAGATCTTGCGGAAATCGGGAATGGCCTTGTGAGCGGGGCGGCACCGTTTCGATGTGGCGAGACTTGCCCTTTGGATTGGACGAGGGATGCCGCCTCATTCAGGCGCTGCCCCCCGGGGACATTGACGCTTGCCGGCCTTCTGGCCGCACCACACCCTCGGGCAATGCCCAACCCGCAACCGTGGCAGCAAAAGGAGCGGCGCCACGGGAGCTCGGTTCCGTCATGGCCGAGATCCTCGATGGTATCGAAACTTGGCCGCTTTCAAATGCATCAACGCGCCTGGCACCTCACGGCAGTGTCCAGAAAAACCCGCGAAACTTCGGTCAGCGCACGCTCGCGAAGAAGCGGTTCGCGGGACGTGGCAGACCGAGAGTGTCGCGCAACGTTGACCCCGGATACTCGCGCCGGAATAGCCCGCGACGCTGCAATTCCGGTACGACGCGTTCGACGAAATCTTCAAGCCCTTGGGGAACATAGGGAAACATGACGTTGAACCCATCGCTCGCCCGTTCCAGAAGCCACTGCTCCATCTCGTCAGCGATGGTGGCGGGAGTGCCGACAAACGCCAACCCACCATAGCCGCCCAGCCGCTGCGCAAGCTGCCGGACGTTCAAGCTCTCTCGTCTCGCGAGCTCGATCACCCGCTCACGCCCGCTTTTGCTTGCATTCGTCTCGGGGATCTGAGGCAGCGGGCCATCAGGATCGAAACCCGAGGCGTCTTGGCCCAGTGCGATTGAGAGCGAGGCGATGGCGCTGTCATAGTGCACAAGGCTGTCCAGTCGCGCCCTCCTCGCACGCGCTTCCTCCACCGTGTCGGCCACGATGACCAGCGCCCCCGGCAGAATCTTGAGATGATCCGGATCGCGTCCTGCGCGCTCCGCGCGGCCCTTGATATCGGCATAGAGCCGTTGGGCTCCACCAAGATTGGACCCGGCCGCAAACACAACCTCCGCGGTTTCTGCGGCAAGCTGTCTTCCCGCGTCTGACGCCCCGGCTTGTACAATCACAGGCCAGCCCTGGACGGGTCTGGCAATGTTGAGCGGCCCGCGCACTGAGAGATACCTCCCTCTATGCTTGATCGCGTGCAGCTTGTCCGGATCAAAAAAGATGCCGCTCTCGACATCGCGGATGAAAGCGTCATCCGCCCAACTGTCCCATAAGCCCGTCACCACATCGTAGAACTCGCGCGCACGAGCATAGCGCTCGCCATGCTGCATATGATCCTCAAGACCAAAATTCAAGGCCGCGTCCGGGTTGGACGTCGTCACGATGTTCCAGCCCGCACGTCCACCGCTGATATGGTCAAGGGAGGCGAACCTGCGCGCGATATGGTAGGGCGCGTCGAAGGTGGTTGACGCCGTGGCAATAAGACCGATGCGGTCGGTGACGACGGCCAGCGCCGAAAGCAATGTAAATGGCTCGAACGATGTGACTGTATGGCTGCGCTTCAGCGCTTCGATCGGCATGTTCAGAACGGCCAGATGGTCAGCCATGAAGAAGGCATCGAACTTGCCGCGCTCCAGCGTCTGCACCATTCGTTGCATGTGGCTTAGATTGAAGTTGGCGTCCGGGAACGCTCCCGGATAGCGCCAAGCTCCCGTATGGATGCTGACGGGCCGCATGAATGCCCCAAGATGCAACTGCCGTGAGCTCATTTTGTCTTTCCCGTCGCCTCAGACCGACCGCGACGTTCCGCGCTTCTGTGAGCCCGCCACCTCGCGAACGGCTGCTGGCGAGTGACCCATGCCGCTTCGCGCGACCCTCAACGAGGATGGAGGAGCCGCACCATTTGATCCCAGCACATCGCTCGGACGCCTGAGGATGCTACACGTTGCTCGCGCACATCCACATGAGAATTCCTCGCGATCTCGATGAAAACTTCTCGGTTGCGCACCGGCGAGCCTCTCCTATGTCTGTGAGTGCAGCGCTAGCAGTGCGAGCCTGCGATGCTGAACTTGAACTGGCGGCATTCGTGGGTTGCTCTGATGGTGTCACACAACCCGATCGGGCGCCAAACCTATCGGTGCCACACAATCGACGGCTGCCACACTAGGAGCCCGAGGAGCCAAGGCATGAACGTGCACAGCCTACACCCAGACCTCCTGCGAGGGGTAAAGTCAGAACTCAACTATCTTGCACCAATGCGTGAGAGGCCGCGCATATACACCTATGATCCTCCCGCTGGCGCGGCACGCACAACGGTGGTGAACGATCCCCATCACGTCGTCATCAGCGATGCACGCCCCCTTCTGTCACAGCTATCGCTGGACGAGGAAGGTTTCGCTTTCGTCCGGCACAGGAGCGCAGCTCGCGACTTCTACGATGACGAGGAGGTGAAGCGGGTCTATTACCCGGAGGCCGTGCAGCTCTTGAAGGGGGTTACCGGCGCCGATCGAGTTTACGTGTTCGACCATACGGTGCGCCGGCGCGTGCCTGGCAGCGAGGATCGTCGCGCCAATGCACCCCGCCAGCCCGTGCCGCGCGTACACGTCGATCACACTGCCAGATCAGGGCCGCAGCGCGTGCGCGATCTGCTGCCTGAAGAGGCAGACCAATTGCTGCGCGGTCGCGTGCAGATCATCAACCTGTGGCGGCCAATCCGTGGACCACTGCGCGACGCGCCGCTTGCTGTTTGTGACGCACGGACCGTCAAGCCGGAGCACCTGGTCCCATCCGATCTCATCTATCCCAACCGCGTCGGCGAGACCTACTCCGTCACCTTCGATCCAGGGCATCGCTGGTTCTACGTGCCAGACATGAACGTCGAGGACGTGCTGCTGCTGAAGTGCTTCGATTCGCAGATGGACGGCCGCGCCCGCTTCACACCCCACACCGCATTTACCGACCCGGACACGCCGCCTGATGCTGCACCGCGCGAGAGCATCGAGCTCAGAACCCTGGTGTTTCGCGCAACTTGAACCCTGCCGGGGAAGCAGCGTCCGCCAAGCCCATGCGGCCTCGCGAGGGTCGCTGTGCCTGAAACCTCCAACGCGGCCGCTCAAAGGCGTAACGACGGCAGTGTCGTGAAGCTTGGCGTGGTGCAGCCGGGTCGGCCAAGGTTGTCGGCCAGGGCCGTGCGTCGGCCGCCACCCCGGGATCGCTAACTCTCTACGCAGCTGCCCTCGCTGGCCTCAGCCAACAGGCCCGCTGTAAGAGGCCCGCTTGCAGTGCTCCAGCCTCCGGTGCGTCGTCGGGACGGCATGTGCAAGCCGCTGGAGAATGAGGCACCGCCGGCCAAGAAAAAGGCGCCTCGACGGGGCGAGGCGCCAAGAAGGCGCGCGGTGGGGGAGGGCCAGCGCACCAGTCGCCGTCGGGGGGGACCGAACGGCAGGGTTGTTATTGCCCGACCCTTCTCTCTGGGTCTGTTCCGCAGGGAACAGGAGCCTTTTACTCCGCCAGCTGCTCCTTCACCTTGGCGGCGAGCTGGGGCAGCGTGAACGGCTTGGGCAGGAAGGTGTAGGCCTCGTTATCATCAAGGCTCTTCTTGAAGGCGTCGTCGGGATACCCTGACACAAAGATGAATTTGAGACCGGGATTGGTCTTGCGCAGTTCCTTCAGGAGCGTCGGTCCATCCATCTCCGGCATGATGACGTCGCTCACCACGATGTCGACCTTGCCCTTCTCGCGCTCCATTACCTCGAGCGCCTCGATACCGGTCCCAGCTTCCAACACCTCATAGCCCTGACGCGCCAAGGCGCGTGCGGCGAAGTTGCGCACGACGTCCTCATCCTCGACCAGCAGCACCCGACCCGAACCTGTGAGATCGCGCGTTGCCTCCCTCTTCTTCTCCCGCGGTTGGGCGATCTCCTCCTCGCTCTCGACGATGTGGCGCGGCAGGTAGACGCGGAAGGTGGTGCCCTTGGTCAGCTCACTGTCGGCGAAGATGTAGCCGCCAGTCTGTTTGACGATGCCATAGGCCGTCGACAGGCCGAGTCCCGTACCCTTGCCCACCTCCTTGGTGGAGAAGAAGGGCTCGAAGATCTTGCCCATCACGTCGGCGCTCATACCGACACCCGTGTCCTCCACCTCAATCAGCACGTACTCACCGGCAGCCATACCGGCGCCTGCATGCTTGAGGCTTTCGCGCTCGCTCACGTTGCGTGTACGGATGGTAAGACAACCGCCGTCGAGCATGGCGTCGCGCGCGTTGACGGCGAGATTGATGATGACCTGTTCGAACTGGGTCTTGTCGGCCTTCACATACCACAGATCGCGGCCCGACAGGATCTTGAGCTCGATCTTCTCGCCCATCGCGCGATTGAGGAGAGCGGAGAGGTCGGTCAACACCTCGCCCAACTCCAGCACCTCCGCCTGCATGGTCTGCCGTCGCGAAAAGGCCAGCAGCTGGCGCACGAGACCGGCGGCCCGGTTGGCACTGCTTTTGATGTTCATGATATCGCGATAGGCGGGATCGGTCTGGCGGTGCGTCTGAAGCAGCAGATCGGAGAAGCCAATGATAGCCGTGAGCACGTTGTTGAAGTCGTGCGCCACGCCGCCTGCGAGCTTACCAACGGCCTCCATCTTGTGGCTCTGAGCAAATTTCTGCTCCAGTGCCTTCTGTTCGGTGGCGTCGATTGCATAAAGGACAGCGCCCTCGCGCGCTCGCCCGCCCGCCCCGAGCGCGCTCACATAGACGCGCCGCGCCAGCTCGCGCTGGGCTCCGAAGAATACCTCGATCGGCGCCCCTGCCGTGCGACCGGAAACCGCGCGCTCGAGCGCCTTGGCAAGCTCGCGGCCGGCCTCCTCTTCGCCATCGGGCACGAGACCCGCAACCGTCGATGGCACGCCGCGGCCCTCCACCGCAAACATGCGCATAAACGCCGCGTTGGCTGTCGCAATGCGACCTGAGGCGTCGGCCGTGGCGATGCCGAAGGGGGCTGACTGGAAGACGCGCGTCAAACGCACTTCGGTGTGAGCCTGCGCTTCGGCGCGCGTTGGCTCCGCACTGCGGTCAAGCACCAGTGCAGAGATGATACCTCGGGGACCATGACCGCGACAGACGAGTTCGGCGGGAAACACACGGCCATCCTCGCGCAGCAGGTCGACCTCAAGCCGGGTTGCGCGCCCCTGGGAACTGCGCGCCACAGCACGAATGAGGTCGGCGCCGTCGGCTGGAACGATGTCGAGCAGGCTCAAAGTGCGGCCGGGCTCGGTGCGCAGGCGCAGCCATTGCGATAGCGTCGCGTTGACGTGGGCGATGCGCCCCTCGGGGGTGACGGCAAATAGCCCCTGAGGCAAGCTGTCGTAGAACGCCAGCGTCGCCTCAAGCCCGCTCACCGTCTCGATCTCGCGCGTGCGTTCGCGCGTGACGTCCACCACCTGCCAGAGCGTCAGCCGCTGACCTTCTTTCGCCTCGCCCAACGGGCCCGCGAAGGGCCGCACACCGACCCTGAGCCAGCGCCCCGCCCGTGGGCTGCCGGGACCCGGCTCGGCGTAGAACTCCTCGTCTCGGGGCTCGCCGCGCTCGGCGGCGCGATTGAGCCGGAAGAAGGCCTGAGCCGAATCGGGCTCGCCGGCGAAGAGCTCCTCCAGCGTGGCCTGCCGGCCCGCGCGCCGGCCCGTGAGGCGTTGCAAAGCGCGGTTGCGATAGAGCGCCACACCCTGTTGGTTGACAATTTCGAGGCCGTTGTCGAGGCCATCGGCGACCGCCTTCACCATCTCGGCTTCGGCCACGCGTTCGCTCAGGCGCAGATAGCCGAACAGCAAACCAAAGAGGAGGAAGGCACCGGCGACCGCAAGCAGGGCCAATACGCCCTGCACGACAAGCTCGCCAGCCCCGGCGGCAACGAGCGCAATGAAGGCAATGAGGGCAAGGCCGCCACTTGCAGCGACGCCGAGGAGCAGCAGGGCGCCGGCCGGCCTCGGGAGGCGTGGCCAGCCGAACCGCTCCGCGGCCTGCCCCGGATCGTGGCGCGCCTGCATTCTTGCCATGGTGGCAAGTCTTAGCTGATTCTGCGGCAACAGCGTTCTTAGCGACTTCAGGTTGAGCGCGTTGGGTGCCTGAATTGGGCCGGCATTTGAACGCATGAACAGACTCTGACATTTAAGGCAGCGGGCCATTGCTGGGGGTTGGCCCACTTGGCGCCTTCAAGAAAGCAAGCATTCAGGTTAAGATGCGATGAAGGAGCCAGCGACCAGGCTGGCACGTTGAGAGCGTTCCACGCGAACGGCTGTCGCCTCGGGGGCACTGGGGCACACAAATTGGGGGCTCCGGCATTTTCCCATCTAGGTATCGGCGCAATCTTTCGGCGACCTTGGAGAAACGGCACCATCTGGCTCAACGATTCCAGAGGATTTTCGGGACATGTACTGGCTCTACTGGCTGTTCATCCTGATCCTGCTTGCCGCCGCCGCCGGCGCTGCGCTCTTGGCCTACCGTACCTATGTCATGGGTGAGTCGAACGTCGCCAACTTCAATATCGGCGGCTGGTGGTTTCGCCCCAGACCCGAGCCGCGCCTCGGCGTCATCGAGCAGGCCTCCGTCGATGCCCGCCGCAAGCTGGTGCTGATCCGACGCGACGGCGTCGAGCATCTCATCATGACGGGCGGACCCGTCGACGTGGTCATCGAGACCGGCATTCAGGCCCCACCGCCCAGCAGAATGCCAGCCGAGCCGTCCGCCCCCGTGTTCACGCGCCAACCGCGCAGTTTGGGTCAAGCCGTCAACGAATGAAGTGTGTACCTCCCTGGCGGCGTCTCCTCGGGCTCGCCGCGCTGCTCATCGTGGTCTTTTCGCTTGGCCCGGTTGCCGCGCAAGCACCCTCGCCCGATCAAACGCCATCCGCCCCGTCTGAAAGCGCACAAGCGCGGCCGGCAAAATCGGAATTGCCCACCGAAGTCGCCGACAATGTCGCGCGGCTCACGGCCGCCATCGAGACCGCCGAAAAAACGATCCAGCACCTGGCCGAAGTCGAAGAAGAGCTGGGCGGGCTGCGGGTCGACGTCGAGACGATCCTCGACGATTCCTCCGAGACCGCCGAGGCGCTGCGCCCCCAGCTTGCCGCCGTTCGCTCGCAGATCGATAAACTCGGCCCACCGCCCGGCAAGGACGGCCCGGCGGAGGCGCCTGCTCTCGCCGCCGAGCGGGCTCGGCTCACGGCGCTCGCGGCCGGCCTCGACGGCGCAATCAAATCGACCGAGCTCACCTGGGTACGGGCGCGCCAGCTGATTGAGAAGATCACGGTCCTGCGCCATTCGCTATTTGCCAAGAACCTAATGGAGCGGCGCCCAAGCCCGCTGTTGCCAGACGTGTGGCGCGACCTCATGAGCAAGGCGCCGCCCGTCGGCAACCGTATCAGTTACCTGACCGATGATTGGCTGCGCTGGGCGAGCATCAAGCGACTCAAAGTTGCTCTGCTGCTCGGCGCGGTGGTGATCCTCTTCG
>Ga0075425_100001033_pt1 | contig 26687 bp, 18 predicted proteins | sample SoiMethybrSBSTD4_FD_75300 | JGI IMG/M metagenome (GOLD analysis project Ga0075425, IMG submission 75300) | Bulk soil microbial communities from a Populus tree surrounding site in Tennessee, USA - Soil MetaG P. TD hybrid SBSTD4 | ecosystem: Environmental > Terrestrial > Soil > Tree plantation...
TTGCATGATGAGCCGAGCCGAGTTCCACACGGGGTTGATTGCGATTGGTTTGCGACCTCCTTTAGTCTTACGGGCGCTCATTCTGAGATAGGACAGGATAAGATCGCGGTCCTGTTGCGGATCTAGTATCCGTGGTTTCCCGGGATAACTCAGGCGATTCAGGTCAATCGGGTTTAGTACGAAGACTGTTCCATCGCCGTCCTCTTTAATGCAGGCGAAGTACAGCGCCGTAGTCGCGCTCTCTGTCCAGTCCAGCAGGCGCGTGGGAAGGCCGTAATGCTGTGCGATCAGAGCCCACTCCAACTCCTCGTCTGGCTGAGGAGTGCGTGTCAGCTTTGTGTCGGCTATCCGCTTGAAATCAGCAAGCAGGCTGAGAGCCCTCGTACGCTCCGCAAATGAACGATAACGAAGCGCGGAGGGTGTAAGGCTGAACAACACATCGTAGTGACCACGAAACCAGAATCGGTCGTTCGTTGTGATCGTGCTGCTAATGACCGCCAAAAAGTCAGCTAGGCTCTCGATCCGGGCAGACACTCGGGGACACTTCACAGGACACTTAATAAAGCGTTTCTGTTCAGCAACGGACAGTGTTTTTGTGGGCATCCTTGCAATCCATATTATATGAGGCGATGGCCTATCTTCCGATCGAACCGTGCCAGTGTATCCCACAACCAGAACGAGGACCCCATCCCTTTACGTTTGGCGTAAAAGGTGGCCAGGGGTCGGCGGAGAACGGAGCCTAATGGGCGACCCTCTGCAGCGTCGCGGTCAGGTGCACGCTGGAGCCGGCATCAGTGGAGATTTCGCGCGTCCAGTCACCATAACCCGTCATGCTCACGCGAATCGTGTGCTTCCCAGGCTTTAGCTTCAGCGTGGCCGGGCTGTTGCCGTTGAACTGGCCGTCCACGTAAACATCGGCGCCATCCGGATTCGTGGTCACGCTCACGGTTCCTGAGGAATCAGCCGGCAATGCGCTCATGGCGCCGGCCTGGGCCTGGGGCGGCGTGGATTCCTCCGGGCCCTTGGCAAGAGTAGTCGTCACGCCCACGGGCACAAATGACCGCTCTTTCTCCGCAACCGACACCGGAGTCCCGGTGACGCCCTGCAGCGCCACCAGCATGGCGCGGTAATTACTCTTATCGCCCTGCAGCAGAATGCCGGCCTGCTTGCCATCTGGGGTCTTGTACTGGATGCCGATGTAATGCAGTCGCGTCTTGTGAAACAGGCCAAACAGCGCAACCGGGGCCACCAGAACCGCCAGCGCGATCATGGTGCCCACGCGCCGGTGGGCCTCCTGGCCGTAGCTGAGCGAGGTGACCGATTTGGAAGGTATGTCAACCCGCGCCTTATCCTTCAACGCCAGCGTGATGGCATCCGGGGTTACGGTCAGCGTGTTGTCCCAGTCCTTCGGGCTAACCTTCGACGGAACCGACCCGCCGTTGTACCGTACCCGAGTAAAAGTGTTCCCCTCTGCATAGGCCAGAATGGAACAGCACAAAATTACCGCCAGAGCCCCGTGGAAGTGACGCATGCTTCCTCCTGTAATGCAACTGTCGTATGGATTCTGGAAAAGATTCTGTCACGAGTGTGAAACGCCAGGGGCTGAAATCGGGCAACAGGAATCAGCCGTGTAACCTGACATCCAACTTTAAGAAGTCCCATTTCTAGGCGTCAGTAATCGAGGTCACGAGGAGATGTGACAAGACCGATGGCGGGTGGCCCACCTTTCCCCGGAGCGGCGCAAGGTTATCCCACAATTGAGGGAGGGGGAAGGGCTCGAGTCAAAATACCCATACGCCCTGCGATTGACAGGCCTCAAGTTTGGCCACGTTCCATTTTCGTCACTATTGCATTCCACGCTCTTCTATCCTAAGCTGTGCGCCACCAGCGGCAAGGGACGATAATCAGGGAGGCTCAATGCGCTTTAGTGGTTGTGTCATATCGGCTCTGGTGATTGCCGGTTGCCTGGGCGGCAGCGCGTACGGACAAAAACCCGGCGGGGGCGGACGTCCAGCCAGCTCCGGAACCCGTTCTTCGGGGATAGATACGTGGTCGCGGTCACTGGGCGGCGCGCCCGCGTCGACCCTCTCTTTGCCCAGTTCAGTCACGGTCCACCAGGCTGAAGACGAGAAGAAACTGGATTTCAAAGTAGAAACGGTGGTGGTGCTGGTGCCGGCTGTAGTTACCGATAAGGCAGGCGCGCCGGTGCACCATTTGACCGGGGCTGACTTCCACATTCTGGAAAATGGCAAGCCGCAAAAGATCGCGAGCTGCGAGGAAATCACCGCCTTGCCCCAGCGGCTTTCGCGGACGACGGCGCCGAATGAATTTTCCAACCTGCTGGTGGGAGCGCAGGAGCCGCAGGCGCTTACAGTCGTCGCGCTGGACACAATCAATACCCCGTACCTCGACCAGAGGTATGGCCGGGAGCAGCTGCTTAAATACCTGGCGCAGCATTTGCCGCCAAGCCAGCCGGTTGCCCTGGTGATGATTACCAGCCGCGGCCTGGAAGTAGTGCAGGATTTCACCGACGAACCGGCCCGGCTTGTGAGTGTTCTGAAAAAGGTTACAGGCGAGAGGCCCATTACCGAGGATGACAACCTTACGGCGCTGGCGCAAACCCTGGACGTACAGTACTCTCCGCTGCAATCGGCCAACGCGCAAGGGCTGGTACATTCGTTCCTGGAACTGGGCGATGCTCAAGTGGCGAATTTTAACCAGGGCAATGCTGTTGCCACGACCATGCAGGCATTCTTAGACCTGGCCTGGGCGCTTTCAGGCATCAGGGGCCGCAAATCGGTGATCTGGCTGACCGGGAGTTTTCCTTTTGCGCTGGGTTCGCCATCCGATGTCCCGGGAGGGGATCTGTCCGTAGTTTATGAGCGTGCGTTTCATGAGCTTAACCAGGCGAATGTATCGCTTTATCCAGTGGACGCCCGAGGCTTGGTGGATCCCATAACCGATCTGAGCTCGGCAACTCGGCCCTCCGGGGAGGTGATCAGCGCGCGAGCCTGGCTGCATGCCAGCACGTTGGACACTCTAAGCATGGTGGCGTCCATGACCGGTGGTCGCGCCTTCTTCAATACCAATGATCTGGCCGGCGCCTTTCAGCGCGCCATGGAAGATTCCAGTTCTTACTACATGCTGAGCTATTACCTGAATACCAGCGAGCGGCGGCCGGGCTGGCGGAAGCTGAAGGTGAGCGTTAGCCAGCAGGGCACGGAGGTGCGCGCCCGCGATGGCTTCTTTGTTACTAACGCTACCATCAATCCGCCACTCAGCCGAGACATGGATTTGAGTTACGCCCTCTCCTCGCCCTTCGATGCCACCGGCATTCCCATGGAGGTTCGGCTGCTGGGGGAGGAGTCCAACGGTAAAAAAAAGGAGCTGGGTTTCCGCATTCACATCCCGCCCGACGGAATGACAGTGCAGGGAAAGGATAATGAGTTTGACATGGATTTCATCGCCCTGGCGGCAGCGCCGCGGGCGAAACTCAGCCCGCGCGTGGCGCAGAATATGCGCGGGCATGTCCCCGAAGCTCAAATCGAAAACCTGAGGGCGACAGGCATGGGTTTTTCGAAAAAGCTGGACCTGGAGCCGGGCCACTACCTGCTACGCTTCGTGGTAAGAGACAACGTGAGCGGTCGCGTGGGTAGCGTATCAGCCCCCGTGGTCATCAACTGACACCGGCCGGTTAGCCTGGATTTGATGCGGCGGCTACAAACCTGCTCGCTCGGTACGCACGTTTTGACTCGCGTAAGCCGGCGCCACCGCTGGTTCCTTCCCCATGGCATCCGCCAGCAGCAGGATGGCGCCGCAGAAAAGCAGCGTGTCGAAGAAGTAGTTCAGCGCCTCCACGCTTTTCGGCGCGGCCACGAGTATGGGCAGGTAGATCCACAACACCGCCAGCAGAATCGTCAGCCCTGAAAACGTGGCTGCCGGGCGCGCTTTCCTATTCGCCAGCAGGCAGACGCCGGCAACAATTAGAACCACGCCCACAAAATAACTCACGAAAATCCGCCCGGGAATCCACGCGGGAGTCAGCATTTCCAGCGGAATTCCCGGCACATGTTCCGGATGCAGAAAATGCTCTACCCCGTAAAACAGCGAAGCAATGGCGATGAAGAAGCGCGGCAAGGCGGCGGCCCAGGCCGCTGGTGGCCGGGTGGACGACGGTGGCCTTGGCCAAGCGCTCCAGGACGAAAGCGCGAAGGCGAAAGCGCCGCTGCCAAAGGAGAGTTCTCTCAGGACGAAGGCCCAGGTAAATCTGCTGTGCGGGTGGGCGACGGCGCCGGGCAGGTCCATCACGCATACAAAGATGAAAAACGTCATTGCCACCAGGGCCGCTGCCAGCCGGGCCTGGACGCGAACTGCCATACTGAACCCAGCGCAGAGAAAGCCCAAACCAACCGCATAGGCCCAGAACGTATGCGCCGGTATCCAGCGGGGAACCAGGGCCGCAATATCCTTTGTATCGGTAAAATGCTCAGTAGCAAAAACGCCCATGGGAATGGCAAAAAACAGGAGTCCAAACGGCATGACCTTGTCTATGCCATGTTCCCGCGCCAGTTCCTTGCCAATTCGGATGAGGCCGAGGATCAAAAGGACCGAACCGTAGACATACATCCAGAATGCCGTCGCCGAAAGGCCAAAAGGCGCGGAAACTAGTAACGCGAAAGCGGGCTGTTGAAGACAGCACAGGGCCGGGATTGGCAAGGCTAAGCGCTCCCGCGCTTAACTGCGAGGGGCGGAATTCTAAAGCCGCCAATCAGGGGAAGCAACCTGCGTGTGACCAGTGCAGAAGATTCGGTACGAGTTGCCCTCTACGTGCCGTGAACGGCCGGGAAGAAGCTGCCGCGAAAGCTGGCCTATTGCGGCCACAACCGAAGGCGTGCCCTGGCAGGAAGATTAGCGGAAGGCCTGCAGCGCCGTATGCTCGGCGCTGTGGATTTCGAACAGGTTGACGATCCGGGTCAGCTCCAACAGGGCTTGCACCCGCTGATGGACGTGGACCAGTTTCATCTCGCCGCCCACCTGCCGGACGATGCTGTAGCAGCGGGTCAGTTCGCCCAGGCCATCGCTGTCCACGAATTCCACGCCGGCGAGATTGATCAGGAACTTCCTGCGGCCATTGCCGGTAAAGACGTGGATAAGATCGCGCAGCCGAGTGCGTCCGTCGTTCAAGGTCATCCTTCCCACAACATCCACCACCACAACGCGGCCGACTTCTCTGCTCTCAATTTGAATAGCCATGTTGGCTTCTGCGGACGTTTGCCGCCGGAATCATATGCCTGGCTTAGGGTGCTTTCAAGCCAGGTGTAGCCCACAAGGCGCACACTTGTGAAAGCCAGCTACCCATCGAATTCCGTCGAACGCCAGATGTCTTACTGCCTGAAGGTCGCCATCTGCATTACCCAGTAGCCGCTGGGCGAGACGGGCGCCGTGGCGGAGTAAGCGCCGGTGGCGGAAACGATCTTGTCCTCGGCAATGTCGGAATCGGGCGAGGTGATGATGCGGGTGGTGAATCCGGTGCCCGGCCCCGGGGTGCCGGTAGCAATGGTATCGGCGCCGAAGATAAGTTCGTTGGCCGAGGTGGTCGTGGCCGAGCCGCTGCTGGCCGTGGTGCTGCTGCCCACCGCCGCTGCGGTTACATCCAGCGGGCTGGTTGGACTCAATCCCTTGTACTCGAGCACGCGCAGATCCACCGCCACCGCTGCCTGGTTGAAAGCAACGGTCACGGTGTTGCTTCCGCCCTTGATGTTCTTGGCATAGTAGATGGACTGGCGCGCGCCGGAAGCGGTGGTCGGTCCTACAGCCAGACTGTACGTGTTGCCCAAGGTGTCGGTGAGCGAGTTTACCGACGAGGTGGTGTCATTCCAGCCGACCACCACAATATTCAGGTCGCCGGCCGTCTGGGCAACTTTATAGGCGACCGAAACCGTAGAGGAGGCGGTTTGCGGGGTGGCTGCAGCCACCTGCACGAAGCTGATGGGGGTGCTGGTAGAAGAAGTGTAAGTAAATCCGCTGCTGAGCGTTCCACTCTGCCCGCCGGTATTGGTGACCACCACGTTCACGGTTCCGGCGGCATGCGCCGGGGTGGTGGCGGTGATCGAGGTGCTGCTTACAATGTTCACGTTAGTGGCCGCGGTGCCGCCGAAGGTGACTGTGGCCCCGGCGGCGAAGTTGCTGCCGGCAATGGTCACTGCCGTACCGCCATTTGTTGAGCCCGAGTTGGGCGAAACCGAACTCACCGTGGGCGCCGGCGCGGTGTAAGTGAACCCGCTCGTCAGCGTTCCGCTCTGGCCGCCTGTGTTGGTCACCACCACGCTAACCGCCCCGGCGGCGTTCGCCGGAGTGGTGGCGGTGATCGAAGTGCTGCTGGCAACGTTCACGTTAGTTGCCGCCGTGCCACCGAAAGTTACGGTGGCTCCGGCCGCGAAGTTGGTGCCGGTAATAGTCACCGCGGTACCGCCATTGGTCGGGCCTGAACTGGGCGAGACCGAACTAACAGTCGGCGCTGGGGCGCTGCCTCCGGTCCCCGCAAGTTTAAAAGCGGCCATCTGCATAACCCAGTAGCCGCTCGGCGAAAGGGGGGCAGTGGCGGAGTAAGAACCAGCCGTGGTTCCGGTCTTATCTTCGGCGAGATCGGAATCGTGTGTGGTGATGATGCGGGCAATGAATCCGGTACCGGGGCCGGGAGTGCCGGTGGCAATGGTATCGGCGCCAACGATCAGGTCGTTGGCGGCGGTCGTAGTCGCCGAGCCGCTATTGGCTGTCGTGCCGCTGCCTACCGCGGCTGCAGTTACGTCCAGCGGGTTAGTTGTATCGGCGCCGGCGTACTCGAGAACGCGAATGTCTGGGTACGCGGCTGCCTGATTGAAGGCAACATTAACGGTATTGCTGCCGCCCTTGATGTTCTTAGCGTAGTAAATGGACTGGCGCGCTCCGGAGGCGGTGGTCGGACCTACTGCCAGGGTATAGACATTCCCGAGCTTGTCGGTGACCGAACTCACGGAGGACGTGGTGTCGTTCCAGCCCACCACCACAATGTTCAGATCGCCGGCGTTCTGGCTTGATGCGTAGGGTACAGACACACTCGCAATCACCGATTGCGGCGTGGCAGCGTTGACCTGCATAAAACGGATGCTGGGCGTGGGTGGTGCTAGCAGTCCATATACCACCAGTTGTTTGGAGAAGGTGGCCATGTAGACTTTGCCGTTGGCAATGGTCGGCGGGCAGAACTTGGCGTAATTGCCGAGCGCATCGCGACTGGCGTTCTGGCTGCTGTCCCACAGCTCACGCGACAGGTTGTTGGCGTCGAAAGCATAGAGCGTGCCGGATACGGTCTGGTGGCCGGGGTCCGCTGCAGGCTTCACCGTCCAAACGATGCCGCTCCCCGTCTGGTTCTGGTTGGAAGAAATAGAGAGAGGAGCGTGCGTGGTTTCTCCCGAAGTGTTGCTGAGCGTTCCCTGGGACACTGGGGTGGTATTGAAAGTAGAACCGTTGAAGGCCCAGGCTTTCATCTTGTCGCCGGACCCCCAGAGATAAACCGCCGGGCCAAATGACGGACTGTTAGCGTAGACGAAGGAACCGAAAATCTGACCCGCTGTGGCCTGGAACTCCTGCACATCGGCATTGAATGTGGGATTGAACTTGCCCATGCTGCCGGTATTGATCAGGCGCAGTATGCCGTCTTTGCCTCCCGCCACCAGCAGGCTGGTGCCGGGCAGAAGAAGCGGATTGCCGGAGCCCAGGTCGGTGTCGTTGCTGAAAAGAGTCGCCTGATCATCAGGCGTGAAGTAGTCGGCAACCCCCAAGGATGTGGAGGTGCTTAGCTTGAGCACCGAGTCGCCATAGTCCGAACCGCCGGTGTTGGCGTCGAAGTTGCCATTGCCGGTCATGGCGTAGATGTTGTCGACATCGGCCGCCAAGCCTCCTCCCCCGCCCCAAATGCCACCGCAGCAGCCGTTGGGAGTGGCGTTGAAGACCACCGAGGGCGACGAGAGGTTGGATGAGTTGAAGCCGAAAATCCATCCATGCCAGGGACTAACGTCACCCACGGAGCCGAAAGCAGCGTAAGCCATGCCGTTCAAAAGCAGCAGCCCAGGCCGGTTGTGCTGATTCAGAGCCTTGAAATTAGTTGCCGCAATCTCCACCGGGCCGGCGAATTTTTCCGCTCCGCTCAACACGTCGAGGGCATGCAGGTTGAAGTGATAGGTGCTGTTACTGGTGTTCTTGGTTTTGGCAACGACATAGATCGTTCCGGTGGACGGGTCAATCACAGGCGTAGCTGTTATCCCGATCTCCGGCGTCATGTCCACGTAGGGGCAAAAAGAGCTCGACACACCTACGCACACATCGCCGCTGGGCACGGAGGTGCCCAGATTCACCTGCCACAGCGCTGTGGAAGCAGTGGGATCATCCGCGTCGAACGCATAGACGCTATTGTGCTCGGTGGCGACAAACACCACGTTGCGGGTCTTGCCTCCTATAGCCAAGCCCTGCAGGTAGAGCGGCTGAGCATAGATTTGTCCGTCCACCGTGCGGGCGAAGAGTTTCCCGAACTGCGACACGGTTACGTTTGACGTGTTGAGAATCGTCTCGTTGGGATTCTGCCCGGTACGGGCGACGTCATTGTGTTGGGTGAGAACCGAAACCTGGCCGGAAGCCAAGCCTCCGAACACACTGATGATTAAGATTGCGCTGGCGCGCAGTAGTCGCCCCAAGACAGCTCCTTTGATCGTTCGGCCTGAATGCTAGGAACCTGCTCCCGAATGCGGGTTCCTGAGCCCGAGCACAGGGACCGTTATCTTAAATCGAGGATCTACTTACCTGTCAACCAGACCATCAATAATTAAGATCGCTTAATTTGTTTAGACCCGCAGGTAAAGAGCAACTTGGTTACATTTCAGCGGTGTCAGAGCTTACGAGGCAGGCGCGATCAGCGAGACAGCAACCCTCACAGCGGGCTTGCCTTCCCCGGGTGTATTCACCGCTCACTTCTGTAATGCTGATTGTGGGTGTAGAAGAAAAGAGGGGCTGCACTTCGGCGCGCGAAGGTCTTTCGAAGATTGGCTCTTCAGCCCTCGGCCTGCTGTGTCTGTTTCAACTTCAACTTACTTTTGTTTTCTTCCAGAAACGCGCGCAAATCAGGAGCGGCATCCAGCAGCCGGATCCACTGCTCGTAATAGAGGGTCACCGGAAACCGACCCAGGCCGTAGACGCTGACCCCACCTTTTTCGCCCACCCGAAACTCCAGGTTTCCTGACTTCCGGCCACGGAGTTGCTTTTCGAGTTCCGCGATCCGGGCTTTCAATTCCTCAGGATTCTCTGCCATAAGCGCGCCGCCTTTCCCTGCCCTCCATTTTAATGCCTGAGCTTGAATGCCTGAGCGCCGGGGAAATAGTCAGGCTCCAGAGTCTCCAGCCGAAAGTGGAGTGCGACCCTATTAACCAGTGTAAAATGAGGCTGTTGCATCCCATCCCGGGCCCGTAGCTCAGCGGTTAGAGCAGTGGACTCATAATCCATTGGTCCCAGGTTCAAATCCTGGCGGGCCCACCAACTAATTCAAGAACTTAGCCATCCTCGATTACTGCTGCCGCGAAAGCTGATGTGAAAATCCAGGTCAGTGTCCGACTTGCTCGCTACGGTTTGGAAGTGAGGACTTACCCGCTTCCGCGCTTCGAGTCTCAACACTATGGGCCCGCAATCGTTAGAAGATCTTTTCCCCTTACCACTGACAGGACGACACCCTGTTCACTAATTCCAGCATTATCCGGATGTGATGGAGCACGTCGTGCTAACATACGCGCCAACAATTAGCGACTTGGCGGATGTAAAGTCCTTGCGAACAGGCGACCTCCAACCGGCTCACCTTTTGTTAGCCGCCCTGATGGTGTTCGCGTCAATTCAGAGCGCGGCACAACTCCGCAATCCGCTCGCCGGGAACCATAGCGCCGCAAAATCGGGTGAATATGAGTTCCGAATCAACTGCGCATTCTGCCATGGACTGGGAGCTCGGGGCGGGGGACGCGGTCCTGACCTTACTCGGGAACGATTGCGTCATGGCAACACGGATGCTGACTTGTTTCGCACTATCAGCCAGGGAATTTCGGGAACGGCCATGCCGGCGAACGGAACAAATGGTCAGGGGGTGGGCATGACAGATGAGGAAATCTGGCAGATTATTTCGTACCTGCGCAGCATCCGGCTCAAAGCACCCAGCGAACCTGTCGGCAATCCGCGCCACGGAGAACAACTGTTTGACGGCAGCTGTTCCAGCTGTCACATGATCAACGGGAAGGGCGGCCGGCTCGGGCCGGACCTGAGCAGCGTCGCAGGAAGTCGAACCATGAATTCGCTGATCGAGTCGGTACGGAACCCCAGTGCGCACTTGGCCTGGGGTCTCACGGAGGCGACCAAAGAGTTCCCTCAGGAATACGAAACCGTAACTGTCGTATCTACCTCTGGGCAGCAGATCACAGGCGTCGCTCTCAACGAAGATCAATTCACGGTGCAACTGATGGATATCAGCCAGCACATCCAGCTGCTGGAGAAGGACAAGCTGCGTTCGTTCCAAAAGAGTCGCCAGTCTCTAATGCCGCCTTTTCCCGCAGACCGGTTAAGCGATGAAGATCTGCGCGACATAATCGCGTACCTGGAGAGCGTAGCCCAATAATGAGCAGCCGTACCCGAAGCTGGATCGTGCTACTGATCGCCGCGTTCTATTCTGCTCATGCGCTCGGGCAAGTGACCTTTGACCGTCTGCTCCGTTCCGGAGCCGAACCGCAGAATTGGCTTACCTATTCCGGCGATTATGGCGGTCATCGGTTCAGTGGTTTGGACCAAGTGAATACAAGGAACGCCAGCGCTCTCGTTGCCAAGTGGGTGTACCAGACGGCCGCCACCGGAAAATTCGAGACAACTCCTTTAGTCGTCGACGGGATCCTGTACGCGACCGGCCAGGATGACCGTGCGTTTGCTCTGGATGCGCGCAGTGGTCGGCCAATCTGGCAATATCAGCGAACCCTCCCCAGCGACATTCGGCCATGTTGCGGCCGAGTCAATCGCGGAGTGGCCGTGTTGGGCGACAAGGTTTACCTCGGCACACTTGACGCTCATGTAGTTGCTCTCGATGCGAAAACCGGCAATGTGATCTGGGATGTTACGGCAGCTGATTACCGCAAAGGATACAGCTTTACTGCCGCCCCACTGGCGCTGAAGGGATTGATAATTCTGGGTGTCTCCGGCGGTGAGTATGGCATCCGCGGCTTTATCGATGCCTATGATGCCACTACCGGCGACCGCAAATGGCGGTTCTATACGGTTCCCGGTCCTGGCGAGCCTGGTCACGAGACGTGGGAAGGGGAGTCGTGGAAGGTCGGTGGCGCCCCCGCATGGATGACTGGTGTGTACGATCCTGCGACGAACCAGTTGTTCTGGACGACCGGTAATCCCTCCCCATCGAATCGAGGGGAGGGACGAGCTGGCGATAATCTTTACAGCAACAGCCTTTTGGCTCTGAATCCTGAGAATGGCAAACTGAACTGGTATTTCCAATTTACGCGGCACGACGAGCACGACTGGGATGCCACGCAAATTCCGGTGATGATAGATTCCGGCGACAAGCACCTGCTTGCTCAAGCGAACCGCAACGGCTTCTTTTATGTCCTGGATCGCACTACGGGCAGGCTCCTGTCCGCGAACGCGTACAGCAGGACTACGTGGAGTGATGGAAAGGATGCACAAGGTCGGCCACGAGCCGGCAAAGACAGCTCGCCGACTCTGCAAGGCCATACTGTTTGCCCAGGAGCTTTAGGGGCAACCAACTGGATGTCACCCAGTTTTGACCCGCAAACGGATCTGTTTTACGTGACAGCGCGCGAGCAGTGCGACGTTTTCAGTACGGCACCGCAACCATATGAAGCAGGTCACGCCTATTACGGTAGCGCTTATTTCCCTTCGGATCAGGCGGAACCCTATCGCGGCGCCGTGCGCGCCATCAATGCAGCAACCGGCCAGGTTAAATGGGAATTCCGGCATGTTTCGCCCACGTGGTCGGGCGTGCTCTCAACCGCGGGAGGACTGTTGTTCACCGGGGATGCTGAAGGGAATTTCATTGCTCTTTCTGCTGCTGACAATAAGCCCTTGTGGCACTTTCAAATGGGCGGAGCAGTTTACGCGTCACCGATGGCCTATGCCGTGGACGGAAAAGAGTACATCGCAATTGCGGCCGGGAGTTCTCTGTACGCTTTCGGACTCCCCTAGCCCGGGCGCTGGTGATTATCTTTATCGGCCGGGCTGATCACGGTGCATGCGGGGCGCTTGCAACTTGCTGGGCATTGACCTGCATGCCTGGAGCCAATTCGTCAGTGCCGCGCACTGCCACCTGATCACCGGGCTCAAGATCCCCGAAAACTTCTGTGTTGGTGCCGCTGCTGACGCCTGGCTTCACATCCACCCATTCGGTTTTGCGATTCCGCACCCGGACTACGAAAGTTCGCTCCAGATTGGTGCCGATGGCAGAAGTTGGCACCAGCAGGCTGGCTCCAGGCCGCCGCACCGGCCATACTACTTCCGAGAAACTGCCCGGCGTGAGTTTGCCTCCACGATTGTTCACGTCGAGTTCCACGGGCATGGTGCGCGTCTTGGCATCCACCGCGTGCGAAATGCGGGCGATTCTGCCCTTGAACTTCTGGCGCGGAAACGCCGGAACGGTGAATTCGACTTCGCTCCCCTCGGCAACGGCGGCGATATAGGTTTCCGGCACCGGCACAATCAGCCGCAAGTGTTGCAGGGTTTCCACGCGCAGCATGGGGACAGACTGGTTCGGCCCCACCAGCGCGCCAGGATGGATATTGCGTTCGGTAATCACGCCCTCGAAGGGAGCGGTGATGCGCAGGTACTGCTCCGTTTCAGACACGGCACGCAACCCCTGCCTGGCGGCTTCCACATTGTCGGATAGAGCTTTGACTTGTGCTTGGTCAGCTTCCACGGCCTTTTGCGCCAGCAGCAGGTCGTTGCCCGCCACGACTCCGGGTGTTTTTGCCGCCGCCTGCAGCTTGGCATAGGTACCTTCGTCGCCTGCGAGTTTTGCCTGCCCGGCTGCTAGTTGCGATTGCGCACTCTCCGCTTTCGAATGCGCTTCCGCGCGCTGTGAGACCAGTTCCGGCGCCACTAACCGGACGATAATCTGTCTTGCGCGGACGTGCGAGCCCCGGTCCACCCCAATCCACTGCACGAACCCCACTACTTTGGAATAGATGGCTACTACTTCGTAGGGCCGAAGTTCGCCCGGCAGATTAACGGTCAGATCCAGCCGTTTCGCTAACACTGGCGTGACCTCAACCGTGGGCGGACCGGCCTGAGTTGCCGCCGACGCGGTTGAAGGTTGCGACGAGTTACACGCCGTTAACGCGCAGGCGCACCATAGAAGCACGACCAGACCGGCAACCCTCATGCTCTTCCCTCCTTCCCATCGGCGAAGCGGCTGGCGGGATCATCGGGGTCAAGTGAAGCCGAAGCCGTGGTTGCGGCGCCCTGGACCGCGGAAAACACCGAAGGCAGAATTCCCAGAGTGGCGATGGTGGCAAACAACAGGCCACCGATGACGGCGCGCCCCAGCGGCGCCGTTTCTTCCGCACCGCTGCCCAGGGCCAATGCCATGGGAATCATTCCAGCGATCATGGCCATGCTGGTCATCAACACCGGCCGGATGCGGGCACGTGCGCTGACCGCTGCCGCTTCTTCCGCCGACAGCCCTGCCCGGCGATTGTGTTCGGCAAATGTGACCAACAGGATGGCGTTCGCCACCGCCACCCCAATTGCCATAATGGCTCCCATGAACGACTGCACGTTCAGGGTTGTTCCCGTGATCAGCAGGGCAAAAATAACGCCGCAAATCACCGCCGGCACAGTCGAGATCACAACCAGCGACAGTCGCATGGATTCAAAGTTTGCGGCCAGCAGCAGAAATATGACAACAATCGCCAGACCAAGCCCGATACCCAGGTTCTGCAAGGTTTCCTGCATGGGCGCGATCTGCCCAGCTACTGTTACCGTCACACCACGGGGAGGTGTACCCGCACGTTGAATTGCCTTCTGGATTTGAGCGGCGATGCGGCCCAAGTCCTCGCCTTGCGCATTGGCGGAGAGGGTCAGCATGCGCTGGCCATTTTCCCGGTCATACTCGCCGACAATAGTTCCCATTTGCACACTAGCAAGATCACCGAGCATGGGGTGGACGCTGCCGTCGGTGGAAACCGGCACGCGCTCCACATCCTGAACGGTGATCATCCGTGGTTGCGGAACTTGCACCTGGACCTGGTAGCCAATGCCAGAATTCGGGTCGCGCCAGTAATTGGGAGTGACAAAGCGGCTGGAGGAAGTGGCCGCGACCAGCGAGCGGCCGACTTGCTCGACGGTTACGCCCATCTGGCCAGCGAGTTCGCGGTCTACGCTGACGTCCACGCTGGGATAATCGAGCGGCTGCTCAAATTGCAGGTCGCGCAGCGAGCGGATACGGCTCAACTCCTGCCGCAGTTTGCCGGCAAAGGCCCGGTTTTGCGCCAGATTGGGCCCGCGAATTGCAACTTCAACGGGTGTAGGCGAGCCAAAGTTCATAATCTGGCTGACGATGTCGCCCGCCTGAAACGAGAAATATGAGCCGGGGAATTGCCGGGGCAGTTCCTGGCGCAGCCGCTCTTTCAGGCGAGAGATGTCAATGTGTGCTCCCGGGCGCAGAGCTACCCGCATGACGGCTTCTTGGGGGCCGCTGGTCCAGAGGAAAACCGTATTGATGGGATAACTCGAGGCCTGCGCCCCCACATAGCCGAGGGTGATCTGCACGTTACCCGCTCCGGCGTCTTGCTCAAGATGGTCCAGAATCGCACGAGTCATGCGTTCTGTGTCCACCACGCGGGTGCCGGTTGGAGCCCGAAAGCGGAATTGAAACTGGTCGGTGCCGGAGGCTGGAAACAACTCCCGACCCAGGACCGGGCCCAGGAACACGATGATTAAGGTTGAGACGACGAGGTAACCGACCATAACTGCCCGGCGCCGAGGCAACAGGCGTCGCAGCACCGCCTCATATCTCTCTCGATATCGCTCGAACCGGCCTTCCTGGGCGCCTGCGTGGGCCGGCTCGTGCAAAATCCAAGTGGACATTACCGGCACGAGTGAACTGGAAAGCAGGTAAGACGCGGCCATAGCGAAGCCCACCGCCAAGGCCAGGGGCACGAAAAGAGCATGCGCGACTGCGGTCATGAAAAATGAAGGCACAAACACCGAGAGCACGCACAGCATGGCGAGGAGCCGCGGTACGGCCACCTCGCGGCTGGCATCCACAATGGCACGCGCTCGTCCCGTCCCCTGCGCCAGGTGTGTGTGGATGTTTTCAATCACCACCGTACCCTCATCCACCAGAATGCCCACAGCCAGCGCCAGGCCACCCAGGGTCATGATGTTGATGGTCTGTCCGGCGGCCCACAAGGCGACTACCGCGCTTAATAACGCAAAAGGAATTGTGACCACCACAATAAGTGAACTGCGCCAGTCTCCAACAAAGAGCAGCACCATCACACCGGTGAGCAGCGCTCCCAGCAGTCCTTCGCGCGTGACGGATGATAAGGCGGCCTTGACATATGTAGACTGATCGAATTCATAGCTGACATTGATGTCCTCGGGAATCAGTGAGCGGAAACGTGGCAGGCTTGCCTTAACTTCGTTCACTACCGTCAAGGTGGAGGCGTCGGGCCGTTTGGTAACCGGGATATACACTGCTCGGCGCCCGTTCACCAGCGCGTAGCCCGCTAGAATGTCGGTGCTGTCCTGCACGGTGCCTACATCGCGGATGAAAACCGTGGGCCCAGAGCCGGTTCGAATGGGCAAATCAAGCAACTCCGAAGGCTTCCCTACAACGTCGTTCATCGGCACCATGCGTTGCAAGCTGCCCATCTGCATGGCTCCTGCCGGCATGATGATATTTCCTGTGCTAACCGCCTTTACAACTTCCTCCGGCGACATGCCATAGGCACGCAACCGATCAGGATCAACGTTGATGACGATGGTCCGCTGGTTGCCGCCGAAAGGCGGGGGCGCTGAAACCCCAGCCAAGGTTGCGAAAACCGGACGCACCCGGTTGAGTGCCAGATCCTGAATCTGCCCGAGGTCACGCGTCTTGCTGGAGAACACCAGGTAACCGACCGGAACCGTGCCGGCGTCAAAGCGAATAATGAACGGCGGAACCGTGCCAAAGGGCATGAACGCGTGGGCGCGATTCACGTAAGAAATGGTCTGCGCCAGGGCTTCGCTCATGTTGGTGCCGGGATGGAAGGTCAGCTTCAGCAGGGCCGCTCCCTGGATGGACTTCGAATCCACGGTTTGAATGCCGTTGATGTAAAGGAAGTGATACTCGTAGTAGTAGGTGAGATATCCCTCCATTTGCGCTGGGCTCATTCCACCGTACGGCTGGGCCACGTAAATTACGGGCAAATTCAGATTGGGGAAGATGTCCATGCGCATGCGCAGAACGGCCAGAATAGAACACAAGGCCACCGCCATGACCAGGACAACCACGGTGATAGGCCTGCGAAGCGCGGCACGAATGAGCCACATGCTAATGGCCTCCCTTCGACACAGAGCGCAGGATTTCGAGAAATGGATTGATGTCGCCCTGGGAGACGGCGAGAGCACCCAGGGTCCGCCAGGCATTCAGCCTGGCGACCGCATCGTCGGTTTCGGCACGCACCAGCAGGCTTTGCGCCTCCGTTACTTCCACTACATTGGCCAGTCCTGCCTGGTATCGTGCGCGTGCTTGCGATTCGCTGTCGCGTGCCGACTGCAACTCGGCCGGGGTGGCTTGGGCAATAGCGATTGCTCCCTCAAGCCGGGCTTGTGCCTCGGCAGCCTGCGCCGAGAGGTCCTGCAACGTTTGCTGGTAGCGCGCGGACTCGGCCCGCTGGTCGGCTTTGGCAATCTGTTTGCGCGCGCGAGTCGCGAATACGTCGAGCACCGGAAATGAGGCGGTCAAACCGGCAGCCCAGTTTTCTCGTTGCAGGTCCAGGCCCGTGGACCCTCCGGCAAAGCTGCCGTCGAGGTTGGCGCCGGTGCCCCGCCCACTGATTGAGCCCTGTAAGTTGAACCGCGGATAATAAGAGCGATCAGCGGCGCGTACCTGGGCCGCGGCTTCTTGCACCCGGGCATTTTGCGCCGCAGCTTCGGGATGAGACGCAATGTTTCCCGTTGGCATGCTCGCTGGCGGAATCTGCAAGAGTGGAGCCGGGTCGAGGACTACAGTCGCGGTTGGTATTCCCAGCAAATCTGCCAACTCAGCCCGCGTCACGCGCTCGCTGACTTGCGCCTGGATAAGAGCGATACGTGCAGCCGCCAACTCGGCATCTGAGCGCGATGCGTCCGCTCCCGGTCGCAACTGGTTGTTGACCAAAGTATGGACGACCCGACTGAATACTTCTCGCCGGTCCACATCCGCTTGGGTAGCCCGCACCTGTTGCTGAGCGGCAACCACGGCGAGAAACGCGTTTGCCGCCGCCGCTCCGACTTCCAAACGGCTGATTTCGACGGCGGAAGAAGCGACACGCTCGTTTGCCCTGGCCACATCCACCTCAGCCCCGCGGTACCCGAAGTCGATCGGTTCCCAGGACAGCAGCAGACCGGCGGCGCTCCCCCAAGCACCCCGATTCGACGTCGAGGTTAGCACCGGCCCGGAGATGGAAGGCACCACGGACTGCGGCAGCAGCAGGCCGAAAATGTTGTTGCGCGTCGCGCGGTTGCCTTGCCACAGCGCATTGGCGCTGGGCAGATAGGCGGTGCGCGCCAGTCCGATGCCCGCTTGCGCTGCCGCTCTCCGCTCCAGCGCGGAGCGGATAGCGGGGTAATGTGATAGAGCGTAGCCCACTGCCGAGTCCAGAGTCAGGCGAGATTCTCCCGGGCCGTTTTGCTGGGCGACCGCAGCCATCGCCAAGATTCCCGGCAACAAGAAGGCCGGAATTTTCCTTGCCAGTTTCAAAGCTCGCCTCCCTCGGTACCGCTTACGACCCTGCTGGCTATTTGGAAGCTTCGGCGGAATTGGTCTTATCAAGGGCGGCACGCAGTCCTTTGGCCAGCTTCACCGCATTGTCATTTGCCCAGTAATGCATGAAGAACAGACGCGGAGTCTCGTTCAGCATGTGGCTATGTACGGCTGTGACTTGGATTCCATTGTCACCAAGTGCTCGAATTACCGGATTAACCTCGCTCCCCAGCAGCACAAAATCGCCGGTGATAGCAGCACGTCCGTTGCCGGTAGGCTGGAAATTAATGGAAGTCGCGGCCCCCATGGAGGGTGGGATTTCCGTTCCCATATCCGTGATCTTCTCCGCCCGCGCAACCGAGATCTGGTAGATACCCCCATTGTCCTTTCCCTTGCGCCCCAGCGCTTGATCTATCTCAGCGGTGTCAAGGCTCTGCTGGGTGGCCGAGGGTGCAGAAGCAGCGGCAGGCGTCTTTGTCAGCGCGAGGGCACTCTTCAATGCGGACGCGAGCTTGGTGGCATCGCCATGCCCCGCAATATGCATGTACATTACTCTCGGACTCTCACCGAGCAGGTGGTTGTGCACGGCAGTTACTTCGATGCCCAATTGCTCCAGTTTCATCATGACCGGCTCAACCTCGGAGCTGAGCAGCACGAGATCGCCCATCACCATGGCGTCGTTTCCGGTCCCTTTAAATGCTGCCCAAGAGCCCAGGGCCAAGCCTGCCTTGATCGGCGTACCCTCAACCGTAACTTTCAGATCCGAGCGCGGCATGCCGAATTTGAAGACATCGCCTGGCTGCACCGAGCCTTTCCGCCCCAGCGCATCTTCGACGGGCTTCCAGCGGCTCGAGGCCTGAGTTGATTGTTGAGCAATGAGCAGGGTGCAGGAACCGATCAGCACTAATGTGGCAAGGCAGAATCGACAATTCATATCATCCTCCTAACCAGCTACCGACCGTCCGGTGTTCTAAGGGTTTCACCAGACGCGTCTTTTGTCTGTTACTCATTATCCATCCGTCGTCGCGCATTTTCCGGCTCTGAAATCGATTGATATAGACCTTCGATCAGATCTATCCCGCGGCGAAGCAGTTCTTCGTCGCCAACTCCTTGCTGCGCCCACCCGATGAGTGCTCGATCGAGGCCAACCCCTTCACGACGCCCAAACTTTTCGTCTTCCAGGTCAGCATCGTGGATGATTTCTGCAATGGCGGCAACCCGGCGTCCTCGGATACGGAACTCTTTGCGTAATGTTTCAAAGGTACAGTCATCACCCCTGTGGCCGAACCCCTGGGGCCCGAACATGTCGAATGGTATTGCCTTTGGGTGCCGCTCAGGCTTGGCGCCGAATATGAATTTTGCGTTTGGATCAATGAAACGTCGGATCAGCCAAGCTGATGAAACCCGGTCAATGCCCGGACGAGGCCGCGTGACCCAGGTTCGGTTGAGGTATTTCCGTTTTACAACAGACTGCAAGCTGCCCCCCTCAGGAAGCTTCACTGCCTCGTCCAAACGAGCAAAGACCGTCTCGACTCGGCTGCGAAACGGGCTGTTGAAGAAGTCAACCTCGACGATTTGCTGGAACCGCTTACGGATACGTGACAGCTTGCGCTGTGCCGGTTTCGAATTGCGAAGCTCCCTCAAGATCAACTCGTAATCCCGTGACCGGGCTTCAATGAAACGTTGTTTTAACGTTGCGGAGGGAAGTTCACCGAGTGACTGCGCCTGCACAACCGATGCGTGTCCCTTATACTTTCGGATGACGGTGGCGAGCCATTCAAGCCGCTCTCGGTTCGTAGGATTGTTGGGAAGTACGTAACCTGCGCTCGGCATAGCGAGCGCCCCATATCTCTTCAGCTTACGCCAAATCTCAACTCTGCCACTGGCCTGCTTAACCGGGAGTTTAAAAATCAGCAAAAGCCACGGCGCTAGCGCATCATCAACGGCTATAGGCATTAGCACAGTATGCTATATGTATAACAAGAGCATTTCAAGTGGCCGCTGAACGCCGCAGTTCCCGTATTGTCTAAGCTGGCCTTAATCTCGCGTGCGTGCGGTATGCAGCAGGGATATGCGAAAAATGAACCGGATCGCGGCCGTCTGCGGAGTGGTTGGCTTGATCTCATGGTAAACAATGTAAAGATCGCTACGGCAAAGTTCACGTATTCATTCAGGCCGTGAGCGGCGGCTCGGCGTAGCCTATTGCCGCTTTGTGTTTGCGATTTCAGCTTTGCCCACTTTCCACGCCGTCCAAACCTTCGCGGCATGCCGCATCCGGGAAGTTGACCTGTGCGTTAAAATCCCAAAGCCATGCCTCTCACGCGCCGCAGCTTCCTTGCGCTTTCAGTAGCATTGCCGTGGGCGTTAAAGCGCCACATATCTCAGTCACTACCCATTGGACTGGAATTGTATTCGGTTCGCGAAGCACTTAAGCGAGATCTTGAGGGGACACTTCGCTCGGTAGCAAAAATGGGCTACCAGTGCGTCGAGTTCTATGCCCCGTATTTCGAGTGGACGGAAAACCGCACCAGGCAGGTCCGAAAATTGCTCAATGACCTTGGTCTACGCTGCTATTCAACCCATAACGACGAGAGTTACTTTAGGGGCGACAAACTCCTGCGTGCCCGGGACCTGAACCTCATTCTCGGCTGCAGATATATCGTAATGTCAAGTTCAGATCCGCAACCCACAGTCGAGGGATGGAAAGTAGTCGCGGAACAGCTGAACTCTGCTGCCGATCATCTGGAAGCTTCGGGTCTTAAGGTTGGCTATCACAATCACGAGCTCGAGTTCACGCCCCTTGCCGGCGTCAGGCCAATCGAAATTATGGCCAAAAATACGAAGCCATCGATTATGCTGCAGCTCGATGTCGGTACCTGTTTGAAGGCGGGGTCGGACCCGACCGCCTGGATACGGGCGAATCCAGGGCGGATCCGCTCTCTCCACTTGAAAGATTGGTCTTCGGATGCGAGGAAGGATTACAAGGTTTTGTTTGGCGAAGGCGACGCCAATTGGAAACAAATCCTTGACGCGGCGGAAAGCGTCGGCGGCGCCGAATATCTGCTGATCGAACAGGAGGGTAGTCGCTTCAGTGAAATCGAAACCGCTCGTCGGTGCCTTCAGACTTACCGTGCAATCGCCGCCAGATGAGAGATCCGCCTCGTCATGGTATGGCTACCAGGTCCAGAGGCTTGTGCGCCTGTAGCTGCGGAAAAGAATTTCAGGTCCGAGGGCAGAAGCAATGCAGCCCACGGTGAATTCGAACAGTGTGTAGACTCGGGACCTGAGCATTCCTCATTTCGGGGTAGGACGCAACCTCATTCAGCTAACTGCAACGTAATCAACGTACGGATACAGACCCTCCGTGCCGGCAATGTTTACGTAAGTAGTTGAAATTTTTAGGGCTTAGTCCTTGCCGTGCCGAGTCGGCTAGCTCGTAATCCATTGGTCCCAAATTCAAATCCTGGCGGGCCCGCCAACGAATTCAAGAACTTAGCCATCCTTGCCTGGGGCACTCAAACCGGTTGGGAGCGTGTTTTTAACCTGACCGGAATCGGCTTTACTGCGCGCACAATCTCGGCTATTCTCTCGCGCACCTGAGCCGCCGACCCAACACCACCCTCACGGACTTACGCGTTTGCGGCCAGGGGGAGGCGTTTGATGAGGTTATCAGCGAAAGTAGCAACTTTGGCATTAATGGGATGTCTGTGTGTTGTTGGAGTCTTGGCGTCTGCTGCCAACAGCAACGATGAGAAAACAACGGCCGCCAAAGAATCTCGGTGGCAGGGCCACATTGTGCGGGTGGATAAGAAAGATTCCAGGTTGGTCATCCGGGGCGGACAGGGAAACATGGAAAGCATCGAGCGGCAGGTTTACTACGACAGCTCAACAGAGTGGACCAAGCAGGGCAAGCCGGCCGAGCAGAGCGAATTCAAAGAGGGTTCCTTTGTGATAGTGCTCGGCCATGCCGACAAGAAGGGTGTTTTTCACGCCAAGCGCGTTGATTTGCGTTTGCCGCGATGATGGGGGAAGCGCTGCCCGTTGTTGCATGCTGCACAGCCAAACATGATGCCTGGATCAGAAGCTGGTCCTGCGAACCAGCTTCTGATCAGGCTGATACTGCGTTTAATTGGTCAGGCGTTTAGAAATTAGACTGGCATGGAAAACGCCGCTTTTGTCGTAACTGCCCAGGCAGATGATCCGATCGTTGTCGCTCACCTGGCTGGCATCAATGTCGTTTACTTTCTTGCTGCCGTGTTCCTGGCTGGTCCAGCGCGTTGAATCGTCGTACACAACCTCTTTTTCAACATTTGAACCTCTTTGGCGGACGGTCAGCGTCTTTTTTTCTTTGTTGCTTCTGACAACTATCCCTTCCCAGCGGGCCTGCTTATGACTCTTGCCGGATTGCGCGGAGTCCATCGCTCCGCTTTCCTGAGCTACTACTGCTGTGGTCAGGAAGTTTCCTGCCAATATCACCGCCGACAAAATACCGCATAGCGCAAATAGTCTCTTCATCGAAGTGCTCCTTTCTTCCTTTCAGGGAGCCCGGTATCTCCGCGCTCCTTAATACAAAACTTCACTCTCTCCCTTTTGGGCGATTAGCTTCTGAAAATGCTCAACGATCTGGTCTCGCCGCGCCATCACGCCATTTATCTCGTCTTTAGTCAAATAACGCTTTGTGGCCGCGGCCAACTGCGCTCGATCCAGTGCCTTAAGCTTCTCCAGCAGCTGCCGGTCGCAACGCTCGAGGTCTTCTGGGCGTTGCAGCTTCTTAAAGCTCCGGAAGGCGCGGGTGAAGTCAACCCGGTAAAGCTTCCAGTCTTCGCCGATCAGGACGTTTGTAAGATTGGCATCCGTGTCGTAGATCAATTGATCGAATACCCGCATCCGGTACATCTGCTTATTCCACGCCTCCTGGTCGGGAGGCGTAAGCCCCTGCTTATGGCGTTCCTCCTCATCCATTTTGACCGGCAGCCACCAGCTGAGCGAGCCGGTATTGCCGCTCCATTTGCGCTCAACATAAACCGGAACCATGTCGTCGAGCCCCAGCATTTCCGCTAAGGCAAATCCGGCAATGTTGTACTTGTAAGAATCAACAAAGTTCATTTCCATACGGCCACTGGCCATCTGCGTGACGGGCTTATGCTCGTCTATGGACTGGAAGGACGCGTCATGGGTGAGGGTCCCGTCGCTGAGGGTGAGCCGCCAGGGGCTGGTAATCCCTTTGCTGGACTGTCTGCTCTTCACCACCTTGGCTGTGAGCAAGAACTGCCTCATCTGGTCGTTTGTCAACTTGGGCGTTGAATCGTCAGCTGCCGCGGCAAAGCCGGCAAACAGCAAACAAACCATGCCCGTGATGAGGGCCCGGCGGTACACATCGAACCTTGGCATATGCACCTCGCAGTAATGTTTTTTGATCCTGACTTGATTGCTCGTTCTCAAGGCGCGGCCGGAGGATGTTTCACTTTCGGTATCTGCCATCCCGATTGCGACATTATCCACTTGCAGACCGCGTCTGTTCGAGTCGCTGCTTTGCCTCCCGCGCCGTTTCTCGCAATAGAGCGTCCCCATGCTGGAGGCACCGATCCAATTCCCGTTCCAGAGTCTTGAGACGCAGCACGCCAACCGCGTAGGCGCCGCAGGATTGCAGCCATGAATCCTCGCTGCCGAGGAGGGTCATGACCGCCTGCTCCTGGCTGTCAATGCTGGCGTGGACCAGGCGTTTGGCGATTTTTACACGCTCGCTTGTGGTCACTCGGCCATCGAGCAGCGGCACCAATATTTCCCGTATCTGCAGCTTGATCACGTTATCAATAAATTCCAAGGCATTATCGTGGACAGAGATGTTTTTAGACTGCAACCCAAGGTAGGCGGCATGGACGTCCAGGTTCGGATAGAGCAAGCCCAGGATCCGGAAAATGCGTTCCAGTTCCTGTTGCATCGACTCTTTCAGCGCGTTGGCCACAGAACCGTCTGTTTCCATGGCTGGACCCAGCAAGTGAAGAATCTGGTATGACCGGTAGTGCCCCATTATCTCGGCGCCCAGCACCGTCTCCAGCATGGCTACATCCGTTGCTATTTCCGGGTGCTGCCGGTGCAACTTGTTGAGCGAACTTATGATGCGGAAGCGCAGGCGCGCATCTGATTGCAGCATGCTCTCCCCTAAAGCGCGTGCCGCGCCGGGTGAGGCAATTCTCACCAGCACCGGGGGGATCTCGCGCCGCACTGCTATGGAAACGGACGCATCGCCAATATGGTCGGTAAGAGCCCCAATAATGCTGTCGCCAAATCTGGCGAGCGCGTCGGCGGCAACCTCGGCCAGCGCCGGGTCACCCAGACGCTCGATTAAGATGGGCACCAGGCGCCGTTTGCGCAACAAGCCGGCTGAATGGATAGCCTCGCTTACCACTTCCACCTCAGGATCAGCCAGCAGGGTGGCGAGTAGCGGTTCGAAAGCATCGGGCACCAGTCCGAGAAGGTGGGCAGCCTCTACGCGAGTGCGCCGGCCTTCTTCTCCTTTTTCGTTAACCATGGCCTCCAGAATGTGATGAGCAGCCTCCAGGTTCTGGGCCTCCCCAGGACGCGCCAAAAAGGCCACCATGGCCGAACGCACGGAAAAATCAGGAAAGTCGCCCAGGTCTTGAATTCTTGTCAAAGGATCAATATGGGCATGGTGGCTTAGATAGAGCAGAGCATCCGTGCGCACGAGCAGATCCGGGTCCTGCACCAGCTTTTCCACTTGCGGCAATACCGCCTTGTCTCCGGAATCCGACAGAATGGACAATGCCTTATGACGAACTTCAGCCGCGGGGTGTTCCAACAGGCCACGGATAACAGGATGGACTGCCCGCTCCCGCTCCGCCTCAAACAGGCCCAAGGCATAGATGATTTCGTTGGGATCCGGTGCTGCGAGTCTGGCGGCAAGGACGTCGAAAGTTTGACGATCGAGCACCGGAGCCGATATTTGCTCCAACTCCAAACGATGCTGGGTCACGCTATCGTTAAGGGTGACCACATATCGTTGCTTGGCGACGTAAACCGCAAACAGCCAGCAACCCAGCCAGCCAAGAACCACCCAGCTTAACTGCACGGCGGGCAAATGCAGCCAGGTAGCGAAAATCAGCACAGTCAGTCCGGCCAGGGTATCGCCCAAGCGCCACACAACAGTATCTATGAACCACTTAACGTGGAGTTTTACTCGACTCGGGAGGGGCAGGTAGAGCAGTTCAGCGGTTGATTTGTCGAGCGAATAGCGCAACACCTGGTCGGTGCCTTTGAGCAAGACCACCGCGGCAAGCGTGCCCACCGCCAGCAGGCCGACCGAACCCGCGAGGATGGCGAAGGGAAGCACGAAGAGAGCTTTCCCTATCCCAAAACGGCGCAGCAAACGCGTGGTGATAAGCAGTTGAAACACAAGCGACACCGCGCCCGCATAAAGATTGAAATTGCCGAAGAAGACGGCGAGAGCGTCCTTTCGCACCAGCACTTGCTGCGCAATCGCGCGAAACTGCCACATGGTCAAATTCGTGACCAGGTTGGATACGCAGATCACGCCGGCTATGGACCGCAGGTAGGGGGAAGAGAATACCCGTACTACGCTTTGCCACAAACTGCGAGGAGCGTCTTCCGCGCCAGGCGATACTTCCTGTCCCGAGCCGACCCGCACCCTGCCGCTCCGCCATGCCAGGACCACCAGGCCGGCACAGAGCGCCAGGAACACGGTCATACCCAGTAACAGACTTTCGGTACCGAAGAGTTTCGCGATGGTGCGGCAGAAGAAGCCGGCAAATATCCATCCTGAAATAGCCCCTCCACCCACCAGGCCGAACACGCGCTTGGCTTCCCGGGTGGTGAGTACGTAATTGGCCAGCGTCCAAACCTGGGCCGGGGCAAGCACGCCAAACACCTTTACCCACATGTAAAAGACGGGATACAGCCATGCCGCGCGATAGCTCCTGGCTAAGACCCAAAAGATGCCGCAGTTACTGGAGAAGAACAACATGCTGGCCACCAGCAGGCTCAGCACGGAAAGCCGGCGGGCAAAGCGCACATAAGCAGCGATTACTCCCAGCACCAGGAAGGCGCTGCAAACATCGGCGTAGGCGAGTTGCCGGGCTTCGAAATGCGCCAGGAAAAGAGCGTCGCCAGCCACCTTGCCCACCACGTAGCTGGTTATGATCAGGAAAAGGCAGGAGCACAGCAGAAGTCCTCGCCCCAGGTCTCCAGGGCGGAGATTGAGAACCCGTTCGAGCCAGCGAAGCATAGGCGCCTTTCGCCTGCCAAGTGGTGCTGAACCTCGTCCAACGTTTACCTTCGGGCCTTATCTAGCGGTGGGGTTGAGCAGTTGCGCCTGAACCCGCCGCTGCCGGGGACGCACTGGGCACAGTGGCTGTGCGGTCAAACAGCACATCCTTCCGGTCCATGTACTCGGCCGTGAACTTCGAATTTCCTGAAATCTCCAGAGCCGAAGCCCTGCCTTGCGGGTAATAGCTGGAGAGCATGCCGGTGTCGATCAGAAATACTGATCCGCCAAATCGGGCCCGAATCCGTCCGTCTTTCTGTGGCGTATGCCCAACCACTATGCGCGAAGCGTGATAGGCGGCGAGTAAATGCGGCACCTCGGCAGCCCCTTGCTCATCGGTCCACTGATCGTACCCGC
>Ga0075425_100001034_pt1 | contig 26678 bp, 22 predicted proteins | sample SoiMethybrSBSTD4_FD_75300 | JGI IMG/M metagenome (GOLD analysis project Ga0075425, IMG submission 75300) | Bulk soil microbial communities from a Populus tree surrounding site in Tennessee, USA - Soil MetaG P. TD hybrid SBSTD4 | ecosystem: Environmental > Terrestrial > Soil > Tree plantation...
TCGTTCACCGGGATCTGCAGCACGCCGGGGAGCTGGTATTCGACCGGGTCCTCGATGGTGACGATCTTGTCGCGGCCGGTGTTGATCTCGCTGATCGCCGCGTACAGCGTGGTGGTCTTGCCGCTGCCGGTGGGGCCGGTCACCAGCAGCATGCCGTGCGGCTCGCGCGACAGCCGGCGCAGGGCGTCGATGTCGCCGGGCTCGAAGCCCAGGCTGTCGAGGCTCAGCGCGGCGCCGCCGCGCTCGTAGAGCAGCTGCTTGTCGAGGATGCGCAGCACCGCGTCCTCGCCGTGGATGCTCGGCATCACCGAGACGCGGATGTCCACCGCGCGGCCGCGCTCGCGCACCTTGAAGCGGCCGTCCTGCGGCACGCGCCGCTCGGTGATGTCGAGCTCGGCGAGCACCTTGACGCGCGAGATCGCCTGCTCGGCCTGCGCGCGGTCCTCGAGCTGCTTGACCGGCGCGAGGATGCCGTCGACGCGGAACCGGATCGCCAGGCCGCCGCCGGTGGCCTCGAGGTGCACGTCGCTCGCGCCGAGCAGCAGCGCGTCGCGCAGCGTCGAGCGCACCAGGCGCACCACCTCGCTCGACTCCTCGCCGATGGCGCGCAGCGAAAGGTCCTCGACGCCGGCGATTTCCTCGCCGGCCGCCGCGCCGCCGCGTACCGCGTCGAGGGCGCGCAGCGACTGCTCCTGGCCGGCGAAGAAGGCCGCCAGGTCGCCGCGGTAGGCGAGGCGCCAGGCGAAGGGCTCGGCGATGCGCTCGTCGGCCCAGGCGCGCAGCTCGGCCGAGAACGGATCGTCCGTCGCGAGCTCCAGCCCGCCCGCGGCGCGCAGCGGGACGCAGCCGCGCTGCGCGCATTCGGCGAACGGCACCAGGTCGAAGGCCGGCGCCGCCGCGCGCAGCTCCGCCATCGCCAGCGCCGGCACGCCGCTGAGCGCGCTGAGCGCGGCGACGAAGGCGTCGGGCGCGAGCGCCAGGCGTTCTTCCAGCACGTCCACGGGGCGCCGCTGCTCGGCCGACGCGGTGCGCCGCGCCGCGCGCAGCGCGTCGGCGGCGATGGCGGGTGCGGGGTGCTCGAGGACGTCGCTCATTGCAGGCTGCCCGCCAGCTCGAAGATCGGCATGTACATCAGGACCACGATGGCGCCGACGGCGAGGCCGATGGCGGCCATCAGCAGCGGCTCGAACAGGCGCATCGCCCAGTCCACCCAGCGCGCGATCTCCTCGTCGTGGAACAGCGCGGCGCGCTCCATCATGTCGCCCATGCGCCCGGCTTTTTCGCCGACCGCGAGCAGGCGCGCGGCCACCGGCGTGGTGAGCCGCCCCGCCTCGAGCGAGGCGGCGACCGGCCCGCCTTCGCGAATCGCGCGCACCGCGCCGTCCAGGCGCCGGCGCAGCGCCGGCCGCAGCAGCGCCGCGCCGAGCTGCAGAGCGCCGACCAGCGGCACCCCGCTTTGCAGCAGCATGCCGACCGTGCGGTAGAAGCGCGCCAGCTGGTAGACGCGCAGCCGCTCGCCGAGCGCCGGCAGGCGCCACAGCGCGTCTTCGAGCGCGGCGCGCGCCGCGGGGCGGGTGAGCGCGTAGGCCGCGGCGCCGGCGGCGGCGGCGAGCAGGCCGGCGGCAAGCGCGCCGTGGCCGTGCACGAATCCGCCCCAGGCCTGCAGCAGCGCCGAGAAGAACGGCAGCGCGGTGCCGCGCTCCTCGAAAATGGCGCTGAAGCGCGGCACGACGTAGAGCAGCAGGAACAGCGTCACCAGGCCGCCGGCAGCGAGCAGCAGCGCCGGGTAGATCGAGGCCGCGACGACGCGCTTGCGCAGTGCGTCCACCTGCTTCTGGTAGGCGGCGTAGCGCGCCAGCGCCGGCCCGACATCGCCGGTGGTCTCCGCAGCCTGCACCGTGGCGATATAGGCGGGCGCGAAGGCACGCGGGAAGCGCTTCAGCGCCGCCGACAGCGGCTGGCCCTCGCGCAGCGCGCCGCCGAGCTGCTCGAGCAGCGCACGCACCTCGCCGCGCCGCTCGCGCTCGGCAAGCGCCTGGATCGCCTCGACCAGCGGCAGCCCGCCTTCGAGCAGCACCAGCAGGTCGTGGGTGAAGGCGGCCAGCGGAAAGCTCGCCTGCGCCAGAGGCCAGGCGAGCGCGAAGCCGGCGCGCGGCCGCAGGCTGAGCACGGTGTAGCCGCGCTCGCGCGCCTGGCGCAGCACGCCCGCCTCGTCGTAGCCCTCGAGCTCAAGCGCCTCGACGTGGCCCGAGGGGCCGACGCCTTTCAAGTGGTAGCGCATGCCGTGTCGCGCGCCCTAATGGTTGGACAGGTCGGCGTCCTCGCCGCTGCCGCCCGGCTGGCCGTCCTTGCCATAGGAAACGACGTCGTAGTCGCGCCCTTGCTCGCCGGGCGCGCGGTAGCGGTAGGGCTTGCCCCAGGGATCGAGCGGCACGTCCTTGCGCAGGTAGGGCCCGGCCCAGCGCGGCTCGTTGGCGGGCCGGGTGACCAGCGCCGCGAGGCCGAGCTCGGTGGCCGGGTAGCGCCCGGTGTCGAGCCGGTACTGGTCGAGCGCCTTTTCCAGCGCGTCAATCTGCGCGCGCGCGGTGGCGACCTCGGACTTGCCGACCTGGCTGAAGTAGCGCGGCGCGACGTAGCCGGCGAGCAGGCCGATGATCGCCACCACCACCAGCAGCTCGAGCAGCGTGAAGCCGGCGCCGTGCCTCATGGCGCGCCGCCTGCGCCCGCGGGCGCGTGATCCAGCATCAGCGCGTTGAGCCAGCCGGGCGGGCGCGCCGCGCTCTCGACCGGCGGAGAGAGCGGCATCACCTGGCGGGTGCCCGAACGCAAGTGGACGAAGGCGATCGCTCCCGGATCGAGGGCGTCGACGCGGTATTCGCCGTCGATCACGTCGCCCTGGCGCACCTCGAGCAGCTTGGCGCCGCGCGCGACGTAGACCTGGGTCGCGCCCTGCTGCGTGACGCGGCCGACGAAGCGGAACGGCAGCGGCGGCACCGGTGCCGCGGCCGCGACCTGCGGCCGCGCCGGGTGCGGCGCGCCGCGCGAAGGCGCAAGAAACGGATCGGCAGCGGTTTCGGGCAGCGGCGCGCGCGGCGGCAGCGCCTCGGGGGCGCGCGGAGCCTGCGGCGCGAAATCCGCAGCGCGGGCCGCGGCCTCGCGCCCGTGCGCCACCGGATCGCGGGGCGTCCCGGAGTCGAGCAGGATCCAGGCGCCGGCCGCGACGGCGGCGAGCACAAGCAGCAGCCGTCTCATCGCCGCAGGTTAGACAGCAGTGACTTCGCCACCGTTACCGCGCCCGATGAGCCAACCGGACTAGTCGTCACCTCCCTGCTACAGCTTGTGGCCGTGGCGCTACACGGAACCGCGTAGATCTACGCTATTTGATCCGCTACGTGCCGCACGTCGCGAACTACGCGCCGGCATAGCGAGTCTGTAGCGTATCGCCGAGAGATAATCGGCGACGCTTCTTCCCCGGGAGAGCGATGAACACAATGCAGTCGATCGCCAGCGTTCTTGCCGTCGACGACGATCCGCGCAGCCTGACGGCGCTGAGCGGCCTGCTCGGCGAGTTGCCCGCCATTCGCGTGGTGACCGCCCGCTCCGGCGAGGAAGCCCTGCGCCAGGTGCTGCAAAGCGATTTCGCCGTGATCCTGATGGACGCACGCATGCCCGGGCTGGACGGCTTCGAGGCGGCACGCCTGATCCGCGAGCGCGAGCGCTCGCGCCACACGCCGATCATCTTCCTCACCGGGGCCTACGAGGACCTGTCCTCCGTCACGCGCGGCTACGAGGCCGGCGCGGTGGACTACATCGCCAAGCCGCCGTCGCCCGAGATCCTCAAGTCCAAGGTGGCGGTGTTCGTCGAGCTGCACCGCAAGAACATCAAGCTGGTGCAGGAGATCATCGAGCGCAAGCACGTCGAGGAAGACCTGCGCCGCTCGCAGGACCGCCTGCGCGCGCTGGCGGTGCACCTGCAGGCGGTGCGCGAAGAGGAATGGACGCGCATCTCGCGCGAGATCCACGACCAGCTTGGCCAGGCGCTGACCGGCGTCAAGATGGACATGCGCTGGATCTTTGATCGCCTGCCGAAGGAGGAGACGGCGCTGCAGGAAAAGGCGCTGGCGGCCTGCACCCTGATCGACGACACGGTCGAGGCCGTGCGCGAGCTTTCGGCGCGGCTGCGGCCCGAGGTGCTCGACCAGCTCGGCCTCGCCGCCGCCATCGACTGGCAGGCGGGCGACTTCCAGCGGCGCAGCGGCATCCGCTGCCATGTCTCGCTGCCGGCGCAGGTGCCGCCGCTGGACCGCGAGCGCTCGACCGCGGCGTTTCGCATCTTCCAGGAGCTGCTGACCAACATTGTGCGGCACGCCGCGGCCACGCGCATCGACGTGGCCATGCAGTCGGCGCCCGGCGGCCTGGTGCTGACGGTCGAAGACAATGGCCGCGGCATCGAGGCGGCGGCGCTCGACAATCCGGACTCGCTCGGCCTGATCGGCATGCGCGAGCGCGTGCTGCCTTTCGGCGGCCATATTGATTTCACCGGCCAGCGCGGCAAGGGCACGCGCGTGCAGGTGACGATTCCCGTCTAGCGCCCTGGGAGAATGACGATGCGTGTTCTGATTGCAGACGACCATCCGGTGGTGCGGCGCGGCCTGAAGGATATCGTCGCCGCCGAGCACGACATGGAAGTGGTCGGCGAGGCGACCAACGGCGACGACGCGCTCGACCTCAGCCGCAAGCTCGAGTGGGACGTGGCGGTGCTCGATTTCTCCATGCCGGGCTGCAGCGGCGCCGACCTGGTGCGCGAGATGAAGCGCCAGCACCCGGCGCGCGCGGTGCTGGTGCTCAGCATCCTGCCCGAGGACGTGCACGCGGGGCTGGTGTTCAAGGCCGGCGGCGCCGGCTACATCAACAAGGAGAGCGCCAGCGAGGAGCTGACCGGCGCCATCCGCAAGGTGGTGGGCGGCGGCAAGTACGTCAGCCCGGCGTTCGCCGAGAAGCTGGCGTCGGAGCTGGCGCCGGGCGGCGAGAAGCCGCCGCACGAGACGCTGTCGGACCGCGAGTACCGCGTGATGTGGCTGATGGCCTCGGGCAAGCAGATCAACGAGATCGCCGCCGAGATGTTCCTCAGCCCGAGCACCATCAGCACCTACCGCGCGCGAATCCTCAAGAAGCTCGGCCTCACCAACAATGCCGCGCTGGTGCGCTACGCCGTCAAGTACCGCCTGATCTAGGCGGGCGCGTCGCGCCGGCGCGACGCGCCGCCACCGGAGCGCTACAGCAAGATCAAGCCCGCGCGATAGTGCGCCGCGGCCCAAGTCCGTAGGATGCTTGGCCATGGGCGGCAACATCCTGGTGGTCGAGGACGAGTTGATCACGCAGCGCATGATCGCGGCGAGCCTGGAGCGCGCCGGGCACCAGGTGACGCGAGCGGCCAGCGTGCCGCAGGCCGAGGCGGCGATGCGCGAGGTGCTGCCCGACCTGGTGCTCCTCGACTGGATCCTGCCGGATGCCACCGGCGTCAGTTTCCTGCGCCAGCTGCGCACCGACCGGCGCACCAAGGAAATCCCGATCATCATGCTGACCGGGCGCTCCGAGGAGACCGACAAGGTCACCGGCCTGGAGGCGGGCGCCGACGACTACATCACCAAGCCGTTCTCGCCGCGCGAGCTGCTGGCGCGCATCAAGGCGGTGATCCGGCGGCGCGCGCCGCTACTGTCCGAGGAGCTGGTCGAGATCGGCGACCTGCGGCTCGATCCGGCGGCGCACCGCGTCACGGTCGGCGGCGCGCCGCTCGAGCTCTGGGCCACCGAGTTCCGCCTGCTGCATTTCTTCATGACGCATCCCGAGCGCGTGTTCAGCCGCGGCCAGCTGCTCGACGAGGTCTGGGGCGACCATGTGTTCGTCGAGGAGCGCACCGTCGATGTCCACATCCGGCGCCTGCGCCAGGCGCTGCAGCCCGGCGGGCACGACACGCTGATCGAGACGGTGCGCGGCACCGGCTACCGCCTGCACCGCGCCGGCGCTCAGTAGGCCTGGCGGTCCCGCAGCACGACCAGGATTGTCCGTAGCACGATCCACAAGTCGAGGCGCAGCGACCAGTTGCGCAGGTAGTCGAGGTCGTACTCGATGCGCGCCTGCATGCGCTCGAGCGTCGCGGTTTCGCCGCGCAGGCCGTTGACCTGCGCCCAGCCGGTGATCCCGGGGCGCACCTTGTGGCGCATCATGTAGCCCTTGATCAGGCGGCGGTAGAGCTCGTTGTGCGCCACGGCGTGCGGCCGCGGGCCGACCACGCTCATGCGCCCCTGCAGCACGTTGAAGAACTGCGGCAGCTCGTCGAGCGAGTAGCGTCGCAGGAAGGCGCCGAAGCGCGTCAGGCGCGCATCGTCGCGCGTCGCCTGGCGGATCACCGCGCCGTCCTCGGCCACCGTCATGCTGCGGAACTTGTAGACCACGATCTCGCGGCCGTCGAGGCCGTAGCGGCGCTGGCGGAACAGCACCGGGCCGGGCGAGCTGAGCTTGACCCCCGCGGCGACGGCGGCGAGCAGCGGCGCGATCAGCACGAGGATCAGCGCCGCCAGCACGATGTCGCTCGCGCGCTTGATCACGCCGTCGATGCCGGAGAACGGCGTCTCGCACACCGAGATCACCGGCATGCCGCCGATGGCGTCGGTGCGCGCCTGGATCAGGTCGAAGAGGAAGATGTCGGGCACGAAATACATCGAGGCGGTGGTGTCGCGCAGCTCGTCGAGCAGCTTGAGGATGCGCGGCTGCGACGCCATCGGCAGCGTGATGTAGATCAGGTCGACGCGGTGCTCCTTGGCGTACGCCGGCAGCGCGTCGAGCGTGCCGAGGATCTCGCCCGGCTCGGGATGGCCGACGCGCGTGCCGCCGCGGTCGTCGAAGTAGCCCGCCAGCTTCAGGCCGAGCAGCGGCTGGTCGCGGATGCGCTCGGCGAGTGCGCGGCCGAGCTCGCAGGCCCCGGCGATCACCGCCACGCGCTGCGCGCCCTCCGCGGCGAACACGCGCTGCAGCAGCAGGGGCATCGCCAGGTGCGCCGCGACGCGCAAGGCCGGCGCGGCCGCCAGCCAGGCGGCGATGACCAGCGGGTCGAAGCTCGCCAGCGTGCGCGTCGCCCAGCCGATCAGGAACAGCAGCGCGGCGGTCCAGATCCAGCTGCGCGCCACCTCGCCGGCGAGCGCGCGCGCGCTGGTCGCGCGCAGCTTGCGCCCCGGGAAGGTGAGCGAGAACACGATCAGCGCCAGGATCAGGTAGGTGCCTTCGAAGCGCACGCCGAACACCGCGGTGCAGGCGAGCAGCGCTGCGATGCTGGCGACCGGATCCACCAGCGCCTGCGCCAGGCCGGCGAGCGATACCTGCGCGCCGCCGAAGCGGCGCGGGATGTGCGGGATGGCGAGCATGCTGCGCGCAGCCTAGGCGCGCGTCGGGCCGCCCCGATGAAGCGCTAGGCCGGACGGCGTAGGTCCAATGGACTAGTGCGGCGCGCATTGGCCCGCGCCGGGCCGGAAAGCTCGGCGCGTAGAACGTCGGTAATGAATATAGCGCCCGCAAAACAAGGCGTTATCGCCACGACGGCCCGTGGCGACGTGACGTATTTCCGCGTCATGCCCATGTCATAAGCCGTTCCCATATTGGTATGTGCAAATGCTGCAAGCCGCTGCATCGCAGGCTGCCGTACGGAACCGGACCGCGCCGGAGCCGCGCGCGCCCATGAGCGCCGGGCACGAGCTGGCGCAGGCCGGCGGCGCCGCGCTGCTCGAGCCGCTCGAGCTCGAGTCGCTGCTGCTCAATATCGATGCCTCGCTGCGGGTGCATGCGCGGCCGCAGTTCTACGGCTGGACCCAGGGCCTGTTGCAGAACCTGGTGCCGCACGAGCTGCTGGTCTGCGCGCTGTGCTCCGATCCGTCGGCGTCGTTCCAGGCCGACTGCTTCGCCGGCGCGCGCATCGAGCCTGCGCCGCTGCTGGAGCTGTTCCGGCGCGACAGCGCGCTGGTGCCGCCGGCGGTGAAGACCTGGGAGCGCAATCATTTCCGGCCGCTGGCGTGCGACGCCGCGCAGGGCGGCGCCTACGGCAGCGGACCGCTCGCTGGCGAGCTGCGGCGCGCCGGCGCACCGAGCATCCTGCTGCACGGGACGTATGACGCCTTCGGCAAGCCCGCCACGCTGTTCTTCTTCGCCGGCGCGCCCACCGCGGCCACGGCCGGGCGCCGCGAGCTGCTCGCCGAGCTGATCGTGCCTTTCGTGCACCTCGCCTGGATGCGCACCCAGGTCAACCGGCCGGCGGACGCCGCCGGCCCCGCCCCGCACGGCGCCGGGCTGCTGACCGAGCGCGAGCGCGAGATCCTGCGCTGGATCCACATCGGCAAGAGCAACATCGAGATCGGCGCCATCCTCGGCATCAGCCCGCTGACGGTGAAGAACCACGTGCAGAAGATCCTGCGCAAGCTCAACGTGCAGAACCGCACCCAGGCCGTCGGCAAGGCGCTGGCGCTGCGCATCCTCAACCTCTGAACGCCATGGAGCGAGTCCGATGAAACGCCTCAAGCTGCTGGTCCTGCTGCTCTCGGCCGCGGCGTCGCTCGGCACCGCGTTCGCCGTCTCCCCGGCGCACGACGCGCTGCCGGCCCGCGCCACGCTCGAGCGCGCCGTCGCGCGCTTCCTCAGCGAGCCGCCGGCCAGGATGCCCGAGCCGGGCAACTGGGCGCTGCTGGTAGCAGGCCTGATCGGTGCCGGTGCGATTGCGCGCCGACGCCTGCCGTCCTAGCCGCCTCGCGCTCGCCTGCCTCGCTGCGCTCGCCCTGCCGGCGGCGCCCGCCGCGGCGCAGGAGGGCGACCGGGTCAGCGCCTTCGTCGAGGAGCGCATCGCCCACGACGACAACGTGTTTCGCCTTTCGTCGCAGGCCGATCCGGCGACCGCCATCGGCTCGCCGTCGCGCGCCGACACGCTGTTCACCACCTCGGCCGGGCTGAATCTCGACCTGCCGGTCAGCCGGCAGCGCCTGGTCGGCGCGCTGACGCTGAGCCATACGCATTACCAGCGCTTCTCGCGCCTCGATTTCGACGGCCATGACCTGCGCACGGCGTGGCTGTGGCAGGCCGGCGACCGCGCGCGCGGCGAACTCGGCTACTCCGACGTCGAGACGCTCGCCTCGTTCGCCAACGTCGCCGGCTCCGTGCCCGACCGCCTCGGCCTGCGCCAGGCCTGGGCGAACGGCGCGCTGATGCTGGGCCCGTATTGGCGCCTGAAAGGCGGCGCGAGCCGTCTAGAGCAGTCGAACAGCGACCCGGCGCGCCGGGCCAACGATGCTGAGATCACGGGCGCCAGCGCCGGCCTGGACTTCGTCAGCCGCGCCGGCAATTCGCTCGGCGCCGGGGTGCGCGCCGAAGAGGGCCGCTTTCCCCACGCGCAGCTGGTGGGCGCGACCCTGGTGGACAACGCCTACCAGCAGGCGGCCGCCGGCCTGTCCGCGGAATGGTCCAGCGGCGGCGCCACGCGCCTGCGCGCGCGCGCCGAGCAGCTCGCGCGCCGCTACGAGCAGCTGCCGCAGCGCGATTTCGACGGCATGGTGGCGCGCGGCGAAGCGGAGTGGCGGCCCGGCGCCAAGCTTTCGCTTGCGCTGGTGGCGCAGCGCGACCTCAGCCCCTACGAGTACTTCCGCTCCAGCCTGGTGCTGGTCGAGGGCGTGGCGCTGCGGCCGGCGCTGCGCCTGTCGGAAAAGCTGGAGCTCTCGGCGAGCCTCGACTATGCCCGCCGCGACTATCGCGGCGACCCGGCGCAGGCGCTGGGCCTCGCCGGCGCGCGCATCGAGCACGTGCGCGGCGCCTCGGCGCAGCTCGCCTGGCGCCCGGCGCGCAGCCTGGCCCTTCAATTGAGCGCGCTGCACGAGCAGCGCAAAGCGAACGTCCCGCTCGGCGACTACGTGGTCAACGTAGTCGCCGTCTCGGGACGTTTTACCTTCTAGCGAACCTCTACAGCGCGGGGCAGGCGCCGCCGAAGGACCCGGTGTTGGACGGGTTCGGCTTGTGCAGCTGGATGTTGCCGCCGCCGTTTTCCCCCGGCGCACAGGGTGCGGTCGAGCCGAGGTAGTGCGGGAAGCACTGCTGGGTGGTGTCGTAGACGATCACGCCCAGCTTGCGCAGGCGAATGTCGAACTGGTCGCTGGTGCCCGGCTCGCCGGAATCGCGCGCCTGGACCACGAAGTCGACGTCACCGTACAAGTTGGTGCGCGCGGTGCCGCAGACCTGGCGAGCGCCGAGCGGCTGCTTGCCGTCCTGCGAGTCGATCTCCCGGTAGGCGGTGATGCTCGTCCAGTGGACGTTCAGCCCGGTGCCATGGTCCTGGTACTCGAGGTGGCCCCAGGTCGGCGCGCCGTCCTTGCAGCCGCCGCCGACGCCGAAGTTGGCTTTGTTGCCGTTGTGGATGATGAAGCCGCCGCCGGTGAGGAAGTCGCAGGGCCAGGCAAGAGCCGAGCCGCTGGCGGCCAGCAGCACCGTGGCGAGCAGGGCGCGCAGCGCGCGCATGCTGAGGGATGTCATGTCGGATTCTCCGTCGTAAGGGTCAGTAATGGCGCCGGCGCTACTGGAAGGCGGCGCGGGCGGTGCCGATCACCACGTCGGCGACGCCCAGGACGTTGACGTGCAGGGCATTCACCACCATGCCGCCGGCCGATGCGACCTGCTCGTTGATGACCATCTGGCCGCCGGGGATGCCGACCACCTGGTTCGGCGCGCCCGTGACGGCGACCGGAATGCCATTCAACACCAGGCCGGTGAGCGTCGAGGTGCCGCTGCCGACGCCGTTCGCGGCCTGCGCTTCCGCCATCACCAGGTCGGCGCCAATGGCGCTGCCGGCGATGCTGAGGGCGAGGTTGGCGAGCGAGGCCTGCGAGGCCACGCTGTCGCCGAGGCCGATGGCCGTGGCGTGCGGCGTCCCCGCCAGCAGCGCGCCGAGCAGGTTGCCCGAGACATCCGAGGCCTGGCGCGCGTCCGTCGGTCCGGCAAGGCTGCCGGTATTGGCCATGTCCAGATACGTGTTCCCGAACAGGCCGAACACGGTTGCCTGCACTGCCGCCGCCTGGCCGCTCACGTTCTGCGCGAGGCCGATGACGGGCGACAGGATCAGCGCGGCGAAAAGGGCGAGCGCGCCGCAGCGCTTGTGGATGGTCCGTGGATGCACGTTGTTCTCCTTGAGAGGATGGTCACGTAATGCACCCGCGAGACTGAGGCGCAGCTATTGCGCGCCCGTGATGCGCGCATGGGCCTTTCAGCCCGGACCGACCGGACTATGCGCGGCTCAGCGCAGCGAGCTGAGCCAGCTGCCCGCCGGCAGGGTCGGCAGGTAGATCACGGCGCTGACCGTGCCCCCGTCCATGAGGTAGACGCCGTCCTCGTTGGTCGCGCCGTTGCGCCACAGGACGTCGCACTTGCCGTCGCCGTCGAAGTCGCCGACGCCCGCCACGCTCCAGTTGAGGTCGGTGATCGGCCGGATGGCGCCCACGCTGCGCACCGCCGCGCCATTCATGAAGTAGATGGCGTTATCGCCGGTCAGCCGGTTGCGCCACAGGAGATCGGCCTTGCCGTCGCCGTCGAAATCGCCGACGCCGGCGATGCTCCAGTTGAGGTCTGCCACTTGGTCGATGGTCGTGACGCTGAGCACCGTGGCGCCGTTCATCAGCCAGACGATGTCCTCGCCGGTGGCGGCGTGGCGCCAGACGATGTCGGCCTTGCCGTTACCGTCGAAATCGCCGACGCCGGCGATGGTCCAGTTGACGTCGAAGGCCGGCGTCAGCGCGACCGACGCGGTGAGGGCGGCGCCGTTCATCAGCCACAGCATGTTTTCCCCGCTGGCGCGGTTGCGCCACAGGATGTCGGCCTTGCCGTCGCCGTTGAAGTCGCCGACGCCGGCGATCGCCCAGTTGAGGTCGGCGACCGTGGACAGCGGGGCGCTCGACGCGATCGTGGTGCCGTTCATGATCCAGAGCGTGTTCTCGCCGGTGGCGCGGTTGCGCCACAGCACGTCGGCCTTGCCGTCGCCGTTGAAGTCGCCGACGCCGGCGATCGCCCAGTTGAGGTCGGCAAGGGGGCTCGCCGCGCCGCTCGAGGGCAGTAGCGCGCCGCCGTTCATGAACCAGATCAGGTCCTGGCCGGTGGCGCCGTCGCGCCACAGGATGTCGGCCCTGCCGTCGCCGTCGAAGTCGCCGCGCGTGCGCGCCGCGGGCGTGGTGGCGGAGCGCGCGGCCGATTTCGACGAGGTGTTGCCGGCCGCGTCGAATGCCGCCACGCTGTAGCTGTAGGCGGTGGCGGGCGAGACCGTGGCGTCGCCGTAGGCTGGCGTGCCGACGGTGGCGATCTGCACGCCGCCGCGGAACACCTTGTAGCCGCTGACGCCGACGTTGTCGGTCGAGGCGCTCCATTTGAGGTTGATCAGGCGGCTCGTGGCCGCGGTGGCGCTCAGGCCGCCCGGCACGCTCGGCGCCTTGTTGTCGGCCTTGGCCGGCGTGCGCGCGGTGACGATCGCGCTTTGCGCCGAAATGTTGCCCGCCGCGTCGAAGGCGGACACCGTGTAGCTGTAGGTGGTCGACGCCGCGAGGCCCGTGTTTACGTACGAAGGCAGGGTGGTGATCGCGATCTGCGCGCCGCCGCGGAACACGCGGTAGCCGGCGACGCCTACATTGTCGGCCGACGCGTTCCAGTTCAGGTTGATCTGCGAGGCGGACGTCGCCAGCGCGGCGAGGCCCGCGGGGATGCCCGGCGCGCTGGTGTCCAGAGGCGCCGGCGTGGTCGCCGACGCGATCGCGGATGGCGCCGACGCGTTACCCGCCGCATCGAAAGCGGCTACGGAATAACTATAGCTAGTCGAGGCCGCGAGCCCCGCGTCGGCATAGGAGAGCGCGGCGGTGGTGGCGACCAGCGCGCCGGCGCGATAGACCCGGTAGCCGGTGACGCCGACGTTGTCGGTGGCCGCGCCCCAGGCGAGGTTGACGTGCGTGCTCGAGGCCGCGGTGGCGACAAGGCCGGCGGGAATGCTGGGCGCGGTGATGTCCGGCGGCGGCGCCAGCGGCGGAGTGGTCACGGAAACCGGCGTGGCGGTCCATGCCGAGTGATTGGGCACGGCGTCGAAGGCGCTGACGCGATAGTTATAGGTGGTGCCGGCGGCGAGGCCGGTGTGCTGGAACGAAGTCGCGCTAGTCGTGGTGAGCGGCGCATCGTTCAGATAGACGTAGTAGCCGGTGACGGCGACGTTGTCGGTCGATGCGCTCCAAGTGAGGTTCACCTGCGCGCTCGAGGCCGCGACCGCGGCGAGGCCGGCCGGGACGCTCGGCGGCGTGCTGTCCGCGGCGGGCAGCGACGATTTTACGGCGATGACCGCGGCGTGGGCGCCCAGCGCGAAATTGCCGACGTCGGGCAGGTTGCTCAGCGGCGTGGCAAGGTTGTCGTGGTTGAGGAGCTTGGCGAGCTGCGGCAGGCTCACCGAGGCGGCGTCGGTCGCCGTCGGATTGACGTAGACGTAGCCCTTCTCGAATTCGCGCCGGTAGACGTTGACGCCGCCGACGGCGGCGACCGTGTAATTGCCGACCGGCTGGCCGAGGTCGATCAGCTCGTACTCGGGATACCACCAGATGCGGTTGTAGGCGCCGCCGTTGCCGCTGAAATTGAAATAGGCGTTATTCAACGCGCCGTTTTTCGCCAGCAGGAAGGAGCCGAGCGCGTACCACAGCGTCTGCCAGTAGGTCACCGGCCGGCCCCAGTTGTCGGTGCCGCTCTGGCCTTCGCCGAGCGCGGTGTGGCTGAAGACGGCGACTTTCGAGTTGGCGATCGAGCCGATGGTGTCGACCTGCCGCTTCCAGTCGGCTTCGGCATAGAACTGCGTCGACCACGGTCCCCAGGTGACGGCGAAGGCGCCTTCCTCGCCGACCACGTCGGGCGGCGTGGCGGCGGTGTCGAGCGAGCGCCACGCGGCGGCGCCGACGGCGAGGTTGGTCGAGCCGCGGTTGCACCAGAGCTTCTGGCCATAGCCGTGCAGGCCCGCGCTGGCCGCCGCCGCAAAGCTGTTCATGGCGTTGGTCCAGGCCGTGTCCGAGGGATATTTCGTGGAAACCGCCGAGTAGCCGCCTGCAGCGGCGACGGTGAGGCAGTTGTCGGCGTGCACGCCGTCGGCGGCCCAGGGCTGGTTGGCGATATCGGTGCGCACCGCCTCGACCCAGTACGCCTGGTAGGCGGGGCTGCCGAAATCCATCAGGTGCCAGTACTGGTTGGCGCCGGTATTCGAGAACCAGGTGTTGTAGATGCGGTTGCCGGAGGCATCGAGCAGGAACAGCTCCGGATGGTTGCCGTTCAGGCTGCCCATCGAATGCCCGCGCGAGACGTTGTAGCGTCCCAGGCCGTTGAGCGACACCGTCGCCGCCGCGTCCAGGTAGTTGGGCGCTTCGCCGCCCATTTCGTACAGGTAGAACTGCAGCGCGGGATTGAGCGCCTTCACCGCCGCCCAGGTATTCGGCGCGATGTCGGCGTAGCGGAAGCGGTCGATGTCGATCAGGTCGAACTTCGCCAGCCGCGGCGCGTCGGCCGCGGTGAGCGCCGGCCCGCCGCCGTAGTAGACGAGAAAAGTCGGCACGGTCTTGCCAAGCGGCGCCTGCGCGGCGAGCGGCGCGGAGAGGATCAGGAGAAGCGGGAAGCCGAAGGCGCGAAGCAATGGTTGTAGTTTCATCGTGACATCCGGTCGTGATAACGCTACATGGGTGTAGCTTCATCATGACAACGCTGTCGCGGCGGCCGCAATGGCGCATGAGGACCAAAACTGCAAATAAGTCTCGAAATTTCCGTCGCTTACCGGCGACAACGTGACCGAATGCGCAGCGCGGCACTCACGATGGTCCGAACGGACCAGAGGCTTGGGCCGGCGTAATCCTCGGCGCTACATCGACGGGCGCGAGGATCGCGGACATGCGGATCTTTCGCGCGCTGCTGTGCTGTGTCCTGGTGTTCGCCGCGTTCGATGCGCTCGGGCAGATGCGCGAGGCGCTCGGCGATGGCGACACGGTGCGCATCACCGTGTTCCAGCATCCCGATCTCACCACCGAGGCGCGCATCTCGACGCAGGGCACCCTCAGCTTTCCGCTGATCGGCGAGGTCGAGTTGCGCGGACTCGAGCCGGCGGCGGCGGAAGCGCGCATCGCGCAGAAGCTGATCGCGGGGCAGTTCCTGCTCAAGCCGCAGGTCAACCTGAGCGTGGTCAGCGTGCGCAGTCGCCAGGTGTCGGTGCTGGGGCAGGTGGTACGTCCCGGCCGCTATCCGCTGGACGGCGCGAGCGCCAAGCTGACCGAGGTGCTGGCGCTGGCCGGCGGCATCGGCCCGGGCGGCGACGACAGCGTGATCGTCATGACGCAGCGCGACGGCAGCCCGCGCCGGCTCGACATCGACGTGCCCTACATGTACCGCACCGGCGACCTGTCGCGCGACATCGAGCTGGTGAACGGCGACATCATTTATGTGCAGCGCGCGCCGGTGTTCTATATCTACGGCGAGGTACAGCGCGCCGGCGCCTACCGCCTCGAGCCCGGCATGACCGTGATGCAGGCGCTGTCGCTCGGCGGCGGCGTCACGCTGCGCGGCACCGAGCGCGGCCTGAAGATCACCCGCCGCACGCCGGAGGGCGGCGTCAAGCGCGTTGACGCCGCGCTCACCGACCGGCTGCAGGCCGACGACGTGGTGCACGTGCGCGAGAGCCTGTTCTAGCGGCGATGAGCCTGGCGCAATTCCTTCTGGCGCTGCGCGCGCGTTTCGGGGCGTTCCTGGTGGTGCTGGTCACCGCGGTGGCCGCGGCCGCGCTGGTGACCGCCGTCATGCCGCGCACCTACAAGGCCTCGGTGTCGCTGCTGGTGGACGCGAAGGACGAGCAATCCCTGCGCAACGCGCTGCAGCCGCTGATCCTGCCGCAGGAGCGGCTCTCCTACCTGCAGACGCAGATGGACATCCTCACCAGCGCCAAGGTGGCGCGCAAGGTGGTGCAGGAGCTCAAGCTCGCCGACGACCCGGCGTTTCGCCAGGCGTTCAACCGCCGGCCGGGGCGCGCCGACACCATCGAGGACTGGATCGCCGGCGAGCTCCTGCGCCAGGTCAAGGTCGAGACCACGCAAAGCAACGTGATCCACGCCAGCTTCACGGCGGGCGAGGCGGGCTTCGCCGCGCGCGCCGCCAACGCCTTCGCCAAGGCCTACATCGACACCATGCTCGAGCTGCGCGTCGAGCCGACGCGCGAGGCCGCGGCCTGGTTCGACGAGCAGCTGAAGAGCCTGCGCGCCAGCCTCGAGGACGCGCAGAAGAAGCTCACCCAGTACTACCAGCGCCAGGGCATCGTCTCGTCCGACGAGCGCTTCGACGTCGAGAGCGCGCGCCTCAACGCGCTTGCCGAGCAGGCGGTGCGCGGACAGGAGCTGGCGAGCCAGGCGAACGGCCGCGCGCGCCAGGCGCGCGCGGCGCTCGAGCAGGGCGGCGCGCCCGACCGGCTGCCCGAGGTGCTCGACAACGCGTTCCTCCAGCGGCTCAAGGGCGACCTGCTGCGCGGCGAGGCGAGGCTGCAGGAACTGTCGACGCAGTACGGCCCGCAGCACCCCTTGTACCAGCGCCAGGTGGCCGAAAACCAGAGCCTGCGCGACAAGCTCGACGCCGAGACGCGCAAGCTGGTCGCCGGCCTGGAGGCGAGCGCCAGCCAGGGCCGCGCGCGCGAGGCCGACCTCGACCGCGCGCTCGCCGGGCAGCGCGCGCGCGTGCTGCGGCTGAAGGAGGGCCGCAACGAGCTCACCGTCCTGCGCCGCAACGTCGAGTCGGCCGAGCGCGCCTACGACACGGCGATGCAGCGCTCCGTCGTCAGCCGCGTCGACAGCCGTGCCAGCCAGACCAACGTCGCGGTACTCAATGCTGCCACCGTGCCGGCGACGCCCTTCCGTCCCCGCGTTCTGGTCAACCTGCTGCTGGCCGTCGCGGTCGGCACGTTGCTGGGGTTGGGCGTGGTACTGCTGATGGAGCTGCTCGACCGGCGCGTGCGCTCGGTGGCCGAACTGCGCGAAGTCGGCGGGCTGCCGCTGCTTGCCACGCTCGGCGAGTGGCGGCCGCTGCCGGGTGGGGTGGCGCGGTGAAGGCGCAGGAGCGCGTGCTGCCGATCGAGGGCTCGGGGCGGGTGCTCGCGCGCCAGGACGGCCGCCTCGGCAGCCTGCTGGCGCAGGAGGGCAAGCTCGACGACGGCGACATCGAGCGCGTCCTCGCGCTGCAGACGCGCAACGGCCTGCGCTTCGGCGAGGCGGCGCTGCGCCTCGGGGTAATCAGCGCCGAAGACCTGCGCGGCGCGGTGGCGCGCCAGTTCGGCTTTCCGCAGCTGGTGCCGGGCCGCGGCGGCGTCAGCCCCGAGCTGGTCGCGGCCTACGCGCCGCTGCATCCGCGCGCCGAGGAACTGCGCGCGCTGCGCGCCCAGCTTCTGACGCGCGCGCCGGAGACGGGCGCGGGCGCGAAGGCGCTGGCCATCATCAGCCCGGCGCCCGGCGACGGGCGCAGCTATGTCGCGGCCAATCTCGCCGTGCTGTTCGCGCAGCTCGGCCGGCGCACGCTGCTAATCGACGCCGACCTGCGCGCGCCGCGCCAGCACCGCATCTTCGACCTGCCCGACCGCATCGGCCTGTCGGCGGTGCTCGCCGGGCGCGCCGGCGCCGAGAGCATCCTGCCGCTGCCGGAGTTCGGGCCGCTGGCGCTGCTGCCGGGCGGCGCGCCGCCGCCCAATCCCCAGGACCTGCTGCTGCGCCCGGCGCTCGGCGTGCTGCTCGAGGACGTCGAGCGCGACTTCGACGTGATCCTGGTGGACACGCCGGCGGCCGTGCCCTACGCCGATGCGCAATGCCTCGCCTATTACGCCGGCCGCGCGCTGCTGCTCGCGCGGCGCGACGGCACCCGCCTTGCCGACCTCGCCCGCCTGGCGCGCGCGCTGGAGGGCGCGGGCACGCGCCTCGTCGGCACGGTGTACAACGGCGCGCGCGCCCGCTGACGCGGCGCGGTGGCGAAGGCACTGAACAACCTTCTCGCCCATCGCCTGCCCCTCGCAGGGCTGGCAGCGCTAGGCACGCTCGGCGGCGCTGCGGTCGCGCTGGCCGGTCCCGGCGCCCTGATCCTTTGCGCGACGCTGCTCGGCTGCGCTTTCATCCTGCGCGACTTCCGCTTTGGCGTGGTGCTGCTGGTTGTCCTGATGCCGCTCGCGCCCAGCATCCTGTTTCCTCACGCCATGCTCGGGATCACCGGCCTAAACCCGCTCAACTTGCTGCTTGCCGTCACTTTCGGCGCCTGCCTGCTGAGCCGTCTTGACGGCGCGAGCCCGCATCGCTTCCTGCCGTTGCCGCTGCTCTGGCTCTTTGTCCTGCCAATGCTGGCCGCCGGAGCCCTGGGTACGCAGCACCTCGGCGAAATTGCGCCGGCCCTGGCGATCCTGTCGGAGGCCCGAAGCTATTTCGAGCCGCTGGGCTACCTGCGCGACTTTGTCGCCAAGCCGCTGTCGCTGGTGCTGTTCGCGCTGCTGGTGGCGGCGACGGCGGCGCGCTCGGCGCGACCGGAGCGGCTGCTGCTTGCTGCATTGATCTCGTTGTGGATGATGGCGACGCTGGTGATCGGCTTCGTCCTGTATTCGGGAGTCGGGCTCGAGCGGCTGGCGAGCGATGAGTCGCGCGAGTTTCTCTCCGCGCTCGGGCTGCACGCCAACGATCTGGGGCGCCTGTTCGCAGTGGCCTACGCGCTGCTGTTGTTCAGCTGGGGGGCCTGCAGTAGCCCGGCGCTGCGCCTGGTGCTGCTCGCCTCGATGGCAGTCGCGGTGGTGGCAATGATGCTCACCTTCTCGCGCGGCGCCTTCGTCGCTTTCCTGCTGATCAACCTGCTCTACGTGCTGTGGCGGCGCAATGCCGGCGCCTTCGCCTTTCTCGCCCTGCTGGCGCTGGCCGGGTTGCTGCTGCTGCCCGACGCGGTCTACGAGCGGGCCAGCAGCGGCTTCGACAGCGGCGCCGACGCGGTCAGCGCCGGGCGCATCAAGGGACTGTGGCTGCCGCTGTTGCCCGAGACGCTGCGCAGCCCGATCTACGGCAATGGCCTGGGCTCGATCCTCTGGTCCGATGCCATGCGCCGCAGCGCCAACGTGACGGTGCCGCCGGTGACGCATCCGCACAATGCCTACCTGCAGGCGCTGCTCGACATGGGGGTGGTGGGCCTGGCGCTGCTGTGCGGATATTTCGTGCATGTCTGGCGCCGCCTGCGGGCGCTGGCCGCCGACCCGGCGCTAAGCGCGCAGCTACGCGGCTTTTTTCTCGGCGCTTCCGCCGCGCTCGCGGCGGTGCTGGTCTCCGACCTTACCGACAGCAGCCTGCTGCCGCGGCCCGAGCACGTCTATCTCTGGCTCGCCATCGGCATGATGTACGGGCTGCACGGGCAGCGCGCATGAGCGGCGCGGCGGCCACCGCGCAGCGACTCGGACGGCGCGCGCTGTCGCTCGGCACAGCCAACGTCTTCGACTACGCGCTGCAATTCCTGCTGCCGGTCGTGCTGGTGCGCTGCCTGTCGCCCGACGACTTCGGCCAATACCGGCTGCTCTGGCTCGCCGCGGGCACGGCGATGGCCGTCATGACGCAGGCCATGGCCGGCAGCCTGTACTACTACCTGCCGCGCTCCGACGCCGCGTCCCGGCGCCTGTATATCAACCAGACGCTGGTCTTCGTCGGCATTGCCGGCCTGCTCGCCGGCTGGGCGGTCAGTGCATTGAACCCCTGGCTGCCGCCGCAGCTGCACGAGCTGGCCCGGCTCGACGCCGTGGTGCCGGCCTTTGTCACGCTCTGGGTAATGGCCTCGCCGCTCGACCTGATCGCCGCCGCCGAGGAGCGCGTGCGCTGGCAGGCGCGCGCCACGCTCGCCCTCGCCGCGACGCGTACCCTGGCGCTGGCGGCCGCGGCGCTCGCCACGGGCGAGCTTGAGCCGGTGCTGCTGGTGCTGGCGGGATTCGTCGCCTTCAAGTACGCGCTGCTCCTCGGCTACGTCGCGCGCCACCACGGCTTGCGCGGGCCGTGGCTGAAGCCGCGCGTGTTCGCCGCGCAAATCGGCTACGCCGCGCCTTTCGGCGCCGCCGGCGCGATGTACGGCCTGCGGCTGCAGGCCGACCAGTGGATCGCCGCCGCGCTGTTCTCGGTCGGCCAGTTCGCCGCGTTCTCCATCGGCGCGTTGCTCGCGCCGCTGGTGCAACTGGTGCGCCAGCCGGTGCTGCAGGCCTTCCTGCCGAGCATGAGCCGGCTGGAATCGGCCGGCGACCTGGGCGGCATGGTCGCGCTCAACCGCCGCGCCAACGTGCTGGTCGCGGCGCTCGCCTACCCGCTGCTCGCCTTTGCGTTCGCCTTCGCCGACGACATCGTCAGCGCGATCTACACCGCAGCCTACCTCGACGCGGCGACGGTGATGCGCGTCTACATTGCCGGTCTCGCGGCGCTGGTGCTTGAGCTCGCCACCACCATGCAGCTGCTGCGCCAGGGCCGCTTCATGCTGATTGTCGGCGCCGCCATGCTCGCGCTGTCGATCCTGCTCAGCTGGAGCGCGGCGCAGGCGTTCGGCCTTGCCGGCGCGGCGGCCGGCAGCGTCGCCGCGATCTACGTCGACCAGGGCGTGACGCTATGGCGCATCGCGCGCTGCACCGGGATCGCCGGTTCGCGGCTGCAGGACTGGCGCGCGCTGGCGCTGCTGCTGGTTTTCTCCGCGGCGGCGGCGGCGCTCGCTTGGGCCTTGGCCGGCCGCTTCCTGGGCGGCGCATCGCCGCTGCTGCGCGCGCTCGCCGGCGCGGTGGTGGTTGCGATGGCTTATGGCGCGCTGTCCATGGGCGGCGCCCTGAGGCGCGAGCTGCGCGCCGCCGGGGGGTAGCCGTGGCCCGTCTGCTCTTCGTCACCGGGTCGCTGGCACACGGCGGCGCCGAGAAATTGTCGGTCGCGCTGCTCAATCGGCTCGCGGCGCGCGGCCATGAATGCCACGCGGTCTACGTCAAGGCGGAATCGCCCGGGCTGCTGCCGCAGCTGCGCCTGCCGCCGCGCGGCAGCCTGCGCTGCCTCGGCGCCCGGCGCTACCTCGACCTGCGCGCGGTGTCCGATTTCGCCGACCAGTTGAAGCGCGTGCGGCCGGCGGCCATTGTCGCGGCAAACGCCTATGCGCTGATGTATGCCTCGCTTGCGCGCGCGCTGGCGCGCTGGCACGTGCCGCTGCTGGTGAGCTATCACTCGACGCGCCTGCCGAACGTCAAGGAGCGGCTGCAGTCGGCGTTCTATCGCCTGTTCTTCTGGAGCGCCGACTGCCTGGTGTTCGTCTGCGAGGCGCAGCGGCGCTACTGCCTGCGCCGTGCCCTGTGGTCGCGCCGCCACCAGGTGATCTACAACGGCGTCGACACCGACGCGTTCTCGGACACTGTGCCGCCGGCCGCGCGCGCGGACTTTGGCTGGAGCGAATCCGATTACGTCATCGGCCTGACCGCGGTGCTGCGCCCGGAGAAGAACCCGCTGCAGCTGGTCGAGGCGGTGGCGCGGCTGCGCGCGCGGGGCGTCCCGGCGCGCGCCTTGTTCATTGGCGACGGCCCGCTGCGCGGCGCGGTCGAGGCCTGCGCCCGCGCGCTCGGCATCGAGGCGTCGGTGCGGGTCACCGGCATGCAGCAGGACGTGCGCGCGCTGGTGGCAGCCTGCGACGTCGCGGCCTTGTGCAGCCGCACCGAGGCGTTCTCGCTCGCCGCGATCGAGGCCATGGCACTGGGCAGGCCGGTGGTCCACGCCGCCGTCGGCGGCGCCGCCGAGATGGTGATCCCGGGCCGCAACGGCTACCTGTTCCCGCCCGGCGACACGTCGTCGTTCGTCGACAGGCTGGCGTTGCTCGCCGACCGCGCGGAGCGGCGGCGCATGGGGGCGAGGGCGCGCGAGTCGGCCGTGCTGCTGTTCTCGGAAGCCGCCATGGTCGACCGGTACGAGCGCGCGCTGCGCGAGCTGTGTAGTCAGGATGGCCCTCATCCGACCGGATCATCGGCGCCGCACGGCCGCGACACAGAGCGCCGCAACAATCAGCGGCAGTCCACGTAGGAGTGCGATCTATGACCCCGTCCTGGCAACGCATATTCGCGTCGGTCCTTCTGCTCGCTGGCGCCATTGCCGCCGCCGCCCCTGCGCGCGCGGCGCGCTTTGAAGAAGGCTCGGCGACCTTCAGCGCCGGCTGGAGCCAGGACGCGAGCCGGCCCTGGAGCGGCGGCAGCGCGGCGATCTCGGCCACCGCCGGCGCCCAGGCCACGTTCGCCTTCAGCGGCAGCACCGTGACCTGGATCGGCGGGCTGCGTCCCGATACCGGCATCGCGCGCGTGCTGATCGACGGGATGCAGGTCGCCGAAGTCGACACCTTCTCCAAGACCGAGGAAACGCGCGTGCCGGTGTTCACGGCGACGGGCCTTTCCACCGGCAGCCATACGCTGACCATCCAGGTGACCGGGCAGAAGAACCCGCTGTCGGGTACCGCCACCGTGGTGGTGGACGCGATCGACGCGCCGGGCGCGATCGCCATCACGCGCCAGCAGGAGAGCGACAGCGACGTCAGCGCCACTGCCGGCTGGGTGCAGGACAACGCCGTCAATACCTTCATCCCGGGACTCACCAATAACTTCCTGCCGAACGCGTCGATCCGCAACTGGAGCGCGGGCGGCGCGCTCATTTCGTCGACGCCGGGTGCGCGAGTCGCGCTCAACTTCATCGGCACCGCGGTAACCTGGATCGGAGCGCGCGGCACGCAGGTGGGCATCGCGCGCGTCTACCTCGACGGCGTGCTGGCGGCGGTGGTCGACGGCTGGGCGATGGGCGAGCAGATCCAGGCCGCCTTGTACAGCGTGAGCGGGCTGGCGAACGTCCCGCATACGCTGGAAATCGAAGCCACCGGGCAGAAAAATCTTCTGGCACAAAGCGCGCTGGTCGCGGTGGACGCATTCGAAGTGACGCGCCCGGGACTGCGCGTCAAGCAGACCCACCCGGCGGTGCAATATGGCGCTGGCTGGATCCAGGGCAACCAGGATCGCGCCTACAGCGAAGGCACGTCCGCGGAATCCAACGCGGTCGGCGCGCAGGCGAGCTTCACCTTCAACGGCCGGGGCGTGCGCTGGATCGGCGTGCGCGGGCCGCAGACCGGCATCGCGCGCATCACGCTCGACGGCCAGGTGGTGGACGACATCGACACCTTCGCCATGACCGAGAGCCTGCAACACATCGACTACGCCGTGACCGGGCTTGCCGCCGGCACGCATACGCTGGGCATCGAGGTGCTCGGCAAGAACCCGATGTCCACCAACTTCTGGGTCCTGATCGACGGCTTCGACGTCATTCCGTGAGTAAGCTCCGCGCCGCGCTGCGGCTGCTCGTCCTGCTCTTGGCGCTGGCGCCGTCGCTCGCCCTTGCGCAGCTCGGCAGCCTCGTCGTCGACATGACGGAGCCCGAATCCGGCGCCACCGTCGGCGGCTCGATTCCGGTCAGCGCGCGCGTCACCATCCTCGGCGCGGCCACAGTGGTCGGCGTGCAGTTCAAGCTCGATGGCGCGAATCTCGGCGCCGAAGACACGTCCGCGCCGTACTCGATCACCTGGAACACGGTCGGCGCCGCCAACGGCTCGCACACGCTGACCGCGGTGGCGCGCGACTTTTTCGGCGTGCATTACACCTCGCAGCCGGTGACGGTGACGGTATTCAACGACAAGACGGCGCCCAGCGTCAGCATCAGCGCGCCGGCAGGCGGCGCGACGCTCGCCGGCACAGTTACGGTCAGCGCGACCGCCTCCGACAACGTCGGCGTGGTCGGCGTGCAGTTCAGGCTCGATGGCGCGAATCTCGGCGCCGAAGACAGCGCCGCGCCGTACTCGGTGTCGTGGAATACCGCCGGCTCGAGCGACGGGTCGCACATCCTGACCGCAGTGGCGCGCGATGCGGCTGGCAATAGCCGCACTTCGGCTCCGGTCACGGTGACGGTGGCGAACGCGCCGCCGCCCCCACCGCCTCCGCCGCCGCCCGCGGCGGTGCAACGCTTCGAGGAATCCGATCCCACCGTGGCGTTCACCGCAGGCTGGAGCGCCGCGCCCCTCCGCACCTGGAGTGGCGGCGCCGCCGCCGCGACCACCACGCCGGGCGCACAGGCGAGCTTTACCTTTACCGGCACCTCGGTCGGCTGGGTCGGCGGCCGCGCCCCCGGCACCGGCATTGCTCGCGTCTCGGTGGATGGCGTTTTCATCGCCGAAATCGACACTTATTCGAGGACCGAGGAAATCCGCGTCTCGATGTTCGGCATCAGCGGCCTTGCCAGCGGCAGCCACACCTTGACCATCGAGGCCACCGGCCGGATGAATCCCGAGGCGATCGGCACGCTGGTCGTGGTGGACGCCTTCGACGTTCCGGCGCCGGCGACATCGCGGCTCCAGGACACCGATCCTTCCATCGCCTACGGCATCGGCTGGATGGCGGGCGACCCAACCCGGGCGTGGAGTGGCGGCACAGCGACGCTGGGTTCGCTGCCGGGTGCGCAAGCGACATTAAGTTTCAACGGCACTTCGGTCAGCTGGATCGGCGCGAGGGGCCCGCAGCTCGGCATCGCCAATGTCTCGCTCGACGGCGCCGCGCCGGTGCAGGTTGACAGCTACGCCGCGGCCGAGCAGATCCAGGCTGAGCTGTTCAAGGCGGAAAACCTGGCCGATACCAGCCACACGCTGAGCGTCCAGGTCAGCGGCCTGAAGAACGGCGCCTCGAGCAGCGTCACCATCGCCATCGATGGCTTCGAGGTGACCGCGCCCGGCGTGCGGGTGCAGGAGACCAACGCCGCCATCGCCTATTCGGCCGGCTGGATCCCGGACAACCGCGACAAGGCCTACAGCGAAGGCATCTCCGCCGAGTCGAATACCACCGGCGCGCAGGCGAGCTTTGCTTTCGTCGGCACCGGGGTGCGCTGGATCGGTGCGCGCGGGCCGCAGACCGGCATGGCGCGCGTGTTCCTCGACGGCGTGCCGGTTGCCGACATCGACACCTTCGCCCTGACCGAGGGACCGCAACACACCGACTTCGCAGTGACGGGCCTGGCGCGAACCAATCACACGCTGACCATTCAGATCTCCGGCAAGAACCCGGCGGCGTCGAATGCCTGGGTGCTGATCGATGCGTTCGACGTCATTCCCTGACTGAGCCGATGCTCGGCACCTTCGGCTACCGTCGCAGCCCGGTGTGGGCGCAGGAGCTGATGCTCGCCGCGAAATCCTCGGTGAGGAGCGCGCTGCGCGAGGGCCGCGCCTTCGAGTCCGAGCTCGCCGCGGCCGAAAGCCGCCAGTGGTGGAGCGGCGCGGAGTTGCAGGCCTGGCAGATGCGTCGCCTGCACGAGGTGCTCGAGTCGGCGATGCGCCATGTGCCCTGGTATCGCGAGCGCTGCAGCGAGGCCGAGCTGGCGAAATTTCCGCTGCTCGACAAGAACACGGTGCGCGCGGCCGGCACCGCGCTCATCTCGCACGCCAGACGCGGGCCGCTGTTCTCGGGCAGCACCAGCGGTACCACCGGCACGCCCCTGCACCTGCACCAGGACCTGGCGGCCATCGCGCGCGAGAACGCCTTCGTCTGGCGCCAGCTGGCGTGGGCCGGCCTGTACCGCGGCGCGCGGCGCGCCTGGTTGCGCGGCGACATGATCGTCCCGGCGGCGCAGCGCGAGACGCCTTACTGGCGGGTAAACCGTGCCGACCACATGCTGATGCTGTCCTCCTACCACCTGTCGGCGCAGTCTGCGCCGGCCTACCTCGCCGCGCTGGAGCGCTACGACCCGGTGCTGATCCAGGCCTATCCGTCCTCGATCGGCTTCCTCGCCGCGTGGCTGCAGGCCGAGGGGCGGCGCTACCGCGGCGCGGCGCTGCGCGGCATCGTCACCTCCTCGGAGACGCTGACCGACGCGGCGCGCCGCGAGATCGCCTCCGCCTTCGGCTGCCGCGTCTACGACTGGTATGGCCAGTTCGAGCGCGTGGCGGCGATCGGCACCTGCGAGCAGGGCCGCCACCACCTGCTCACCGATTACTCCTACGTCGAGCTGCTGCCGGCCGGCGAGGGCCTCTACGAGCTGGTCGGCACCGGCTTTGGCAACCTTGCGCAGCCGCTCGTCCGCTATCGCTGCGGCGACCTGGTGCGGCCGGCGCCGGCCGGCGAGCGCTGCCACTGCGGCCGCGCCTTCCCGCTGATCGCCGAGGTCCTCGGGCGCATAGACGACGCCGTGCGGCTGCCCGACGGCCGCTCGATCGGACGCCTCGACCACATCTTCAAGGGCGTGCACGGCATCCTCGAGGCGCAGCTGCGCCAGGACCGGCCCGAGGCCATCGAGATCCTGGTGGTGCCGGCGCCGGACTTCGACCGGCGCCAGCGCGACCTCGTGCTCGCCAACGCGCGTGAGCGCCTCGGCGGGGAAATCACCATCGAGTTGCGCTGCGTCGAGCACATTGCGCGCGGAGCGCAGGGCAAGTTCAAGGGCGTGGTGTGCAATCTCTGACGGACCGGCGCTGATGTGCGGCATTGCGGGATACCTCAGGCTGCGGCCGGAGAGAGCCGCGCCGCTCGCTGACGCGGTGGCGCGCGACAT
>Ga0075425_100001035_pt1 | contig 26678 bp, 24 predicted proteins | sample SoiMethybrSBSTD4_FD_75300 | JGI IMG/M metagenome (GOLD analysis project Ga0075425, IMG submission 75300) | Bulk soil microbial communities from a Populus tree surrounding site in Tennessee, USA - Soil MetaG P. TD hybrid SBSTD4 | ecosystem: Environmental > Terrestrial > Soil > Tree plantation...
TGTTTTAACGCACCAGCAAATTAGCGAGTAGACCCTAGTGATGCCACTGTAAAAACTGACAGGTTCACGGGAAGGCAGCCCAAATAGCGACGGGAAGCCAAGAAGGAGCAGAACGGGCTTCGCAGGAGCACGTTCCGAGTGTGCGACGAGACATGTTTGCCTTCCTTTCACGCTTTGACCATTGCCAGAATCACGGCATCAGGAACGCCCCACTGCTTGAGCGCCTTGAGTGTATCCGGGTCCGTATCGAAATTGGCCGGCAATCACGGCTTTTGAAGCAGCGGCATTTTACTTCCAGTCCAGGATTGGCAATCTCGCTAAACACTGCGGACACATCGATTGCCGTGAGCCATATTTCATCGCGGAAAAACGGTGGCAGAAATTCTGTAGTGAGGCATGCGCAGGACCAGCTAATCGAGAGTCAAAGCGTAAGTGGTGGAGGGAAAATCACCCTGGGGGAGGATCACAATGAGCATCTACAAGCGCGGAAACATATTTTGGTATGACTTCGTGTTCAATGGTACACGCATTCAGGGGTCAACCAAACAGGCGAACCGCCGAGCGGCCCGTGAGATTGAGGCGGCGAAGAAGACGCAGCTCGCCCGCGGGGAAGTAGGTATAGAGGAACGCGCGCCGGTCCCATCCTTTGCGGCATTTGCGGAGCGATTCCGCGAAGAGATGAAGAGCAAGCATCAGGCGAAGCCGAAAACCGTCACCTATTACGAGAATGGCCTCAATCGCCTCCTACTTTATCCCGCATTGCGGAAGGCGAATCTCGCGCACGTAGATGAGCAGTTGATTGCTGGTTACATCCTGTGGCGCCGCGCGCAGACGAAGACAAACGGCACCACTATCAAAGTCGCGACCCTAAACCGTGAATTGGAAGTGCTGCGCCGAATGCTGCGATTGGCTCTTGAATGGAAGCTTCTAGGCGTAATTCCCAAAGTGACGCGCCAACCTGGCGAAGAAGGACGCGATCGGATACTCACCCATAACGAGGAACATGCTTATCTGAGCGTCGCGCGGCAGCCACTTCGCGACATCGCAATGGTCATTGTTGATACTGGCCTCAGACCCGAGGAAGCCTTCCGTATGCGATGGGAGAACGTGCGCCTACAGCCTGCGGGCGATGCCCGCTTCGGCTATATCTACAATCCGTTCGGAAAGACGAAATACGCGCGACGAAATATTCCACTCAGCCAGAGGGTGAAGGCGATCCTTGACATGCGCCAGCAGCCAGAGGGATGGGTCTTCCCAGCAAAGACGAAATCAGGCCACGTCGAGAGCCTTAAGAGCCAGCACCGCCGAGCGCTCAAGGATTCAGGCGCGACGCCATTTGTGCTGTACAGCTTGCGCCATACGATGTTGACACGCCTCGGGGAAGCCGGGGCGGAGGCCTTTGCCATTCAGAAGATTGCCGGCCACAGTTCCGTTCTAATTAGCCAGCGCTACGTCCACCCGACGCCGGAGGCCATAGAGAACGCGATGGGCAGACTAGAACTCTACAACGCGAGCAAAGCGGCCGTGGTCACTGAGCGGTTGCAGTGAATGCAACGAAAGGAGCGTTATGAAAGGTTTCAGCGGGTCGATTTGGCACGCGCTGTACATCGTTCTACCGTTAGGACTCATTGTGTTCTTTTGGGCGTTCTTCTCTCTCGAGAAAGGATCTGCATATTTTTTTGACCCAAAGGATGGTGGCGGAAGCTTAAGCGGCGACTTTGAAGCGCATTCGAAGCGATATCAGGACATCGCAAAGCTTCTCATCACCCTGTCCGTTGCTTCGATTGCGTTCGTTATCAGTCTTGTCACGAGCGACAGGCAGTATACCTCTCCCGTGGCTCAGAGACTCCAGGTTGTCGCTCCGATTGTGCTCGGGTTTTTCGGGGTCTGCGTCGCGTTTCTCATCACCTTCATAACGATGCAAACTTACCTGTATGAGCAGTACTGCCATGCTCAAAACCGGGATACCTATACGCGATGGAAATACGCCTTGAACGTAAGCTTTGGTTGGACCGGTCTGCTATCCGGTATCCTCGGTTTCTGGTGGCTCGCGAGTAACCTGTGGGTTTAGTCCCTACAATTTTCACTACAGTGGCAATCGGGTTGGATGGACAGAAGAGCTAAGTCGTTGAAAATATGGCGCGCCCTGAGAGATTCGAACTCCCGACCTTCTGGTTCGTAGCCAGACGCTCTATCCAACTGAGCTAAGGGCGCGTGAAATCAGGGTGGGTCGTTTTGATTATAGCGAAATCCTCTCACCTTGGAATTGCAACCTGCATGCGGACTCGCTTGGAGGAACAAACACCATGGTCAGGAACGCACAGCAGGGAACGATCACAGCCAAGTTCTTCGCGACTTTTTTGTCCTTTGTGGCTCTCTCGAGTCCGACCCAGACAGTACCATTGCGGCAAACTTGCAGATTGCGTGACTCAGTAATTCTTTCCGTCCTTTGGCAATTCCTACCGGCGTAAATTGTGGATAACTTCGATTTTTCAACTACTTGCATTTGGCGAAAAGCATGCTATGTTCGATAACAGACGAAGTGGCGCGCAACGGGGCGCACTTGAGAATAACTTCGGCCAGAGGTTTTCTTGGGCGCCCCTTGCATTTTCTGCACGGCAATCCCCCCTCACGCATCCTTCTCTGGCGGATTTATTCAGTTTTAACAATCAGGCAAGAACGAGCTTTTCGCGGATGTCGAGGCCGGCGCCGCGCAGAAGATTGGCAACCACTGGATCCTTGAACCGGGAGGCGTCGTATTCCACCCGCACAACCTGGTCTTTCTCGCTAAAGCGAAGCCGCCGAATTCCATAGACTTCGCGAACATTGTCAAGGGCGCGAAGCACCGCTTCGGTTGGGCGGCCCGCGTAGCGATAGGAAACTTCCATCTGAGTCATTTTTGGCCCAATGTCCTCTAGCAGCTAAGATACACCATTGTTGTGCCGCATCCGGCGCAGCCTGTTTGTAATCTGTTATAGGAAGTCAGAAGTTAGAAGTCAGAATGCAGAAGCAAGAATCCGTTTTACTTCTGCATTCTGACTTCTTCCCTCTGACTTCACTGAGATGACATCAACCCCAGCTTCCACTCTCAAGCGAGATCCCGTTTGCGGGATGATGGTGGACCCTGCTACTTCCAAAGCAACGGCTGAGCACGCAGGGGAGACGTATTTCTTTTGTCATCCCGGCTGCGCTCAGAAGTTTCAGGCAAATCCTGAACAGTATTTAAAACCGAAGTCGGCTGGAACTGCCTTGGTGATGTTAGGTGTTGCGAAACCGCAGCCCGCGCGGAAGGCGCCCCAGTCCGTTGCCCCGCGGACAGCGTACGTTTGTCCCATGTGCCACCAAGTACGTGAGGAGCAACCTGGGCCTTGTCCGAGGTGCGGCATGGCGCTTGAGCGGGAGCGACCGGTTCCGCTGACGAAGACTGAATACACCTGTCCGATGCATCCGCAGATTGTGAGACCGGGGCCGGGAACGTGTCCGATCTGCGGAATGGCGCTGGAGCCGCGGACAGTTTCGGTCAGAGGAGAAGAGAATCCGGAACTGCGCGACATGAGTCGGCGATTCTGGATCAGCATGGTTCTTACCGCTCCGCTGGTCGCCATCTCCATGGCAGAGATGTTGGCTGGAAACGCGGTGCAGCATGCGCTGGAGGCGGGGGAACTGGAGTGGATCGAGCTGCTGCTTGCCACGCCGGTTGTCTTGTGGGGCGGCCTGCCTTTTTTCCAGCGTGGCTGGGCATCCATCGTCAACCGCTCGACGAACATGTTCACGCTGATCGCCATGGGAACTGGCGTGGCATACGGGTACAGTCTGGTCGCCACGCTTGCCCCTGGCATTTTTCCAGCCGCATTTCATGAGATGGACGGCAAGGTACCAGTGTATTTCGAAGCCTCGGCCGCGATCGTGACTCTCGTGCTGCTTGGGCAAGTGCTCGAGCTTCGAGCCCGCAGTCAAACTGGCGCAGCGATTCGCGCCCTGCTCGATCTTGCGCCGAAAACCGCGCGGGTTCAGCGCGAGGGAAGGGAAGAGGACATTCCACTTGAACAGGTGAGGGTGGGGGATCGGCTACGCGTCCGACCAGGCGAAAAGGTGCCGGTGGATGGTGTTGTGGACGAGGGGCACAGTTCGGTCGACGAAAGCATGATTACTGGCGAGTCGGTCCCGGTTGAAAAGAGCGTTGGGGATCGCGTGATTGGCGCAACGGTGAACGCCTCGGGTTCTTTCATCATGCGAGCCGAACGCGTGGGCAGCGAGACGATGCTGGCGCAAATCGTCGATCTGGTAAGCCAGGCGCAGCGCAGCCGTGCTCCCATTCAGCGCCTCGCTGACAAAGTCTCGGGCTGGTTTGTGCCCTCGGTGATTCTCATCGCTGTCGTCACGTTTATTGTTTGGGCCTGGTTGGGACCGGAGCCGCGGCTCGCACACGCAATTGTCAACGCCGTGGCCGTGCTCATTATTGCTTGTCCATGCGCCCTGGGGCTGGCAACCCCAATGGCGATCATGGTTGGAACCGGCCGTGGCGCGCACGCCGGCGTTCTTATCAAGAATGCGGAGGCGCTTGAAACGCTTGAAAAAGTGGACACGCTGGTGATCGACAAGACCGGCACTCTGACGGAAGGCAAGCCACGAGTGGTCTCGGTTAAGGCCACTGGAGAAGTTTCCGAGAACGAACTGTTAGCTTCCTTGGCGTCGCTGGAGCAGGGAAGTGAGCATCCGTTGGCTTCGGCAGTCATCAGTGCAGCAAGAGAGCGAGCGTTGCCTCTGGCGAAAGTGGAAGATTTTCGGTCTGAACCCGGCCAAGGAGTTTTGGGGAGCATCGATGAAAAATTTGTCGTAGCAGGCAATGAGGCGCTGTTCACGAACCGTCGGATTTCGGCTGTTTCGCTAGCAAAGGATGCAAGTGAACTTCGTTCGCGCGGGCAAACGGTAGTATTTATCGCCATAGACGACCGTCTTGCCGGGTTAGTGGGGATCGCCGATCCAGTGAAAGCGTCCACGCCCGCAGCTTTGAACGAACTGAGAAAAGATGGCATCGGCGTTGTCATGCTTACAGGCGATAGCCGGGCTACAGCCTCGACGATCGCGCGCGAACTGGGCATTCAGCGCTTCGAAGCCGAAGTTCTGCCCGCGCAAAAAGCAGAAGTAGTCCGTAAGCTGCAACGACAAGGCGCGATTGTTGCCATGGCCGGCGATGGGATTAACGATGCCCCGGCGCTCGCGCAAGCCAATGTCGGAATTGCCATGGCCACGGGCACTGACGTTGCGATTGAAGCCGGCGGCATCACGCTGGTGAAAGGCGATCTGGCCGGAATTGTTCGCGCTCGCAAGCTCAGCCGCGCGACCATGAAGAACATCCGGCAAAATCTGTTCTTTGCGTTCATTTACAACTCGATTGGAGTTCCGATCGCAGCGGGCATCTTGTACCCGTTCTTCGGACTGCTGCTCAGCCCGATCTTTGCCGCGGCCGCGATGAGCTTGAGTTCGGTCTCGGTGATTGTGAATTCGCTGAGGTTGAGGAAGGCGGCGCTATAAGGGCTACGGAGTCTGGACCCGTTTCGCGATATCTGACCCTAGCCGACGAAAATGCGCGACATTCCACGTAAGAATGGTGGTGGCCTTGGCTTTTATGGCGCATCGCCCGATCAAGGCGTCATAAATCGCGCCGCCGACGATTTGTTCCGCGGCTGCTTCATTTATGGCCGTCCAATATTCGTCTTCATCAAGCACCACGGTTGTGAATCGCTGCCGAATGTCCTCCAAGAACAGCAAAGCCTGTTCACAAGTCATGCGTTGCTTTCCCGGAAAGCGAGTTAGCGTTGAGTACACTTCCGCGAGACTGCGGGCCGCGCAGCCGAAATTGGTTTTGTTGGCTGAAAGATATGCTGCTTGACTGCGTGGGTGGTGGACGTGAGGAACAGAGATTGCCGCTACGAGCACTGAGGTGTCAAAAAAGTATTTCACCTGAATCTGCCCAGATTGCGCCGATCACGTTCCTCCCGCACTCGGCGAATAGTCTTGTTCACCGTCTCAACTGTGAGCGGCTCGCCGGAATCGAAGACCCACATCCCGCGTTCTTTGTACACGCGGCCGCGCCCTCGCGCAGGTCGGAGAACGATCTGATCCTCGGAACTCTCCAATTCAAGGGAATCGCCGGGACCTAACTGAAGTTCTTCTCGCATCGGCTTAGGAAGCACAATTCGGCCGGCCTTGTCCATGCTTATTGTGGTAATCACCATGGTATTATACCATTATAATTACCACATGTCCCCGGGTATCCACGTTTTGATCGAGATCGTGTTGCGCACGGTAGTGATTTACGCCGTCGTGCTCGTCGGCGTGCGGCTGAGCGGCAAGCGCGAGGTCGGGCAGATGACACCATTTGATCTCACGCTGCTGTTGCTGATCTCCAACTCCGTGCAGAACGCGATGACCGGCCCGGACAATTCGCTGCTTGGTGGAATCGTGGCCGCGATCACTTTGCTGATATTGAATTACGTGGTTGCGGAAGTCTCGGGCACTAATCGGCGTTTTCGGAAGTTAGTGCAAGGGCAGCCCAGCTTACTGATTCACGATGGGCAGGTCATCACCGCACATATGGCCAAAGAGCACGTCAGCATGGACGAACTCGAACGGTCGATGCGCGAGCATGGAATTTGCAACTATCACGAGGTGGCGTTAGGCGTACTGGAAGTGGATGGCTCGATCAGCTTTCTGAAATATGACGAGCTCAATCCCGCCAGCCAAAACCATATGGTGCGAAGGAAGTATCTGCAAAAACACGAATAGCTACTTCGAGATCAGGATGGGCAGCTCGTCATAAGGCGCGATCGTGACCGTCAACGATTTTCGCGCGGCGAACGCGTCAGCCGTAACCGGAAAACTCGCAACCACGGTGCCAACCACCTTACTGCCTGCATTGATCCGAGTTTCAAGAGTGAGCGGGTCAAGCGCATGCTGCTTCAGGTCGGGGAATGCCGTGAAATATCGCTGGGCGTCGACCCCTGGAATCGCGTCATCGCTGAGCTTGTTTCCATTCACGTCCGCCGAGACCTGAATGGATTTGATCAATTGCCGCTTCTGGTCGTGGCTCTCGATGGATACGTTGATGGCGGTGAGCACCATGTCCTGGCCGGGCACGGGCACGACCACGACATCATCAATACTGCCGGTTGACTGTGCTTTTGCCTTGTGGGTAAAGCCATAGATCGCGACGATAGCGACGACCACAATCACGCAGATCGCGACGATGCCCGCGGGCGGCAGCGATTTTCGCGCGGTCCCGAATTCTTCCGCGATGTCGAAGCCGGTAGAGGGATCGGGTGGGGCCTGGGGCGGAGGCGTGTATAACGGATCAGCCATAACAACCTCCTACGATGCAGATTCTACTCGCGTTGGCGGTGATTGTGTGGCGGCTGGCCCGCGAAAGAACGCATTCGTCTGGCCTAGCTCCAATGGTGCTTCATTGCCCCAGCGAACTCTTCTACGGGAAGCGTGTTGAGTACGTCGTTTGGCGTGAGCCAGGCGCGCCTCGCCTGCAGCACACCAAAACGGATTTTCTCCATGTGCGTGGTGTGATGCGAGTCGGTGTTGATGACGATTTTCACGCCACGTTGTTTCGCCATCCGCAAGTGCCGGTCGCATAGATCGAGTCGATCGGGATAGGCATTCAACTCCATGGCGACTCGGTTGAGGGCTGCAGCATCGAGAACCTTATCCATGTCATACGCGTAAGAATCGCGGCGCAAAAGAAGGCGTCCGGTGGGATGACCAATCAAGGACACATTCGGGTTCGAGATCGCCTTGAGCAGGCGCTCGGTCATTTCTTCTGGCGACTGATCGAAATGGGAGTGCACGCTGGCGATCACCAGGTCCATTTGGTCGAGGACAGAGTCGGAAAGATCGAGCGTTCCATCGGCCAGGATATCCACTTCGATTCCCGCAAAGATTCGGATTCCGTCCATGGCGTCGTTCGCCGCGCGGATCCGCGCGATGTGCTCGATCGCACGCTTGTCGTCGAGCCCATTGGCAAATGCGAGATTCTTCGAGTGGTCGGTGATGGCCATATATTTGTAGCCGCGCTCGCGCGCAGCTTCAGCCATCTCTTCGATCGTATTGCGGCCATCGGTTTCGACGGTGTGCATGTGCACGTCGCCCTGAAGGTCGGATTGCTCAACTAACTTCGGCAGTGAATGCTTCTCGGCGGACTCGATCTCGCCGGTGTTCTCCCGCAGTTCGGGTGGAATGTAGTCGAGCTTCAGGGCAGCGTAGATTTCTTCCTCGGACTTTGACGCAACCACCGCCTGATCATCCAGACTCGCCAGACTGTATTCGCTCAACGTGTAGCCCATCTTCAAGGCACGCTGCCGAAGCGAAACGTTGTGTGACTTCGATCCCGTGAAGTATTGCATTGCCGCGCCGAATGAGTCGGGCGCGAGGAAACGGACGTCCACCTGCATGCCGCCCCGCAAGCGGAAGCTGACCTTGTTCTCGCCGCGTGCGATGATCTCCATCAGTCCCGGCAACTTGATGATGTGCTCGATCAGCTTCTGCCGTTCGGCATCGTCGCAGCACGCCGGCCCGGTTACCAGAATGTCGAGGTCGCCGACAGTTTCCCGTCCACGCCGAAGCGACCCCGCGGGTGTAACCCTCTCTACTCCGTTGTAGCCCCGCAGGTGCTCCACCATCTTTGCCGCTTGAATTTCTGCCGCATCGAGCAAAAAACGTCCGGCAATCTTGCGGTAATCTTCGATCGCCTTGAGCAGCTTTTTCTCGTGCTTCTCGCCCATGCGCGGCAGGACACGAATTTTGCCTTCGCGCGCGAGGTTCTCGACGTCTTCGAGGTCCGATACCTGGTAGGCGCTCCAGATTAGAGCAATTGTCTTCGGACCTAAACCCTGCACCCGAAGCAACTGGAGCATCGACGGGTGATACTTCTTCAGCATTTCGGCATGCAGACTGAGGCGGCCTTCTTTGATCATCTCTTGCAGGTTGATGAGCATGCCTTTGCCGATGCCGGGAATTGCCAACACCTTCTTGGGTTCGCCGATGATGTCGGAAATCTGCTCCGGCAGGCCTTCTATAGCCTCAGCCGCGTTGCGATACGAACGGATTCGAAAGGAATCCTGCGCGTCTATCTCGAGCAAGTCGGCGGTTTCGGACAGAATGCCTGCAATGGATTTGTTGTCCACAAAGAAAGATTAAACAATTTCCCGGCGGTGCGGGGGATGAGCTGCGTGCACAACGTTGCTGGGGAGAGCTGACTGGGGGTGTGCTCAGGGAGACAAGCTACAACGATGGTTGCGAGAGGTGGGTTGGCCTCTCCATGGTCGCAGCAGAAATGAGGGTGTTTAAGAAGCTTTGCTTACGTTGGCGGCTTGCGGTCCTTTCTGCCCCTGAACGATCTCGAATTCCACTGCGTCGCCTTCCTGCAGGCTCTTATAGCCCTCACTCGAAATCGCGCTGTAGTGGACAAACACGTCGGGTCCGTCATCGCGGCCGATGAACCCGTAACCTTTCGCATTGTTGAACCACTTAACAGTACCTTTCAAACGGTCCACGCACATCTCCTTGGGCCGTGTGCTGACTTCAACACAACCCCAAATTGCTGCCATTTTGCTTCCGGTGAATTTTGGCTGTCAAGCGGGGAAGAGACTTACTGCTTGCGCAAGGCACGTCTGCCCTGTTGGGACAGCCAGAGTACGCCGGCTATCGTTTTCGCATCTTGGATGCCTCCCTGCATGACCATGGAGACAGCTTTTTTCAATGGAAAGAACTTAATTTCGATGACCTCGTCGTCCTCGGGCTCGGCATTTCCCTGTATGAGTTCGGTCGCCAGATACAGGGACATCGCTTCGGCTACAAACCCAGGACTGGCCCAGAAGCGCAGGACGCGCTTCCATTTACGCGCACTGAAGCCGGTTTCTTCGAGAAGTTCGCGTTTAGCGGCTGGGAGTTCCTTTTCGCCGGGATCGATTCTGCCGGCGGGGAGCTCGTACAGGAAATGCCCCGCAGCATGGCGGTACTGTCTTTCCAACAGAACTTCAGGCCCGCCGCCGGCTTCTCTGACTGCTAGTACCACGACTGATCCCGAGTGACGCACTACATCACGGCGCACGCGGACGCCGGTGGGTTCGAGGACATCGTCGGTTGTGACCCAGAAGACCGGTCCGCGATAGGCTTCCCGAGAGGAGAGGACACGAGCCTTTGCAGATTTCAATTTCGGCATAGGAACAATATAAAGTGGAGACCCAGGTTCGCGTGTTTCAAATCGATCCTGCTATGCTCCCCGCGTGAAACCTCCGTCCATTGCGATCATCGGTCCGGGACGACTCGGAACGGCTCTGGCTGTGCAACTGCATCGAGCGGGGTATCGGATCAATGAGATCGTTTCGCGGCCAGATACAAAATCGATGCGTCGCGCGAGATCTCTGGCCCGCAAGGTGCACGCTCACGACTCCACGCTTCAGAAGGCGAAGCTTGATGCGAATGTCGTGTGGTTTTGCGTGCCTGATTCGCGGATCGAGAAGATTGCCGGCGAGTTGAGCTCAAGCCACTGGAACGACAAGTGCGCCTTTCACTCCAGTGGAGTCCTGCCGGCCGAGGTTTTATCTACAGTTCGCAAGAAAGGTGGGGCGATCGCATCTGTTCATCCGCTGATGACATTCATTCATGGCTCACTTCCGGATCTTCGCGGCGTTGCCTTTGCTATAGAGGGCGATAGGCCGGCGGTCAAGATCGCAGCGACCGTGGTTCGCAATTTGAAGGCGACTCCGAGGCGAATCCGCGCGCAGGATAAGCCCGCTTATCACGCCTTCGCCACCATGATTTGCCCGCTGCTGGTTGCGTTGCTTGCCAGCGCGGAACAGGCAGCTCGCGCGGCTGGAGTCTCTGCTCGCGAAGCACGCAGGAGAATGCGGCCGATAATTATCCAGACGGCGGCGAATTACGTCCGCTTCGGTGCGGCAAAAGCATTCACCGGTCCAATCGTGCGCGGCGATACGCAAACCGTGCGCCTGCATCTCCAAGCCCTGGCAAAAAGTCCGGCGGCGCAAAAGGTGTATGCGGCCTTGCTGGAGGCCGCGCTGGAACTTCTGCCGTCTCAGAAAAAGAACGAACTCAAGAAATTCTTCGCGGGCATTTCTTTGCGACCTTCGCGATGACTTGCAAACTTTGCGGTTAAAAGCTATTAACCGCAAAGCGCGCTAAGACTGGCGCAAAGATCGCAAAGAAAACGTTCCAAGTTACGTCAGCATCACCCGCTGGATCGAGCGGGCGTGTCCGGTTGAATCGTCACTTTCGATCAATACAGCGCTCAGCCGAACGTCGCCCGTAGCGGGCTCGAAACGTACAGGCATGTTGTTCAGGAACCGGCCGATGATCTGTTCCTTGTTCACGCCGATCACTCCTTCGTAAGGGCCAGTCATTCCCACGTCGGTTATATAGGCAGTGCCTTTGGGCAGGACGCGCTCGTCGGCGGTGGGAACGTGGGTGTGAGTTCCGAGCACGGCGGTGACACGTCCGTCGAGATACCAGCCGAGCGCAATCTTTTCCGAAGTAGCTTCGGCGTGAATATCCACAAATACCACCTTGGTCTTGAGCTGATTCAACAAGCGATCGGCGGTGCGGAAGGGGTCATCGTTGGCAGCCATGAACACCCGGCCCTGAAGGTTAATGACAGCGTAGGGGATGTCCTTCTTTTTGCCTTCGTAGAGTCCGCGCCCGGGCAGGTCTTGCGCGTAATTTGCGGGGCGCAGCACGCGGCGGGCAGGCCCATGCGCATTGCCGTCCACGGACGCGAAGTAGTCGACGATTTCGCGCTTGTCCCAGATGTGATTGCCGGTGGTGAGAACATCGATGCCGAGGTCGAACAGATCTTCCGCCAGCGCCGGAGTGATGCCAAATCCAGCCGCCGCATTCTCTCCATTGGCGAGCACCAGATCGATGCCACGCTCACGGACGATTCCCTTGAGCTTGTCACGGACAATCGTCCGGCCAGGCCGTCCGAAGATGTCGCCGATGAAGAGCGTGCGCATTGGTTCGATGGTAACAAAAGGGCGGCTGTCGGCTCTTGGCTGGTGGGGCGAAGGGACAGCCCATTTAACCGCAGAGGAAAACTAGCGCGATACTGCAGGTACGAAAGCCAGGAGCCCAAAGCCTAGAGCCAAAGCCAAGAGCCAACAGCTACTGCAGCCGTGCCGTCTTTAGAAAGTCGTAGCTGCCGGAGGGATCCAGTTTCAAACCTTGAACTCGTTTCGAATGCACCAGAACATTGTCGAAATACCAAAGGTCGAGGTAGGGCAGGTCTTCCGAGAGAATCTGCTGGAGCTCGGCATAGTCCTGTTTGCGGGTGCTCTGGTCAGATTCGACTCGGGCCTTGTCAATCAGGGCATCGACTCGCGGGTTGCTGTAATACTGGCGGTTTGCTCCGTTGGGGATAATGCGCGCGGAATGGAAGACGTACTCAAAAAAGTCCGGGTCTTCGTTCGTTCCCAGCCAGCGCAGCGAGTACATCTGAAATTCGCCCCGAGTGATATCGGCCAGAAAGGTTGCTGGCTCAAAGCTGCGAATGTCAAGCGCGATTCCGACTTCGCGGAGTTGTTGCTGGAAGACCGTTGCCATGGCTCGTGAACTCTCTTCGGTGGAAGTCTTCATGGTGAGATGAAAGCGAACCCCATTCTTTTCGCTCAAACCGGCGGAATCGAGCAACTGCCGCGCCTTGGCTGGATCGAATGGATACTGCCTGCCGCCTCCGTAAAAGGCCCAGCTTTCGGGTGGTAAAACGCTCGATGCGAGTCGCGCCGCGTCACGCCATAAGTAGTGAATCAGTGGCTGGCGGTCGATGGCGTAGGCAATCGCCTGGCGGACGCGTACGTCTTTGAGAATCAGATCGTGCAGGTTGAAGCCGATGTATCCAAGGCGCGTTCCCGGACCGCGCATGACTTCGAGGTTTGGTTCCTTTTCAAGCGCAATCTCCATGTCGGGAGTAAGCGCATTGGCCTCCACATCGGCGCTGCTCTTACGCAATTCAAGTGCGCGGGTGGTGGCGTCAGGGACGACCGCGAAGCGCACACGCTCGATCTTTGCTTGCTCTCCCCAGTAGTTACGATTGCGCTCGACCACCACATCCCGGTCCTGCTCGGCGCTCACAAATTGAAACGGCCCAGAACCGATGGGCTGCCGGCTGGTCTCATCCCCGCTGCCGTAGGGCACGATGCCCATGCCTGGGCTGGCAACGTTCCACAGCAGTTCGGCCCACGGCTCCTTCAGGTGGAAGACGACGGTTAAATCGTCGGGTGCTTCAATTCGGTCGAGAAACCGATATGTGGCGGCCTTGGTGCTGCGTACTTTGCCGGTCAGCAGGGAGTCGTAGCTCCACTTCACGTCCCTAGTGGTCAGTGGCTGACCATTCGAAAAATGAAGCCCGGTGCGCAGGTGAAAGACATAGGTCAGTGGATCGGGCTGCTCCCAACGTTGTGCGAGCTCTGGGCGCACGCTCAAGTGCTCGTCGTGCGCCATCAGGTTTTCAAACAGCAGGCCGTCAATGCGCTCCGATGGGCCGTCGATTCCCACGCGAGGATCGAGGTTGGTAGGGCTGGATTCGATGATCATGACCAGGGTGTCTGGGCTGGCAGGGTGTGAGCAGGAGGGGAGCGCGGAACAGAGGAAAATCGCAAACAGCAGCAGTCTTATCCGGCTTCGCAAGGGCGCCGAATTTACCTGATGGCTGATGGCTGACGGCTGGCGGCTCATCCGCATTTCTCCGCCATTTCAGTCAGATTGTTTACCGTATTCCAGTTCCGCATCGTGCCTGTAACTCCGATCACACGATCAAGATTGTGCTTCCACAAGCTGCTGCCGGAGACGCCATTCGGGAAGTAGAAGTAAATCTCTTTCCGCGAGACCCGTACTCGATCGGGCGCGAGCGTGACTGACTCGAGTTTATGGATCGATTCTGCGCTCGGCGTACGGGAAAGAAAAACCACGTGAAGCTTCGATGCGTCCACTCCAGGTTCTTTTAAGAGCGGGTTAGTGCGAATGATTTTTTTCAACTCGTCGGCGGTGCGCGTGATCACATCAGCGTGAAAGCCGAAATCGGCTTCGATTTGCCTCTCGATCTTTTTTGATACTGCGTCGGGTGAAAGCTTTCCCGCGTTGAAGACCAGGTTGCCGCTTTGAATGTAACTGGCAATTTGCTCGAAGCGCAGCGCTTGGCACGAGGCGCGCAGCTTCTCCATCTTCATGCGTTTGTGCGCGCCGATGTTGATCCCGCGGAGGAGTGAGATGTAAACGGGCATAGAAGCGGCTCTAGGCTCTTGGCTCTGGCTCTTAGGCTTGAGACTTTGTAGCACATCAATTGCATTCGTTGAGACCAAGAGCCAAGAGCCTAAAGCTAAGAGCCTAAAGCCAAGAGCCGATTTCTAGGGATACGAAATCTTCCCCAGCACCGCCAGCCGCCTTGCTCCCGTGGCCGACGGCATATTCGAGGGGCGGCGGTGCCAAGTTTCAAAAGCCAGCACCGCAAAGGCCGCTGCTTCCTTTGCCTCCGAGGGGATACCGAATTCATCCGAGGTGCGCAGCTTCAACCCGAGAGCGCGCATTTCGTTCGCGACCCAGGCCATCAGCGTGGGATTGCGCGTGCCGCCGCCAGAGGCGACAATCTCGGAAAATTCTCCCTGTGCCAGAACGAAGCGCTTGATTGCCCACGCGATCGAGCGTACGGTAAGCGCCGTCGCTGTCGCCACCGCATCGCGCTTTCTGGATTCGCCTCTCGTTGCGGCAAACTCTTTCAGGTATTCCCGAACAAACTCGCGCCCGAACTCCTCCCGCCCCGCGGTTTTCGGTGGCTTGATGCGAAAAAAAGACCTTCGCAGGAGACCAGAAAGCACAGTTTCATTCACTCGCCCTGATGTGGCAATCTCACCATTCAGGTCGCAGGCCCGGCCGAAGAGCCGCTCCGCCATAGCGTCGATCACCATGTTGCCAGGGCCGGTGTCGAAGGCGATGACCTCCTCGCATGTCGCCCCTGAGGGAATGGCCGTCAGATTGGCGATTCCGCCGATATTCAGCGCGATCCTGCCAAAGTGCGCGTGACGGTAGAGCAGGTAATCGAGATACGGAACCAGCGGAGCGCCTTTACCTCCCGCGGCCATGTCTGCCGGACGAAAATCTGCTACCACCGGAATTGCGGTGCGAGCAGCGATGATCGCGCCTTCCCCGGTCTGCCATGTAACCGCGATCTTTTTGCCAAGAAATCGAGCCGGAGTTCCTTGGTGATAAAGCGTCTGGCCGTGACAGCCGATAAGTTCAGCCTTGGTTCTAAATTTCGCTTGCGTGCGTAGAATCGCGTCCGCGTACAGCTCGCCCAGCAGGAGATTGAGCCGCGCCAGCTCGGCGACGCTTGCTTGGCTGGCGTTCATGGCCTTGAGCACTGCCTTGCGTACCTCGGCGGAGTAGGGGAAGCTCGAATGCCCAAGAAGCTTCAGGTTAGTTTTTCCCCGCGAGCGCGCGACACGTACCAGCGCCACGTCAATGCCGTCGGCAGAGGTGCCGCTCATCACTCCGGCGACGATCAACGTCCTGCTCCGGCGGCAGCGCTTGAAAGCGCCGCCAGGCGAACCTGCTCGGAGAATTCCCAGAGTTGGGTCGAGAGCCGGCTGACTCTTTCGGGCGAAGGCACGGGCGCGCGCCGCTTAAGTTCCCGAGACTTCTTCTTGAACGATTGAATCCGCGCGCTTGATTCGACGACCCGTCGGCGGAAGCGCGCATCACGCTCGGCGGTGCGCACCAGGGCCTCGAAAGAGCGCTCGACGTTTTCCTGCTCATGACAGACCAGGCACAGGTCTCCGCCGGCGCGAATGAATTCGACCGCAGCTTCTTCAACCGGCGCAGCCTTCAGCACTCCGCCCATCTCGAGATCGTCCGAAACCACCAGGCCGCGATAGCCGATGCGCCTCCGCAGCACGTCGGTGATCCACTTCTTCGAAAGCGAGGCGGGGAGCCCGTCGCGCGCAACCGCCGGGTAAGTCGCGTGATTGACCAGAACCATGGGAAGTTCCCGCTTCATGGAGCGATAGGGAACCAGGTCTTCCCCCCACAGCCGCTCGAAGCTCTTTTCTATGATCGGCAGTTCGTGGTGCGAATCGAGATTGCCTTCGCCGAGGCCGGGAAAATGCTTGCCGCAGCCGATGACTCCCGCCGAACGCAAACCCATCAGGAATTCGCGTGCGTAGGCCATCACCTCCTGCGGGTCGGTGGAAAATGCCCGTGAGCGCATGACTCTGCGGGAGGCCTCGAACGCCAGGTCGAGGACCGGGGCAAAGTCCAGGTTGAATCCCATGGCACAGGAGAGCTTGCCGATGACGGCGCCGTGCTTGCGGAAGATTTTTGGCTCGCGGGTCGAAAAGACGTCGGCCGCAGAAGGCGTCGGGCCGGTGACGCCGCGGAAGCGGTCCACCGTTCCTCCTTCAAGATCGACGCAGGTGAAGAGCGGTGGTTGAGCGCACGAACGCGAGTCGCGGAGCAGCTTGTGCGTCTGCTGGGCGTTCACGATATTGCGGGCGAAGAGGATTACGCCGCCAGGCTGGACGCGGGTAATTAGATCTGCGAGTTCAGTCGACATTTCGGTGCCGTCGAACCCGATGACGAGCAGTTGTCCGACATTGTCAGCAGAGACAGGCTTCCTCATGAAGGTGAAGGCCTATTTTACTCGAGGCGGCAGGCAACAAAACCAGCCGCGCAATGCGCGGATTTTCGCGGATGGAAAACCATTTCACCGCAGAGGTCGCCGAGACCGCAGAGAAAATCAAGTTCATCCGTCGCGACTGGCCGCCACCGGGGTATTTCACTCGGCGCATTGGTATTGTTTTGTCCGCGTTTATCCGCGTAATCCGCGGCGATGAATTTGCTCTTCTCTACGCCCTCGGCGATCTCGGCGGTGAAATGGTCTTTGCTGCAAAGAAGTTATTGCACCTGCTGCTTCAACTCCGCCAGCAGGTTCAGCGCTTCAAGCGGAGTCATGCGGTTCAGATCGGCCTCGCTGATTTTATCGAGCACCGGTTGCGAGAGCGGGGTGAAAATCGTTAGTTGTGCCGCCTGCGGCGAGCGCGATTCGGCAGATCTCAGTTGCGCGCTCATGCGCGCTTCCGCATTCTCGTGCTCAGCCAGTACCTCACGGGCGCGCCGTACAACTTCCTCCGGCAGGCCGGCCAGTTTCGCAACTTCAATTCCGTAGCTGCGATCAGCGGCGCCGGGCGAGACCTTTCGCAGGAAGACGATGCCGTTTCCCGCCTCCTTTACCGACACGTGAAAGTTCTTAACACCCGAGAGCAGGTCGGCCAGTTCGGTCAGCTCGAAATAATGGGTGGCAAAAAGCGTTTTTGCCCGCACCCGGGCGTGGAGATACTCAACCGCCGCCCACGCGATGGCGAGGCCGTCGTAGGTTGCGGTCCCGCGGCCCACCTCATCAAGCAGCACCAGCGATCGTGGGGTGGCGCTGTTCAAAATGGCCGCAGTCTCGGTCATCTCGACCATAAAGGTCGAGCGCCCGCGCGCCAGGTTGTCGCTGGCCCCGATACGGGTGAAGATGCGGTCGACGATCCCGAGGCGCGCTTGCGCCGCCGGCACGAACGACCCCATCTGCGCCATGATTACGATGAGCGCGGTCTGGCGCAAATACGTGGATTTGCCACCCATGTTGGGACCGGTCAGTACCAGCACCGCGTGGGTAGTTGAGTTGAGATAAAGATCATTGGCGACGAAGCGGGCGTTCGCCGTAAACCCACTCGAACTTTCTCCCACTATGGTTTGCGCAGCGAACTCTTGCAGTTCGACCACGGGATGGCGGCCGCCGATGATTTCAATATCAGAAGAGCCGTCGAACTCAGGCCGCGAGTAAGCACGCACGCTAGCGGTGTGCGAAAAAGCCGCGAGCACGTCCACCTCGGCAAGAGCCAGCGCGGTCTGGCGGATTCGTTTGGCCTCCCCGGCGATGGATGTTCTGAGGTCGGCGAAGATGCGCCGCTCGATTTCGACGAGTTTTTCCTGCGCGTCGAGGATCTTCGATTCGTATTCCTTGAGCTCCGGGGTCGAGAAGCGCTCGGCGTTCGCCAGGGTCTGGCGCCGCTCGTAGTCCGGGGGCGCGAGGTGCAGGTTGGCTTTCGAAATTTCGAGGTAGTAACCGAAGACCGAGTTAAATCGCACCTTGAGCGAGGGAATTCCCGTGCGCTCGCGCTCCCGCTGTTCCATGGCGGCGAGATACTGTTTGCCGTTGCGGCTGAGCTCGTGCAACTGGTCGAGCTCCGCGTCCGCCCCGCGGCGGATGACCCCGCCTTCAACCAGCGAAATGGGCGGCTCGGAGACGATAGTGGATTCAATCCGCGCGTGCACATCGGCAAGCTCGTCGATCTTTTCATACAACTCGCACAGCCGAGGTGACCGCAGTACTTTCAGGGCCGCGCGCGCCGAGGGAAGCTTCGCCAGCGAGGACGCGAGCGCGATCAAGTCGCGCGGGTTTGCGGTCTCGAGCGTGACCCGGCTCAATAGGCGCTCTAAATCGAACACCCCTTCGAGCGCGCGCCGCAGTTCTTCGCGGGCGATGGTTTCGCTGGACAGCTCTCCGACAGCGTCCAGGCGGGCTTCGATCTCTACCCGGTCGATCGACGGCCGCAGCATCCACGAGCGCAGCAGTCGCCGGCCCATGGGGGTAACGGTAGCGTCGAGCGAGCGAAAAAGAGTCAGCGAAGGGTCAGCGCCAGAAACCAGAGGCTCGGCCAGCTCGAGATTGCGGACGGTGACGGCATCGAGCACCAGCGCGTTCTGGCGCTCATAGAAGCCAATGCGGTCGACGTGGTCGAGCGATCCGCGCTGGGTGGAACGAACGTAGTAGAGAATGGCTCCGGCGGCGGAAGAGGCCGCCAGCTTGCCTGAGAGACCGAGGCCTTCGAGCGAGAGCACGCCGAAGTGGTTTTCAAGCAGAGGAACGGCATGGTCGGGAGAAAAAATCCAGTCCTCGATGGGGGTGAGGGCAAAAGCTGTCGCCCCGGGCGCGGCCGGAGGGGCGGGGGCGCCGGTCGGGCCACCTAGGCACGACGGAGCGTCAAACAGCGGCGCTGAACTTGCGTACAGCACTTCTTTCGGGCGCAGCTGCTCGAGTTCGTCGTGAATACGTTTCAGAGCGCCTTCGCCAGAAAACTCCGTGGCGCGAAACTCGCCGGTTGAAAGGTCTAGCGCGGCGAAGCCCGAGCGATCGGCCGAGGAAACCACGGCCGCCAGGAAATTGTTTTCCTCAGAGCCGAGCGAATTGTCGACCGCCGTGCCCGGGGTGAGCACGCGCGTGACCTCACGGCGCACCAGCTTTTTGGCCATCCGTGGGTCCTCGACCTGATCGCAGATGGCCACCTTGTATCCCCGGCGAATCAATTTTGAGATGTAACCCTCGGCGGCGTGATAAGGAACACCGCACATAGGAATGGCGATGCCCTTCTCTTTATTGCGCGACGTGAGGGTGATCTCGAGCTCTTTCGCGGCTGTGACCGCGTCCTCGAAAAACATCTCGTAAAAGTCACCCAACCGGAAAAACAAAAGCGCAGACGGGTGCTCTTTCTTGATGGCGGTGTACTGCCGCATCAGCGGGGTGGAGGGATCGGTCATTTAGTGGCTCAGTGGCCAGTTGTCAGTTGCCGGTGGTCCGTGCCAGTACGCTGGACAATCCTTTTATGGCAAGATCGCAAAGTTCACTGGGGGATGGTTTTGCTGGTACTGACAACTGGCCACTTGCAACTGGATTATAGGTTCAACATAGCTGTGCGAGGTCGTGGAAAACACGTCCCTTACTACCTCCGTGCGCGCAAACCAGTTCCCTTCCGCGCACGTCAAGAGCGTTACGACAACTGGCCGCTGGCAACCGGCAACTGGTGCCGTGCGATAATCTCTCCTCTCATGGAACTGCGTAAAGATCCGCTGACCCGCTCCTGGGTGCTCACCGGCGACGATATTCCCGAGACCGCGCCGCGCCCAGCAGCCGAGTGCCGTCTGTGTCCCGGTTCCGCGGCCCGCCTGCAGCAGGTGTCCAGCCGGACCCCGGTGCGGGGCGGGCCCTGGTCCTCGCGTGCGGTCGTGCATCCAGACGCGATTTATCACATTGAAGAAAAGGGCGAGCGCCGTGGCGAAGGTCTCTACGACCGCATGCCGCCACTCGGCGCCCACGAGGTGCTGGTCGAGAATCCCGAGCACAACCGCCAGCTGTGGCAGGCCGATGACGCTGAGGTCGAGCAATTTCTCCTGCTCGCCGCCCAGCGCATCCAGGACCTCAAGGGCGATGCGCGCTTCCGCTATATCAGCATCTACAAAAATTTCGGCATCGGCTCAGGGCAGGAGTTCGAGCACCCGAACTCCGAGCTGACGGCCACTACTTTCATTCCCCGGCGCGTGCTCTACGAACTCCGGGCCGGCCTTGACTACTTCAAACAGAAGGAGCGTTGCGTCTTCTGCGACATGGTGGCGCAGGAGATGCGTACGGGTCAGCGCCTGATTGAAGTGCGGGGTGATTTCATCGCCCTATGTCCGTATGCCACGCGCGCGCCGTATGAGACCTGGATTATCTCGCGCAGCCATGACGCTTCGTTCGAGCACTTTGCCGTGGCGCGCCCTGGGCCGGTGCGCGAGCTAGCCGGCCTCTTAAAGCGCACGCTCGAGCGCATTCGCGCGATCACCGAGTCGTTTCACCTGGTGCTGCACACCTCGCCCAATGGTTTCCACCAGTCGGCGAGCCTCGGCTACTGGAAGACGCTTGAGGACGACTACCACTGGCACATCGAAATTCTGCCTATCCTTGCCGCCAAGGCGAAGTCGTACACCTTCAAAGAGGTGTATTACTCGCCGGTCGCGCCGGAGACCGCGGCCCGGCGCCTGCGCGAAGCTCCACTCGGGAGTTAGAGCGCAGTGCGTTTCGTGCTGGCTTTCGTATCCTTCAACCTGATTGCGGCAGTGCAACTACGTGCCGAAACCCGTCCAACGTTCTACCGCGACATCGCTCCCATCCTCGAAGAACACTGCCAGGTGTGCCACCGGCCGGGTGAGATCGCCGCGTTTCCGCTGGTGAGTTATCGCGAAACCCGCCCTTGGTCGAAGGCGATTGCCATCGCCGTTCAGCAAAAAAAGATGCCGCCGTGGTTTGCCGATCCCTGCTGCGGACATTTTTCAAACGACAACGCACTCACTCCAGCAGAGGCCGCAACCCTCATCGCATGGGCGGAAGCAGGCGCGCGCGAGGGAGACCCGAAGGCCGCGCCAAAGCCGCCGCATTGGGTCGAGGGCTGGAATATTGAGAGGCCTGATCAGGTCCTGAAGATGCCGGTCGCAGTGCATCTGCCAGCGAGCGGCGACGTCGAGTACACCTACGAAATCGTGCCCACAAACTTCGCGGAAGGCAGGTGGATCCAGATGTTGGAACTGCGTCCTTTTGCGCGCGATCACGTGCACCATGCGGTGGTTTACATTCGTCCGCCGGAGTCGAACTGGCTGCGCGGCGCGCCGGTCGGAAAGCCGTTTACGGCTTCGAGCCTGCACGATCCTCATCTCATGCATGAAGCGCACTCAACCACCAGCGACCTGCTACTGGTGTATGCCCCGGGCAGTTCGCCTGACCGCTGGCCCCAGGGCATGGCTAAGTTCATTCCCGCGCACTCCGACCTAGTGTTCCAGTTGCACTACACCACCAACGGCCGAACGGCGATCGATCGGCCGAGCCTCGGGTTGGTGTTCGCCAAGAATCCGCCAGGCAAAAGAGTGCTCAGCCTGCAGCTCGCCAATGAGAACGACCGCATTCCGATTCCCCCTGGGGCAAGCAATTACAAGGTCCAGGTTGAAGGCACGCTGCCGAACGATGCTGAACTCGTCAGCTTCTTCCCCCACATGCATCTGCGTGGCAAAAAATTCGAATACAACATCGTGCACGCCGAAGGAAGCCGCGAGACCCTGCTACGCGTCAATTACGATTTCTATTGGCAGCTGAGCTACCGCCTGGCGGAGCCGCGCATGCTCAAGGCCGGAACCAGACTCGAAGCGGTCGGATGGTACGACAATTCCCGCGCTAACCCGCACAACCCTGATCCGGAGAGCTATGTCGAGTGGGGCGAGCAGACGTACAACGAGATGATGGTGGGATTCTTCGACGTGGCGGTCCCGGCAACGATGGACAAACAGCAATTCTTTATTCGACAACCGGTAAAAAGCCTTCAACCGTAGAGCATGCCGAGGTAGCTGAGGAAAAAACAGCCACCGATCAACGCCGATTTTCACGGATCTTTTTTCTTGCACTTTTGATCCGTGTAAATCCGTGGCCAAGAATTTGCTTTGCTCTGCGCTCTCGGCGTGCTCTGCGGTTAAAAGCTTTGACCGCTACACACTTCCCAGCTTCTCGAAGAACAAGCAGATCGATTCGATCCCACGATGGAAATTCGGGATGTGGAACTTTTCGTTGGGAGCGTGCAGGTTGTCGTCGGGCAGGCCGAAGCCCATCATGACCGAAGGAATCTTCAGCACATCCTGAAAATCCGTCACGATCGGAATCGATCCGCCCGAACGAATGAAGACGGTATCTTTTCTGAAAACGTCCTGCAGCGCCTCAGTGGCCGCCTTAATAAAGTGGTTATTCGTGCCCACCACACACGCCGGTCCCTTGCTCCAGACTTTGACGTTGGTCTGAATTCCCTTGGGCGTGAGCTTTTTCACGTAGCCGGTGTAACGCTGCAAGATGTCATCGGGGTCCTGATTGGGAACCAGGCGCATCGAGACCTTGGCAAAAGCACGAGCCGGAATGACGGTCTTCGCTCCCGGAGCGGTGAATCCTCCCGGCATGCCGTGGATTTCGAGTGTGGGCCTCGCCCAGGTGCGATACAAGACCGAAAATCCCGGCTCACCGGTCAGCTTCGTCGAACCGACTTCGGTCTTGCGATAGTGTTCTTCGTTGAATGGGAGGCGCTTCCAGGCTTTGAGTTCGTCAGCGCTCGGGGCGTTGACGTTCTTGTAGAAGCCGGGAATCAGGACCTTGCCTTTTGCATCTTTCAGCTTGCTGATGATTTCAATCAGCGCAAAAAACGGATTGGGCGCGGCCCCGCCGTACATTCCTGAGTGCAAATCCACCTTCGGTCCGATGGCCTCGATTTCCGTGTAGATCAGACCACGCAGGCCCACGCACAAAGTCGGGAGGTCGGGCGCGAACAGCTCTGTGTCGCAGACCAGGGCGAAATCGGCTTTGAGCTTTGCTTTCTGTTTGCGAACATACCCGGCGATGGATTCACCCCCAACTTCTTCCTCGCCCTCGATGATGAATTTCACATTGATGGGCAGCTTGCCATTGCCGGCTTTCATCAGGGCTTCGGCAGCCTTCACCTGCATCCACAGCTGCCCCTTGTCGTCCACTGCGCCGCGGGCATAAATGTTGTTGTTGCGCTCGGCCGGCTCAAACGGGGGCGAGATCCACTCATTCAGCGGATCGGGCGGCTGGACATCGTAATGGGCATAGCAGAGCACAGTCGGCTTGCCCGCGGCATGCAGCCAGTCGGCGTAGATAAGCGGATGTCCCTTACCCTGGATGACTTCGACATTTTCCATGCCGATGCGCCGCAGCTCGCCGGCGACGTAGTCGGCGGCGCGTTGGACGTCGGATTTGTGTTCGGGCGCAGTGCTGATGCTGGGAATGCGCAGCAGGTCCTTCAGCTCATTCAAAAAACGTTGCTGGTTTTCGCGGGCGTAAGCGACGGCGGGAGAGGCCATGAATGGTCCTTTTTGGGAACGGTTCAGTATAGACAAGTCAAACAGGCTTTCACCACAAGGACACAGAGGCACGGGGAACGACGAAAGGCGAAAATCAAGCACGGACCAATCTCATGTTCGAATGAAGTTTTTGTAATTGTTTTCCCCTGTGTCTCTGTGTCCCTGTGGTGAATAGCCTTATGCGTTGAAACGCGCAGGAGAGAAAGGCAGAAGATCATGCAGAACAGGTTCATGGCATATCAGCATGGTCATGATGTGCGCGGTAATCGGTGCTAGCAGAATGCCGTCGCGATAGTGGCCCGTGGCTACGAAATATCCCCGAGTCTCGGTTTCGCCCAAAATCGGCAACCCTTCCGGGGTGCCCGGGCGCAATCCGGCCCAGTCCTCGAGTCGTTTTGCGCGTCCAAGGGCAGGGACAATCTCGACGGCGCTGTCAAAAAGTCGCTGGATCGTCTGCACGTCGGTCTGCTTGTTGTAGCCGGCATCTTCGAGAGTTGAGCCGATCACCAGGCGGCCGTCGCTGCGCGGCACCAGATAAACATTGTCCGATCGCACCACGTGTTGGATTGCCGGCGCATTCACAACTGCGAGCATCTGTCCCCTGATCGGTTTCACCGGAAATCGCACCGGCCCGATGCCTCCCGCCCAGGCACCGGCGCAGTTGACCACGATGGGAGCGGCGTAAGAGGTCTTGCTGGTCTCGACTCCTGTAACGCGGCCATTTTCAACGAGCACACGTTCGACTGGGTGCCCTGACGAAATGTCCACGTCGCGATGCTTAGCCGACTTAATGGCTGCAACCGTCAAGACTCGTGGATCAACCGAGCGCTCGGATAGATAAGCGACTGATGATGGCGTACGCTGCCGCGCTAAGGCCGGTTCGAGAGTAGAGAGCTCATCCGGTGGAATTGCCTCCGCCGAAGCAGGAAGCGAACCATTAGGCGAAATCAAAATCGTCCCTTGTTCGCGCAAATCTACTTTGCTTCCGGACTGGTCCTCGAGTTCATGAACGAATTCCGGATACAGTCGTGCGCTCTCTTCCGCGATGCCCTTAAGCTTCGCAGGAATTTCTGTGCCTGATCCCGCCAGCATTCCCGCTGCAGCGTGTGATGCTTCGCGACCTGGTTCGCCGCGCTCGACGAGGAGGACTCGCAGGCCGTGTTTGCGCAGCGAAATGGCGAGAGTGACACCGATGATCCCAGCACCGACGACGATTGCGTCCCAGGTCTTCACATGGGAATTGTAAAAGAGCTGATTTGCGACGGGCTGATTTCGGGCGTCGTCGCGGCTAAGCTGCCGGCCTCACTTCGTGCAGGGTCCCCTTCTTGCCAAACAGGGCAATGCCCAGCGGAATCGTGGTAAACGCTCCCATGGCGGTCAGAGCGATTCCGGTAGACTTTCTCGCGTCATTGCTGAGACCGCGAGCTATCAACATGCCAACGCCGATTCCCATCGCCACCCGCGTACCGGTCCATAGGATCATTTGGGGTACTGTGAATTTTCGCTCCATGATTGCTGCTCCTTGTCTTTGGAATCAAACAATTCGATGCAGGACAGGAGCGGTGGTTTGTTGTGGAAGGCGAGAACAGACATGGTCACAGTCTGGTCAGGTACTCCAGAATTTCCGGCTGGTTCCAGTTCACCGCGCCGATGAACTTGCGGCGAATAACCCCGTTGCGATCAATGATGTAGGTTTCGGGAACTTTGTAGGTGCCATAACTCGAGGAGACGGGGGCAATCACTCCTGTGTCGGTCTTTCTGCCGGCTTCGCGCACGGTGAGCAGGTCAATTGAGTGGTCTTTCAGGAACTTGCGATAATCGTCGGCATCGTCGTCAACGCTTACGGCGAGCACGGTGATGCCCTTGTCTTGCATTTTCTTCTGCATCTGGACGAGAGAAGGCATTTCTTCAATGCAGGGCGGGCACCAGGTTGCCCAGAAGTTGAGTACGACGATTTTGCCGCGCAGTTGACTCAAAATGACACTACGGTCGGAGTCTTGAATAGTGAAATCCCGCGCAAGCAGGTTGACACTCGGGGGCTTGGAGCGGCCATAGCAGCCGGCAAGCACGAGCGCGGCCGCGCAGAGCAGGATCAGGGAAGCGGAACGCACGTCCCTATAATAAACAAGCCGGTTGCGGCTTTCTGCACTTTGCATGGCGAATGGGCAAAACCCGGTTGTGTCGGTGATCGTTCCCGCCAGAAATGAAGAGGCGTGTCTCGCCTTGTGCCTGGAATCGTTACTGGGGCAAGAGGGGATCGATTTCGAGGTCATCGTGCTCGACGATGCCTCGACCGACCGCACGGCAGAGATTGCGAGAACGTTCGTTAAGAGAGTTTCAATGTCTCCGGGCGAGGACGCATGGGGCCCCACAAACAATGGGGCGGCGGGCGTCCTCGCCCGCCCACACGTAATCGTGATCTCCGCTCCTCCTCTTCCCGAAAACTGGACCGGCAAAAACAACGCCATGTCCGCCGGCGCCAGGATCGCGAAAGGGAAGTGGCTTCTCTTTACCGACGCCGACACCGTCCACAAATCCGGTTCACTCGCCCGAGCGGTTGCCGAGGCCGAGGAGCAGGGCGCGGCGCTGCTCTCCTACTCGCCGGAGCAGGAGGTGCGCACATTTTGGGAGAAGGCCGTCATGCCGGTAATTTTTGCCGAGCTGGCGGCGACGTATCCCCCGAAGAAAGTGAACGATCCGGGATCTCCCATCGCTGCCGCCAACGGACAATATCTGATGATCTCGCGCGAAGCCTATGACGCAGTTGGCGGCCACACAAAAATCGCAGGCGACCTGCTCGAGGACGTCGCCATAGCGCGGCTGGTGAAATCCTCCGGCCGCAAGATTTTCTTTCGCTACGGCGGCCATGCCGTCCGCACGCGTATGTACAGAAGCTGGGCGCA
>Ga0075425_100001036_pt1 | contig 26668 bp, 25 predicted proteins | sample SoiMethybrSBSTD4_FD_75300 | JGI IMG/M metagenome (GOLD analysis project Ga0075425, IMG submission 75300) | Bulk soil microbial communities from a Populus tree surrounding site in Tennessee, USA - Soil MetaG P. TD hybrid SBSTD4 | ecosystem: Environmental > Terrestrial > Soil > Tree plantation...
GCAGCAACGGCGCGTGGGCGAGCCGTGACGGGCTCACCGCCGCATAGAGCTGATGCAGGTCGCCGAAGGCGGCGAAGCTCCGCCCGACGTAGGCGCTCTCCCCGGACACCTCGAGACCGTCGAGGAGCGTGGCGAGGATGTCCGCGGGAAGGCTCTCGTCGTGCTCGAGCCGCACCGCGGGCCCGCACGGGATGCCCGCCTCGTCGGGGCGGACAGGTTGGAGCCGGCTCGCGCTGCGGGTCACGCGGATGCCGTGGCTGGAGAGCACCTCGTACCCGCGGTAGAGCGCGGGGAGATGAAGCTGGATGACGTGATCGAGGAGCACGAAGGCGTGAGGGCGCGCACGGTCGGGGACGGGGACGAAGCGCGGAAGCACCGAGTTCGGCACGTGAATCATGGACAGCCCCGCCCGGGGGAAGCTCGAGCGCGCCGACGCGTCTGAGGCCCACAGGCGGGCGGCCAGGTACACGGAGCCGTGCCGCAAATGCGGGAAGGGATGGCCGGGATCGATGGCGAGAGGCGTGAGAGCGGGGAGGATCGCCCGCCGGACACACTCGGCGAGAAACTCTCGCTGGGCGTCGCTGATGTGCTCCGTCCGCAGCACCACGATGCCGTCCGCGGCGAGGCGGGGCTGAAGCTCCTCCAGGAAGTAGCGGTGGTGCTCGTCGACGAGCCGACGGAGACGCGCCTGCAGATCGTTCCAGCCCGATCGATCTCTGCTCCGGTCGCCGTTTCGATCGATGCCGGAGGCGAGCTGCACGCCATGGACGGTGAAGAACTCGTCGATGTTGGCGCTGAGAATGGCGAGGAACTTCATGCGCTCGCGGAGAGGAACTCGCGGATCGCGCACCTGCGCGAGCACGCGGCAGTTGGATTCAAGCCAGGAGAGCTGGCGGACGCTATTGGACATCAGGCGATGGTCGAGGAGTGAAGACGCTGCGCGAGCGTCGGAGCGAATGCACCATCGGGCCTCCTGCGGTACGTCATGTTCGTAATAGTTTTGTAATGTTTTCGTACTGTTCTTGAAATCGAGCAACGAAGTGTAGTCAGGCTTATTCCTCGGGTCAAGCATTTCGGGCCGCGGGCACCGAGCCACTACATAGCGCTTGACGGTCGGCAGACGCCCCTCTATGTTGGGCCTCATACAGAGGGGTGGAATGATGGCGCATACGACTCGCATCAGGGATCTGCAGGTGCAGGACGGCGACGCGCTGATCGCGGCGTGGCCGCCCCGCTGGATGGTGTCCCGTGACCTCGAAAGCGTCTTTCTCACCGCGGAGGATGGCAAGCTCACCTGGGTGGAGCCCATGCCCCGCGGCAGCGGGCTCTGGTTGACGCGGCGCTTCGACGGCGTGGCGCATCGCGGCTCGCTCCGGTGGAGCGGTCCGCCGAGTGTCGCGTATCTCGCGCGGATTCTCCGCGGGCGGATCGGGCTGCGAATCCAGGACGTGGGCGACGTCGAGATCTCCACGCTGTCGGAGGGCGGCACCGATGACCGCGCCCCGATCGTCGCCCAGGCGCGCGTCGAGCCGCGCGGATAGCCCGTGCAGTTGCTGCTGATCCGGCATGCCGTGGCCGTTCCGCGCGAGGCGCGAGGGATCGCCGATGACGACCGCCCGCTCACGCCCAAGGGGAGAAAGAAATTCGAGGCGGCCGCGGCCGGACTTCGCCGGATCGTCGATCGCCCCGACGTCCTGCTCACCAGCCCGCTGCCTCGCGCGCGCGAGACGGCGGAGATCGCCGCGCGTGCCTTCGGACGCATCGAGCCACGGACGGAGCCCACGCTCGCGGGCGACAGCGTCTCGAAGATCCTCGGCGCTCTCGAGAAGGTTGCGGACGCTGAACTCGTCGCGATCGTCGGGCACGAACCCGTGCTCTCCGGCGTCCTCGCGCAGCTTCTGGGGTCGAGAGAGGCAGGGCGCCTGGAGTTCAAGAAGGGTGGGGCGGCCCTCGTCGATCTGCCCCGCGGCCCGGCGGCGGGTGGACAGCTCCTCTGGTTCGTAAAGCCGCGGATTCTCAGGACACTGAGCGGGGACTAGGGCGCCTCACCCCGGTGGGGCTGTGTTAAACTGTAGGCCTCGGTGCCCTTGGGTGTCCTGATTCTACCTTGATGAACGGATGGTAGTTCGTGGCGCGGCGTACCCGGATGCTCCGAGGAGTCTGCAATGTTCTCGTAACTTGACCGGCTGCGATGGTCAGGACAGGATGCCCGCCGGATGGCAGAGCTCGTCGCCGTCGTCGACCTCGGCTCGACGGCTGTCCGCTTCCTGCTCGCCAAGATCGTTCCGAATTCCGGCTATCGCGTGCTGGTCGAGGAGCGCGTGCCCACGCGGCTCGGCAGCGGCCGGCCGGGTGTGCTGCGTCGCGAGGCGATCGACGAGACGCTCAAGGCGGTGCACAAGTTCTTCGCGCGGTATTCCCGGGATGCCTGGGGGCCGCGCGTCGTCGCGGTGGCCACCTCCGCGGTGCGGGAGGCCAGGAACCGGGAACGCCTCCTCGGTCCTCTCCGTCGCGACGAGGGGATCGACGTGCGGATCCTGAGCGCGCGCGACGAGGCGCGGTTCGGCGTCTACGCGGCGCTCGACAGCCTGTCCTTCAAGGACGGCGTGGTGGCGGACCTGGGAGGCTCGAGCTTCCAGCTGAGCCGGGTCCGCGATCGGAAGGTCGTCTCCATCGCGAGCCTGCCCCTGGGCGCGGTGCGGACGACCGGGCTCTTCCTCAAGCATCAGCGGCCGCGCCCGCGTGAGATCCAGGCCTTTCGCACCCAGGTGCGTGGGCAGCTCCAGGAGGCGCTGCCGCCCGCGCGGCGGGGGGAGGTCATGGTGGGGCTGGGAGGCACGGTGCGGACCCTGGCCAGCATCCACCTCCGGACGCACTCGGGCGAGCGCAAGCATCGCCACGGTTTGAAGATGCGGCAGTCGGACATCACGGCGATCCGCGAGCGGCTGGAGGGGCTGCCGACGCGGAAGCGTCGCAAGATCAGGGGGCTCAAGGCGGAGCGGGTCGACATCATCCTCTCCGGAGCCATGGTCATCGAGGAGGCCATGCTCTTCGGCGGATATCTCACGCTCGTCGTCTGCACCCGCGGGGTGCGTGACGGGCTCCTGCTCCACGAAACGTTCAACGGCCGAGGGTGACATGGGACCAGAGGCGTTCATCAATCGCGAGCTGTCGTGGCTCGAGTTCAATCGCCGCGTGCTGGAGGAGGCGCTCGATCCGAGCGTGCCGCTGCTCGAGCGCGTGAAATTCCTCTCCATCTTCAGCTCGAACCTGGACGAGTTCTTCATGGTGCGGGTGGCCGAGCTCAAGCGCCGGATCCATTCCGGCGATCAGGACACGGGACCTGACGGGCTCACGCCCGCCGAGACCATGGCCGCGGTGGTCTCGCGCGTGCACGAGCTGGTGGACGAGCAGCATCGCTGTTTCCTGGAGGAGATTCAGCCTCTCCTCGCCGCCGAGGGCATCCTCTTGCTCCGGCCCAAGGAAGCCACCGAGGTGCAGGTGCAGTTCCTCGATGACTATTTCCGGCGCACCCTGATGCCCGTGCTCACCCCGCTCGCCGTCGACCTCGGTCACCCCTTTCCGTATCTCGGCAATCGCTCGCTGTGTCTGGTCGCCTCCATCCGATCCTCCAAGCCCTCCGCCCTGCCCCACACCTCGCTCTCCGTGATCCACATTCCCGGGCAGGTCCTCCCGCGCTTCGTGCCCGTGCCGGACCCGGGGGGCAAGCAGGTCTTCATGCTCCTGGAGGATGTGATCCGGCTGCACCTGCCGAGCCTCTACAACGGCTACGACATCCTCTCGAGCTACGCCATCCGCGTCACGCGCGACTCCGACCTCCAGCCCCACGGGCGGCCTGAGGATCTGCTCACGAGCATCGAGGAGAGCCTGCGCGAGCGCCGGCTGGGGGCGGCGGTGCGCCTGCAGTACGACGCGGACCTGCCCGTGGACATCCTGCGCACCCTGCTCGACGAGCTGGAGCTCTCTCCCGAGGACCTCTACGAGGGTGAAGGCTTCACCGCCTTCTCCGATCTCTTCCAGCTCTATGCGGCGCTGGACATGCCCCGCCTCAAGGACCGGCCCTTGCCGCCCCATCCCGTGCCTGCCTTCGAGCGCGCGCCGGACATCTGGAGCGCAATTCGCGCTGGCGATGTGCTCGTGCACCACCCGTACCAGACCTTCGATGCCGTCACACGCTTCGTGCGCGAGGCCTCCGTCGATCCCAAGGTGCTCGCCATCAAGATGACCTTCTATCGCGTGAGCCCCGCCTCGCCCATCGCGCACGCGCTGCGCACCGCCGTCGATCACGGCAAGGAAGTGGCCGTGCTCGTGGAGCTGCAGGCGCGTTTCGACGAGGAGGCGAACATCGGCTGGGCGCGGGCCCTGGAAGAGGTGGGCGCGCACGTGGTGTACGGGGTGGCTGGGTTCAAGACGCACTGCAAGGCCTGCCTCGTCGTGCGCCAGGAGTCGGACGGCATCCGGCGCTACTGTCACCTCGCCACGGGCAACTACAACGTCCGCACGGGCGCGCTCTACGGCGACCTGGGGCTGTTCACGAGCCGCGAGTCCTTCGGCGAGGACCTGACCGAGCTCTTCAACCTCCTCACCGGCTACACGCGGCCGCGCGGGTTCCACCACCTGATCCTCTCGCCCGACGGCATGCGCGAGGGCATGATCGAGCGCATTCGCCGCGAGGCGGAGCACGCCCGCGCCGGCCGGCCCGCACGGATCATCGCGAAGATGAATGCGCTGGTGGATCGCCGGCTCATCGAGGAGCTGTACGAGGCGAGCGCGGCGGGGGTGAGGATCGATCTCATCGTGCGCGGGATCTGCTGCCTGCGCTCCGAGGTGCCCGGCCTCTCGGAGAACATCCGCGTCATCTCCATCATCGACCGGTTCCTCGAGCACGCCCGCATCTTCTTTTTCGAGAACGCGGGGAAAGCGGAGTACCTCCTCGCCTCCGCGGACTGGATGCCCCGCAACCTCGACCGCCGCGTGGAGACGGCCTTCCCCGTGCTCGAGCCGCGGCTGCAGGCCCAGGTGCGGGAAATCCTCGAGATCCAGCTCGCGGACACGGTGAAGGCGCGCCGCATCCTCCCCGACGGCACCTCCGTGCGCGTGACCGCGGAGGGTCGGCCCACCGTCCGCTCCCAAGAGCGGCTCTACGACCTGACAGGCGCGGGGGGAGTGCTCCCTACCTAGACGTTCGCGCAGCGCCCGCCGCGTCACGCAGGATTTACGCCGGCGTCATCGTCCGGTAACCCCATCGGACGACACTCTCGCCATGACGACACGAGCCATGGGGGAGGTAGAATCCGGGATGGTGACGCGGCGCCGCAGCGCGCAGTCTGTCCTGTCCGCAGCACCCCGTTCGGGGTCCAGCGTGCTCGTGGTGGAGGACGAGCAGGACGTCGCCGATCTCCTTCGCTACAACCTGGCCAAGGAGGGCTACGACGTCGTCATCGTGGGCAACGGCGCCGACGCCCTCAAGCGCGCCCGGGAGATCAAGCCCGAGCTGATCCTCCTCGACATCATGGTGCCCCAGCTCAACGGCTGGGAAGTCTGCCGACGCCTCAAGCAGGATGCGGAGACGCGCGCCATACCCATCATCATGGTCACCGGTCGGGTGGAGGAAGGCGACAAGGTCCTAGGCTTCGAAATGGGCGCCGACGACTACGTGACCAAGCCCTTCTCCCCGCGTGAGCTGGTGGCGCGCATCCGGGCGGTGGTTCGGCGCGGCAAGAGTGCGGAGACCGTCGATCGCAAGCATCACCTCAAGGCGGGGGACCTCGAGATCGATCGCCATCGCTTCGAGGTGACCGTGAAGGGCCAGCGCGTCGATCTCACGCCGAAGGAGTTCGAGCTCCTCGCCACCCTGGTGGGGACCCCCGGACGCGTGTTCGGCCGCGAGGAGCTCCTTGACCAGGTGTGGGGGCAAGACGGCTTCGTGGAGCCGCGCACCGTCGACGTGCACGTGGCTCGCCTCCGCGCGAAGTTCGCCTCGGCCCGGGTGCCGCTGCCAGGAGTAGAGACGGTGCGCGGGGTGGGCTATCGGTTCCGGGAGCCCCCAGAATCGGTGTGACCCGCTGTCCCTCTGGCCCACCAGGGATTTTTTACACGTCCGTAATATAGGCGTAACTCACACGTAATGACGGCGACCGACACTGGCAGGTGTCTGCGCCAAGGGGGATACGATGTTCAAGGTAAGGATGATAGCTCGGATCATGGGCAGTGCGCTCGTCGCCCTTCTGCTCATCGCTGCCTCGCCGCCGAATTCCGCGGTAGCGCAAACGCTGATGAACGGTGCGGGGGCGACCTTCCCGTACCCGATCTATTCGAAGTGGTTCGACGAGTACATCAAGGTCGACCCTTCCGTGAGATTCAACTACCAGTCGATCGGGAGCGGCGGAGGTATCCGCCAGATCACGGAGCGAACCGTTGACTTTGGGGCGTCCGACGGGCCGATGACGGACGATCAGCTCAAGAAGGCCCCTGGCGAGCTTTTGCATATACCCACCGTGCTGGGGGCGGTGGTCGCGACCTACAACCTCCCCGGGAACCCCAAGCTGCAGTTCACGGGCGAGCTTCTCGCCGACATCTTCCTGGGCAAGGTCACGAGCTGGGACGATGACCGTATAAAGTCCGTCAACCCCGGTGTGCGTCTTCCGAAGACACCCATCGTGATCGTTCATCGTTCCGATGGCAGCGGGACCACCTACATCTGGGTGGACTACCTCTGCAAGGTGAGCAAGGAGTGGGAGGGGAAGGTTGGACGGGGGACGTCGGTCAAGTGGCCAGTGGGGCTCGGGGGCAAGGGCAACGAAGGCGTGGCGGGCCAAGTGAAGAACACGCCGGGTGCCTTCGGCTATGTGGAGCTGGCCTACGCCATCACGAACAAGCTGCCCGCCGCCGCCATCCGGAACGCCGCGGGCAAGTTCGTCGAGGCCTCTATCGAGTCGACGACGGCGGCGGCCGCCGGCGCCGCCAGCAACATGCCGGCCGACTTCCGGGTGTCCCTGACGAATGCGCCGGGGGATAGCACCTACCCGATCGCGAGCTTCACGTGGCTCCTCGTGTATAAGGATCAGCCCGATGAGGCCAAGGGTAAGCTCCTCGTGAAGTTTCTGTGGTGGGCCATCCACGACGGGCAGAAGTACACCGCGGATCTTCTGTACGCTCCGCTCCCCATGCCCGTGGTGAAGCAGCTCGAGGCCAAGATCCGGCAGATCACCTTCCAGGGGAAGCCTCTCCTGGCCTCTCGCTGACATGTCCGAAGCCGACGCGCGGCGGGGAGGGGGGAGCCAGGCCGTCTCCCTTCCTCGCGCCTTCTTCATCGCGTCGGGGCGCAACGTCTGGGGTGATCGGCTCTTCCAGGGATGCCTGTATGCGGTGATCGCGCTCTTCCTGGCCATCATGGTCGGAATGGTGGGCGCTCTCGTCGTGGAGTCACTCCCGGCGGCTCGTCGGTTTGGCCTCTCGTTCGTGTTCGGGCTGGAATGGGATCCGGTGCAGGAATCGTTCGGTGCGCTGCCGTTCATTTATGGCACCGTCGTGTCCGCGGCCGTGGGAATGGCCCTGGCCGTGCCGCTCGGCATCGGAGCCGCCATCTACCTGGCGGAGGTCGCGCCCTTTCCTGTTCGCGCGCCCGTGGGCTTTCTGATCGAGCTGTTGGCCGCGGTACCGAGCGTGGTGTACGGCCTCTGGGGAATCTTCGTGCTGGCGCCTTTCCTCCGGCAATGGGTGGAGCCCGCTCTGGGCAGCACGCTGGGGTGGCTCCCGCTCTTCAAGGGCCCGCCGTATGGTGTCGGAATGCTCGCAGCGGGTCTGATCCTCTCGGTCATGACCGTGCCTTTCATCGCCACCGTGGGACGGGAAGTCCTGCTGGCCGTGCCGAATACCCAGCGCGAAGCCGCGCTCGCGCTGGGCGCCACGAGCTGGGAGACGACACGGGTCGCCGTGCTTCCCTACGGCCGCTCCGGTCTCATCGGTGCCGTCCTGCTTGGCCTCGGGCGGGCCCTGGGGGAGACGATGGCGGTCACCATGGTCATCGGCAACCGGCCGGAGATCTCGGCGTCGCTCTTCGCCCCCGGCTATACCATGGCCAGTGTGCTGGCCAACGAGTTCACGGAAGCGACATCCGATCTCTATCTCTCCGCGCTCGTGGAGATCGGGCTGCTCCTCTTCGTGGTGACCGTCCTTGTCAATGCCTTGGCGCGGCTGCTCGTGTGGACGGTTGGGGGCGCGGTGAAGGGGATCCGCGAGTGAGTATCGAGACCCGCCGTTTCGTGGTGAATCGGGTCATGGGCGTTCTGTCCGGGGCCGCGGCCGCCCTTGTCATCCTGCCGCTGATCCTTGTGTTCGGCTTCCTCCTGTACCAAGGAGGCACCTCGCTCAATCTCGATTTCTTTACCCACACGCCCAAGCCCGTCGGCGAGCCGGGCGGCGGCATGGCGAATGCGATCGTGGGCACGCTGATCCTCATCGGTCTCGCGTGCGGCCTGGGATTGCCGGTGGGAATCCTGGGAGGGCTCTACGTCGCGGATTCTCAGGACGCCCATCTGCCCTCGGTGGTGCGCTTCCTCGCTGACGTGCTCAACGGCGTCCCCTCCATCGTGATCGGCATTTTCGCGTATACGCTGGTCGTCCTGCCCATGAGGCGATTCTCCGCACTCGCGGGTGGGGTGGCCCTCGGCGTCATCATGATTCCCATCGTTCTGCGCACGACGGAAGAGATCATCCGACTCGTTCCGGCTTCCCTCCGGGAAGCCGGGCTGGCCCTGGGACTGCCGAAGTGGAAGGTGACGGTGCGCATCGTCCTCACCACCGCGCGAGCGGGCATCACCACCGGGGTCATGGTGGCCATCGCGCGCATCGCCGGGGAGACCGCGCCGCTCCTCTTCACAGCCTTCGGGAATCGTTTCTGGCACCATGGCCTCGATCAGCCGATCGCCGCCCTGGCCATCCAGGTCTTTGCCTATGCGATCTCGCCGTTCGATGACTGGCACCGCCAGGCATGGGCGGGGGCTCTCGTCCTGATCTCGATCGTGTTCCTCGTAAGTTTGGTGGCGCGACTGGCCACGAGAGACCTCCAGCGCCAGGCGAGGTGACCATGGCGGACGGCCTTCAGGTAACTGAGCTCAACGCGTGGTTCGGGACGCGGCAGGTCCTCATGAACGTGAATCTGCGGGTTCCCTCGAATGCCGTGACGGCGCTCATCGGACCCTCCGGGTGTGGGAAGTCCACGTTCGTCCGCTGCATCAACCGGATGCACGAAGTGGTGCCCGGGGCGCGCTCGAGCGGACAGGTCCTGCTGAACGGTGATGATCTCTACGGTCCTGGGGTCGATCCCGTGATGGTGCGACGACGGATTGGCATGGTGTTCCAGAAGCCGAATCCCTTTCCTACGATGTCCGTCTTCGACAATGTGGCGGCCGGGCTCCGGTTGGCGGGGGTGCGGGACAAGAACCTGCTCCACGACGTGGTCGAACGGGCCCTCCGCCAGGCCGCACTGTGGGACGAGGTCAAGGACGAGTTGTACAAGCCCGGGTCGAGCCTCTCGGGGGGCCAGCAGCAGCGTCTCTGCATCGCACGGGCCGTCGCCGTGCAGCCCGAGGTGCTCCTCATGGATGAGCCTTGCTCGGCCCTCGACCCCATTGCCACCGCGAGGATCGAGGAGCTCATCCTCGATCTCAAGAAGGACCTCACCATCGTGATCGTGACCCACAACATGCAGCAGGCCGCCCGCGTCTCGGAATGGACAGGGTTCTTCCTCATGGGTGAGCTCATCGAGATCGGGGTCACCCGCGATCTGTTTACGCACCCCCGGGAGAAGAAGACGGAGGACTACATCACGGGCCGCTTCGGTTAGGAGGGACACCTTCCATGCAACGCCACTTCCATGAAGAGTTGGAATCCCTGAAGCAGACCCTGCTCGCCATGGGAGGCTTGGTCGAGGAGCAGATCCGCCAGGTCATGCGGGCGCTCGTCGAACGTGACGACGCGCTGGCCCAGAGCGTGGTCGAGCGGGATCAGCAGGTCAACGCCTACGATCTCGAGGTGGACGAGACGTGCGTGAACCTCCTCGCCCTCCACCAGCCTGCGGCAGGCGACCTCCGCTTCATCACCACCGCCATGAAGATCGTCACCGACCTCGAGCGCATGGGCGACCAGGCCGTGAACATCGCCCAGCGCGTGCTCGAGCTGAACCAGGAGCCCCAGCTCAAGCCCTACATCGATCTGCCCCGCATGGCCGAGAAAGCCCAGCGCATGGTGAAGGAGAGCCTGGACGCTTTCGTGGCCCGAGACACCGAGCTGGCCCGGCGGGTGTGCGCGGAGGACTCCGAGGTGGATGCCCTCAAGGAGCAGATCTTCCGCGAGCTCCTGACCTTCATGATGGAAGACCCGCGAACCATCCCGCGGGCCATCCGGCTGATCCTCATCTCGCGATTTTTGGAGCGGCTGGCCGATCATGCCACCAACATTGCCGAAATGGTCATCTATCTGGTGGACGCCAAGATGGTCCGCCATACGCTCGCCTAATGACCTGGGTGTATGCTGGAGATGTGAGCCCGGAGCGTCGGTACCAGCTCCAGAACGCCGAAGCCAACCAGCAGATCGACGCCCTCCTCGAGCGGTTGCGGGTGCCGGGTGATTCCTGGCGCTTGGAGTCCGAGCTCGTCACCACCGCCCTGAAGCTCTTCGAGGACCACGCGACCATCGGCGAGTTGAAGATCTCCAACTCCGCCCTCAAGGAGCTGCGCTACGGCTTCAAGGTGTTCGCGCCGTATCGCGGCCTTCCCAAGGTCACCGTGTTCGGCTCCGCGCGCACCCCCACCGATCACAGCGTATCGGACCAAGCGCGGCGCTTCGGCCGGCGCATGGTGGAGGCGGAGTGGATGGTGATCACGGGGGCGGGGAGCGGCGTGATGGGTGCCGCGCAGGAGGGAGCGGGGCGCGAGCGCTCGTTCGGCTTGAACATCCGGCTGCCCTTCGACCAGGATGCCAATCCGTGGATCGCCGACGATCCCAAGCTCATCTCCTTCAAGTACTTCTTCACGCGCAAGCTCTTCCTCGTCCGCGAGGCGTGGGCCATGGCCTTCTTCCCAGGCGGCTTCGGCACGGGCGACGAGGTTTTCGAATCGCTCACCCTGATCCAGACGGGGAAGGCGGAGATCGTGCCCGTGGTCCTGGTGGACGCGCCGGGTGGGCAATACTGGTCGAGGTGGCTCGAGTTCGTGAAAGGGCAGATGGTGGAGACGGGCATGATCTCCCCGGACGACCTGACCCTTTTCCGCGTCACCGACCGCGTGGAGGAGGCGGCGGAGGAGATCCAGCGCTTCTACCACGTGTTCCACTCCTACCGCTTCGTGGGGGATAACCTCGCCGTTCGCCTGCGCCGCGAGCTGCCCGCGGCCATGGTTGCGGAGATCTCCCTGCGCTTCTCAGACATCCTGAAAGGCCCCGCCGAGCAGATGCCGCGCGCCCTCGACGCGGAGCGCGGGGAGTTCGAGGAGCTGCCGCGTCTCCTCCTGCCCTTCAATCGCAGCGGCTTCTCGCGGCTGCGTCAGCTCATCGACTTCCTGAACAGCGCCTAGGCGTCAGGCTCGGGACGCTCCTGCGTCGTCTGGCAGCTCACGCATACCCACGTACGCAGCGGCGTGGGCAGGTTCCGGTCACGCCGGAGCGTCCACGGGATGAAGGCCATGGCGCTGCAGCGCGGACAGCGCTCCGCCTTCTGCCCGGGCTGCAGCTCGGAGGGAAGCCAGGGGATCTTGGAGGTCATGGGCGGGATTGTAGCGTAGTCCGCCAAGCGGAGCCGACCTCTCTGACTCCTCGCCGTCGGCTCTATTCGAGCCGGCGAAGCTTCCTCATCGCGAAGAGGGCGAGCAGGCCGGCGCTCGTCAGGCCGAGCGTAGCCGGCTCGGGTACTCGCGGCGTTCCCTCATACGGGACCTTCCACGCCTGCGAACCCGTATTGCCGACACCGTTGGTGAGGTCGGCCGCGAAGTATGCCGGAGACGCGAACGCGGCCGGGATCCAGGAGATTTCTTTTCCCACTCTAGTGCTTGAAGTCACCTGACTGAGAGCGCGCTGCCTGCCGCACCCATGACCACCTGGTCGAGAAGATGTCAGACAGCCCGACGTGATGTCCAAGCGGGAGCAGGATTTGCGTGCATGTTTTCGGTTCGTGGCCCCTGTCTCGGAGCATGGAGATGGGATTCGTCCTTCGGCAGGATTTCTCACGGCCGAAGCGACACGGAACGTACCTGCAGTCGCAGAGTCCTGACGACGAACGGCACTCGCGGCAGCCTGAATGTTCGCAAGTGGCTGATTTGGTTCAGACGCACCTTTCCGCTCACGCATGGTACGGCCCTTGCCACCTCATTCGGCAAGGGAGGTACTCGGTGTCCAATCCATCGCATCCGGGGAGTCAGCATCGCTACCGCCGGCGCCGCATCACATGGCCCGTGACGGTGCAGTCGGACGCCCGTCGCTTGCACGGTGAAACGCTGGACGTGGGGCCCCAGGGGGCGAAGGTGCGACTCACCGAGAGGCCAGACGTGGGCACCTGCATCACCCTCCATCTCACGCCGACCGACGGCGACCCGATGGCCATCGAGGCCATCGTGTGGAGGCACGACGAGGAGGGAGTGGTCGTCTTTTTCCTGTCGACAGAGACAGGAATCTGGGAGCGAGAGCGTCGCCATATCGGTGCGCGGACTGGCGATCTGTCCGCGAAGCCGACGGAGACCATCCTGGTCGTGGACGACGAAGCCGAAGTCCTGGATGTGGTGGGAGACGGTCTGGAGACCGGGGGTTATAAGGTCCTGAGGACGGCGGATCCCTTCGAGGCGCTTGAACTTGCCCGAAGGGAAGCCCTGCCCATCCACCTCCTCCTCACTGACGTCGTGATGCCGCTGATGCACGGCGTGAAACTGGCCGATGAGTTCCGCGCCATTCGTCCGGAGGCGAAGGTGCTGTTCATGTCCGCGTACGTCACTGCGGAAGTCGAGGACCATGGCGCAGTGCTGGTCCCCGGGGTCTCGCTCCTGATCAAGCCCTTCGGGTTGCCCGTGCTCCGCGACAAAGTTCGATCCGCGCTCGACTTCCGCTCGCCCTTTCCGGTAGCCCGCATCTCCTGAGTCGCCACTTCTCGCTCGTCGCCTTCCCCGCGCTTCATTCGATCTCGGGATCACCATAATCGGCGGGCCCGGGTTTGCGTACACTCACCCGGGTGCCTCCCGCATACCTCGTCTTCCTTCTCGCCAACGCCGTCTACGGCACGAGCTACGTGGCGACCCGCATCGTGCTGGAGCACGATGTGGGTCCCGCCACGCTCGCCGTGGCCCGCCTCGTCATCGGCGCCGCCATTTTCGCCCCGCTCGCTCTCGCACGCCGACCGGCCCACGACCGGCTCTCCGGGCGCGATCGATGGCGGGTGGGCTGGATGGGCGTGCTCGGCTTCGCCGCTGCCTTCGCCTGCGCCAACTGGGGGATCGCGTGGTCGACGGCAACCAACGCCGCCCTCCTCATCACGGTGGAGCCCATCTCCCTGATCCTGCTCTCGCCCCTCTTCCTCGGGGAGCGGCTCAGCTGCCGCGAGCTCATCGGGGCCGCCCTCACCTTGGGAGGCGCCACCCTCGTGGTCCTGAACGGCGTGCCCGGGCTCAGCGTGGCCATCGCCCCGCACTGGCGCGGCGATCTCCTCCTGGTGCTCTCCGGCCTCGCCTACGCCGCCTACTCGCTGATCGGACGGGGCGTGCTTGCCCGCCACGCCGCCCTCCCCGTGACGACGTGGTCGATGCTGTGGGGGCTCGCGGCCATGGTGCCGCTGGGCGCGCTGGAATGGCTGGGCGGGCACCGCCCGCGCTGGAGCGCCACCGCTTTGATCGGCACCGCTTACTTGGGCATGGTGATCACCGCGCTCGGCTACCTCGTGTGGAACTGGGTGCTCGAGCGCGTGGAGGCGCCGCGGCTCGCGCTCTTCATCAACGTCCAGCCGGTGGTGGGCGCCCTCCTCGGCGTCTGGTGGCTGCGGGAGCCGCTCACCGCGTTCACGGTGATCGGCGGCGTGCTCGTGCTCGTCGGGCTGCACGTGGCCCTGCGGTCAGGGCGCATGGTTTAGAATACGGGCCATGCGACGGGTGCGAGTGGGGCTGGCCCAGGTCAACCCGACGGTGGGCGCCATCGAGGCGAACGCGCGGCTGGTGATCGAGTGGATGGGGCGGGCGCGGGGGGCGGGATGCGATCTGGTCGCCTTCCCCGAGCTGACCCTGACCGGCTATCCTCCCGAGGATCTCCTCTTCAAGCCCGCCTTCATCGAAGCGAACCTGCGCGCGCTCGCCGACGTGACGAAGCAGAGCAAGGGGCTCACGGCCGTCCTGGGCTACGTGGACAAGCGCGACGACATCTTCAACGCGGCGGCCGTGCTGCACGACGGCGCGCACGCGGGGACGTACCACAAGCAGTACCTGCCCAACTACGGCGTGTTCGACGAGAACCGTTACTTCCAGTCCGGCACGGAGTCGCCCATCTTCGCGGTGGGGGACGTGACCGTCGCCGCCAACATCTGCGAGGACATCTGGTATCCCACGGGGCCGACCACGCGGCAGGCCCTGGCGGGGGCGGAGCTGATCGTCACCATCAACGCGTCGCCCTATCACGCGGGCAAGGCCCAGTTCCGAGAGAAAATGCTCGCCACCCGCGCCTCCGACGACGTGGTCTGCCTCGCCTTCGTGAACACGGTGGGGGGACAGGACGAGCTGATCTTCGACGGGCACTCCTTCGTCTTCAACGAGAAGGGGGAGTGCCTGGCGCGCGGCAAGGCCTTCGAGGAAGACCTGGTGATCACGGACGTCGACCTCGACCAGGTCTTCCGGGCCCGCCTGCACGACTCCCGCCGTCGCAAGGAGAAGCTCCAGGCGGACCAGAGCACGCGCCGCATCTCGCTGCCCGCCCTGCCCGCGAAGGACAAGCCCAAGCTCCCCGTGCACGAGGTGGAGGCCCTCGAGCCCCTCGAGGAGATCTACCGCGCGCTCGTGCTGGGCACCCGCGACTACGTGACCAAGAACGGCTTCAAGCACGTGGTGATCGGGCTGTCCGGCGGCATCGACTCCTCCATCGTGGCCGCGGTGGCCGTGGAGGCCCTGGGCGCGGCCAACGTGAGCGGGGTGACCATGCCCTCGCCCTACTCCTCGTCGGGGACGCGAAGCGACGCGGTCAAGCTCGCCAAGAACCTCGGCATCGACCTCCTGCGCGTGCCTATCACGGGAGTGCTCAAGGCCTACAAGCGCGTGCTCGCCGCCGCCTTCAAGGGCCTCAAGGAGGACGTGACGGAGGAGAATCTCCAGGCGCGCATCCGCGGCAACTACCTCATGGCGCTGTCGAACAAGTTCGGGTGGCTCGTCCTCAACACGGGGAACAAGAGCGAGATCGCGGTCGGCTACACCACGCTCTACGGCGACATGGCGGGCGGCTTCGCCGTCATCAAGGACTGCCCGAAGATGCTCGTGTACAAGCTCTCCGAGCACGCCAACGCACGGGCCAGGCGGGAGATCATCCCACGGACGGTCTTCACGCGGCCGCCCTCGGCCGAGCTGCGCCCGGGCCAGAAGGACCAGGACTCGCTGCCGCCCTACGAGGAGCTGGACGCGATCCTCGAGTGCTACGTGGAGGGCGACCAGGGCGTGGCGGACATCGTGGCGCGCGGCTTCGACGCGGCCACGGTGAAGCGGGTGATCGCCATGGTCGACCGCAACGAGTACAAGCGGCGGCAGGGCGCCATCGGCATCAAGATCACCCCGCGCGCCTTCGGCAAGGACTGGCGCCTCCCCATCGTCAACAAGTTCCGCGAGTAGCGCGCGGAACTCCAGTCAACGGGCAAGGCTGGGGGGAGGGGGATGCCCCCCGAGACCACGCTGAGTCGCACTCCGTTCCTCCACTCCAGCGAGCCACGAGAGCTTGCCCGTGGCTTCGGCCACACGCAGAAGATACGGGTCTCGGGGAGCATCTCCCTCCCCCCAACCTCGCCCTCCACTCCGCGCCGACGCCCTCGATCTCTCACGGTCGCAGTAACCCGGATGCTTTCCCGCACGCTAGTCATCCGCTGCTGCCGATTGCGTCGGGTCAATCGGGCGAGCGTGTAGCTGGGTGTGGCGGGGTGCCCCCCTCCCTCCGTAGACCCGTATCTTCTGGGTGTGGTCGAAGCCGCCAACGTAGATCTCGTGGCTCGCTGGAGTGGCCACGGCGAATGCGACTCAGCGTGGTCTACGGGGGGAGGGGGGCACCCTGCCGCGCCCAGCGGCGACATAGAGGCGGCGGAAGCGACGAGAAGCGGCGCTAGCTGCCGGTGAGGGCGTCGAGAGACTGGAGGGTGGCGAGGCGGCGGTAGATGCCGGATTCGCGGGCCATGAGCGCCTCGTGCGTGCCCACCTCGGCAAGGCGGCCGTTGTGCACGACGACCACGCGATCCGCGTGCTTCACGGTGGCGAGCCGGTGCGCGATGACGAGCACGGTGCGGTTCTTCATCAGCTCGCCCAGTGCCTGCTGCACCAGGAACTCGCTCTCCGCGTCCAGGTCCGAGGTTGCCTCGTCGAGGATGAGGATGGGGGGGTCCTTCAGGAACGCGCGCGCGATGGCGATGCGCTGGCGCTGGCCGCCCGAGAGCTTCACGCCGCGCTCGCCCACCGGCGTCGCGTAGCCCGCCGGGAGGGCGGCGATGAACTCGTGGGCCTGGGCCATGCGCGCCGCCCGCTCGATGTCCGCCTGGCTCGCTCCCGGCCGGCCGTAGGCGATGTTGTAGCCGATGGTGTCGGCGAAGAGGAAGGTCTCCTGGGTGACGATGCCCATGAGGGCGCGCAGGGAGGCCACGGCGAGATCGCGGAGATCGTGCCCGTCGAGCACGATGCGCCCTGCCTGCACGTCGTGGAAACGCGGCACCAGGTCTATGAGCGTGCTCTTGCCTGCGCCCGACATGCCCACGAAGGCGACCATCTCGCCCTTGGCCACGCTCAACGAGATGTCGACGAGGGTGTCCTCCGGCGCGTCGGGATAGCGGAAGGAGACGCCTTCGAAGGCGAGGCGGTGGCGAAAGTCCGTGATGGCCAGCGCGCCAGTTCGATCGGTGATGGCGGGCGGCTGGTCAAGGATCTCGAACACGCGTTCCACCGAGGAGAGCGACTGCTGGATGGTGTTCATCATGCGGCCGAGCTGGCGCACGGGTCCGTAGAGGAGGATGACCGCCGCCGTGAAGGAGAAGAACTCGCCCGGGGTGAGGGCGCCGCTGATGACGCGGTAGCCGCCATACCAGATGGCGCCCATGATGCCCAGGGCGGCGAGGATCTCCATGAGGGGCTCGGCGAGGAGATCCACCCGCTGGTCCTTGAGGGCCAGGCGCAGGAGGCGATCGTTCACCGCGTCGAAGCGCTCCTGCTGGAGGCGCTCCCGCCCGAAGGCCTTGACGATCTTGTTGCCCGTGAAGGCCTCCTGCAGGACGACGTTCAGCTCGCCGATCTTCTCCTGCGAGCGCTTGGCGATGGTGTAGAGCTTGTGGCCCAGGGTGCGGAAGAGCACGCCCACCGCCGGGAACACGATCACCGCGATGAGGGCGAGGACCCACTCGCGGATGAACATCACGGCGAGGAGAGCCACGATGGTGGCCACCTGGCGCACGGCCATGACGAGCACGGTGGAGGCGAGGCGGGCGAGGCGGTTCACGTCGCTGACCATGCGGGTCATCAGCTCGGCGGAGTGCATCTGCGAGTAGAAGGAGAGCGACATGCCCTGGATGTGGCGGTAGAGCTCGGCGCGGATGCGGGCGATCACGCGCTCGCCCACCGCGGCCATGAGGTAGGCCTGGCCGTAGCGGCCGACGCCCTTGACCGCGTAGGCGCCCAGCAGCAGCAGGGGGATCAGCCGGAGCATGGCGACGTCGCGCTTGAGGAAGATCTCGTCGAGAGCGGGCTTGACGAGCCAGGCAATGAAGCCCTCGGCGGAGGAGACCACGAGGGCGAGCGAACTGCCGATGACGAGCCAGTGCAGGTAGGGCCGGAGATACGGCCAGAGCCTCCACAGGAGGCGATAGGTGGGCTGGCCAGCCATCAGGCGGAGCGCTTGGCGGCGAGCAGGCGGTGGTAGAGGGCCTCCATCCGGTCGAGCTTGGCCGTGATGGAGAATTCCGCCTCTACGCGCTTGCGCCCCGCGCGGGCCATGGCCTCGCCCTGGTGCGGGTTCTCGATCAGGCGCAGGACGGCGCGGGCGAGGGCGTCGAAGTCGCGCGGGGGAAACAGCAAGCCCGTCTCGCCGTCGGTGATGAGCTCGGGATTGCCCTCGATGTCGGTGGCCACCACCGGCGTCTCCACGGCGAGGGCCTCGCGGAGGGAGCCGGTGAGGCCGAGACCCGCATAGGAGGCGTCGACGCACACGTCGCTCGCTGCGAGGATCTCCGGGATGTCCTCCCGGTAGAAGAGGATGTGCGTGCGGTCGGCCAGCCCGCGCGCCACCGCCTTGTCGCGGAAGATCTTGGCCTTGGCCTCGTTGGCTCCCACGAAGAGCAGCCGCGCCTGTGGCGCCTTCATGGCCACGATGCGCATCGCCTCCATCGTGTCGTCGTTGCCCTTCTGGCTGCGGATGCCGACCTGGGTGACGAGGTAGTGCTCGGGGCCGAGGCCGAGCTCGCGGCGCACGCGGGAGCCGTCCACACCGGGATGGAAACGGTCGGTGTCGGTGCCCGAGTGAATGACGTGGATCTTTCTGGCGGGCACCCCGCGGGCCATCAGTCCCTGCCTGATGGACTCCGACACGGCCACGATGGCCGCCACGCGCTTGGTCGTGTAGCCGAGGGTGCCGAGGCGATCGAGGGGAAAGCTGACGCCGCGGTTCAGCACGATCGCGGGGATCCTCGTGAAGAGGCTCGCCATGAGGGCGAGGGTCCGCGCGCGGCCCTTCTGGGCGTGGACGACCTGTATGCGGTGGCGTCGCAGGATGCGCACGAGGGGCGCCACCGAGGAGACGTCGAGCTCGGAGCGCATGGGCACGGGATAGTAGGTCACGCCCGCCGCCGCGCACTTCTCCGCCCAGCGGCCGCCGTCCCGGGTCGCCACCACCACCTGGTGGCCGCGCCGCTGGAGCCCCGCGGCCAGCTCGAAGAGCTGCACGGCGGCGCCGGTGAAGTAGTCACTCTTCGGGTACAGCTGGAGGATTCTGAGCGGCTCGGTCACTTCGTGAAGAACGCCCGCACCGCGGCCACGACCTCGTCGATCTCGGACTCCGTGTGGCCCGCGGACATGGGCAGGGTGAGGATCTGCTTGATGATCCGCTCCGTGTGCTCGAGCGGCCCCGGCTTGAGATACTCCACGGCCGGCTGCTGGTGGCAGGCCACGGGGTAGTGGATGCCCGTGGCGATGCCGCGCTCCTTGAGGAAGGCGGCGAGCTGATCGCGCTCGCTCGTGCGCACCACGTAGAGGTGATAGACGTGCCGTGCCCCCCGCGTCTCCGACGGGAGCATGAGGGAGAGGCCGCCGAGACCGGCCGCGTACCGCGCAGCGAGGGCGCGCCGCTTGTCGTTCATGGCGTCGAGGCGACGCAGGAGCACGCGCCCCACCGCGGCCTGGAGTTCGTTGAAGCGCAGGTTGAAGCCGATCTCCACGTGGATGTCCTTGTTCTGCCGCCCGTGGTCGCGCAGCCGCCGGCACCGCGCGGCGATCTCGTCGTCGTCGGTGACGAGGAGACCGCCGTCGCCCATCACGGTGAGGTTCTTCGACGGATAGAAGGAGAAGGCGCCCACGCGCCCGAAGGAGCCGACCTTCCTGCCCTGCCAGGCCGCCCCGTGCGCCTGCGCGCAGTCCTCGAGGAGCCAGAGCTTGTGCCGGGCGCAGAGACCCTGGATGTCGGGCAGGTTGGCCGGGTGGCCGTAGAGATGGACGGGAATGAAGCCCACCGTGCGCGCGGTGACCTTGGCCGAGGCGTCCTTGACGTCCACGGTGTACGTGTCGTCGATGTCCACGAAGACCGGGGTGACGCCCGCGAAGCAGATCGCCTCCACCGTGGGAAACGCGGTGTGCGCGGGCACGAGGATCTCGTCGCCTTCCTTGGCCCCGAGGGCCTTGATGGTCATCCAGAGGGCGGAGGTGGCGCTGGTGGTGAGGACGGCGTGCTTGGCTCCGTTGTAGGCGGCGAACTCCTTCTCGAACGCCTTGCACTCGGGGCCCAGGATGTACTGGCCCGACTCGACGGCCTTGACGACCGCCTGCTTGACCTCGTCGTCGACGGGGGGCCGCGAGAGGGGGATGGGCATCGGCTACTCCTTCTTCAGCTGTCGTGGATGCGGCGATACTTACCGCGATAGTAGAGCAGGGGCTCGAGGCCGTCGTCCCCGCGGGAGTCCGCGGCCTCCACTCGCCCCACGAAAATCGTGTGGTCGCCCGCGGGATAGCAGTGGACGACCTCGCACTCGAGCTCGGCCAGCGAATCCTTGAGCACGGGCAGCCCAAGGGCGCTCTGCCGGAAGTCCATGCCCTCGAACTTCTCCGAGGGATGATTGACGGGCTTGGTGGCGAAGCGCGTCGACACCGACTCGTGATGACCGGCCAGGATGTTCACCGCGAAGTGCCTGGCGGCGGCCAGGGCGGGATAGCTGTGGGCGTCGTGGGCGACGCAGACCAGGATGAGGGGGGGGCGGAGGGAGACGGACGTGAAAGCGCTGGCGGTAAGACCGGCGGGCCGGCCCTCGCTGTCCCTGGTGGTGATGACGGTGACGCCCGAGCAAAAGTGGCTGAGCACGCGCCGGAAATCATCGGGCGAAATCACTCGTCTCTTGTAACAGTTTCACGCCGATTTTTCAACTTCTTTGCGGGGTTGGACGGCATTTTCACACCGCCCTTCCTTGACGGGCGCGAGCGGCGGACCCTATACTTCGTCCAGGGTTCCCGAGGTTCCGATCCCGCTTCGAGGAGAGGCGCTTCCCATGGCAGAGACACCGCGACCCAGCCCTCCTGCGGCCGCGTTCATTCCCGAGGTCAAGCTCACCGTCGCGGTCTCGTCCGGCAAGGGCGGGGTCGGGAAGTCCACGGTGGCCGTGAACCTCGCCCTCGCGCTCAAGCAGAAGGGATTCTCGGTGGGCCTGGTCGACGTCGACGTCTACGGCCCCGACGTGCCGCTCATGATGGGCGCCAAGGGTCGGCCGGGGATGTTCGACAACAAGATCCTTCCCATCGAGGCGCACGGGATCAAGATCATGTCGATCGGCCTCCTCGTCGACGCCCGCGAGGCTCTCGTCTGGCGCGGCCCCATGATCCATTCTGCGGTGCAGCAGTTCCTCCGCGACGTCATGTGGGGGCCGCTGGACTACCTCGTCTTCGACATGCCGCCGGGCACGGGCGACGCCCAGCTCTCGCTCTCCCAGGTGATCCCGCTGGGCGGGGTGGTCATGGTCACCACGCCGCAGGAGGTCGCGCTCCTCGACGTGCGCAAGGCGCTTGCCATGTTCCGCAAGCTCAACGTGCCCATCCTCGGCATCGTGGAGAACATGAGCTACTTCGTCGCCCCTGACACGGGCGCCACGTACGCCATCTTCGGCGAAGGCGGTGGCGATCGGGTGGCCGAGGAGTTCGGCGTGCCGCTCCTCACACGCATCCCCCTCGAGATGGAGACACGCAAGGGCGGCGACGCGGGCGTGCCCATCGTGGTCGGCCAGCCCGCCTCTGCGCAGGCCGCGGCGTTCCTCGCCCTGGCGAGCGGCGTCGTCGAGCGCCTGGGTGTCGTCTCGGCGCTCAAGCTCCCCACTATCGGCTGAGCTGTCGGTGGCCAGAGCTCTCGTTCCCATCTTCCCGTTGCCGGACCTGACCTTCTTTCCACACACGCTCCTGCCCCTGCACATCTTCGAAGCGCGCTACCGCGCCATGGTCACGGATTGCCTGGCGCGCGACAAGCGCATGGCCGTGGTCGGCCTCAAGCCCGGGTACGAGTCGTCCTACGAGGGCAAGCCGGCCGTGCACGAGATCGCGGGGCTCGGACGCATCGTGCAGTGCGAGCGCCTCGCCTCGGGGCGGTTCAACCTCGTGCTCAAGGGCGAGAGCCGCGTGCGCATCGAGCGCGAGCTGCCCACCGACACGCTGTATCGCCTGGTCGCGGCCAGGCCGCTCGAGGAGGTTGGCGCCGAACGTCCGAGCGTGGGCGCGCTGGTGACGCGCGTCACCTCACGGTGCCTGGGCATTCTGCGCGCGGTGAACCGGCCCACCGCGGATCTGGAGGCCTCGCTCGCTGGTGCGGCGCCGGGGACGCTCTGCGACCAGATTGCCTCCGCGGTGGTGCCGGAGGCGGCGGTGAGACAGCAGCTCCTGGAAGAACTCGATGTCGAGCGGCGGCTGCAGCACCTCGCGGGCACCCTGGACGATCTCTACACCCAGCTCACGGGGGAGCGATGATCCGTCGGCTTCTCCTGACTGCGCTGCTCCTGCTCGGGATGGTCGGGCAGACGCACGCCGTCACCTGGGGCTGGCTCGGGGTGCGGATCCGCGATCTCTCCGAGCAGGAGATGGACGAGATCTCCCAGAAGCACGGCCTGCGCGAAGGATTCGGCGTCCTCATCGTGGAGGTACTCAAGGAGACGCCCGCCGCGCAGTCCGGCCTCGCCAACGGCGACCTCGTGGTCGCCGTCCGCGATCGTCCCGTAGTCGACACGCGCACCTTGCAGCGTCTGGTCGCCGCCACTCCCGTGGGGGAGGAGCTACCCCTCACCGTGCTCCGGCGCGGCGACGGGCGGCACCGGGTATCCGTGCGCGTGGGGGTGATGCCGGAGGCGGCGGCCGCCGATCGTGTCGCCATCGAGTTCGGCTTCCTCGTCCGCGATCCCGAGGGACTGGGCGATCCCGGCGGGCCGCGCCCTGCGACCGGCTCGCCCGCGGTGGCGGCGGTGGTACCCAAGGGACCGGCGGAGACGGCAGGGCTCCAGATCGGCGACGTGCTGGTGGAGATCGACGGCCGGCCCGTGCTCACCCTGGAGGCCGCGCGGAAGGCTCTCCTCGCCGTCACGCTCGACAAGCCGCTTCCCCTGTCCGTCAAGCGCGACGACGAGCGGCTTTCCTTCACCCTGAGGCCGGCGCAGCCTGCGCAGTAGCGTCCCGACGAGCCGTCAGGCGTTGGGAAGCGCCGCCGGGCTCGATATAATGCCCGAGATATGATCGTCCTCGGTGTCAACGAGACCCACTGCGCCACCGCGGCTCTCCTCCGGGACGGTCGGATCGTGGGCTGCGCCTCCGAGGAGCGCTTCACCCGGCTCAAGAACGACGCGGGTTATCCACGCCTCGCCATTGACGCCCTCCTCCGCCAGTGCGGCGTCACTCCTGCCCAGATCGACCTCGTCGCCCTGGCCGGCGCGCGCGCCGCCTCTCGTGAGTGGCTCAACCGCGTGCTTCACGACGAGGCTTACGTGAAGGAGTACTACGGCGTATCCTGGCCCTCGCCGCGCCGGACTCTCGAGAAGAAGATGCGGAAGTGGGGGGCCAAGTTCGGCCTCATCGACGCCTCCCGGGGGAAGTTCGGCATCAGCCAGGCCGAGCGGCTCGCCTTCGTCACCGAGCATCTCGGCATCGCGCGCGAGCGCATCGTCTGCCTCGACCACCACACGTGCCACGCCGCCGCCGCGTATTTCGGCTCGGGGTTCGCGGGACGCGAGGCGCTCGTCCTCACCAACGACAACTCGGGCGACGGGCTCTGCGCCACCGCCTCCACGGGCGCGGGGACGTCCCTCGCGCGCCACGAGGCGACGCCGTCGGCGCCCGGCTCCCTGGGCGCTTTCTATTCCTTCGTGACCCTGGCCCTCGGCATGAAGTTCGGCGAGCACGAGTACAAGGTCATGGGTATGGCGCCGTACGCCTCCGACAAGTACGCGGGCCGCGCCGAGGAGAAGCTGCGCGAGGTGTTCGATCTCGAGGAGGGCACGCCCGCGCGCTTCCGCTGGCGCAAGCCCGGCGAGCGCTACGGCCTCCTCCTCCGCGCCACCCTCGGGCAGCGCTTCGACGCGGTGGCGGGTGGGGCGCAGCGGCTGCTCGAGGACACGCTGCTCCGCTGGACGCGCCTCATGCACGAGCGCTACGGCGGTAGCCGGGTGGCCCTGGGGGGCGGCGTCTTCATGAACGTGAAGGCGAACATGCTCATCGGCCAGGAGGAGTGGCTGCAGGAGCTCTTCGCCTTCCCGTCGTGCGGCGACGAGTCGAATGCGGTGGGGGCGGCGTACCTCGGTTATCTCGACGACTCCGCGCGGCGCGGCGTGGCCGGCTCCCCCCAGCCCTTCGGGCCGGCCTATCTGGGCAACGAGGTGACGGACGAGGAAGTGGAAGCGGTGATCCGCTCGCGCGGGCTGGAGGGACGCTACAAGGTCGCCTTCCACGATCGCATCGAGGAGAAGATCGCCGAGTTCCTCGTCTCCGACGGCGTGGTGGCCCGCTGCGCGGGGCGCATGGAGTTCGGGGCACGCGCCCTCGGCAACCGCTCCATCCTCGCCAACCCGTCCGATCACCGGGTGGTGCCGCTCATCAACCGCATGATCAAGAACCGCGACTTCTGGATGCCCTTCGCCCCCACCATCCTGGCCGAGCGCGCCTCCGACTATCTCGAGAATCCCAAGCAGCTCCCGTCGCCCTACATGATGCTGGCCATGCCCACCCGCGTCGATGCACGGGAAGCCCTCGTCGCCGCCATCCACCCACACGACGCCACCGCGCGGCCTCAGATCCTGGAGCGCGCGTGGAACCCCGAGTATCACGCGGTGATCAGCGAGTTCGAGCGGCGCACGGGGGTGGGGGCGGTGCTCAACACCTCGTTCAACCTGCACGGGGAGCCGGTGGTGTGCAGCGCAGCCGACGCCGTGGACACCTTCGAGCGTTCGGGGCTGCCGCACGTGGCCGTGGGGCATTGGCTGATCTCCAAGAAGTAGCGCGGCCTCGCGCGGGCCTGCCCACCGTCGACTCGCCCTGCTTCCTCTGCCGTTCCGCCGCCGCGCAGGCGCTCTGGACCACGGCCGATCGCGCCTTCGCGGTGCCGGGGCTCTACACGGTGGCGCGCTGCCAGGCGTGCGGATTCCTCTACCAGAAGCCGCGCGTGGACGATGCGCATCTCGCCGACTGCTACCCCGATCACTACCCACGCCACCAGGAGCCCTCGCCGCGCATTCCCTTCAAGGGCTCGCCCGCGCGCATCAGGGCGGCCCGCTGGGCCCTCGCCAGCGCCCTCGGCTACGCGCAGCTCCGCGACGCCTCCGTGGGGCTCTGGACGCGCCTCCGGGCGCGGCGGCTCCTGCACAAGATCCGCTGGGACTGCCCGCCGTGGCGAGGGCAGGGGCGCTATCTCGACGTGGGCTGCGGCTCCGGCGGATCACTGGGCGTGGCGCAGGCCCTCGGCTGGCAGGTCACAGGCATCGAGATCGACGAGGCGGCGGCGGCCAAGGCCCGGCGCTTCGCCTCGGAGGTGTACGTGGGCGACGTCCTCTCGGCGCCCTTCCCCGCCGGGCGCTTCGACGTGGTGTCCGCCTTTCACGTCCTAGAGCACGTGCCCGATCCCGTGGCGGTGCTCCGGCGCCTCCTCGAGTGGCTCGCCCCCGGCGGGCTCCTCATCGTGGAAGTGCCGAACGCGGGCGGGCTCGGCGCGGCGATGTTCGGCAAGGCGTGGTCCGGCCTCGAGCTGCCGCGACACCTCTCGCACTTCTCGCCGGCCACTCTCCGGCGAGCGGTGGAGCAGGCGGGTGGTCACGTGGACTGGATCTGGCACGGGGCCAAGCCCCGCTATTACCTGTGGAGCCTCGCCTTCCGGCTCCAGGACGGTGGCTGGCCGCGTCTGGCGCGCGTCACCGAATGGCGGCCGATCTACGGCGTCCTCAAGCTCGTCCTGGAAGTGACGCTTCCCCTGGCAAGACTGGCCCGGCGAGGCGAGGTGATCCGGGTCGGGATCACGCCGCGGTAGACGTTACTCCGCCAGCCTCACCGAGACCTGCACGATGGGGGGAAGAGGCGAGCGCTCCGCCTCCACGCGCCACGAGCCGATGCGCGTGATGCCTTGGGAGAACTTGACGTAGTTGGCCTGAGGGACGCCGGCCTCGAGCACGGTGCCCGAAGGCCCGCGCTGGCGGTTCACCGCGGTGCCGCCCGCGCGCGCGAAGAGCGCGGTGAGATCGCGCTCGGCGTCGGTCCGGCTCTTCACCTGAAGACGGCCCACCACGTCCACCATGCCCCGACGGCTCGGCGGAGCCGTCGTCGTCTCGGCGGCCTTGATCGGCGTATGCGGATTCGGCGACGGCTGGGCGGCGGCGACTCTAGGATGCGAGCCCGATGAGCCGTTGGCCACGACCGTCTTCGCCGGAGCCGGGCTGGCGACGGGCGGCGAAGCCTTCTCGTCCTTCGGGCCGCTCTCGGACCGGGCGGCACGAGGAGCGCTTTTGACGTCGATCGCCTTCGCCTCGGGCGCTCTCGCGGCGACCTTCGTCTCCGCGCTGCGCGGCTTGTCCGCGGGCGGCGTCGGCTTGGCGGGCGCGGGCTGTGTCACGACGGCCGGTGGCTTGGCGGACACGGGCTGGGTCACGACGGCCGGCGGCTTGGCGGGCACGGGCTGGGTCACGACGGCCGGCGGCTTGGCGGGCACGGGCTGGGTCACGACGGCCGGCGGCGGAGCCATACGCGTC
>Ga0075425_100001038_pt1 | contig 26658 bp, 20 predicted proteins | sample SoiMethybrSBSTD4_FD_75300 | JGI IMG/M metagenome (GOLD analysis project Ga0075425, IMG submission 75300) | Bulk soil microbial communities from a Populus tree surrounding site in Tennessee, USA - Soil MetaG P. TD hybrid SBSTD4 | ecosystem: Environmental > Terrestrial > Soil > Tree plantation...
CGGCTAGCTATATGAGCCTGACACTTGCGAGCAGGAGGCGACTGGAAGCCAGGCAAAATGTGTCTCGGCATCTCCGCTTCTTGACCTCCATCGGTACTACCACGCACCTCGTCGATGGTCTGCGAAGAGGTCTAGCTGCGTGCGCGTGGGTTGAGCAGAAATCGGGTCAAACCCCTACGTACACCTCCCCGACCCCAAATCAGGTCAAGCCGCGGACAGTCTCTCTAGGCGACGCGGAGCGCCGACGGCAGGTATTGGCCGTTTCTGCGATTGGTCACGGCAGCGATCGAGTCATGATCCTGCCGCGCTTTTCACGAGCACCCTGTGTTACGCTCCCCGGACGTTCCATTCAGGAGGATAACAATGTCGTTGCCTTGCAAGTCTGAGCGCAGCCGCCTCAACCACGCTGAGTTTGAGCTGATTGAGCTCACACATCACCCGGCCATCTACGAGCTCTCTCCGGACGAGCTGCATGCGCTGAAGCTCCGCTTACGGGAGCAGCGCAACAAAGAGCGAGCGCTGGCGAAGCAGAAACAGCGGGAGCTGCGCGGGAAAGCCGAGCCGCGCGGCAAGAGCTTTCCGGGTACCGCCGATCGGCCGTTGCAGCGCAAGCAGATCTTTGCCGCCGCTCTCAAAAGGACCAACAAGGAGCTCGATCGCTTGCACAAGCTCGAGGCGCGTGCGGCGCACGTCGAGGCCGCGCGTGCCGCTCTTGCGCAGCACCGTGCGGCAAAGTTCGTACACCATCCACCAGCGGGCCCTACCCCTCACGATGGCATGCAGCCGCGTGTTAGCATTCGCAGACACACCAGGGTGCCGGGCAGCAAGGTTGGGAGTATCTCGCAGGCAACCAAGATCGCTCAGGCCATGCGTGACGCCAGGCGTTAGCTCTGTGCGGTCTGCGGGGTAATGGTGGTCAAGCCTGCCAACAACATCACCCTCCTCGCTCGCGCCGACGAGGTGATCGAGTAGCCAAGGTGGTGATTGCTGTAGGGCGTGGATCTCTTGCTGGCACTCTTGCACTTGGGCGACCACGTCCTAGAACGGAATTACATTCCCCGTCAGTACGTGCTTGCCGGCGCGGGAGAGCCGGCTCCCGGAGCGGCGCACTGGGCGTGGCCTGAACCCCGGCAAACTGAGGCAGGTCGACTGACCGAAGTGCAGTAGGACCCAGGTCATCAAAACTGCTTTACGACGCCCGGCGTTGGCTGTTCAGGAGCGGCCCGCACCTCGCCGGCGGCCCATTTTGGGGCTTTATATCAATTCATACCGGAACATGGGTTCCTTCTGGAATGGCGCTTCCTATTGGCATTCGGTGGCGGCTCCATCTCGTGCTTCGTGCTGGTGTTTGTGACGGTTCGCGCCGGATGGCGACGCGACCTTGCCAGCAGCACGATTCATGGAATGACGGCGTCGATGACGAACACCGGATTCGTGGCGCTGCCGATCCTGCACTCCATCTACGGCCAGCCTGCGGTCCTCCCCGCCGCCATCGCAACCCTGTTCGTGGCCGGGGTGATGTTCCCAGCGACTGTCATCCTCTTGGAAGGCGGGGGACGCGGCGCGCAGGGGCGGTCGGCGCGCTCGGCCGTACTGCTGAAGCAGATCGTGCTCAATCCGATGGTGCTATCAACCGTGATCGGTCTAGTTTGGGCGATTACTGGCCTGCCGATTCCAGCTCCGATTGCAGCCTATATGAATATCTTTGCGGCCGCGCTCACGCCGTGTGCACTCTTCGCCATAGGGCTTGGTCTGTCAGTTGAAGCAATGCGCTCGAACCTCACAGCGTCCGTTGTGCTTGCGGCCGTGAAGCTCGTGATCATGCCGTTCATCGTCTACGGTCTGTGTGTGGCTTCGAGCCTCAATCCGCTCTACACGATTGCCGCAGTCGTCTGTGCCGCCGTACCGACCGCGAAGACGGTGTATATCTTGGCAGGCGAGTACAAGGTGGAGGAATCACTGGTCGCGGCCACGGTCTCGATCACGACGCTGCTGTCGGTCCCGACGCTGCTGGGCTGGCTCTACGCTCTTTCTGCACTAGCGGCACGGGCGGGCTAAGACGCCCAGAAGGCGCTAAGCACCACGGAGTGCCGACCGCCTCGCCTAGCAGACACACCGCGAGTCGGCTCCTGCAGTAGGAGGAGACCAGATCGTGAAGTTTGTTCAAGGGCACTGAAGGCCTCATTTACCGCCAGTCCGTAAGCGGGCAGCGGGTCATGCTTGATTGGCGAAGTTGACAACCGTGGTATTTCCTCCCCAAACAAGCACTGCGATGCGCTCCGTCGGGATGGGCAAGTAACGCCCAGCGAGCACAGCGGCGAAAGCTGCTAGCGGACCCACAAACCTGACCAAGTACTTTGAACGTGTGCAGCGCTCCCCGCAGACTTTCCAGCGACCACAGGAATGCGCTTGCTCATGGCGCGCTCTTCAGGAACTCGGCGCGGACGGGGAGCTCTATCTGAAAGGTCGAGCCTTTGCCAAGCGTCGATTGTACCCAAATGCGGCCACCGTGCATCTCGACGATCTGCCTAGAGATGGCGAGTCCCAAACCCGTACCACCCTTAGCCTTGGTGGGTGAACTGTCGACCTGATGGAACTGCTCGAAGATACGGGCTTGGTGCTCTTCGGGAATGCCCGGCCCCGTGTCCGTTACGCTGACCGCGAAGTGGCCGTTGACCGTCTTGGCTGCGACCCGCACCTCCCCTTGGTCGGTGAACTTGATGGCGTTGCCCACGAGGTTGAGCAGCACCTGCGTGAGGCGTTGCTCGTCGCCGAGGCCGATGGGTAAAGCCCTAGCCACCTCAGTCCTGAGCGCAAGTTTCTTGTTCTGCGCGAGGGACTCGGTGGCTGACCGCACAGTCTCAACGACGCTCTCGATAGCATATTCGGCCATGTTCAGCGTGAACTGACCGGACTCGATCTTGGCGATGTCAAGGACCGTGTTGATGAGGCCCAGGAGATGTTTGCCGTTGGAGCGGATACGAGTAAGCGCATCCAAAGATTTCTGGCCCATGGGCTCGTAGAAGCCCTCTTGCATCAGCTCCGCATATCCGAGGATTGCGGCGAGCGGTGTCCTGAGCTCGTGGCTCATGTTGGCGACGAACTGCGACTTGTGCTGGCTCGCGATCGCAAGTTCGCGGCTCTTCTGTGCGATCTCCTCAAACAGGCGCGCATTTTCAAGCGCGATGGCTGATTGGTCGGCAAAGGACTGCATAAGGTTGATGACGGTTGACGGGAACTCGCCCGTGCGGCGGCGTTGCAGTACCAGGGCACCGAGCGCACCTTCGCCCACCAACAGCGGCACGATCAGGGCCGCGTGCAGGCCAGCCTCAAGGGCGGCGTCGCGCAGCGCATTGCTCGACCGCTGTAGCACGTCGGGGATTGGGATTGGCTCCCGCTTGGCAATCGCCTCACCCATGCCGGTCTGTCCAGCGACGATGTCGAGCTTGCGAAAGCGCGTAATCGTCTCGTCATCGAGTCCGACCGTCTCACCTAGCTCGAATCGGCCCTTCTCCACGCGGTAATAGAAAATCGAGCCGGCGTCTGTGCCGGACAGCTCGACGGCGCGCTCGACGATGGTCTTGAGCACCACTTTGAGATCGAGCGTGGAGCTCACCGCCCGGCCTACTTCGCCCAAGGCGGTCAGGTCGCGGTTGCGCGCCTGCACCTCCTCGAATAACCGCGTGTTCTCGATGGCGATCACGGCCTGGTCGGCGAACGTCTTCAAGAGGTCGACCTGGACCTCCGGGAATTGGCCGGGCTCGGCCCGAGCAACAAGGATCGCACCCAGCACAACGCCTTCACGGAGCATTGGCACCGCCATCGCACTGCGATAGCCGCCGGCGCGTGCCACCTCGCGTGCCCAGTCTGCTCTCACGTCTGCTTGCACATCGCTGACTACGACAACTGACTTTTCGAGGATGGCTCGACCGGTCGCAGTATCGAGCGTTGCCGGTCGGGGATAAAGCTCGCGCCACGATTCCTCTCCGCCGGCGGCGAAGTTTTGCATTGCGCCAACGTGCATGAGCTTGCCATCGTAGCGGAAGACACCGCCCATCACGCCACCGCAAAGTTGCGCCGCACCACCTGCGATTGTTTCGAACACCGGTTGGAGATCAAATTTCGAGCGACTAATGACGCTCAGGACCTCACTCGTGGCAGTTTGCTGCTCAAGCGCGACCCTCAGCTCCCGGTTACGCGCCTGTACCTCATCGAACAATCGCGTGTTCTCGATGGCGATCACCGCCTGGTCAGCAAACGTGGTGACCAGCTCAATCTGTTTGCTATCGAACGGTCGCACCGTGCGCCGGCTTACCAGGATGACGCCGATCGGATTTCCGTCGCGGAGCAGCGGCACGCCCAAGTGGGTGCGATATCCGCCCAACCGTTGTGGCCCGAGGTTGGTGTATTCCGGGTCGGTCAGAACATCCGGGATTTGCACCGGCTTGCCTTCAAGTAACACCCGTCCTGTTAGACTGCCTCGACCCGGCGCAAACGTGAGGGTCTTATGGGATTCCATGTAATCGGGCGAGAATCCATAACTAGCCGCATTGTAGTAAGCTGTGTCTCTCGGACGGAGAATTTGGGCCATATCCGCCTCGGAAAGCCGAGCCGCTGACTCCACCAGCGTATCGAGCACCTTTTGTAAATCGAAGGTCGATCGGCTAATGACTTTGAGCACATCGGCCGTGGCGGTCTGTCGTTGAAGGGACTCGCGCAGCTCGTTGAGCAGGCGCGTATTCTCGATGGCGATGACGGCCTGCTTGGCGAAGCTGCCCACCAGCTCAATCTGCCTGTCGACGAACGGCCGCACTTCCTTGCGGTAGACGGCGATTGTACCAATGGGCTCCTCGTCCCGCAGCATTGGCACCATGAGCAATGTCCGGATGCCGCCGATATCGACGGAAGTAACCGCCAATTGCTGGCCGTCGCGGTACGAACGGTCTTGCCGCATATCAGCTATGTGAACCGGCGTCCGGGTTTCGACTGCGCGGGAGAGTGGCAAACTGGAACCCGGACGGAACTCGGCGCGCCGCCATTGGTCCGTGAAATCCTCTGGAAGTGCGCCGCAGAAGGCGGCGTTGCGGAAGATATCTCCCTGGCGAAGCCACATCGCTCCGTAGCTTGCCTCGCATATGCGCACCGCATTTGAGAGCATCGCTTCGAATACCGGCTTCAGCTCGCCAGGTGAGCTCGAGATCACACCCAACACGTCCGCCGTTGCCGTCTGCTGCTCCAGGGCGTCGGTCAACTCGCGTGTGCGCGCCCGCACCTCCTCGAACAGCCGGGTGTTCTCCATTGCGATCAGCGCCTGCTCGGCGAAGGTGTCGACGAGGGCGATCTGGCGGTCGGTGAAGGGGCGCACGGTCTTGCGGAAGAGCATGATTACGCCAACCGCCGTCTGATCCTTCACCAGCGGTACGCCGAGTCCAGTACGCGCGACCTCTCCATGTTGGCGGGTGTAGTCCCCGGTCACATCTGACATGATGTCGGGCAGATGGACCGTCTTACACTCGAGCGCCACGCGTCCTGTAATAGAACCGGGCCCAGGCTTTATGGGCGTGAGGCGCTTTAGTGTCAGGAGATCATAATTGTTACTTGAAACGACGTGGTAAGCACCATCACGCAGGATACGGAAATGGGAATAGTCTGCCTGACAGAGCCGCGCCGCTGTCTGCGTAATGGCGTCGACCACCGGTTGCAGCTCGTTTGGGGACCTGGAGATCACCGACAGGACCTCGGCGGTAGCTGTCTGGTACTCGAGCGACTCCTGTAGTTCGCGTTTGCTGGCCAGCTCGGCTTCGAATAGCCGGGTATTCTCGATTGCGATGACGGCCTGGTCGGCGAAGGTCTTGAGCAGGCTGATCTGCTGCTCGGAGAAAAGGCGCACTTCGTTTCTACGAATCTGGATGTTTCCAATCGCTGCGCCTTCCTTCAGCAGTGGAACGCTGAGGGTGGTTCGGACTCCCCACTCTCGAGCGACGGCGCTGCCTTCTGGAAATTCGCCATTTTCGTGCTGCAGGTCCTCAATGTGGATCAGCCGCTGCTCCATCACAGTGCGACCGCCTAGCGTTCCGTGGTGAAGTGCAACATCACCGGCGGGCATCGGTCCGTAATGGGCAACCAGGCGCAGGACGTCTCCATCGACGCGCAACACAATGACGTCGAAGGCTTCGCAAAGGCGGGCGGCGCTGCGAGCGATCGCATCGAATACCCGGGTGACGTCGGATGCGGAGCCGCTGATGATCTGGAGAATGTCGCTGGTACTGGCCTGCTGCCGGCGCGCTTCGGCCAGCTCGCGCTCGAGCTCCCGAACCTTTCGGGTAAGGTCGTATGCTGTATCGACAGTGGACATGTGTCCTGGTCTAAGCCATTGAATGTTCAGAGAAAGCCGTCAATGAGAGGCTAGATGGCGATTGCCCTGCCTCGTCGCGCAAGAGGGCATAGAACACATCCTAAGCCATGCCGCCTGCGCGCACCATCCTGCCTCGTTCGCGGCCGCATGAAGGCGCCCATCCACAAAAGCAAAAGAAACTTCAGCCGTGCCGACGGCGCGATAGCGATACCTCTGGGTGATCTGGGTGTGTGCGAAAAGGCGGACTCAGAGTGTCGTCCATCCTACCACTTTCAGTCAGCTTAGCATGCGGGGCAACACGCGCTTGCGGATTGAGGCTTCATACCGATCGCGCCACAAGCGAACAAGTGCTTAATGCCGCCTTCGCCAAGATATCCCAAATGCAAGCCGGACCACTTGTAGTGGGTGCAGATTCGTTCTTCATTACCGTGCGGAATAAAATTGTGGCGCAGGCGGCCCATTTCGGCATCCCCACGATTTATGAAACGCGCGAATCCGTCGTGGCCGGCGCCTTGAAGAGCTACACGCCCAATTTTAGGGATGCATATTGTCGGGTTGTCGTCTACGTTGGTCCATCGTTAGAGGTGAGAGGCCCGCCGACCTACCAATATTGCAACCAACTAAGTTCGAGCCTGTGATCAACCTCAAGACTGCAAAGATGCTCCGCCTCGATGTGCCCTTGTCTTTCCAGCAGCGCACCGATGAGATTGTCGAGCAAGGTTGGTAACCGTGTCCGCTCTTGGCAGAGGGTGCGTCCGCTTGGCCAGCAAGATCACGGCAAAAATCGAGGGTGCTACGGACCAAGATTGGGAAGTGGAGGCTCAGTGCGGAAGCCAGCCCGTGACCCCATAGCTGCTCTCGACTGCGTACAATTCTTCGCAGTGCAACGTCGGCTCTGCGAGCATGCGATGAGGATTTAGAACGTGCTCGCTCCTACTGAGCTACGCGGTGGCTGCTTGACGCGGCGAGGCTTCATAACTCTTCTGGGCATCTCGGCGCTAACCTGGGCGCACGCCGTGTGTGCACAGCAGCCCGAGCCAATCCGTCGCGTCGGTGTGCTCCACAGTACCGCGGCGGATGATCCGGAAGGCCAGGCCCGAATGGCGGCCTTCCTGCAGGGACTGCAGCAGGCGGGCTGGACCATTGGCCGTAACTTGACAATTTATACCCGCTGGGGTCGAGCAAATGCCGACGAGATCCGAAAGTATGCGGAGGAACTAGTAGCGCTTGCCCCGGACGCCATTCTGGCCACTGGCAGCGTGACTCTGGGACCTTTGCTACAGGTGACACGCGTCGTGCCGATCGTGTTCGCCTACGTCCCCGATCCCGTCGGCGCCGGCTTCGTCGACAGCTTGGCGCGACCTGGTGGCAACGCTACTGGTTTTACGCCATTCGAATACAGTATCGGTGGAAAATGGCTGGAGCTGCTCAAGCAGATTGCCCCGGGTGTGGCACGAGCCGCCGTCCTTCGCGATCCCGCCATTAGTACCGGGATCGGCCAATTCGGCGCCATTCAGGCCGCAGCGCCATCGGCTGGGTTGGACGTGAGCCCCATCAATATGCGGGAGAGCGCTGAGATCGAACGCTCCTTCGCTGCTTTTGCGGGCGCGGGCAAAGGGGGCCTGATCGTGACGGGGAGTGCGCTAGCAGTTGCCCATCGCGCTTTGATTATCAAGCTCGCAGCTCAACACAAGCTACCCGCGGTCTATTTCCAACGGGTGTTCGTCTCCGATGGTGGTTTGATCTCGTACGGGCCCGATCTGGTCGACCAGTTTCGGCGGGCAGCCGGATACGTCGATCGGGTCCTCAAGGGCGAGAAGCCAGCGGATCTACCGGTTCAGGGGCCGACCAAATACGAATTGGTCATCAACCTCAAGACCGCGAAGGCGCTCGGGCTCGACATCGCGCCGAGCCTGCTCGCGCTTGCCGATGAAGTGATGGAGTAAGGCAAGCTTCTGCCCATGGTTCTTTCGCAACTGCTCATCCCCGTTCCTGAGGTAAGGCCGACCGTCTTCGTTGTCCGGTTATAGTGGAACTTTCACCGTAGCGGCTGCCCTCTCGCCACGCCGGTCATCCCGGCATTGCCCGAAGACACCATGAGACGGCCGAGCCGTTCGTGTGGACCAAGTCGAAAGTCCACCAACGTCACGTCAAAGGGCGCAGTCTCAGCGACTTGTGATTCCGGGTACTAGTGGCTCAATTTCAAGCTCGCTTTGTTACCGTTACAGTCCTGGGCGGCGCGCAATCGTTGCGGCGCACAAGATCATCTCAGCATTGAATGCGGGAACTGCTATCCTGCCTCTCGCACTTATGCTCCGCCGCTGTCGGTGCGCGGCGGCGCCAGGTCAGGGGTCTTGTCATGAATTTTTGGACCTGGTTTTGGCATCTGCTGGCGAGCTTGCCGTGGGGACTCATTGGGATGGTTATCTTTGCAGTGCTGTTGGTGGTTATTGGGTTAATGGAATTGACCTGGCGGTTGTTTCGCGGAGTGGGCCCATTGGCCTACGTGCAGCAAGAAATGCGAGACAACGGAGAACGGTTTGTAATGGACTGGCGTTTATGGGTCGCCTTAGTCACGACAATTGGCATTTTCGGCCTTTCCTTGTTTGCCTTTTATGTCGTCCAAATCGAGGGAACAGCAGTATTGCCGGCTGGATGGCAAGATGGCCGGTGGTTTCTATTGTGTGCAACAGTGGGATCGTGGACCTTTGGCCTAGCGGTTTTTAGATTACTGAAGGGAGAGATCGATTGGCGACTTACGACAGTTTTGTTCATGCTGGGATGGCTGTGTATGGCTTGGGCGGGGAGCTGGCTGCGCATACCGGAACCGAAAGCCGCGACACCAGATTACGTAAAGACCGTACAGAGATTGAAGCTTTTGCCGGGTTCGGGAGACGGACCGAAATGGATCGGTTGGGGTCTGCTAGCTGGCGGCTTGTTTTTGACGCTCGTCGTACCAGCCGTTGGTGCGCGACTCTGGTGGCGCCCAAACGGCGGGAGGATGCGAACCGAGGCGCGTAAGGTGAGGCTGGAGGCCAACATCTTACGCTTCAAGCGGTCACGGGAGGCGAGTGCGGCGATAGGGGGGTCGCAATTTCTCAAACGAGCAGCAGAGGCAGGGAATTCGGCCAGCAGCATGTGGCATGGGGCCAAGTGGGGAACGCTGTGGTGGCTTCTGTGCTGGTTGAACTCGCGGTGGGATATGCGCGCTGCTGTGGTGGCGGGACTGTTTGCGTCTGCGTTTACGTGGCAGATGCTCGGCGCATTTGTGGCAATCGTAGAGTTGATGAGAGCGCCGGAGACGCAGGTGAACCCGCTAAATGACGCGACGCGTATGGGGAAAGCTGACGGGTGATTGAGTAAAGGCGAACCTTATGCGGCGCAATCTTGCTGCACGGCTTACGGCGGTTCTTGCCACAGATGCTACGTACCCTCTTTGGGGAAACCACGCAGAAATCGAGAGTGCTCCTGACCAAGACTGGGGCAGGGCGAAGCACAGTTATGGAGGTCCACCTGCCCGGAGGGGTCTTCACCTAGGCGCCCCACGTTGCGATGCGGCACTTTGCGTCAGCGCTTCGGATGAGATCTGATACTCTGATAGCGTCATTGTATGACCGGGAGGGGATGTGAGGCGAAGGGAGTTTATCGCCCTTGGCGGCGTCGCTGCTGCTTACCCCGCATCAGCGAGTGCGCAGCAGACGGCGATGGGCTATCTTTGCCATGGGTCACCGCAATCCGATTTGCTGTCCATCTTTTCTGGAGGGGTGCGGCCGAGAGATGCCATCTCGGTAGGCTGATAGTTGATCGCGTCTCCCGCACCAGGCCAACAAACGACCAAACGTCGGCTCGTGAGCGAGTAAGAGACCAACAAACCCACCCTTCTTGGGAGTTCGACTTCGGCAGAAATGAGCCGAGGTTCGTTTCATCCACATGGCGCCTCGGAAAGCGGGCCCGCGAACCAGACCAATCTCGCCAAAAGCCCACATATCATGACCAAGCGCTGGTCTCTGGGCCGCAGCCGTGATCACTTGGTGGGGGCGCGAGTAGGCAGCTCCATCTGGAACTTCGAACCTTTGCCCAACGTCGACTCGACCCAGATGCGGCCTCCGTGCATTTCCACGATCTGCTTAGCGATGGCAAGGCCGAGGCCGGTGCCACCCTTAGCCTTTGCATTGGAGCTATCGACCTGATGGAACTGCTCGAAAATGCGGGCCTGCTGATCGGGAGGGATACCCGGGCCGGTGTCGATGACGCTCACATTGAAATGACCATTGACGGCCGTGGCCGTTACCCGCACCTCGCCCACATCCGTAAACTTGATGGCGTTGCCAACCAAATTGAGGAGCACCTGCGTGAGCCGCTGCTCGTCGCCGAGTCCGACCGGTAACGGCTTCGCCATTTCAGTCTTAAATGTGAGCTTCTTATTCTGGGCCAGTGACTCGGTCGCTGAGCGCACCGTCTCGACCACGCTCTCGATGTCGTATTCGGCCATGTTCAACGTAAACTGACCGGACTCGATCTTGGCGATGTCGAGCACGGTGTTAATGAGACCTAGAAGGTGTTTGCCGTTGGAGCGTATCCGGCTGAGGGCATCCAGCGACTTCTGACCGAGGGGCTCGTAAAAGCCTTCCTGCATCAGCTCCGCATAGCCTAGGATTGCTGCTAGCGGAGTCCTGAGCTCGTGGCTCATGTTGGCGACGAACTGAGACTTGTGCTGGCTAGCGATCTCCAGCTCCCGGCTCTTTTGGGCAATTTCCTCGAACAAGTGGGCATTCTCGAGCGCAATCGCGGACTGGTTGGCGAAGGCTTCCAGCAGGGCGACAGTTTCGCCTATAAAGACTCCGCCATGCTTACGGCGTACGATGAGGGCACCTATCACGTCATCTTGATTGATCAGTGGTACTGCGAGCAAGGCCCGCACGCCGGCCTTGAGATGCATCTCGTAGAGCGGGTGCGCCGGTGTTTTGGTCAAGTCATCGATCTGCATCGCCCGACGCTGCTTGGCACACTGGCCGATCAGACTTTCCCCAAGTCGTATGGGATGCTCGCGCACGGCCGCGATGTGCTCCTCGATCATGTTGTGACCGGCCTGCAAAACGAAGTGACCCGAACTCTCGTCGAAGCCGTAGATCGCGCCACTCCCCGCATCAGACATGGCGCAGGCGTGTTCCAAAATTCTCGCCAGCACAACCTTCAAGTCGAGAGTAGAGCTAACTGCCTGGGCGACTTCGCCAAGGGCCTGGAGTTCAGCAACAGAGCGAGAGAGTTCATGCGTTTTCGCCTGGACCTCCTCGAAGAGCCGTACGTTCTCAATGGCAATGACTGCCTGGTCGGCGAAGGTTGTTACCAAGTCGATCTGCTTGTCGGTGAATGGTTGGACTTGGTACCTTTGCAGTCCAAAGACACCAATGAGGACGTCTTCTCTTAGCATTGGAACGCCCAAGAGCGTCCGGTACCCGCCTATCCTTTGCGACTCAGCTAACTGGTACTCGGAATCTCCGAGGGCATCAGTGATATGAACCGTACGACGCTCGAGCGCAGCACGCCCAGTGACAGATCCTCGCCCCGGGCGGATCGGATTTTGCGCCCAGAAATCAACAAGCTCCTTCTGGACCCCATAAGCGGCAACGGCACGGAAGACCTCGCCATCGAACCTCCAAATAAGGCCACTCTCGGCATCACAGAGGCTTGTCGCATTCTCAAGCAAGGTGTCGAGGACTGGTTGGAGGTCAAATGTCAACCGGCTGATGGCCTTGAGCACGTTGGCGGTGGCGATCTGCTGCTGCAAGGATTCCGTCAACTCACGCGTGCGCACCTCTAGTTCTCTCGTCCGTGCCTGCTCCGCCTCGAACAACCGCGTGTTCTCAATCGCGATGACGGCTTGGTCGGCGAATGTTTCGATAAGTTCAATCTGCTTGGCGGTGAACGGGCGAACAGTGGCGCACACCAAAATCATCACGCCGATCGGGGTCCCATCTCTCAGCAGTGGAACACCAAGCATGGTGCGCACGCCAGCGAGAGATCCCCTCTGATCGTATTCCGGATCAGCTCGAATGTCGTTGATTTGAACGGCTCTTCTTTCAAGCAGAGTGCGGCCGACACACGATCCTCGCCCTGGCGCATAGGCTACGCCCGCCAAGTATTCTTTGTATGCCAACCAGTCCTTTGTCAGACTGGTTACCCCGTAACTGGCCGCCAATCGATACGTTGCGCCCGTTGGTCGCCAGATGTTGGCGATCTCGGCCTCACACAATTTGGCTGCAGACTCCACAAGCGTATCAAGCACGCGCTGCAGGTCGAAAGCCGAGCGGCTGATGACCTTAAGCACCTCTGCGGTTGCCGCTTCCCGCCGATGCGCCTCGCCGAGTTCTCGCTTCAGCTCCTCGACCGCGCGAGCAAGGTCTTGCTCTGCGCCTGCTGGCGGCACATGGGACGGCATGATCGACCTAATCTATTGAATTTGCGCTCATATTTCCAATCGACGCGCGCCCTTTCGCGTCCGATGGTTGGCGCAAGAAGAGGTCGCCCACGCATCGTATGCCATGCCGATCATGCGCACCATGCAAAGTAAGGCAAACGGGTACGCCCGCCGGGTGCGTAACTCCGATTTGCGGTCTCGTGCAGCGGTTCGGCAGGTTAGACACTGCGCCGCGTGATCACAAACGCGAACTGGGTGCAGAAGGTCGGATCGAGTTCCATGGCCAATAGCAACGTGCGAAGCTCGGCCAGAAGCCTAATTGCTGGAAGGTGGGTTCCTCAGCTTCTCCATAACTTGCTCAATCGAGAAGGACCCCGGCCTCTGACGCGGCGGGAACTGCTTGTAGCTTTCTAGATGCTGCGCCACGACCGTTTGTGCCGGAAGCAGTACAAAAGCGTGCTCGACGAACCATTTGACGTAATCGCCGGCCTCGTGCTCGGATCGTTCGAAGGGATCTGAGCGCAGGTTGAAGAGCCTGGGCAGGCGCAATTGCACCATCGGCTCAGCCCATACATTCACCCCATGCGCCCTCTGTTCCATGAACACTGCCTTCCACTGCTCGTAGCGAAGACCGTTTAGGTTACCGTCGTCGGTCCAGTAAAAGAACTCTCGCCGTTTATTGGGGCCCTTGCGACTGAGAAGATCCCGCTGATCGTAGCCGTCCAGGTGCACCTTGAAGGCCTTGTCGCCAGCACTGTAGCCTACAAGAAGCTTGTTCTTGATGTCTGGCTCGCCGGCCGCTGCCACCAAGGTCGTTGCCCAGTCCTCGGCCGAAAACAAATCGTTGATCTCGGTGCGTGCTGTGACCAGTCCGGGCCACCGCACCAAGGCCGGGACGCGATAGCCGCCTTCCCAATTGGTGTTCTTCTCTCCGCGGAATGGCGTAGTACCACCATCGGGCCATGAGAAGGCCTCGGCGCCGTTATCCGTTGTGTAGATGACTATGGTATTTTCAGCGATGCCGAGATCGTCAAGCTTCTTCAGGAGCTGACCGACCTGTCCGTCGTGCTCCACCATGCCATCGGGATAGATGCCAAATCCGGTCTTTCCCTGAGATTCGGGCTTGAGATGGGTCCAGATGTGCATCCGAGTTGGATTGAACCAGACGAAGAATGGCTTCTTCTCTTGATTTGCGCGCTCGATGAAGTCCAATGACGCCTTGACGAACTCCTCATCGATCGTCTCCATGCGCTTCTTTGTGAGCGGACCTGTATCCTCACATCTCTGCTTGCCCCACGGACCAAAGCGAGGATCATCGCCCGGTGTGTCGGTTGCCGTCGCAAAGCATTGGAGTACGCCACGGGGTCCGAATTGCGCACGGAATGTTGGATTATTTGGATAGTCCGGATGCTCGGGCTCCTCTTCGGCATTGAGGTGATAAAGATTGCCGAAGAACTCATCGAACCCGTGCACCGTGGGCAGAAACTCGTTGCGGTCTCCGAGGTGGTTCTTGCCGAATTGCGCGGTTACATAGCGCTGAGGCTTGAGTAATTCGGCGATGGTCGGGTCCAGAGCGGACAAGCCCTCCTTCGCTGACGGTAACCCAACTTTCAGCAGCCCGGTTCGCAATGGGCTCTGCCCGGTAATGAACGCCGCGCGCCCGGCGGTGCAGGACTGCTGGCCGTAGTAGTCGGTGAAGATCGCACCTTCGTTGGCGATGCGATCGATATTGGGCGTGCGGTAGCCCATCATGCCGCGGTTGTAAGCACTGATGTTCCAATAACCGATGTCATCACCCATGATCGCGAGGATGTTTGGCTTGTTTTCCTCTGCCGTCACCGGACCGATCAACAACGCCAAGCACACAAGCGGGCTCAGGAGACCCAATTTCCAGGGACGATTGAGCATGGCCTGTCCTAGTCTAGACCCCTCTCGCTTGTCTTCGACTTGTCCGGCGATTCGCATTGCATGCGGCGGGAGACATGGCCAGCACAGCATGACCAACACCGCCGGCAAGTGACGCGTTGCGGCATGTCGAGCACGTCGTTCTGCCCTTCCCGCGTCAAACGAGTGGGTGCTTTGCACGCGGTTCAAGAAGTCTGGCCGGCCCGATCTGCGGTGAGCTCACAGGCTTGGCCATGCCGAAGAAGATCACGACGCCTCGTCCTCCGCAGCGCGTCGAAAGTTCTTCTGGGGGATCGCCAAAGCAACTATTTATGTCCTGCCAGTTATTCATTACCCACACATCACCCGATGGCCAGACAGCAAGGTCCGTCTGCATTTGCAGCCCTCCGCCGACATAGCCGTCGGGCGGTGAGATTTGATCGCCCGTCTTGAAGCCAGGCGGACAGTTCTCGGTGCGCACACCGCAGAGCTGCGTGATCGGACTGTTTGGGGCGGCGAAATTTGATATCCAGACGTTGTCGTTGCCGTCGATTGTTGCCGCCCAGGGTCCGGGTAAACCGCCGCCACTAAATGGCGAACCGGGGAATTCGCTTCCGTCCGGTCGCAACAGCGTCACGCTGCCGCCATGGCGCCCGCCCGTTTGCTTGGCCATACTACGCGTCAGTTTTTCGTCGACGCTCCCACCCGTCTTCGCAGTCAAGATCAGGTCCGCGACCAGGAGCTCGCCTCGTATTGAGCTCCCGAACCGGTTCGTTACCCACACATTGCCTTGGCTATCTATTCCGAGGCCGCTACCGCTCCAGCCGGTCGAGAATTTTTCTGCCTTGCTCGGGTCGGACGCCGGGAATCGCGTGACGTGTCCGCCCATCGCATTGGTCACCCAGATCCGATCCTGTTGGTCGATGCCGAGGTGGAAAGGCCCAAGGAAAGACTTGCATGGTTCTACGTCGCGCCCTTCACAAAGGATGCGACTTTTGGTCCAATCGCCTCCCGGGAAGTGAACAAGCTGGTTCTTCGAGAGACCAAGCGCATACACGTCACTGCTTGGCGTGACGATGATGCCTTGCATGAGACCGAGCTTGCCGTCGAAGGTGATGCCCTCCGGCGGTGTCTGCGGCTTGCCGTTCTTGTCGAACACCGCTATCGACTTGCCTCCGTAACTGGCGAGCCAGGCATTGTCTTTGGCATCGATCGCAGCCCCAAATGTGCCACCCTGCATACCGCCACCGGCAAAGCCGGTTGTTACAGGCGAAAGTGGCTTTCCGTTAGGGTCAAACTTGCTGGCATTCCCCTGCCACAGCATGTCCTTCGCTTGCCAACCCACCGTGAAGTTGTCGCCGACCCAAAGATTGCCCTCGCTGTCGAACATCGCCTTGCCACCCGCCCGATAGCCTCCGCCATCGAACTTCAGCGGGAGCACCCATGCGCTTGGCGGGAAGCTGAGGTAGGGCATGAACGGCACTGTTCGCATCGCCTTACCCTCAGGAATTGGATAAAACTCGGCCATCAGCGCAAAGAGCCGCTCGGGCTTGTACCAGGGATATCTTGCGATCGACTGCGCGGCGGTCAGCGTGTCGGTTGGATCCGCGCCTTGCCCCGATAGCGCAAGATTTCGTGTCGGGAGCGCGGCCGCGGCGTAAAGCTTGGAGCACGCATCCGCTATGACGCGGGTGGCACAGCCGGAAAGCGCGTCGGCCAGTGTCGCCAAGTTCGCCATCGTGGGCGTTTGGCTGCTGTTGAGCGGGTCCTGAATGGTTGTGCCCCAGCCTGCAGTCTGGAGATCAACGAAGCTCGGCACGTTGCCGGCAGCGATCTTGAGGCCCAGCGCGTGGCCCTTGATAGCCGCGCCGTCGATGAACTGATTGTGCGTCCACACTGACGCGACGGTCGTTAGCTCGTTGATCGTGACCTCTGCTGGGACTTTGTTGCCTAACACTGTCAAAAACGCGATGGCCGCATTGTCATCGCTGACCTTGCTGATGGGAACGCCACCCTTGGCCGTGAGATATAAGGTCGCGTCGCTGGCGGGCGTCGCATCGGTGCGGAGACTGAACCTACCATCTGAGCCGGCTCGGGTTTGCGCGAGTTGCCTTGGTTCGGCGGCACTCGCGGTCCACAGAGTGACAGTAGACCCAGCGACCGGGCCACCGCCGGCCTGGACCCGGCCGGCGATACTGACGGCGGCGGAAGCTGCAACGGTTGTAGAGCCGACCAATCCGGCCCCTAGCAGGAGGGCAGCTATTTGCGATCTGCTGATCTCAAGCACGGCAACCTCCATTGTGGGGTTGGGCGATGGTAGAGGCAGCGCACGATCGAAACAGTAGGGGAATCCACGTAGCGCGAATTACAATTTCACTGATCAGTGATTGCACCTTATCTGTATGTTCGACGAGACTAGGAGCCGGCTGCAACCGGGTGCTGGCGAGCAGCCGACCAAGTACGATCTCGTCGTCAATCTGATCATAGCAAAGGCGCTGGGAGTTACTATTCCACCTTCACTGCTCGCCCGCGCCATGGAGGTGATCAATAGCGAGATCTTGCTGCGGTTGCTCGGGGCCGTCTGTGGCAGGAAGCTGAGCGCAGCGAGTTCTCAATCGAGGGGTACAAGACGTGTCCGTCGCGTCGTCGCGATAGCCGCCCATGACCCCGACCGGACTCCGCCGGGCCGGCTCGATCATCGCTTGAAGTGGAAAGGGCTTCTCCATTCTAGGATCGGCAACGGACCGCCGCTCACCGCGTAAACGCCCATCGAGATCACGGTGATCGCGAGCCAATCGAAGGCCGACGGCCATTCGCCGAGGATGGGAATGCCGATCACGGCGGTCATGGCTGGGGTGAGGGCGACGAAAGCTGCGCCTGCGGTGGCGCCGAGAAGCCTGACCATGCGCCCGTAGAGCAACAGAGCGACGATAGCTGTAAGCACACCCTGCACGATCCCTTGAAGCGCAATATCGAACAGGGGAGCCTTGAAAACGCCAGCGCCGGCGAAGAATGCGTAGGTCGGCAGATAGAGAACGAGGGAACCAACACCGGCAATGGCAGCGGCGTGGAGGCCGTCGAGCCGAGCGCGGCGCATCGCGACAGTGTAGCAGGCCCAAACGCATCCGGCGGCCAGGAAGAGCGCGTGGCCGATGTTCTGCTTCGTGCCAATCGCGCCTCCCCGGATCCAAACGATACCGATGGCGCCGGTCACGATCAGCGCGAGGCCGACGGTCTTTGGCGGCGTGAAGGGCTCTTTCAGGATCGCCGCGGCGAGGATCGCGACCAAAAGCGGCATGACGCCGGGAAACAGAGCGCCGGCGTGGGCAGCCGGAGCGAACAGCAAGCCGACATTAACCAGAAGGACCATCGGCGCTCCGCAGCCAAGGATAATGGCGGCGATGCCGGTCCACCCGAGGCTGTTGAAGGCCAGCCCCTGCCTCAGCAGGTGAGGCAGCAAAAGCAAACCGGCGACGCTGAACCTTATAGCTGCGACATCCCAGGGGCTAAGGCTGGTTGTGACGCCCAAGCGAGACACGACGATAAAGCCGGCCCAGATGCATACGGCAGCGAGCCCATAGAAGGCCCCGCGCGCATATTCGGAGTTTGTCCAAGGCTGCATCGGCACTTGGCGGGGCGAAAGCTGACAGTTGACGCTGCGAAACTGTGAGCACCGCGTGCTGGTATGGCGACCCGTTTCCTGTGCACGCGGGAGGGTTGAGGAAGCGGGCGGATCTTGCGGCACCGAGTTCCGCCCGCCCCTAATCCGTAAGAGGAGGCGCAATGGGCATCGCTGTCCCGAGTTGCCGTGACGGGCTGATCTCTTGTGCGTTCGAGTTCAGAAGGTCCTTTTGCGCCCAGCGAACATGTCGGAAATGTGAGGTACTTCGGACATAATGCGGGGCGAGGACGGCAGCGCTTGACCAGAACTGACTTCAACGCAGTGGGGTGCGCTGACCGTCGGGCTTTTCTCACCGAAGGACAGCCTCTCTCAAATAGCGCGCGAGCGCATTATCGCCGTCGGCTGCCACAGCGCATGCGACATAGCCGTCAGGCTGCACTAGCCAAATAGCATCCTGTCGGATTGGGGGGCGCAGCTCTGGATCGAGCACATCAGGGAACCGGCTGAATAATCCGGCCGTCGTTAAGCTTGGTGTGGCGCGGAGGGCAAATCGTGGAATTGCGCCGGATCCAACCGGAGTTTGGCCGGCGCTGGGAACCATTCGCGCACCGGGCTTTGGTCCACCGCTCAGCGCAGGACCATTCAAAGGACTGTTGGAATAGCCGATGACGACCTCCGTCATTCTGTCGGCGAAAGCCTGACGGACGGGTGCAAGCCCCAGCATAAGATGGCCGACGGTGTTGCGTATGGCTTGGCCAACCGGATTCCTCATGGCTCCGATGACCGTCAATCGCTGCGCATCGGCAAGCACATGGTCGCCTACCTCACTGCGCTCAACGCTGTAGCTGTCCAGCAACTTTTCGGAGAGGCGCTGTAGCGTGAAAGCTACGGCAGGCGGACACTCATTGTCGCGGGCTTCGACACCGGGTTGCAACCGCCGGCTAGTCCCGACCGGGTTACGGCGGCGACTCACTCTCCTCGCTGGGCTTCATTAAACCAACCGCCTGCCGGCCTCGGACAAAGACGTGCGTGCGGCCCGGCTGGAGCAGTTCCTCGAGGCCGAGACGGCTGTGATGGTGGCGACCATCGCCTCCGGTATGGGGGTGGACAAACCAGACATTCGCTTCGTCATCCATGCCGATCCGCCGGCCTCCATCGAGGCCTACTGGCAGGAGATCGGCCGTGCCGGGCGCGATAGTGTCGCAGCGGAGGGGATCACGCTCTATTCCGCCTCCGACCTTGCCTGAGCGCTGCGGCGTATCGAGATGCGGGATGTCGCTGCAAGCCGGCGTTCCGTCTGCTTCCCACTTGGGCTTGGCGAGCAGCGCAGGCCGCAATCGATGACGCCTCCCATACGCCAGCGCGCGGCCTGCGCGCCTCTCCGTCCCTGGTGGCCGCTGCGGCCTTGGAGCGGTCGAGCCCTGGCCGGAGTGCGGGAGCGGCCGGGCAGCCTACTCATGCTGGCAATAACCCAGAGCCGAGATGCGCCAGCGCGTGCCAGGTGTCCGAACGATGCTTCGTCAATAAAATTGTCTTGCTTTCACAGCGGTCTGCCGTGACGCGCCCCCGCACGTTATTCGCTAGCAACTTTGCAGCTTAAGCCTTGCCGCGGTCAAATTACACCGGAACGAACATCCGCGGCTGAATTGCAGGCCGACATAGAGATAGTGCTTGAAATTAATCAGATCGAAGCGCGGGATCGGGCTCTTGGTCACGTCGACCTGAAACTTCTTCCCTTCGAAACGTGCCCTAATGAGCCCCGGCATTCCAAGCCTCGACGAACACGCGGCTTAGGGGGCATGGGATCACCGTATGGCATAGGGTCAACGGTTTCCCCAGGCTTCGGGAAGCCCACCCAATCATTGCCTCCGGCGTGCTGAAGGGTTGATGACCAACAAATCAAGCAGGGCTGCCTTTGCGAGGCCCGCCGCTTCAAGAGACAATGCAGTCTGCGGCCGACGTGCGGGCTGAATGAGGCAGATCATAACCGCGATTTCCGGGTTCGCGATCTTTTGCCAATGAAGCCCTTTGACCTCAGGACCGCGCATCGAATTCAGCGGCATGACCGTATGACCCCGCCCCTTCTGAACAAGCTCAGAGATCGAGCGAACGGAGTCGATTTCGAAGGCGATGTTCAGCATGACGCCGAGACGAGCAGCTTCGTATTCTACGAGCGGCCGAATGGTGTGAATCGTGTGCGGCATAATGAGCGGAATACTGCCGATGTCCGAAAGATTGACGTAGTCGGAATTGTCGCCGACTGGCTTGGCGCCGATGAGGTAGAGAACTTCAGGACCTACCGGATCGATAACCAGATTCGGCGAGGCTTGGGGATTGAGGAGCAAGGCGAAGTCCAACTTGCCCATCACCACCTGTTCGGCGAGCGCCTTTGAATACCCTTCCACGATGGACAGCGAGGCCAGGGGAAAGCGCTCGGTGAAGCGCGAAATGTAGTCCGCAATGATCCGGTGGCCAATGCTCGGCGTCATGCCTACTATGACTTTGCCCTCATAGGCGGACTTCCCTTCATCGAGGGCGTCCATTGCGGTGTCAGCCGCATGAAGAATGCCGCGCGCATGCTCGAGAAATCGGCGTCCGCGTGGAGTGAGTTGAACGCCGCGCCCGTCTCTCGAAAAGAGATTTGTCTTAAGTTCAATTTCGAGCGCGCGGATTTGCCGGCTCAACGTGGGCTGGGCTATATTCAGGAAGTCAGAGGCTTTTCCGACGCTGCTGAGTTCGGCGACCTTCACGAAATACCTTAGCTGCTTGATTTCCATCTAAGAACTCGGCGTGTAAGATCGGCGCATGACACCGCGCCGTCTTTCTATGCCCCTCCTCGGAATACGCGTCTACGGGCAATCACCTCGACAGGATAGTAACGGCCGCAAGAGCGGAATCGGACCCGATCTCGCCACCCGAACACTCCGCCAGGGCAACCCTCGCGCCTTCGCGCTGACGCTTCCCGGCCGCGCCGCGAAGTTGGGTCGTCAGTTCCACGATCTGGGCAATGCCTGTCGCGCCGACGGGATGACCTCGACTTAGAAGGCCCCCGCCAGGATTGACGGGCAGCCGGCCGCCAAGGGATGTCGTGCCCTGCCGAAGCAGCTCGACGCCCTGATTTGGCGCCGCGAAGCCAAGCCGCTCGTAAAGCATGAGTTCTGCTGGCGCGGATGCATCATGGACCTCGGCCACATGAACATCCTCGGGACCCAGCCCAGCTTGGTCGTAGGCCTGCTGCCCAGCGCGGACGGCGACGACCGGGTCTATCCCGTCCCGGTTGGCCGAAACAATCTTCGACGCCCGTACCTTGACATTCGCGCAGCCCAGCTGCTTCGCCACGCTTTCGCTAACTACAATTGCTGCTGCGGCTCCGTCCGCGATCGGCGAGCACATCGGCAGTGTGAGAGGTTCACTGATGACGCGAGCATTGAGAACGTCGCTTTCGGAAAGCTCGCCCTTGAACTGCGCCCAGGGGCTGAACGATGCGGCGCGGCGGCTTTTCATGCAAACGGCCGCGAAGTCGGCTGCTGTCGCTCCGCTTGCAGCCATGTATTTTCTTGTTCTGGCAGCATAGATATCCATGAACAAGGAGTGGTTGCCGGGCGTTTCGCGCGTGATGCGATGACGCTCTTCCACGTCCACGCCCGACGCGAATGCGCCGAACGTCACGGCCTTGTCCTCGTGGGTCAGCTTCTCCGCGCCAATCGCGAGAGCGACGTCGACTTGCCCTGACGCTACAGATAGCCATGCCAGATTGAGTGCGGACGAGCCCGAAGCGCAGGCGTTGTCAATATTGACAATGGGTGTTCCCATCAGAGGCGTGTAGCGCAAAGCGACTTGACCGCGGATCGTCTCCTGCCCGGTAATAAGGCCCGAAAGCGCATTGGCGAAGTAAACCACGCCGATATGTGACGCATCGATGCAGGCGTCTTTCAGGGCCTGTTGCAGCGCTTCCTCGGCCAGTGACCGGACGCTCCGGTCCTTGAATTTCCCGAAAGTGGTTTGACCAACGCCGGCCACGACGACTTTTCTCATGATCATCTCCCTGGCGTGCCGTTCACGGCAAGCGTGAGCTATGTCAATCGACCTTGGCCGGGATTTCGCTCGCCTACCGAGAATCGCGAAAATCCCTCGTCCTGCGCCGCGCTCAACGACCGGATACGGGCATTGGCGGACAAGCCGAACTCGAAAGACTGGCGCCAGCCGGAAATTGACGCCGGAATCGCGTCCAAAGCGCGCTTGCTTTCCGAAAGCGCGACAGCATCGAATGCGCTGACTACTTTCGCCAGGCGATCGGCTTCGTCCATCAGCCCGGCAAGTGGCACAGAGCGGTTGACCATTCCCCAGGTCTCTGCGGTGAGGCCATCAATCCGTTGCGCCGTCAATACCAGCCAAGCCGCGCGTTTGGCGGTGAGCTGGATCTGGGCTCCTGGCCCCGAGAATTGCGGGTAGGCGCCGAAACCAATTTCCGGCATTCCGATTTCCGCTTCGTGGGCGGCGACAGCCAGGTCGCAGACGCTGATGAGCGTCGCCCCGCCGCCCAGGGCGAGCCCGTTGACGGCGGCGATAAAGACCGCCGGATGCTCTCGGATCGCGATCAGCGCTTCAATCCAATCCGACCCGGGATCGGGCGGGGTCCCTGCCTCGGCATCCGCACGTGCTTCCTTCAGATCGACACCCGAACAAAAGCTGTCACCGCAACCGGTCAATACGATCGCTCGGCATTCGGAACGAAGGAACGTCAACACGGCAAGAAGTTCGCGACGCGCTGCGCGATTCAGGGCATTCTTTTTTTCCGGACGATTGATGCCTACGACGGCATAGCCTGGACGTTTTTCAACGGTCATGAGGGATGTCATTTTAACGCCCCTGGTAATTTGGCTTGCGCTTCTCTTGAAAGGCGATGCGACCCTCGATGCGGTCCGCGCTGTCACGAAGAAGCCCAAGCGCGAACTGCTCGGATTGGATTGCGGCAAGGAGCGGCATATCCATGCCGTCGCGAACGAGACGTTTGACCGCACGCACCGCCAGTGGCGCATTCTCGGCGATCCTCAGGGCGATTTCTCTGGTCGTGCCCATCAGGGCATCAGGGGCCACAACGCGACTGACCAATCCGATCCGCAGCGCCTCATTGGCGTCGATACGGCTTCCCGTCAACATCAGGAGCATGGCATCTGACATGCCGATCATCCGCGGGAGGCGTTGCGTACCGCCGGCGGCCGGAATGCTGCCGACGCACACTTCGGACTGGCCAAATTGCGCAGTGGAAGATGCGATGCGAACGTCGCACGCGAGCGCAAGCTCCATTCCCCCGGCAAGCGCGAAGCCGTTCACCGCGCAGATCATGGGTTTATCGATTTCCATGCCGGCAAATGGATAGAGCCATCTCGGCCGGCCGAAGGTCAACTCGGCGAAGCTCTCTTTCGGCGGCATGGTCTTCTTCAGGTCGGAGCCCGTGCAGAACGCCGTTTCGCCGGCTCCTGTCAGGATGACGACGCGAACGTCCTGATCGGTATTGGCCCGTTGAAACGCGTCGTTCAATTCGGCCAGCGACTCCGGGTCGAGAGCATTCATCGCCTCGGGGCGGTTGAGCGTTATGGTTGCGATGCGCTCGTGGATTTCATATTGGACGGGCATCATTGCACCTCCTGAGGCGACAGGTTTGGTCGCTCGATCATCGCGATCAGATCGCGAATTGAAGTCGTTCCCAGCCGTTGGGTGGCCTCAAGAAGATCAGCGGGTCGCACGGCGCTCCGTCCCCACGACATGCAGTCCGACACCTTTGCCAGGAGCTCTTCGTCGGACAGTGGTGATTGCGGAGATCCTCTCAGCGTGTCAATCCGGCGATTTCGTATCTGGCCGTTCTTGAAGACGATGGCGATCGATGCCCATCGCGGGGTCATGGTTGCCGTGACCTCCCGTGCGGCGATCCGGCCAAAATACGGCGCAATACTGCGCCGAGCGACAGCTTCGTCGGAATAGCTCGACAGACTGATGCCACGATCCGCGATTGCGGCCGCGATCGTGTACTCCATACTGAATTTTCCTTCAGTTCCGTTGCGCGGTGGATGGCGCACAAGCGGTGCAAGCGCGCCGTAACTCGTCTCGATATCAATGCGTTCGACCTCATCCAGCTCGAAATTGCGTTCGGCCATTAGATCGAATAGGCCATCCAACGGCCGATGAATGCCGTAGCAAGCCGGATACTTCTTGACCTCGATGCCGCTGCAGTCGATCTCCAACGGCTGGCTCCCCAATGTCGCTAACGCTGGAGCAATGTCTTCTCCCCCTGAATAAAGGTTGGTGAACCCGGCCCTGCCGTCGAGCGCATAGGGCGATGCGGTGAAACCCCGCTCGGCCAACAAGGCAGCCCGAATCGCGGCTGCGTTAGCTTGCCCGGCTTGAAAAGACTTTGCGTCGGTCCCGAAGTTCTCTCGCGTACCGCCTGTTTGTGCGAACGCAAGACCGATGGCATGAGTGATGCGCTCGGCATCAAGTTTTAGAAGATGGCCGCACGCTACGGCCGCACCGATCGTTCCCATCGTCGCGGTCATGTGCCAGCCGCGCGAATAGTGCGTAAGATCAAGCGCTCGGCCAAGCTTGCAACATATCTCGAAGCCGACCACATAGGCGCTGGCAACGCGTATGCCTTCAATATGACGTGCTTCGGCGAGCGCGAGAAGACACGGAAGAAGCGCGATACTCGGATGGCCACTCATCGGTGAGGACGCATCATCGAAGTCAAGGGCATGTGCTGCGATACCATTGAAAAGCGCAGCGCCCTCTACCGTCGATTGCTGTCCACGTCCCCACAGGCTTGCGCCATCGTAGCTTACGAGCGCACCGGCCAGCGGCGGCCCAAGCGTCTTGACATAGTCGCATGCGCGTCGCACGGCAGGCTCGTTTTGCGCGGCGATAGCCACGGCCATTGTGTCTGCCAACGCGCGACCACATCCCAAAACGTGATCTTCGCGAAGCCTTGAAGGTTCGAAATTGGTGGCAAACGCAGCCACGATCTGGCTAGCCGTTCCGCTGAAACTCATGTAAGGACATCCTCACGCCGCAGCGTTTCGATCTCCGCCGCGCTAAGTCCAAGGATCGTTGTCAAAACCTCGTTCGTATGCTGGCCGAGCAAAGGCGCCGGTGCGACGGGTGTCGCCGGGGCGTCGTCGATGCGGAAAGGAGGCGCGTTGTACACGCTCTCGCCCATCTCAGGATGCGCCAGCTTCACCCAATGGCCTCGATGGCAGAGCTGCAGATCGTTGTCGACGATATCTGCCGCCGTCCTGACAACTCCTGCCGGTACACCTGCGAACTGCAGCGCCGACATCAGATCCTCCGCGTCCCAGTAACAGGCGATGGCGGATATGCCTTGATCGATGGTATGACGATTCACCCAGCGGCCATGGGCTGTGGCAAGCTCCGGCGCCCGTGCAAAGGCCGGATCACCAAGGACCTTGCACAGGGCCGCCCACGTTTCGTTCTGCCAGGCAGAAATGGCAATCCATCGGTCCTTGCCCAGGCAGCGAAAGACGCCGTGAGGCGCACGCGGCGGTCGTTCGTTGCCGGAGCGCTCCTGGATCCGATTATTGGCGCTGCAGTCGCTCATCGCGGGACCGAGCAACGCAATGGTTGGCTCGGTTTGAGCCACATCAATGTACTGGCCCACCCCTGTCCGTCGACGATGACGAAGCGCTGCGAGGATCGCAAAAGCAGCATGGCACGGGTTTGGGATGTGGTCGGAGAAGTTGGTGCCCGTCCCGGCAGGTTCGCGTTCCGGAAGTCCCGAGAGGAATTGCAGGCCGGTCAGTGCCCCCATCGTCAGACCATAGCCGAGGTACTTGTGCTCGGGGCCAGCCGAGCCCTGCATCGACATCGCTATGTATATGATGTCTGGCTTGATTGCTCTGACCGCTTCGTAGCCGAGACCGAACCTCTCCATAGTGCCGGGGGTAAAGTTGTTGGCAATAATATCGCTCGTCGTAATCAGTCGCTGCGCCAGGTCCTTACCCGCTACGGTCTTCAAATTAAGCGTGATGCTACGCTTGCTGCTGTTGCGGTCCGCAAAATAGCCGCTGCGATTAATCCCCGGTACGCCGTCTTTATAGGGGCGGCTGCTGCGAAGCGAATCCATCCGCTCTCTGCTTTCGATCTTGATGACGTCGGCCCCATGGTCGGCGAGCAGCTTTGTCGTAAATGATCCGGCCCCGATCCAGGTGAAGTCAGCGACGCGGATGCCATGAAGAGGCAAAGGCTTCAATTGATGACTCCCGATTTCAGAAGGGCGGCACGCGCGGCGGCGTCATATCCGAGTCCCGCAAGTATTTCGGAAGTGTGTTCACCCAGACGAGGCGCGGGTCGGGCCTGACGCCAGGGCGT